>Ga0070696_100000565_pt1 | contig 23583 bp, 19 predicted proteins | sample KBSK1253metaG_FD_65474 | JGI IMG/M metagenome (GOLD analysis project Ga0070696, IMG submission 65474) | Corn, switchgrass and miscanthus rhizosphere microbial communities from Kellogg Biological Station, Michigan, USA - KBS K1-25-3 metaG | ecosystem: Host-associated > Plants > Roots >... | reverse complement strand
TGGGAAGCAGGGGCGGATCCTTCGGCAGCCTTATCCGGTAGACATTGTTGAAACCCGCGCCCGGTGTGTTCGAGTAAAAGAGCAGTGATGGCTCGTCGTGACCAACGTAATACTCGCTGCCGCCAGGATTCTCGCGCTGCTCCGCGCACAGGATTCCAGTCGGTGCGTCGCATTTGAAGAACGATGCATGAGGGGGCGCAGCCCGCGCGGGAGCACTGCTCAACAACAGGAGTCCCGCACAGAACAGAGCTAGACACGACCACGTCTGCGTGCGCATAAACGGATCCTCCCTATGGCGTAAACGTTGTTTGGAGTTCCGGTCCAGTGCCGTCACTTTCGCTGCCCGACGACGCCGGAGAGATGCGAATTGTGCGCTTACGATCTGTAGTTGCAAACGGGATGATCTCCGCGGGAACGCGCAAACCTGCATGGCCTGCTCCTGTTGCGTTGCACTCTGGCCTCGAGTCACCAGATCGAACCGCCGCCCCCAAAGCTTGCGCCAAGGTGTGTCTTTCGCAGCGCGTTAGAGCACCACTTTCGATGAAGTCTCGAAAACCGGTGGGGTGCGTTCGCGTTCATCCGGCGCGCGCAGCGTACCTCTGCCTAATGCGGCCGGATGCCGGCAAGCTTGATCCTGAGTGTCCGTAACGGGTGGACATTCTGCCTCGTAAGGGTCGACACAGTCCGATATGCGTGGATCGTTGGCGGTTTGCCGGTGGCTGCCTGAGTTGATAGGGTGTCTGCGGACACGGGACCCACGCGAGGGAGGGCTCGATGGACCCAGTCAAACGACAGGCGCGGAAGGCGGGGCTGCTCTACTTACTCATCGCGGCCACGGCGTGGATCGGTCTCCTGTACGTGCCGAACGTTCTCTACGTCAGCGGCGACGCGGGTGCGACCGCGGACCGCGTCCGGGCCTCGGAGTGGCTGCTGCGGGTCGGCATCGCGACCGAGTTGTTTCACCAAATCGTGCAGATCTTCCTGGTACTCGCGCTGTACCGTCTATTCGAGGGCGTCGATAAGGTGCTCGCGCGGCAGCTCGTGATCCTTGGCGCGCTCGTGTCCGTGCCGATCGTTCTGGTGAACGTGCTCAATGAGATAGCTGCGCTCACGCTGGTCGGCGGCGCCGATTTTCTCGCCGCGTTCCCGCGTCCCCAGTTGGATGCACTCGCCTATCTGTTCCTGCGTCTACACAGCCGTGGGATCACGGTAGCGGCGATCTTTTGGGGGCTGTGGCTGCTGCCCTTCGGGCTGCTCGCGATTCGATCGGGCTTTGTCCCGCGTGCGATCGGTATGCTGCTGCTGGTCGCGGGGTGTGCCTATGTCGTGGATTCGACGACAACCCTGGTGCTGCCGCAGTACGCGCGGGCGGTCAGCAGTGTCGCGGGCGTGCTGGAACTCGCTGAGCTACCCATCATCCTGTGGCTCGTCATCTGGGGCGCGACGACTCGATCTGCGGGTACGGCGACCGCGTCCGGAGGCGCACGCGGGTGATAGACCGCGGACACATGAGGGCCATTTGTGATCTTGCATCGCGATCGGCGGTGCCTGACTCCAGGTTGCCGTGCGCGGCCCGAGGCGGTACCGTGCCTGAATTTGACGACTACGAGGAAAAATCATGGCGAACCGAGTATTGCCGCTGCGCGATCTGAGTGCACCCCTCGAGAAGGACGCGCCCTGGCCGGGAACCGCCGTGAGTGGTGATCCGCATACCAAGACCTGGAATCTGCATACCTCGGACGACGGCAAAATTCTCGCCGGCATTTGGGAATCGACACCCGGCGTGTGGAAAATCGACTACGACGCCTGGGAATACTGTCATCTTCTCGCAGGCCGCTGCACCATCGAGATCGAGGGCAAGCCGCCCGTGACGCTCGAGGCCGGCGATGTGTTCATCGTCGAAACGGGCGCGAAAGGCACTTGGACGGTTCACGAAAACCTGCGCAAGTACTACGTGTTTGCGCTGGGACACTAGCCATTCAGGTTCAGCGGGCCTTCGCGGGCCGGCGGGGACGTCATCTCAGGCCTTGGCCGCCAACTCGCCGAGATAATTTCTCGGGCGCAGGAACTCGTCATACAGGCGGGCCTCCGGCGATCCCGGCTCGGGATGCCAATCGTAGTCCCAACGAGCCAGCGGCGGCATCGACATCAGAATCGATTCGGTGCGGCCGCGCGATTGCAGGCCGAACAAGGTGCCGCGGTCGTAAAGCAGATTGAATTCCGCGTAGCGGCCGCGCCGGTAGAGTTGAAACTGCCGCTCGCGATCGCCGAAGCGCTGGTCCTTGCGGCGCTCGATGATGGGCATGTAGGCCGGCAGAAAGTGATCGCCGACGCTGCGCGTCAGGCCGAACGACCGCTCGAAACCGCCCTCGTTCAAATCGTCGAAGAACAGCCCGCCGATGCCGCGAGTTTCATTCCGATGCGGCAGGAAAAAATAGCGGTCGCACCAATCCTTGTATTTTGCATAAACATCCGCGCCGAACGGCTGGCAGGCCGCCCGCGCCGTGCTGTGCCAGTGCAGCACATCCTCGTCATAGGGATAGTACGGCGTGAGATCGAATCCGCCGCCGAACCACCAAACAGCAGGGCCGGCGCTCGGCGTCGCCACCAGAAACCGGACATTGCAATGGGTCGTAGGCGCGTGGGGGTTTTGCGGATGAAGCACCAGCGACAGGCCCATCGCCTCGAACGGCGCGCCGGCTATTTCCGGCCGTTGATTCGACGCGGACGGCGGCAGCTTTTCACCGTACACATGCGAGAACGACACCCCCGCCCGTTCCAACACCGCACCGTCGCTGAAGATGCGGCTCTCGCCGCCGCCGCCCTCCGGCCGAGCCCAAGAATCGCAGCGGAATTTCGCCGAGTCGATGTTCTCCACGGCCACCGTGATGCGATCATGTAAGTCGTTCAAATAGCCTTTGACCGCGGATGCATCCATGGGAGCTTACGGCTTCTTTTTGACGAGACTCTTCTTGGCTTTTGATTTCGCCTTGAGGTTGACCTTCGCAGCCGCAGCGGCCTTCACAGGCGCCCTTTTATCGGCTGCCGTCTTTGCACCCTTGGCGGCCAACCGTGCCGGCGCACGCTTGGCCGCCGCTGCCGTTGCCGCCACTGCGGATGCCGCAGCCACCGGTGCACCCACGCCCTTGGGCGCACCCGCAGCCGCGCGCTTGGGCGCACCCTTGCTGTTTTTTGAATTCTTACGGCCCCATTTGCCGAAGGAGCGAATAGGGGCGGCCGCCAGCAGCGTCTGGCACTCGGCCAGGCTGAGGCTCTTCGGATCCCTGTCCTTGGGAATTTTCGCATTGCGGGATTTGTCGGTGATGTAGGGGCCGTAGCGCCCGTTCAGCACCTGAATGCCGGCGTCGGGGAAATCCAGGATCAGCCGATTGGCGTCCGCGATTTCCTTCTCCTTGATGACTTCGAGCGCGCGTTCCGGCGTGATCTCGTACGGGTCGTCCGTCTTGAGCGAGACGTACTTCGGGCCGTACTTCACGTAGGGGCCGAAGCGGCCGACGTTGGTCGTGATCTCTTCGCCGGCCGCGGTGGTCCCGAGCTTGCGCGGTAATTTGAACAGCTCCATCGCTTCGGCGTGCGTGATGGCGTCCATCTTCTGTCCGGGCCTGAGGCCCGCAAAGCGCGGCTTGTCCGCGTCGTCCTTGGTGCCGATTTGCACGAAGGGACCGAATCGCCCCATGCGCACCGTCATCGGTTTGCCGCTCACCGGATCCTTGCCCAAGTCTCGAGCCTGCGCGACTTCCTCGCGGCTGACCGAGGTTTCCGTGTGCTTCACCAGATCGATGAAGGGCTTCCAAAACTTGTCGAGCAGCGGCACCCATTCTTGCTCGCCCGTCGCCACGGCATCCAGCGAATCCTCCATTTTGGCCGTGAAATCGTAATCCACGTAGGTTGTGAAATACTGCGTCAGGAAGCGGCTGACGATCTTGCCGATGTCCGTCGCCGTGAAACGCCTGCTCTCGATATCCACGTACTGACGATCGCGCAAAGTCGAAATGATCGACGCGTACGTCGAGGGCCGGCCGATGCCGTACTCCTCCAGCGCCTTGACCAGCGACGCCTCGGAGAAGCGGGGCGGCGGCTCGGTGAAGTGCTGCGCGGGGATGACTCCGGTCAATTTGACGCGATCGCCCTCCTTCATGGGCGGCAGTACATGGTCCGAGTCGTCCTGTACGACATCGTCCATGCCCTCCTGGTACACCGAGATGTAGCCGGGCTTCACCAAGGTGGAGCCGTTCGCGCGCAGCACGGTGCGCTTCGAGGATTCCTCGCCCGCCAGCATTTCCACCGTGACCGTGTCGAACACCGCCGGCGCCATCTGGCAGGCCACCGTGCGTTTCCAGATCAGCGAGTACAGGCGGAATTGATCGGCTTCGAGTTTCTTTTCGATGTCCGCCGGCAATACGCCCGCGGCGGTGGGGCGGATCGCCTCATGCGCTTCCTGCGCATTCTTCGATTTGGTGCGATAGATGCGCGGCTCCTCCGCCAGCCCTTCCTTGCCATAGAGCTGCACCACCACGTCGCGAATCTGACCGATGGCTTCCTGCGCAAGATTCAACGAATCCGTGCGCATGTAAGTGATCAGGCCCACCTGGCCTTCGCCGATGTCCACGCCTTCGTATAATTGCTGCGCCACGCGCATGGTCTTCTGCGCGCTGAAGCCCAGTTTGCGGGCGGCCTCCTGCTGCAGGGTGGAGGTCGTGAACGGCGGCGCGGGATTGCGCCGGCGCTGCTTGCGATCCACCGTCAATACGGTGAGCTCGCCCTTGGCCGCGTCCAGCAGCGTGCGTTCGACCTCGCGGGCCGACTGTTCCGTGGTAAAGCTGAACTGCTCCACCTTGGCGCCCTGGTATTCCACCAGCTTGCCCGGGAACTTCTGATTCGAATGCTCGAGCTCGGCATCGATGGACCAGTATTCCCGTGCCACGAAAGCCGCGATTTCATCTTCGCGCTCGCAGATCATGCGCAGCGCGGGACTCTGCACCCGGCCCGCCGAGAGGCCCGGACGCACTTTCTTCCACAGCAGGGGCGACAGGTTGAACCCCACCAGGAAATCGAGCGCCCGCCGCGCCTGCTGCGCGTTCACCAGGTCCACGGACAGTTCACGAGGACTCGCCATGGCTTCGCGCACCGCGTTCTTCGTGATTTCATAGAACACGACGCGTTGTACCGCCTTGTTCGCAAGGTCGCCCTGGGCTTTGAGGAGCTCGTACAGGTGCCATGAAATGGCTTCTCCCTCGCGGTCGGGGTCGGTCGCGAGGAACAATGACTTGGCCTTCTTGAGGGCGCGCGAAATGGCGTCGACGTGTTTCTGATTGCGTTCGACGACCTGGTACTTCATGGCGAAGCGATGCGCCGGGTCGACTGCGCCTTCCTTCGGCACCAGGTCGCGGACGTGGCCGTAAGAGGCCAGGACCTCGAAGTCTTTGCCGAGATATTTCTTGATGGTCTTCGCCTTGGCAGGCGACTCCACGATAACGAGATTGCTGCTCAAGGTCGTCTAATGCAGGGCGTCGGAGCGCTCTTCGAAGACCAAGTCTTCCATCTGCGCGTAAGCGGACTCTTGACCGGGCTGGCTGAATAACACCATCAGCACCACCCACTTCACTTGATCGATATCGATTTCATCGGCTTCGAGCGCCATCAGGCGGTCGATGACGAGTTCGCGCTGAGCACCCGAGAGGATGCGTACATTTTCCAGGTACATCAGGTAACCGCGTACATCGGTGTCCAGGCGCTGCAATTCCTGGCTGCTGAATACACGCACGGCCCGCGCCGTGGCCTCGGCTACCTTGCCGAGCTGTTCGCCGGACAGCCCGTCGAGCCATTCCAGGGCCCGTTCTATGTCGGGCTCCGCAAATCCAGCCTTGTCCAATTCGAGTTTCAATATATTCCGATCCGGCCGCGGCTCATCGTCGGCGCTCATGTAATTCTCGAACAGATAGATGAGTAGATCGAGAACGTTATCTTTCACCTCCGGCTCCTAACGACTCGGGAGTAGCGGCCCCCGGGGGCGGCCTGAACGTGGCCTTCGAGCTCGAGGATCAGCATCATCGAGGACACGGTTTCTGGTTTGAATCCGGTACGAACCACCAATTCATCGAGGTCCGCAGGATCAAAGCCGAGCGCATCTAACAAGATTTTGTGATCCTTGTCCATGCCCCGTTCGCTCTGAACCGGTGCAACGGGGCCAGCGGGGGTACCCGCGCAGCGCGCAAAAAAGACCGAAAAGTTCAATTCACTCAATATGTCATCCACGGTTTCAGTCAATTTAGCGCCCTGCCGGATCAGTTCGTGGCAGCCGCGGCTCATGGGATTGTGAATCGAACCGGGTACGGCGAACAAGTCGCGGCCATAGTCGCCTGCCAGCCGAGCCGTAATCAGGGACCCACTGCGCAGCGCGGCTTCGACCACCAAAGTACCCAGGCTCAAACCCGCGATGAGCCGGTTCCGCTGTGGGAAATTCTCGCGGCGGGGAGGTGTTCCGAGGGGAAATTCGCTTACCAGGGCCCCCCGTTGCTGAATTTCTTCGCTCAAGGGGCGGTTGCACTGCGGGTAGATGACATCGGCCCCGCAGCCGAACACCGCGACAGTGATCCCTTGAGCGGCAAGCGCGCCGTGGTGTGCCGCACTGTCGATACCCTCGGCAAGGCCACTGGTGATGGCGAGTCCGCGGCCCGCCAGGCACTCGGCGAAATGGAACGCCGTGTCGCGCCCGGCGCAGCTGGGGTTGCGGCTGCCGACGACGGCCAGTTGCGGGTCGTTCAAGATCTCCGCATTGCCGGCGACGTACAGCGCGATCGGGCAATTCGCGGTGACACGCAATGAAGCGGGATAGCGCGGATCCGTGAAGGGCACGAGCTCATGGCGCGGAAACTCCAGCCATGCGCGTTCCCGGGCATGCGGCGCAGCGGCGGCACTCGAAAGAAATTCGCGTGCCGCCGCCGGTATTCCCGCTCCTTCGCACGCGGCGTCGGAAGCTGCGATGACGGCGGCTGCGCTTCCCAAGAGTTCGAGCGCACGCGACAGGATCGAGCTGTCGAGCGCAGGCGCACGCGTCAGCGTCACCCAAGCAAGACCCTCTTCGGCCATGGACATCGCAGGAATTATCGCACCGGCACCCGTGAGGCGCCGAGCCAGAACCCGGCCACAACGTCGAGATTTGCGCCGACGGGGCGAACGCCGATGCGCCCGGCGCGGGAGCATCGCCGGCCGGCGATTGGCGGGCCGACCGGGGCGGCGATGGCGTGCCGGCCAGCGCCGGGGGGATTACGGGTTTTCGACTCGATCGGCGACGCGAATGATGTTGGTGGCCTCCATGATCAGGCCGTAACTCATGCGATCGAAGGTCTTGAACACCATGAAAGTTCCGCTGCGTTCATCGGGCAGCCGCACATGCGTGGCGCCGAGGCGCGTCATTCCATTCAAAAAACCCTTATTTTCATTGTCGGGAACGACCTCGCCCGCCTGGAACACGGCCAGCACATTGCCCGGCGCAAGGCCGTCGGCGGCGCCGCGGTTGATGACCACGACCTCGTATTGACCGATGACGGTCACGCCGTTCGATACCGCCATGATGCGGCCGCTGATCTTGGTCTTGGGTGGGCTGGGGATGAAGTCCAGCGGCACATCGACGCCGCCGGGTATCAGCTTGTCGCCGGCCTCGGTTTCCCGCGCCGATTCGGTCATGATCAGGGTGGCGGGATCGCCGAGGCGGGTGATATGGCCCGAACCGTTGTAGATACCGTCGTAGCCCACGATGCGATTGTCATCCGGATCGCGCAGGGCATCGCCGACGCGCACCACGTTGTAGTGAGTGCCGAGCTCGACGGGGCCGGTAAATCCCCGCGCATACAGGGTATCTCCGTTGGCCATGACCACGTGCATGTCGCGGGTCGCAAGAATATAGGGCGCGCCCTTGATCTGTTCCTGCGAGAGCACCGTGGGCTTGGACATGAAGGCAGCAACGGTTTCGTAGGGGATGGTGGTGACGGCGGCCTCGAGCGGTTGACTGCGCACGCGGGGCTCCACGCGCGCCGAATCACCGCGCTGCAGCATGATTTTGGGCTGACCATGCACATAGACCAAACGCAGCGAATCTCCTGGGTATATCAGATGGGGATTATGGATCTGCGGGTTGACCTGCCAAATCTCCGGCCAGTACCAGGGATCGCGCAGGAAGATCTTGGCGATACCCCACAGGGTATCGCCCCGCTTCACGACGTAGCTTTCCGGCGCATTGGGGTTGAGCGCCATCGCGCCCGTGGACGCCTCGGGCGTGGCAGCCGCGGAGGATGGGCCCGCAATCGCCGCTTCCATCGCCGTTCGATCGTCGCCAACGGGGGTGCCTTGCACCGTGGTCTCAGGCGTAACCACCGGCACCTGCGCCGGCATGGGCCGCTCCGACCGACATCCGGCGACCAGCGCCACCACCAGACTTAGGGCAATTAACTGATGACCTTGCATTCGTTTCGCTCCCTTAGAGTCAGCTAATGGTCGCGAGCTGACTGGTATACTGCCGACTTGCCGCCAAAGACTTCGGGTGTATCGCTCGTTTTTGCCGTTTGCCAACGCCATGCGCGCTGCCAAAATAGGCGTTAAGTTAAGCAGCGGCGGAACTTTAGCAACATTCTCAAGCCAAAAACACGATATTGCTCTCATAACTCTCATGACAAAGCTCGTAATTCTCGAGTATCCCGATCCTAGACTGCGAAAGAAGGCGGAGCCGGTTCAGGTGGTTGATGACGCAGTGCGTCAATTGATCGACAACATGCTCTTCACCATGTACTCCGCCAAGGGCGTCGGCCTCGCCGCGACCCAGGTCGACGTGCACAAGCGGTTGATCGTGCTCGACGTGAGCGAGACACGGGATCGGCCGCTGGTACTCATCAACCCGCAGCTGCTGATGCGCGAAGGGCGCGGTCCCGGTGAAGAGGGATGTCTGTCCCTGCCCGGGATCTACGACAAGGTGGAGCGTGCAACGCACATTCGCGTGCGCGCCTTGGACCGTGACGGTCAACCCTTCGAAGTGGATGCGGAGGGGCTGCTCGCCGTCTGCATCCAGCATGAGATGGATCATCTCGAGGGCAAGCTATTTGTCGACTACCTCTCGGAGCTCAAGCGTCAACTGATTCGCCGGCGCCTCGCCAAAGAGCGTAGGCAACGATCCACAGGGAGCGAAATTCGCGCTTCCGCGCCGGCTCTTTGAGCCTTGAGCGTCGACCTTTCCCCGTTACGGCTGGGCTTTGCCGGCACGCCGGAATTCGCCGTTCCGGCACTCGATGCGCTGGCGGCGGCGCACAAAATATGCGCCGTGTTCACCCAGCCGGACCGGCCGGCCGGCCGCGGCCGGACGCTGCAGGCCAGTCCCATCAAGCGGCGGGCCGGCGAACTCGGGCTTGCCGTGCATCAGCCTGCCAGTTTCAAGCCGCCCGAGGCCGTCGAGACTTTACGCGGCCTCAAAATCGACGCGCTGGTGGTGGTCGCCTACGGGTTGATCCTGCCGGCCGCCGCGCTCAGTATTCCTAGGTTGGGATGCATCAATATCCATGCCTCGCTGCTGCCGCGGTGGCGCGGTGCGGCGCCGATTCAGCGTGCGCTGCTGGCCGGAGACGCGAGGGCGGGGATTACCATCATGCGCATGGACCCAGGTCTTGACACCGGCCCGATGCTGATGTCGCGCAGCATCGCGATCCGCGCTCGAGACACCGCAGGGACCTTGCACGATCGGCTCGCCGCTCTCGGCGCGGAACTCATTGGCGAAGCCATGGATGCTCTCGCCTTAGGCCTCGTTCGTGAAGTGCCGCAACCCGCTTCGGGCGTGACCTACGCCGCGAAAATCAACAAAGCCGAGGCGCTGATCGATTGGCGGCAAGATGCCGACCAGATTTGGCGACAGGTGCGGGCGTTCAATCCCTGGCCGGTTGCCGAGACGCGGCTCGATGGAGCGCAACTGCGCATCTGGGACGCGGTGCCGCACGAGGCTCCCGCCGCGGGAGCAGGCGCCGCGGCGCCGGGAACCGTGCTGGCCGCCGCTGCCGACGGCATCGACGTCGCCTGCGGACGCGGCGCGATACGGATTCTGCGCCTGCAACTCGCCGGCCGTAAACCGCTCTCGGCCGCCGAATTTATCAAGGGACTGAACATCGCGGGCATGCATTTCGATGCGCCCGGCGCGCACTTTGACGCTGCGGGCGCGCGGCCCCCCGAACCATGACTACCACGACCGCCAGCGCGCGATCTCTCGCTGCGTACGCGGTGGCGCGAGTTCTGCGAGAGGGCGTGACTCTCGATGCGGCACTGGCGGATGCCCTGGCCGCCGCCGATGCCAAACTCGCGCCCTCGGTGCGCTCCTTGAGTTACGGTGCCGTGCGCGGGTTCTATCGTCATGAAGCGATCTTGAGAAAACTGTTGTCGGCGCCCGTGAAGTCCTTGGATTTCTTGGTGCGGGCCCTGCTGTCCGTGGCGCTGTTCGAAATCGAGGATGAACGAACGCCGCAATACGCCGTGGTCGATGCGGCGGTGCAGACTGCCAAGGCCACCGACGCCGCGCGTGCCGGCGGGCTCATCAATGCCGTGCTGCGGCGTTATCTGCGTGAGCGCAAGGCGTTGGACGCCGACATCGCGCGCAGCCCGGCCACGCGGCATGCCGCGCCGATCTGGCTCGCGGACCGGCTGCGCGCCGACTGGCCGGTGCGTTGGACCCAGTTGCTCGCGGCGAGCGATGTCGCGGCTCCGATGTGGCTGCGCGTCAACAGCCGGCGCTCCTCCACCGATGAGTATCTCGACAAGCTGCGCGCGGCGGGCATTGGGGCGCATGCGGAATCGCGCGTGCCCCAGGCTTTGGCATTGGACTCACCCTGCGACGTGCGCGAGCTGCCGGGATTTGCGCAGGGCTTGGTTTCGGTGCAGGACCTGGGGGCGCAATGCGTTGCATTCCCCTTGGATTTGGCCGCAGGCCAGCGTGTGCTCGACGCCTGCGCGGCGCCGGGCGGAAAGACCACGCTCATGGCGGAGCGGGAACCCGATCTAGGTCAATTGACGGCGGTCGACATAGACCCACAACGCCTTGCGCGAGTGCGCGATAACTTGATGCGGGGCGACCTCAACGCCCTGCTCGTGGCCGGCGACGCGGCGAACCCCAAGTCCTGGTGGGACGGCGAGCCGTTCGACCGCATTTTGCTCGATGCGCCCTGTTCGGCGCTCGGCGTGATACGCCGCCATCCCGATATTCGCCTGCGTAAGTCCCCGTCGGATATCGACAAATTGCCGCAGGTCCAGGGGCGGCTGCTGCGGTCCGCATGGACCATGCTGGCACCCGGCGGACGGCTGGTCTACGCCACATGCACCGTCACCCGCAGCGAAAACCGCGAGGTCATCGGCGCGTTCCTGAAGGATACGCCCGATGCCGGCACCGTCCCGGCCGAGACTTGGAAAGGCTGGCCGAACTTCGGCGAAGAGGACGAATTCGGCCGGCAAATTCTGCCCGGTGAGGCGGGTGCCGACGGCTTCTATTATGCTGCCCTGACCAAACGATGAAAGCTGCTCTCCCAAACTGCAAACCCTTCATATTCCTGGTGTGCGCGGCGCTCGCGGGAGCTCTGTTGGCGCAGCCGCTGCGTGCCGACGGGCTCGATGGGCGCTTCGAGGTGCGCTCGGCGGATCTGGAACTCAAGGATGGCGTCTACCACTTGAATGCGCACATGGTCCTGCCGGTCGGCGATGCCGTGCGGCGCGGGCTCGCGGATGGCGTGCCGCTGACGGTCGAATTGGACCTCGACATCGAGCGCGTGCGCCAGCTGTTGCCGAATTCGCGGGTTGCCGAACTGACCCAGCGTTACCACCTGCAGTACAATGCGGTGAGCGCGCGCTACATATTGCGCAACGACAACAGCGGCCAGCAGGAATCGCTGGGAACCATCGATGCGGCGATCGAGCAGCTGTCGGCGGTCCGCGGCCTGCCGGTTCTGGACAAGTCGTTGATCGGCGCCCGCCGCCGCTACGAGGCGAGCGTCCGGGCCAAGATCGACTACGGTTCGGTGCCGCTCTCGCTGCGCATCCTGATGTTCTGGGTCGACGAATGGCATCGCGAAAGCGACTGGTACACGTGGACGCTGCAGCCGTGATTCGCAAGTACGGCTCCACCGTGCTGGGCTGCATCGGCGTGGCACTGTGGTTGGCCGCGCTGTACCTGCTGGCATCGGCGGCGCAAAATTCAGCCGAGTTCGACCGTTGGCTGCCGTGGATACTGCTCATCAATATCGCGGGGCTGCTCACGCTGTTCGTGCTCCTGGCCGGCAAGCTCACGCGTCTGGTACGCGACTTTCGCAGGCATGTTCCGGGATCCCGGCTCAAAGCGCGCACGGTGGCGATTTTCAGCGCTTTGGCGGTGGCGCCGATTCTGATCGTCTACTATTTTTCGCTGCAGTTCCTCAATCGCGGCATCGACAGCTGGTTCGAACTGGAAGTCAGCCAGGGATTGAAGGACACCCGTGAACTGTCGCATGCGGCGCTCGAGACGCGGGTGCGCGAATTCTTGCAGCACACCCAGGTCGTGGCGCATACGCTGTCGGGATTGACGAATTTCGACCTGATCCGCGGGCTCGACCGGGAGCGGCGCGACAGCACGGCGCTCGAATTCACCATCGTGGGCCCGCAAGCGCGAATTCTCGCCACGAGTTCCGACCGGCCCATGGACACCCTGCCGGTGCCGGCCACCGACGAGATGATGCTGCAGCTGCGGCGGGGCCGGCCCTACGTGAGCCTGGACACCGATTCGGTCGGCGGCTACGTGATTCGAGCAGCGGCGCCGCTCGATGCCGACAGCAGCGGCAGCACGCGGTTATTGATCGCCCTGTATCCGGTGCCGCAGCAGCTGAGTCAACTCGCCGACACGGTGCAGCGGTCCTATACCCAGTATGCCAATCTGGTGCAATTGCGCCGGCCGCTCAAGTCGACATTCCTGTTGATATTGAGCTTCGTCGTGCTCATGTCGCTGATCGCCGCCGTTTACGGCGCCTTCTTTGCGGCTCAGCGTCTGGTGCAACCGGTGCAGGATTTGATCGCCGGCACGCGGGCGGTGGCGAAGGGCAATTACGACACCAAGCTGCCGCTGCCGTCGCGCGACGAATTGGGCTTTCTGGTGACGTCCTTCAACGACATGACCAAGCGGTTGGGCCGCGCACGCGAGGAAACCCGGCGCAGCCAGCAAGCGGTGGAGTCGGAACGCGCCGGGCTCGCCGTGATTCTGGCACGCCTGTCCACGGGAGTGGTCTCGCTCGAGCCGGATTTGACCGTGCGCACGGCGAATCAGGCGGCGAGCGCCATCCTAGGGGTCGATCTCGAGGCGGCCGTCGGCAAGCGCTTCGACGAATCCATCACCGACAGTACGCTGTTCACGCAGTTTCTCGCCGCGATCAAACTGCGGCTCGGCGCCGGAGACTTGGATTGGCGGGAGCAGATCGAAATGCTGTCGGACTCCGGAAAGCACGTGCTCATGTGCGCGTGCACCGCGTTGCCCAACGATCTGGGCGGCGCGCCGGGCGTGGTGCTGGTGTTCGACGACATCACCACGCTGCTGCAGGCGCAGCGCGATGCGGCATGGGGCGAGGTCGCGCGCCGCCTGGCTCACGAAATCAAGAATCCGCTGACCCCGATTCAACTGGCCGCGGAGCGCATGCGCCGCAAGTTCCTGGGCAGCATGAACGAGCAGGATGCGCAAATCCTGGAGCGGGCGACCCATACCATCGTCGCTCAAGTCGATGCGATGAAGCAGATGGTCAACGCCTTCAGCGAGTACGCGCGGGCGCCCGACATGCATTTTTCGCACTTCGATCTGAACCAGCTGATCACCGAGGTCGCCGACCTGTACCGCGTCCAGGACAGCAACGCCGACATCAAATTGCTGCTGAGTGCGCAGCTGCCGAATATCTCGGCGGACCGCATACGCATCCGGCAAATACTCAACAATCTGGTCACCAACTCGCTGGAGGCGCTCGAGGGCCGGATCGGCGCCTGCGTCGAGATCGAGACTCACGTCGCCGAGGATGGCCCCAGGAAGGCGGCTTCGGCCGCGATCGTGGTCAGCGACAACGGGCCGGGCTTTCAGCGCGACTTGATAGGCACTGTTTTCGACCCTTATGTCACGAGCAAGCCCAAGGGCACGGGCTTGGGGCTCGCGATCGTGAAGAAAATAGTGGAAGAACACGGCGGGCGCATTGAGGCGGATAATCGGCGCACGGGCGGTGCCCGCGTGCGAATTCTATTGCCGTTGGGCGACAGCGCACGCTCCATGGGTGCGCGTGAGCCGCGAAAGGGCGAACACAGGAGAGAACGCGTATGACCGCTTCGAGAATATTGGTGGTGGACGACGAGGCGGATATCCGCGGGTTGTTGAAGGAGATCCTGTCCGAAGAGGGTTACGAGGTGGATGTCGCGGCGGACGCGGCCCAGGCGCGTGCGTCGCGCGCGACCCAGGTTCCCGACCTCGTGTTGCTCGATATCTGGATGCCGGACACCGACGGCATCACCTTATTGCGCGAATGGTCGGCGACCGACGGCTACGACTGCCCGGTGGTCATGATGTCCGGCCATGGCACGGTGGAGACCGCCGTCGAGGCCACCCGCCTGGGGGCCTTCGATTTCGTGGAGAAACCGCTGTCCCTGACCAAGCTGCTGCGCACGGTGGAACGTGCGCTCGATGCCGGGCGCCGCAAACGGCTGTCCGCGCGCGCGCAGGGGTCGGCGCTCGCCGTGCCCATCGGCAAGGGCAAGGTTACCCAGGCGCTGCGTGAACAGGTGCAGCAGGCGGCCTCCAGCTCATCGCCGGTGCTGCTGATCGGTGAACTGGGTTCCGGGCGCGAGGCCTACGCGCGCTACCTGCATTCACTGAGCGCGCGTGCGGCCAAGCCGTTTTTCATGGTGGTTGCCGCGGGCTTGGGGCAAGATCCCAGCGTCGCACTGTTCGGCAGCGAACAGGGCGGCCGCGTCGAACCGGGCGCCATCGATCAAGCCGCGGGCGGATCGCTGTACATCAACGGACTCGAGGATTTGAACGGCGAAGCGCAGCGCGCACTGGTCGGCGCCATCGAGCAAAACGGCTACACGCGTGTGGGCGGCCGGCAGCGGCTGCCGCTCAATGTGCGCTGGATCAGTTCCGCGCAGGATGGCTTTGAAACGCGCGCCGCCCCCGAGCCGTTCCGCCGCGATCTTGCCGCACACCTCAATGTGATCACGCTGCGGGTGCCGAGCCTGCGCGAATACGCCGAGGACGTGCCCGATCTATTGCGCTACTACGTCGATCGCCTGGTCGATGACCAGCATCTGCCGCTGCGCCGCTTCAGCGTCGCCGCGCAGAATCGGCTGCGCAACTATCCTTGGCCCGGCAATGTCGGCGAGCTGAAAAATCTGGTGCAGCGGGTGCTCATCCTGGGCGCGGGAGAGGAAATCCGGCTCGAGGAAATCGAGCGGGAACTGGCGGTGAAACTGGCGGTGGACGAGCCGCTGGTGAAACAGGACCTGCTCGCGCTGCCGCTGCGCGAAGCACGCGAACAGTTCGAGCGCGCCTACCTGCAGCAACAGCTGCTGCTGTGCAACGGCAAGGTGGGCCAGCTGGCCAAGCGGGTGGGCATGGAGCGCACGCATTTGTATCGAAAGCTGCGCGCGCTGGGTGTCGACTTTCGGCAATTGGGCGAGGATTGACGCCCGGCCGGCCCGTCAGTCGCCGACGCGGATCACCAGCACGTCGACATCCGCCTTGCGCAGAATCTGCCGCAGGCGGTTGAGTTCATCCAGCTTGGAAATGGGGCCGATGCGGATCCGATGCCAGGTATCGTTATCCACCGACACCTTTTGCACCTTGGATTCGACGCCTTGCAGCGCAAGCTGCGCCCGCACGCGGTCCGCGTCGGCGAAGTTCTTGTACGAGCCGGCTTGCAGCACATAGGTGCCGCGGCGCGTTTCCGGGACGGATTTGGCATCCGTTCTCACATCTTTCTCCTTCTCCGGCACCACCACCTCGAATTTAGGCAGCATGTCGTAGAAGGCATAGGACTTCGCGGGGTCCTCCGCGCTCGAATCCTCAGACGCAGCATCGGAAGGCTCGCCGGCATGGGACTTTTTCTTGTCCACCTTTCCCGTTTTGGCGATCGGCATGTCGGGCCGGTGGTCCCTCATGTACACGATGCCGGCCACGCCCAGGCCCAGCGCCAATCCGCACATCAAGCCCATCCACCCGGAAAACCCGCCGGATTTCCGCCGCCTGGTCTTGTAGTCGCGCGCCGTAGCCTTCGCCATCGCCCGACCTACATGGTCTCGGGCGCGGACACGCCCAAGAGCTCGAGGCCGTTGCGGATTACGGTCTGCGTGGCCAGTGCCAGATCGAGGCGCGCATCGCGGGTGCCGGCGTCGTCCACGATGAACTGATGCGCGCTGTAATAGGTATGGAAGTCGTTCGCCAGGTCGCGCAGATAGTGCACCAGTGTATGCGGCGCGCGTTGCGCCGCGCATTGGCGGATGACTTCCGGGAATGCGCTCACGCGCTTGATCAATTGCAGCTCCTGCGGTTCGCCGAGTTCGTCCAAGGACGCGAGGCCATGATCGATGTCGTGTGCGAGGCCGCGTTCCGTGAGTTGCCGCATCACGCTCGCAACCCGTGCGTGCGCGTACTGAATGTAGTACACCGGGTTTTCGTTCGAGCGGGCCGTCGCCAGTTCCAGGTCGAAGTCCAAATGCTGGTCGTTGCTGCGCATGACGTAGAACAGCCGCGCCGCATCGTTGCCCACCTCCTTGCGCAAGTCGCGCAGCGTGACGAACTCGCCCGAGCGCGTCGACATTTGCGCCTTCTCGCCGCCCCGAAACAGCGACACGAACTGGACCAGGCGCACCTCGAAGCACTCCGCGGGGCCGCCCAGCGCCATGAGGCCCGCGCGCAGCCTCGCAATGTAACCGTGGTGATCGGCGCCCCAGATATACAGCAGGTGCTCGAACCCGCGCTCACGCTTGTTCAAGACCAGGGCAATGTCCGAGGCGAAATACGTCTTGATGCCGTTCTCGCGCACCATGACGCGGTCCTTCTCATCGCCGTAGTCCGTGCTCTTGAACCACCAGGCCCCGTCCTTCAAGTAGGCGCGCCCCGTTTTCTTCAATGCGTCGACCGCCCGGTCGACCGCGCCGCCGTCGCTCAAGGAACGCTCCGAAAACCAGCTGTCGAAGGTCACGCCGAATTCCTCGAGGTCCTCTCGTATGTCGCTGAGGATGCCTTTGAGCGCCAGATCCAGCACACGGCGAAACGCCGCATCTCCGATCAGCAGCCGCGCTCGCGCAATGACAGCGTCTATATAGATATCCTTGTCGCCGCCCTGCGGTTCATCCGGCGGCAAATTTTTGAACACATCGGTCGCGCCATGCCGCAGAGCACCGCCTTCAGCGGCGAATAGCTGCTGGGCGATGGCCACGATGTACTCGCCGCGATAGCCGTTTGCGGGAAACGTAAAGCGTTCGCCGCAGTGTTCGAGATACCGCAGCCAGGTGCTGGCCGCCAGAATCTCCATTTGGCGCCCGGCATCGTTGATGTAGTACTCGCGCGCCACCCGGTAGCCCACCGCTTGGAGCAAATTAGCCAGGCTTTGGCCGTAGGCGGCGTGGCGGCCGTGGCCGACGTGCAGCGGCCCCGTCGGGTTGGCCGACACGAATTCCACCAGCACCGATCGATCGGCGCCGATTCGCGATTTGCCGTAGGCCCGCCCTTTGCGGAGGACCTCGCCGATTTCCGCGTGGTAGGCGTCATCTTTGAGAAAGAAATTGATGAACCCGGCGCCCGCGATGCCGACTTTGGCGACTGCGGCGCAGGGCGGCAGCAATGGCACGAGGGCCTCGGCCAGCTTGCGCGGGCTCTGGCGCGTCGCCTTCGCCAGATGCATGGCGAGATTGGTGGCGAAATCACCGTGCTGCGCGTCGCGCGTGCGTTCGACCTCGATCTTGAGGCCGCGCGCCGCGGCGGGCACCAGGTCTTCCGGGAGGGCTGCCAGTGCCTGCCGCAGCAAGCCTTCGATCAAAGTCTTCAATTCGAGTCCGTAGGTCGTTAAGTTGCGAAGGGTCGGCAGTTTACCGCAAAGCTCTCAATCTACTTCCAGCGGATCCACATCTATCGACCAACGCAGGCCGGTGGGCCCGGGAAGTGTCTCCACCTGGGGCAGCCAACGGGTGAGAAATCGCTGCAGCGTGGATCTCGCGGCGGCCTCGATCAGCAGATGAGCCCGGAAGTGATCGGCGCGCCGCGCCATCAGGGCACTCGCGGGCCCCAGCACTTTGACCGCGGCCTCGCCCAAGCTGCGGCCGGAATCGACCGCCGCGCGCAGGAACGCGTCCAACCGCACGCTGTCCCTGGCCTCCGCGCGCAGCAGCGCAAGCCGCGAGTAGGGCGGCCAGCCGGCCTCGCAGCGCTCTTTGAGTGCGCTCGCCGCGAAGCCCTCGTAGCCTTCGACCATGAGCCGATTCAGCAGCGGGTGCTCCGGAAACTCGGTCTGAATCAGGACTTCCCCGGCGCGAGTCTCGCGTCCGGCACGCCCCGCCACCTGCGTGATGGTCTGCGCGAGACGCTCGGTGGCGCGAAAATCGCTGGCAAACAATCCCTGGTCCGCGTCCAGGATCACCACCAAGCTGACTTCCGGGAAATGATGGCCCTTGGTCAGCATTTGAGTGCCGACCAGAATCCGCGCCTCGCCGCTGTGAACCCGATCGAGCACGGTTTGTATGGAACCGCGCGCGGCAGCCGTGTCTCGATCCAGCCGCGCCAGCGGCACGTTCGGGAAAAGCCGCGCCAGCGTCTCTTCGACTCGTTCGGTGCCCTGGCCCACCGGATTGAGCGGCTGACCGCAACTGCCGCAAATCACGGGAATCGCATGATGCGCACCGCAGTGGTGGCAGCGCAATTGCGCGGCGCGCCGGTGCAGCGTCATTCGGGCATCGCAATGCGCGCAACCAGCCACCCAGCCGCAGGCGTTGCAGAACAGGCAGGGCGCGTAGCCGCGCCGGTTCAAAAATACGATCACCTGTCCGCCCGCGCCGAGATGCCGCGCAATGGCCTGCGTCGCCGGCGTCGACAATCCCTGCTCGCTGGCATGCTTTCTCAAATCCACCAGCGACATCCGCGGCGCCTGCGCCGCGCCCGGCCGCTGCGGCAGCGAATGCTTCGTATAACGCGCCGTCACCGCGTTTTCCAAGGTTTCCAGCGACGGCGTCGCGGAGCCCAGAATTATCGGCACGCGTGCGCCTCGCGCTCTGACCACTGCCAGGTCGCGCGCCGAGTATCGAAAGCCCTCATGCTGCTTGTACGAGGCATCGTGTTCCTCGTCCACGACGATGAGGGCGAGATTCGGCAGCGATGTGAACACCGCCGAGCGCGTGCCGATGATGATTCGCGCCCGGCCGCCGTGCGCCTCGCGCCAGGCGTCGCGACGTTCATTGCCGGTGAGCCCGGAGTGCAGCGCCACCACCCCGGAACTGAAACGGCGGCGGAAGCGGTCGACCAATTGCGGCGTCAAGGCTATTTCAGGAACCAGCACCAGCGCCTGGCCGCCCCGGGCAATCGCAGCCGCAATCACGCGCAAGTACACCTCGGTCTTGCCGCTGCCGGTCACGCCGTAGAGCAGATGCGCGGCAAATCCCGGCATGGCTGCGAGTATGGAATCGACGCACTGAGCTTGCGCGTCGGTCAGAGCCACATCGCTGGGGCGCAAATCCATGGGCGCGGCCGCTGCCGCTGCCTCGGGCGCCGTGGTGTTGCAGGTGACCCAGCCGCGCGTTGCCAGGGACCGCAATTGCGAAAGCCTGAAGGCGCCACGGACCTCGTCCGTGGTGGCGCGCGCACGGTTCGCCAGCCATCCGAGCAAGGCGCGCTGCTGAGGAGCCCGCCGCGCGCCGGGGCGTTCCAGTTCCTTCCGCCCGGCGTCACTCAAGGCCCACCACTCGGTCCGCTTCAGCGCCGGCTGACCCGCCCGCAGCCTTGCCGGCAGTGCTGCGGCAAACACTTCGCCGAGCGGGTGGTGGTAGTACTCCGCCGCCCAGTTGAGCAAGTCGAAGGTTGCCGGATCGAAAATGGGTTCGTCATCCAGGATTTCCAGCGCGGCTCTAAGCTTGAGGGGGGCAATGGCCGACTCGGAATTTATTCCGACCAGGATGCCGATGCGCCGTTGGCGGCCAAAGGGCACCCGCACCCGCACCCCGAGCGGGGGAGCGCTCTCGACGCCTGCGTACCCTGGCCGTTCGGGCGGCCGATAATCGAAGACCCGACGCAGCGGCGTGTCGAGCGCAATCTGCAAAATCAAGGCGATCCTTTGTCCACAAAAGCTGTGGATAAGTCTGTTGATAAACTAAGGATCATCAGCCCTAAGTGCCCGTTCCGTTTCGAGTCCCATTCAAATTGGTGAAAAAGTGTCCGAAAAGGGCAATGAACCCTTTCGTTTCAACGAGTTACGATACCCTCTAGATCTGGCGCCTAAGTGTCGGCGCGAATTATTGCAACGGAAGTCATAAACGATGTGTGTAAGTCGCTGATCTTGCGCTTGCCCGCCGTCAACCGCGGCCTTGGCGAAGCGTTTATACCTTGAACACTCATGGTCCGTCGACGTGTGGAGGACGAGGCATGCCCCGCTTTGATACGCTCAACCCTGCTTGGGTGGTCTGGGATGGTCCCTCGCCGGCACCTGAGGGAGCGGTTCTGGAGTACACGCGAGAACTCGAGAAATTCCTGGCGGACATCGAGCGCAGGGCGTTTCGCATGGCGCAAGTGGCGCTGCGCGATCCCGACGATGCGCTCGACGTGGTGCAGGATGCGATGCTCAAGCTCGCCTGCAAGTATGCCGCGCGCCCAAACGCCGAGTGGCGGCCTTTGTTCTATCGAATTCTGGAAAACGGCATTCGCGACTTGCAACGGCGCAGATCCGTGCGCAAGCGCTTCATGGCCTGGCTGCCGGGCACGAGAGAGGATCCCGACAATGAAGCTCAGGATCCGATCGACAACGTCGCGGATGCGGCGCCTGCCATTCCCGAGAGGCTGATGCAGGCGCAGGCCATGCAGCAGTTGGAGGCGTCGTTGCGTGCCCTGCCGGCGCGTCAGCGCGAGGCCTTCATGTTGCGTAATTTCGAAGGATTGGATGTGGCCGGCACGGCGGCCGCCATGGGTTGCTCGGAAGGCAGTGTCAAGACGCATTATTCTCGCGCAGTGCACAGCCTGCGCGAGCAACTCGGCGAGGTCTGGTGATGAACGAGCAAGCACGCGATTCCTTCGAGGAGCGCAGCCATGCGCTGTTCCAGGGCAGTGTCGACAGTCTCGACTTCGCGCTGCGCTCGCGCCTCACGCAGGCGCGCAGTGCCGCGCTCGACGCCGCTGCCGCGGCGTCCCGCCGGCCTTGGTTTCTGCGCAAGTTCTCGTGGACGCCTGCGGCCGGTGTGACCGCCGCCGCGGTGCTGGGCGCGGCCCTTTGGTTCGGGCCGCTGGGACATCCCAACGTAACGGCAGCCGACGCTCCGAGCCTGGAAGATTTGGAAATCGTCGCATCCTCGGATGAAGGTTCGGGTGACACCATGGACATGCTGCAAAACGATATCGCTTTTTATGATTGGGCGAATAACGCCGCGAATCCGGGACCGGCAGCCTAGGTTGCGGTTGATTTCGGGAAGGCATTGGCTGGCCGTCGGCGCCGTCCTGTGTGCCGCAGCCGTTGCGGGACAGCAGGCACCGCCGGTGCCGCTACCGCCGCCGCCCGTGCCGCAGCCGGCCTCATCATCGGACGCATCCGACGATGACTTCATCGAGTTCTTGGGTACGGATGACGTTGGAGATGCAGCTTGGTGGGAATTCTTGAAGCAGGCGCCGCCGCGCGGGGAGAGCTCTCCCGCGCCTCCGCCGCAGGATGCAAAGCAATGATCAAGGTGCCGATCCTCTGTGCAAGCTTGTTCCTCGCATCAGGGAGTGCCTACGCGCAGGCTCCCGCTGCGCCGTTGCCCGGCGGGCCGTTACCCGGCGTTGCGCCCGCGCCGCCGGCCGCGCCGGCGCCGAAGCCCTGGACCGAGCTGTCGTCGCAACAGCAACAATTGCTGCAGAGCTATCAAGGCCGCTGGAATAGCCTGCCCCCGAATCGGCAGCAGGCGCTGGCCCGAGGCAGTGAGCGCTGGCTGTCGATGACGCCGCAGCAGCGTTCGAGCGCCCAGCAACGCTTTTCGCAATGGCGCGCCATGCCGCCGGAGCAGCGGCAACTGCTGCGCCAGCGCTTCCAGCAATTCAAGAGCCTGCCGCCGGAGCAGCAGCAGCGGGTACGCGAACAATTCAGACGTTTTCGGCAAATGCCGCCGGAAAGGCGGCTGGAATTGCGCAGGCAATGGCGGCGGTTGAGTCCCGAGCAGCGCCGCAGTTTCGTGCCACGGCCGGAGCCGCGCCGCATTCCCCACTAGGGTGTTCGACTACCCCGCCGCCTTGACGGCTTGAATCAACTGGCCCACGGCTGCCTGTGCGTCGCCATAGAGCATGCGGGTTTGGTCGAGCCCGAATAGCGCATTGTCGATGCCGGAAAATCCCTGGCCCTGGCCGCGCTTGATGACGATGACGTTCTTGGCCTTGTCCGCATTCAGTATGGGCATGCCATAGATCGGGCTGCCGGCATTGCTGCGGGCATCCGGGTTCACGACGTCGTTGGCGCCGATGACCAGCGCCACATCCGCGGTTTCGAATTCGGCATTGATTTCATCGAGGTCCGAGATCAAATCGTAAGGCACGCCGGCTTCCGCCAGCAACACGTTCATATGCCCGGGCATTCGGCCCGCGACGGGGTGGACGGCGAAGCGAATCTTGACGCCGTGGTCGTTCAACAATTGGGCGAGTTCCCACACCTTGTGCTGAGCCTGCGCCACCGCCAAGCCATAGCCCGGCACGATGATGATCTTCTGCGAGTACGCCATCATGACGCCCGCGTCCGACGCTTCGATGGCTTTCTGGGTACCGACGGCGCTGCCGCCGCCTGCGCCCGAGCTCTCCCCGAAGTTCGCGAACAGCACATTGCCCAAGGAGCGGTTCATGGCCTTCGCCATGAGCTGAGTCAGCAACGTGCCCGCCGCACCCACCACGGTGCCGGCGATGATCATGGCCGCGTTGTCGAGCACGAAGCCTTCGAAACCCACCGCGAGACCGGTCAGCGCGTTATACAGGGAAATCACCACGGGCATGTCGGCGCCGCCGATGGGCAGCGTCATGGCGACACCCAAGAGCAGCGCAAAGGCGAAAAACAACGAAACCGGCAGCAGACCTGATTGCACGCCGGAGACGACCACGAAGCCCAGCGCGGCCGTCGCCAGTAAAATCGCGAAGTTCAGATATTTCTGTCCGCCGAAGCGCACCGACTTGGTGATCAAGCCCTGCAGCTTGCCGAAGGCGATGAGGCTGCCGCTGAAGGATACCGAACCGATGAATCCGCCGACGGTGGCGATGGTCAGATGCGTAATGCTGTGTTCGTTGCCGCGATACAGTTCGACTGCCGCGATGGCCGCCGCCGCGCCGCCGCCCATGCCGTTGTA
>Ga0070696_100000558_pt1 | contig 23664 bp, 18 predicted proteins | sample KBSK1253metaG_FD_65474 | JGI IMG/M metagenome (GOLD analysis project Ga0070696, IMG submission 65474) | Corn, switchgrass and miscanthus rhizosphere microbial communities from Kellogg Biological Station, Michigan, USA - KBS K1-25-3 metaG | ecosystem: Host-associated > Plants > Roots >... | reverse complement strand
CTTCGCCGGCGCCGCGGTCAGGGTCATGCCCGGGTCCCGGCCGGTTCGGGATCGCCGGCGTGGTCGCCGAGCTCAGGGCCCTGGGGCACCAGCAGCGCCTCGTCCGGCACGTCGGGGGCGAGACCCGCCTCGCGCAGGATCGGGCCGTAGCCCTGCTCCTCGAGCCGGAGGGCCAGGTCCTTGCCGCCGCTCTTGACGATGCGGCCCTGGGCCAGGACGTGGACGACGTCGGGGGTGATGTAGTTGAGCAGGCGCTGGTAGTGCGTGATCAGCAGGATGCCCAGGTCCGGGTTGAGCATCGCGTTCACGCCGTCCGCGACGACCCGGAGCGCATCGATGTCGAGCCCCGAATCGGTCTCGTCGAGGATCGCCATCTGCGGCTCGAGCATCGCCATCTGGAGCATCTCGAGGCGCTTCTTCTCGCCGCCGGAGAAGCCCTCGTTGACGTACCGGCTCGCGAAGCTCTCGTCCATGCGCAGGAGGGCCAGCTTCTCGCGCATCTTCTTGCGGAAGTCCATCATCGAGACGCCGCCCTTGATCGCGTCCGTCGGGTCGATGTCGGGGTTCTTGTCGATGCCCTGGAGCTTGGCGTTGAGCGCGCTCCGGATGAAGCTCGCGACGGACAGGCCGGGGACCGCGGTCGGGTACTGGAACGCGAGGAACATGCCGAGGCGGGCGCGCTTGTCGGGGCTCAGCTTGAGGATGTCCCGGCCCCGCCAGGCGACCTCGCCGCCGGTCACGAGATAGGCAGGGTGGCCCATGATCGCGTAGGCGAGGGTCGTCTTGCCCGAGCCGTTCGGGCCCATGATCGCGTGGACCTCGCCCGGCCCGACCTCGAGGTCGATGCCCTGCAGGATCTCGTGCTCCGGGTTCGCGGTAGGCGCAACCCGGAGGCCCTTGATCACGAGGCGCGAGGCGGCGTCCGCGGTCGTTCCGTTGGTGTGCGTGGCGGCGTTCGCGTCGGTCACGATGGCGTCAGGGCTCCTTCGAGGTTCGTTGGCGCGGAGGTTGTCTTGGCAGCCCGTGGCTGGAGGGCGACGGCGCGCGGCGGGACAAGGTCGGCCAGGGTCACGCCATCAAGCGCGCCCGCGACCGCGTCACGGACGCGGACCCAGAGCAGGTTCACCGTGCACGACGAGGTTCGATCGCAGGCCAGGTCGTGGCCCGGCTCGTCCGTGGCGCAGATCATCGGCGCGAGCGGGCCCTCGAGCGCGCGCAGGACCTCGCTCATGTTGATCTCGGACGGCTGCCGGGCGAGCTCGTAGCCGCCGTGCGCGCCGCGGGTCGAGACGACCAGGCCGGCGTCGCGGAGGACGAAGGCGAGCTGCTCGAGGTAGGCCCGCGGCATGTCCTCGACCGCCGCGATCTCCGCGAGCGACGCGGGTCCGGTCCCGAAGTGCCGCCCGAGCTGGACCATCAGCCGCACGCCGTACTCGCCCTTCGTCGAGAACGCGACAGCCCCGGTTCCGTGGAACGCGGGGCGATGCGCTGCCGGCACTGCTGATTGGGTCGTCTGGGTGGTCAGGGTTTCGGTCCTCAAATCCCGAGTGATCTTGTCGGGATTGAGTGTACGAATGCCTTCGACGGGGCGTCAACCGATCCGTCCTGAACCGTTGCGCTCGCGAGGGCGCCTGCCCGAGCGGGCTGCCTAGCCCTTCCCGAAGGCCTCGTCCTCTGCCTTGTGAAATGCGTCCTTGGCGTCCGCTTCGGCCTGTTCCGCGCCTTGGGCAGTGGAGAGCGCCAGTGCGGCGGCCTCGGCCGTCTGCGACGCTGCCGTCCTGGCATGGTTGGCTGCGCTCCCCGCTCGCTCGACGGCCTCGAGGGCTGCCTTGGCCGCGGCCTCGACCTCATTCGCGGCATCCTCGGCCGCCCGAGCGGCCCGTAGGGCAAGGTCCGCGACCTCTGCGGCTGCCCGAGCCGCGACGGTGTCGCGTCCAGCGGTGCGCCACGCGGCGAGCAGCTCCGAAGCAGATTGATGTGCTTCGGGATCGGTGCCCATCGGTTGAGCGACCTCCAGTCCGCGATGTTGTCGCGGTTTCGGAACAGTGCGTCCCCGCCCTGGAGGGCATCGTAGGAAAAGTCGTCTGTACTCTATCGGACATAGGCAGGTGGCATGAATCGCGGAACCGCAGACGTCGATCCCCGTGCGAACCACCTTCTGCACGCCCTCCCGGAAGCGGAGTTCGAGCGCCTGCGCCCAGCCCTGGAGCCGGTGCGGCTGCCACGCTCTGCCGAGCTTGAGGGCGCCAACGACGAGGTGCACTTCGTCTACTTCCCGACCAGCGGCGTCGCCTCGATCGTCGCGATGGACGAAGGCGGCGAATCCGTCGACACGGCGATGATCGGGCGCGAGGGCATGACGGGCCTGCCGGTCTTCCTGGGGACCGACCAGTCGCCGGTCCGCACGATCGTGCAGGTGCCGCTCACAGCCCTGCGGATGGCGGCCGACGATCTGCGCGAGGAGATCGTGCGCGGTGGCACGCTGGTGCGACTGCTGCAGCGCCACACCCAGGTCGTGATGATCACGATGGCCCAGCTGATCCTGTGCAATCGTGTCCATCGGCTCGATCAACGGGCGGCGCGCTGGCTGCTCCAGGTGGACGACCGAGTGGAGGAACGGCCGTTTGGCGTGACCCAGGAGTTCCTTGCCCAGATGATCGGCGTCCAGCGCCCTGCCCTCTCGGTCGCAATGCGCCAGTTCAAGGGGGCTGGGCTCATTCAGTACTCGCGGGGCCAGATCAGCATCGCCGACCGTGACGGACTCCTCGCTCGGTCGTGCGGCTGTATCAAGGTCATCGCTGCCGAGGCCGAACGTCTCGAGCTGCTGGAGCAGGCGCGCGCCAGACGCAGGTAAACCCCGCTACCCCGCGATCAGCGGTCCGAAGGAGTCACGACCTCGACAGGTTGCGGGGAACGAGGAGGCCGAGCTCGAGGTCCTCCTCGGTCACGAGGCGGATCGAGTCGCTGAGCTCGCGGTTGAAGACCATCGTGCCGATCCAGCTCCGGCGGCGCTCGCCACCGGGCCAGTACTGGAGCCAGGCATCGGTGAGCGGCACCATCGGCGGGCGCTCGAGCATGCTCGCAAGCGCGTCCTCGCCCGGCGTCGCGTGGGCGTAGCCACCCATCAGGAACTCGCCGAGCTGGACCGCGACCGGATGGGAGTGGGTCCAGCGGCGCAGTGCGGGGTCACCCCGCGGCCCGGTCACGGAGACCGCCAGCAAGGTCGAGCGCGGCACGACCAGCTCCTCGGCTCGCCGCGTCGAGCCGTCGGCGAGGCTGTCGAAGGTGACGTTGTGCAGGTGCAGCTCGTCGTGCGCGTTCAGGAGGTCGGTCAGGCGATCCGCCTCGAGGCGAATCCAGCCGAAGAGGCGCTCCGTGGCGAGGAAGGCCTCGAACCGCAACAGTGGGGCGTCGGCCACGGAGTCCGGCTCGAAGACGTCTTCCCCGACGGCATCGAGGCGAAGCGTGAGCCGGCTCCCCGGCACCGACGTCCCCATCGGGCGGGAGGCTAGGCAGCGCCGGATCAGGCGTTAGCCACCCGAAGGTACGGGGCTGCCGCCCGGAACCGGCGCCAACCGGACCTCCTTGATGATGTCGGGGAGCTCGGTCATGGCCCCGTCGTCCATGAGTGCGTCTGCGCGTTCCTGACCGAGGCGTTCGATTGCGGTCTCGCGCGGGTCGGGCAGGTGGAGCACGGTGACCGGCGCGACCATGACCCCCTTCTGCCTCGAGAGCTCGTAGGTCGCGCCGGTGACGCGGGCGCCAAGCTCGACGTCGCCATGGTTCACGAGGACGATCGCGGCCATCCCGAGCGCGCGCGCGACGCCGCTGGCGTTGTCGTGCTCGGCGAAGAAGTCGAGCCCGTCGAGCATCCAGCGCCACGAGATCGCCGGCTCGCCGAGTCGGAAGTTCACCCCGGCGAGGAAGGTCATCGAGTCGGCGACCAGGTAGTCCGAGCCCTTGCGACGGAACTCCTCCTGGTTCTTGAGCTCGAACTCCTGGGCGCGCGCGTACTCGCCGTTGAGGAAGTGCGCCAGCCCGACGGCCTGCCTCGCACGCATCGCCCCGCCGTCATCGCCGAGGGCCTCGTAGAGATCGAGCGCGCGCTGTTCGTGGTCGCGCAGCCCTTCGGGATCCTTGTCGATGAGCGACAGGAAGCCGACGTCGTACTCGGCATCAGCCAGGAGCGGCTCTTCGCCGATCGCCTGGGCGAGTGCGAGACGCTCGCTGTAGGCCGCGCGGCAGGCATCGAAGTCGTTCATCCAGTAGGCCAGCCCGCCCACCGCCGCGAGCGCACCGATCCGCAGGCGCGGTTCGACGCCCTGATGCGCGAGGAGCGGCTCGACCACGCCGCGGGCCTCGCGCAGGAAGCCGCGCTGCTGGAACCAGCGCCACGTGGAGGCGAGGATGCGCAGCGGGATCTCGTCGATGTCGCGCGTGAGCCCGAAGTCGCACGCGGCCCGCAGGTTGTAGATCTCGACGTCGAGGCGCGCGATCGCCTGCGTCCCCTTCGGCCCGAGGATCTCGCCGCCGACTTGATCCAGCACCTCGACCATCGTCCGGGCGTGGCCCTCGAGCGTGGGCTCCTCCTCGCCGCTCTCGGCGAGGCGCTCGAGCGCGTACTCGCGCAGGAGCGGGTGGAAGTCGAAGCGTGCCTCGCCGGCGGCGTCCGCCGGTTCGATCCGGACGAGGCTCTTGTCCGCAAGCGACTCGAGGCCTTCGACGACGTCGACGCCCAGGTCGCCGGCCAGATCCGTGACCTGGATCGCCTCCTCGGCGGACCAGCCGCCGGCGAAGACCGCGAGGCGCCGGAAGAGGCGACGTTCCGGCTCGCCCAGGAGGTCGTGGCTCCAGGTGATCGCGCCACGAAGCGTGCGCTGCCGCTCCGGCACGTCGCGCGCCGAGCCGGCCAGGTCGAGGCTGCCCATGAGCCGCTCGAGGATCAACGCCGGGCTCATCAGCCGGACGCGCGCCGCGGCGAGCTCGATCGCGAGTGGGATGCCGCCGAGGCGCTCGCAGATCGTCCGAATCGCGACCCGGGCCTCGTCGGTGAGCTCGAGGTTCGGTCGGATGGCCCTGGCACGATCCTCGAAGAGCTGGACCCCTGCCGCGATGTCGAGCGGAGGCACCGCGTAGCCGCGCTCGCCGGCGATCCGCAGCAGCTCGCGGCTGGTGACGATGACGCACAGCTTCGGCGCGACGCGCACGAGCAGGGCGACGGCCTGCGCCGCGGGCGGCAGCAGCTGCTCCAGGTTGTCGAGCAGGAGCAGGGTCGTCCGCTCGCGCAGGTACTCGTGGAGCATCTCGCCGATCGGCTTCTCCGCGGACTCGCGGATGGACAGCGCCGCCGCGATCGTGGTCTCGACGAGGTGCGGCTGGGTCAGGCCGGCGAGATCGACGAACCAGACGCCGTGCGGAAACCTGTCGAGGACGACCCGACCCAGCCCGAGCGCGAGCCGGGTCTTGCCGCTCCCGCCGGGACCCGTGAGGGTGAGGACGCGCGTCTGGTCGAGCTCGGCTCGGAGGCGCTGAAGGTCCGCATCGCGCCCGACGAGCGCGGTTACGTCCGCCGGCAGGTTCGACGGCGCCGTGAGCGTCCGCAGCGGCCGGGTGTCGTCGGCCGCGCCCGCCACGACGAGCCGATGGAGCCGCAACGGCTCGTCGAAGTCCTTGACGGCCCGGAGGCCTTCGTCGTCGAGGCGGACCTCACCGCCGCCATCAAGCGCCGCCGCGCTGCCGCCGAGCGCGTCGACCAGCGCCTGCGACAGCACGATCTGCCCGCCGTTGCCGGCAGCGGCGATTCGCGCCGCGTAGTTCACGTCGATGCCGACGTAGTCCTCGGGGTCACCCTCGGCGCGGCCGCCGCGGAGGCGACCCTCGCCCGTGTGCACGCCCATCCGCACACGCAGCTCGACGCCGTCCGGCCAGGACCCTCGCGCGAGCGCGCGTTGCGCCTCGACGGCCGCGCGGGCCGCCTCCGCGGGCGTATCGAAGGCGGCGAAGACCGCGTCGCCCTCGGTCTTGACCACCTCGCCGCCGTGTGCCTCGACGGCCTGTCGCAGCAGCTCGTCGTGACGCGCGACGACGTCCGCCCACGCGCTCGAGCCGACCGCGCGCTCGAGCTTCGTCGAGCCCTCGATGTCGGTGAACAGGAAGGTGACGGCGGGACCGGTCGGAAGGCCCATGGGTAGGGCCAATCTTGGCAGCCGCGACGCCCCGCGTCAGCCGGTGGTCGTCGTCGCCGAGCTCAGGGCGTCAGGACGAGCAGCGGGTCGTTGCCGGTCTCGCGGCTCGCGTACTTGACCGCGTCGTTGTTCCCGCCGGAGATGGCAAAGCTGTAGGTGCCGTTGCCGGTGATGACGGATCCCAGATTGAACTCCTCCCAGGTGCCGATCGGAGCATTGCCCGCCGAGGACAACGCGTTGCCCGAGATCGCGGGCGCGTTGTTCCAGGTGATGCCGGTCTCCGTCCAGGTGTTGTTCGCGATGAGGTAGACGGACCCGCCGTTCGTGCCCCCGTCGCTCACGAACACCCGCAGCTTGGCGGACGTGGGTGCGCCGCTGAGGCCTCCGACCGTGAACTTCAGGTACGACCGGTACTGGCCGCTCCGGACAGTGAGCGTCGCGGTCGTGCCGAAGTTCTTGCTCGCCTGGTTCGACCTGATCTCGGCATCTGCGACGGGCAGGAACGAGATCGCGGAGGTCGTGTAGGTGGCCGTATAGGTGGTCGGAGCGGCCGGCGCCGTGATCACGTGGGTGCCGGCCCCGCCATCGGACCACGAGTTGAACGTCCACGTGGTGCCATTGAGCGTCTGGGGTGACGTCGCGCTGACGGTGTTCGCCGAGCCCACGATCACGGTCCTGGTGAACTGGGTCGTGGAGGCCGACGTCCCGACGACGAGGGACAGGCCGGTCGGCACCGACTGGAACGTCAGTGCAACCGTCTGGGGATCGAGCCGGCGCGTCACCGACGCCGTGGTCCCTCGACTGTCCGTGGCGGTGAGGGTGAGCTCCAGCCAGGAGGGGTAGTCGTGGTCGGGCGCGAAGAACGAGCCCGATGCGACTCCGGACCAGCTCTGGATCTGGTGGGTGTGGCAGTTCGAGGGGCAGTGCTGCAGCACCAGGTTCCAGCTCAGCGCCGAGGCGGGCAGGTTGCCGTCCTCGGGGTCGGTCGCCGAGCCGCTGAACGACAGCTGGTCGCCGACCTTCCACGTCGTGCCCGCCACGGGCGTCGAGATGACCGGGACCGGCGGGTTGTTGGCGACGCTGATCGTCTTCGTCGCGGTGCCGGTCAGCAGGGCCGCGTCAGTCACCCGCAGCCCGACCACCACGTCGCCCGGCGACGTGTAGGTCCACTGCGCGGTCACGCCGGTCGCGTCGTCGTAGGCGCCGTCGCCGTCGAGGTCCCACTCGTAGGTCAGCGCGGAGCCTTCCGGATCGGACGAGCCGGCGCCGTTGAACTGGACCGTCAGCGGCGTCGGGCCGCTCGTGGGGTTCGCCTGGATCGCGGCGACCGGCGGCTGGTTGGCGCCGGTCGGCGTGACCTTGCGGATCGTCCCGCCATCGAAGTCGACGTAGTAGAAGTCGCCGTTCGGGCCGATCTCGAGGTCGACCGGGTTGGCCGCGCCATCGATGAACACCTGGCGGGTGCTCGCGTCGATCTGGCCATTGGTGCCTCGGGGCATGAACCAGATGCAGTCGCGGCTGTGGTCGGCGAAGAACAGGCCACCGCGATAAGCCGCCGGGAAGGAGCCCGACTCCGGGTAGAACGCCATCCCCGTGATCGAGGAGCTGCCGGTCGGGCACGCCTCCGTCGAGACCTTCGCCGAGTGGTTGTAGGCGTAGTACGGCGCCGCGACCGCGCCGGGACCCTGCGCGTACAGGCTCTCGCAGAGGGGCAGGTTCGAGCCGTCGTACGTCGGCTCCGGGCCGACGCCCTCGTAGCACGGCCAGCCGAAGTTCTCGGCGGTCCCGTCGGTCGCGTTCGGGATCCGGTCGACCTCCTCCCAGGTGTTGTAGCCCACGTCGCCGAGCCACAGCTCGTTCGTCCCCGGGCGGAACGTGAACCGGAACGGGTTCCGGAGTCCATACGCGATGATCCGGCGGGCGTTCGCGTCCGGGCTGGCCGCGAAGGGATTGCCGGCCATCCCGGCGCCGGTGTTGGGATCCAACCGCAGAATCGACCCATCCAGCCCCGTCGGATCGCTCGGCGGTTGACCGCCCCCGGTCCCCGCGGCTCGATGGTTCGCGACCTGCGTGGCGCTCAGTGCGGCCCCGTAGACGGCCACCTCGTCGATGCTGCCCGGCCACGCCGTTGTCGTCGCGCCGTCGTCAGCGCCTGACCCGATCCGGAACGGCACTGCGCTCGCCTGACCCGCGTATGGCGACGATCCAGTGCCTCGGGCAACGCCGTCGAACCAGAGCGTGATGGCCCCGCTGGCATCGAGTACGCCGACGACGTGGTGCCAGCTCGTGTCGCCGCCGCTCGTCCAGTCGTAGTGCGCGTTGCCACCGTCGGTGTAGAGGCCGATCTGGATCGTGTCCGCATCGACCGTGTACGCCATCAGCGACAGCTGGTAGCCGGACTCGTCCGACCAGCCCGCAATCGTCACTCCGGTCGTCATGCCGAGGAAGGTCGAGCCGTCGTGCTTGATCCACGCCTCCAGCGAGACAGGACGGTTCGGCATGGTCAGCCAGCCCGGAACCTGGCCGTAGCCGCCGCCACCGAGCGTGGTGCGCATCGCGGTGTCGCCGCCACCGCCGGCGATGCCGGCCTGGCCCAGCGCCGGCGCACCGACATAGGCACCGCCATGATTCCCCGTGGCGTCGGCCATCGTGGAGCCAGAGGGTTCGCCGAGGCGGTAGTACGCGGCCGGGTTGTCGGCCAGGACCGTGGCTCGGTAGTCAGCCCCGGAGCCGCCGCTGCCGACCGTCCGGACGTCCTGGCTGCGGAGCGCTCCACCCTCGGCCGGCGGATCGCCGCACGGATTCACTCCGGTCACGATGGGCGTGGTCGTCCCGCCCATCTGGCCGTAGTCGACGCCGGTGAAGCTCGCCCCGTCCCCGGCGCTGAGGTACAGGGCTCCATCGGGCCCGAACGCGAGGTTTCCGATCGAGTGGCTGGGGTACTGCTGGCACCAGTCCTCGATGAGGACCTGCTCGGGGCCAAGGATGGACGAGCCGCTGACCGCGAAGCGCGAGAGGCGGGCGCTGATGACGCAGCCGTCGGTGGTGGCCCCCGGGGGATTGGGGCACGTATCACCCCAGCGCGGCGGCTGGGTCGACGAACCGAGGATGTGGTCGTACGCGTACAGGACATAGACGTAGGAGCCATTGCCGCCGGATCCGTTGGCGATGGTCGGGTCGAGGGTCATTCCGAGGAGGCCGCGGTCCCAGAAGTTGTGGACGTTCGTCGGGAGGCTGCTGAAGATCGTCGGGGTCGTGTCTGTGAGGTTGTCGAAGACCTTGATGACGCCGCTCTTCTCGGCGATGAAGACGCGGCCGTCGGCCGCGAATCGGATGATCGTGGGGTTGGTGAGACCCGACCAGACGGTCGTCTCCTGGAACCCGGCGGTCACTGCCTGGGCGATGGGTCCCCCGCCGGTGCCCGGGTCGGTGGTCGCGGCGCAACCGTCGGCGATCTTTGGTGGGGCCTTCTCGAACAGGCCGTGCTGGCAGCTCTTGCTCGGCTGGGCGGCCTGGACGGCAGCGGGCATCGCGGGGCCGCCGAACGCGGAGGCGAGGGTCGCGACAATGGCGAGCGCGGCGGCGCGGGCCTGACCGAGACGAGGCTGTCTCGTGCGCAATCCGGAATTCGCTCCATCGTGGGCCGGCGTTCGTACATTGGGTCGGGGCCCTACGACGGCCAGGAATGTCCCCCGGCCGCACTATAGGTGCTGCGAACCGCCGCGTCAGCCCCTTGTTTCGGGCGTCAGTCGGCCACGGCGTCGGCCGATTCGCGACGCCACTCCTCCGTGGCCGCCACGTTGTTGAACGTGTAGACGTGCAGCCCGATCACGCCGGCGGCCGGGTCGGCGATGACCGGCGCGAGCTTCCGCAGCAGATCGTTCGGGCGGTAGATGCCGGCCGAGCGCAGCAGCTGGCCCACGAAGCGCGCGTTCCGCAGCACGAACTTCGAGGCGTCCCTGACGCCGATCCGGGCGCTGATCGAGAGCAGCTTCGGAATCTCGGCGACGCCAGGGATGCCGAGCTTGACCCCGAGCGTGTTGCCCTCCGCCCGGCGGGCGGCGATGAACGAGGCGATCGCCTTCGGGTCGAAGCACAGCTGCGTCGTCATGTACTGGACGAGCTGCGCCTTGTCCCGCAACGCGGCGGCGAGCGCCTCGTCCGGGATATCCGGGTGGCCCTGCGGGTAGCACGGGCAGCCGAGCTCCCTCGGCAGCCGGCCGAGGTCGGCCATGGCGCGCAGGAGCGAGAGCCCGTCGAGGAACTCGCCGGGCTCGTCGGCATCACCGCCGACCACGAATGCGCGGTCGATGTGCGCCTCCTCGAGGCGATCGAGCAGCGCCGCGAGGTGCGCGCGGTCGCGGATCATCCGGGCGGACAGGTGCGGGATCGCGCGCAGGCCGGCCCGCTCCAGCTCGATCGCCAGGTCGACCGTCGTCTCGATCGTCTTGCCCGGCGACGCCGTCACCGACACGGTTCGCCCGCGCGGGATGGCCGCCGCCTGCTCGTGGACGTTCTTGAGGGGGATCAGCTCGAAGGTCGGGTCGGCGAGGACGCGGGCGAGCGGGGCGGAGGTCGCGGCGGAGCCCGAGGCCACGGTCATCGACCGGAGGCCTAGACGTCCGAGTCCGGGAACGACGCCTTCCGCTGCGCGATGAACTCGTTGAGCGCCTCGTCGATGCCCGGGTCGATCGGCGGCGCCTCGTACTCGGCGAGCATCCGCTTCCAGATCTTGTTCGCCCGCTGCGGTGACTCGAGCGCACCGTCCTCGAGCCATTGCTCGAAGGAGTTGTTGTCCGCGGTCGCCGACCGGTAGAAGGCGGTCTCGAAGTTGGCGAGCGTGTGCGAGTTGCCAAGGAAGTGCATGCCCGGCCCGTTCTCGCGGATCGCGTCGAGCGCCTGGCCGTTCTCCGACAGGTCGACGCCACCGACGAACACGCCGGCCATGCCGCACTGGTCCAGGTCGAGGATGAACTTCTCGTAGCCGATCGCGAGCCCGCCCTCGAGCCACCCCGCGGCGTGGAGCACGAAGTTCACCCCGGCGAGGATCGTGGGCTGGAACGTCGCGGCCGACTCATAGGCTGCCTGTGCGTCGGCGGTCTTCGCGGCGCACAGGTTGCCGCCCGAGCGAAACGGGACGCCGAGCCGCCGCGCGAGCGCGGCCATGACGTACAGGACGAGCGCCGGCTCGGGGGTGCCGAAGGTGGGCGCTCCCGACTGCATCGAGATGCTGCTCGCGAACGACCCGAGGATGACCGGCGCGCCCGGGTGGACGAGCTGGACGAAGGCCATGCCCGCGAGCGCCTCCGCCAGCGTCTGTGCGCACGTCCCGGCCACGGTCACGGGCGACATCGCGCCGGCGAGGATGAACGGGGTGATCAGGGTCGCCTGGTTCGCCTCGGCATAGACCCTCGCGGCGCCGAGCATCGTCGCGTCCCAGACGAGCGGCGAGTTCGCGTTGATCAGGCTGGTGATGACCGTGTTGCTGTCGAGGAAATCGGGCCCTCGGTCGCTGAACGCGATCTTGGCGAGCTCCACCGAGTCGCGCGCCCTGTCCGGGTGGGTCACCGAGCCCATGAACGGCTTGTCGCTCCAGCGGATATGCGAATAGACCATGTCGAGATGGCGCTTGTTCACCGGCACGTCGACCGGCTCGCACACGGTGCCGCCCGAGTGGTGCAGGTTCGGAGTCATGTACGTGAGCTTCACGAAGTTCCGGAAGTCCTCGAGCGTGCCGTAGCGCCGACCGTTGTCGAGGTCGCGCACGAAGGGACTCCCGTAGTTCGGCGCGAGGACCGTGTATGGATCGCCGATCTCGACGTTGTGGGCAGGGTTGCGCGCGTGCTGGGTGTAGGTGCGCGGCGCGCTCGCCTGGACGATCTGACGGCACATCCCGCGCGGGAACCTGACGAGCTCGCCCTCGACGTCGGCACCCGCGTCCTTGAGCATGGCGATGGCGGCGGGATCGCCGCGGAAGATGATCCCGACCTCCTCGAGGATCGTGTCGGCGTTGTGCTCGAGGAGCGAGAGGCCTTCCTCGTCGAGGACCTCGAACGGCTTGAGGGCGCGGGTGAGGAATGGCGCGCCAGCCGCGTGGGCCGCCGCCTGACGGGCGGCATGCCGCGCCTCGCGCCCACCACCCGGACGGCCGCGCCGCTCGGGGATCGTGTCGGTCATCGTCGGCTCTCCGTGAGATGGCTGCTGCGACGCTCGCGCCGGCGCGCCGCGTCTGCGGGCGTCGGCCGACGAGCCGGCAGCTCGACCGCCTTCGACAGGTGCGTCGGTGGCGCCGACGCGTGGGGAATTGCCATCGCCTCGACGAAGTGTTGCTGGAATCGCGGCTCGACCGCCGTCTCAATCTTCTCGACCGTCCGGACCACGCGTTCGATCTCGTGGCGCGCCTCTGCGGAGAGGAGCGCGATCAGCGCCCCCGTGCCTGCGGCGTTCCCGGCGGCGCCCACGTGATCGAGCGGCGCGTCCGGCACCAGGCCCAGCACCAGCGCGTGGAGCGGGTCGATCTGGCTGCCGAAGGCGCCGGCCAGCTTGACCCGATCGACGGCATCGACGCCGAGGTGGTCCATCAGGAGTCGTGCACCCGCGTACAGCGCGGCCTTGGCGAGCTGGATCGCGCGGACGTCGTTCTGGGTGATGAGGAGCCGCGGCGACGCGGGGCCTACCTCGCCCTCGCCCAGCGGCACGCCCGGACCGCCCTCGTTGAGGACGTAGCTGAAGGTGCGGCCGTCCGGGACGATCCGCTTCGACCGGTCCGCGCGCGATCCATCGATCGTGCCGTCCGCGGTGATCACGCCGGCGAGGAACAGCTCGGCAATGACCTCGACGATGCCCGAGCCGCAGATGCCGGTCACGCCCGTGCGCCGGGTCGAGGCCGCGAAGCCGGTCTCGTCGGACCAGCGCGACGAGCCGATGACGCGGAAGCGAGGCTCGAGGGTCTCCCGGTCGATCCGGACCCGCTCGATCGCGCCGGGCGCGGCCCGCTGCCCGCCCGAGATCTGGGCGCCCTCGAAGGCCGGCCCGGTCGGGGACGAGGCGGCGAGGAGCCGATCCCGTGAGCCGAGCACGATCTCGGCGTTCGTGCCGACGTCGACGAGCAGCGTGATCTCGTCGGCCAGATACGGGGTTTCGCTGAGGATCACGCCGGCGGCGTCCGCGCCCACATGGCCGGCGATGCACGGCAGCAGGTAGACGCGCGCGCCCTCATGGCCCGGCAGCTCGAGGTCCCGCGCCCGCGCCCGCACCGCGCGGTCCGTGGCGAGCGCGAACGGCGCCGAGCCGAGCGGCGTCGGGTCGATGCCGAGGAAGAGGTGGTGCATGATCGGATTGCCCACGATCGTGATCTCGAGGATCTCCTCGACATCGACCTCGGCCCTCGACGCGAGGCCCGTCACCAGGCTCGCGACCGCCTCGCGCACGACGCGGGTCATCTCGACCGCGCCACCCTCGTGGAGCATCGCGTAGGAGACGCGGCTCATCAGGTCCTCGCCGAAGCGGATCTGCGGGTTCATCACGCCGTCGGAGGCGAGGACCTCGCCGTCGGCGAGATTCGCGAGGTGCCCGGCGATCGTGGTCGAGCCGATGTCGAGCGCGATGCCCAGCGCGCGATCGTGCAGCCCCGGCCAGATGCCGGTGATGGTCTTGCCGTCGTGGACCGCGACGGTGACGCGGTAGGCGCCCGCCTCGAGCGCGGGCTGCAGGTCGCGGATGACCGCGAGGTCTGCCTCGGCGCCGTCGACGCCCCACTCCCTCGCGAGCGCCGCGATAAGTCTGGCGAGGTCGCCGCCGGGCTTCGCCAGCTCCGGCCGCTCGACCTCGACCTCGTACAGCCGCACGATCGGGTCGATGACGAAGTCCCGAACCGGCACGCCCTTGCGGACGACCTGGCGATGGACCTGGCTCTCGGGCGGCACGTCGACGAGGACGTCGGCCTGGACGTGTGCGAAACAGCCGAGCCGCCGACCGGGGGCGAGCCCTCGCAGCCGGTCGTATTCCTCCTCGTTCGCACCCCGCGGCGAGAGATGCCCATCCGACGACTCGATGCCGTGCTTCGGGAACGAGCCCTCGGCGGGCACGACCTGGCAACGACCGCACAGCCCGCGGCCGCCGCAGACGGAGTCGAGATCCACGCCTAGGGAGCGGGCCGCGTCGAGGATCGTGATGCCGGCCTCGAACCGGCCGCGCCGCCCGGACGGCGTGAAGATGACCTGCGCGCCGCCGGTCACGGCCGAGCCGCCGTTCCCGTTCGCGCGGCGAGGGTCATGCGCCCGTGCCGCTGCCCCGACCCGCCGCGTCGCGCATGGCCGCGGCGGCGGCGAGCGCCCGCCGGTTGATCCGCGGCCGGCTGCCGGCCGGGCGTTCGGCCGGCCCGCCACCGCCCTCGATGACGCTGAGCGTGGCCGGCGCGCTGGGCGCCGCCGGGCCCGGGGTCGCGGCTCGAGCCGCCACGGCCGGGGCGGCGGCGGGTGCCGCGGCGGCTGCTCGATGCGCCCGGATCCAGCGCGTCGCGTCCTGGTCGTTGCCCATCAGGACGTCGGCGGCCATGATCGCGCCCTTCACCTCGGCGGCCAGCGGGTTCGTGATCGCCGACGTCAGCCCGCTGGCGATGGCCATCGGCAGGAACGCGGAATTGATCCGCTCGCGGTCGGGCATGCCGAAGCTCACATTCGATGCGCCGCAGGTCGTGTTGACGCCGAGCTCCTCGTGCAGGCGGCGCAGGAGCCGGAACACTTGCTGCCCGGCCGTCCGCATCGCCCCGATCGGCATGACCAGCGGGTCCACGATGACGTCCTCGCGCGGGATCCCGTGGTCCGCGGCTCGCTCGACGATCCGACGGGCCACCTCGAACCGGACGTCGGGGTCCTCGGAGATGCCGGTATCGTCGTTGGAGATCGCGACAACCGCGGCGCCGTACTTGCGGATCAGCGGCAGGACGCGCTCGAGGCGCTCCTCCTCGCCGGTCACGGAGTTCACCAGGGGCTTGCCCTGGTACACGGCGAGGCCGGCCTCGAGGGCCTCGACGATCGATGAGTCGATCGAGAGAGGCACGTCGACGAGCGACTGGACCAGCTGGATCGTCCGCGCCAGGATCGCGGGCTCGTCGGCGAGCGGGATGCCGGCGTTCACGTCGAGCATGTGCGCGCCCGCCTCGACCTGCGCGATCGCGTCGCGCTCGACCCGGCTGAAGTCGCCGGCCTTCATCTCCTCGGCGAGGAGCTTGCGGCCGGTGGGGTTGATGCGCTCGCCGATGATCGCGAACGGTCGGTCGAAGCCGATGACGACCTCGCGCCTCGCCGAGCTGACGACGGTGTGCGTGGCGGCGCGGATCACAGCCTCGGGCCCTCGCCCCCGGTCGCGACGCGATCCCGGAGGACCTCCTTGGTGTACGCCGCGTCGAGTCGCGCGGCCTCGCTGTTGGCCTCGGCCTCGATGTCGTCGCCGCAGGCTCGCTCGTCGCGGCGCATCTCCTCGATGTAGTCGCCGTACGCCTTCTTGCCGGCCTTCATCGCCGCCTTGTCGACCGCAATCTGGAAGCGTCGGTCGAGGACCCGCTTCTCGGTCCGCCGCCCCTCGCGCGCGATCACCTGCATGGGGATGTCCCGCCACCAGATCGTGATGAGCGAGGCCATCACGCGGCCTTCGCGAAGGTCGCGAGCGAAGTGGCGAGCTCGCCGAGGCCCACGAACCTGCGCTCGAAGGCGAGACCCAGGCGGCGCGCGGCGGCATCGGCCCGGGCCGTCAGCTCAGGGTCCTCGACCTGGGCGAGATAGACGAGCCGCCGGTAGTTGCCGAAGTACACGGGCAGCAACCCGGGGTGGCGGTCGAGGCCGAGGCCGCGGACGACGAGGCGGTCGAAGTTCCGAACGAGGTAGTCGGTCAGGTAGAAGGTGCCCAGCTCCTCGTCGTGGAGCCCGGCGAATGCCGCGCGACCGGCATAGACCTCGTAGCAGTGGGCGCCCTCGAGGCGGGCGACGTCCTCGGCGTCGAGCACGTTGTCGAGGAGGCCGCCGGTGCCGCAGTCGGCATAGGCCACGAAGATCCGTTCGTAGCCCTCCCGGCGAGCGCGCCGGATCCGCGCCTGGACGGCGGCCGGGATGCGCTCGGGCCGGTTGTGCAGCGAGGCGGGCAGGCAGGTGAGATCCATCGCCGGCAGCCCGGCACGCCGCGTCAGCTCGACGAGCTCGCGGGCGAGGGCCCCGCAGCCGATGACCAGCGGTGGCCGGCCGTTCGCCGGGTTGGCAGAGGCGCCGAGGTTCCGCATCGTGGAACCGATCTCAGGCGGCACGGTTCCTTCGCTCCCCGACCAGCGAGACGGCGGTCTCGACGGCGATCGCGGCATCGCGGCAGTAGGCGTCGGCCCCGACGGCCTTGCCGAACTCCTCGTTCAGCGGCGCCCCACCCACGAGCACGATGTAGTCGTCGCGAATGCCGCGCTTCACGAGCTCGGCGACGACCACCTTCATGTACGGCATCGTCGTCGTGAGCAGGGCGGACATGCCCAGGATGTCGGGCTTGTGCTCCTCGAGCGCGGCGATGAACTTGTCCGCGTCGGTGTTGATGCCCTGGTCGTAGACCTCGAAACCGGCGCCCTCGAGCATCATCGCGACCAGGTTCTTGCCGATGTCGTGAATGTCGCCCTTCACGGTGCCGATCACGACCTTGCCGATTGGTTTCGCGCCCGTCTCGGCGAGGAGCGGGCGGAGCACGGCCATGCCGGCCTTCATCGCGTTCGCGGCCAGCAGCACCTCGGGCACGAAGAGGATCCCGTCGCGGAAGTCGATGCCGACGATGCGCATCCCCTCGACGAGGGCGACGTTGAGCACCTTGTCCGGGCCCCAGCCGCGTCCGAGCAGGATGTTCGTGCCCTCGACGATCTCGGGCGCCATGCCGTCGTAGAGGTCGTTGTGCATCTGCTCGACGAGCTCGTCGTCGGCGAGGGTTTTGAGGTCGAAGTCCTGGTTCGCGTCCGCCACGCGCCGTACTCCGCTACTGTCGGGCCTGCGATTGATCCCATCCGTGTTCCACATTGCGGAACAGTGCCGTATAGTGGAACGATCCAGCCGTCACGGTAGCCCGCGGGAGTCCCATTGTCCAGCCCGACGATCGGCGTCCAGAGCATCCGGCGCGCTTTTAGCGTGCTCCGCGCGCTCGCAAATGGACCGCTCGGCGTGAGTGAGGTCGCCAAGGCGTCCCGCATCCCGAAATCGACGGCCGCGCGGCTCCTGTCTGCGCTCGCCGCCGAGGGTGCGGTCGAGCAGGTCCCCGGCGAGCGCCGCTATCGCCTCGGGCCCGACCTGCTCGCCATCGCATCCGGGCTCGGGGAGACCTGGGACATCGTGGCGATCGCGCGCCCGGTGCTGGTTGACCTCGCGACCGAGCTCGGCGAGGCGGCCGGGGTGTCGATCCGCGACGGCTGGACGGTCCAGTACGTCGATCAGGTCGAGCCGCCCGATCCGAACCCCGTCCAGGTGCGCGACTGGACTGGCACGCGGATCCCCCTTCATGCGGTGTCGTCGGGGCAGGTCTTCCTCGCTCAGCTCGCCGCGCCGGTCCTGTCCCGGTACCTCGCGGAGACGCTGGAGCAGTTCACGCCACGCACCCTCACCAACGCCACCGCGCTGCTCGAACGGCTGCGCGAGATCAAGCGCGACGGCCACGCGTGGACACGCGACGAGTACGCGATGGGCCTCAGCTCGGTAGCGGCCTCGATCGCCGACGCTCGCGCCGAGGTCGTGGCCGCGGTGCACGTCCACGGGCCGTCGTACCGCTTCCCGGAACCGGGTTCCGAGGAGCGGATCGCCGCCGCCGTTCGTACCGCGGCCGCGAGAATCGGCGTCCGCCTCCGTGGCTGACGGCGCCCCGGCGCCGGCGGCGGCGTCCAGGCGCGACGGCATCACCGTCGTCGCCGCGCTGTTCGTCGCCGGGCTCGTCTTCCGGGTCCCGATCCTCGTCGTCGGGCCGCTCCTGAAGGACGTCCAGGCAGACCTCGGGATGAGCCACGGCGTCGCCGGACTGCTCTCTTCGATCCCGGTGCTGTGCATGGCATTCCTCGCCCCAATCGGCCCGGTCCTCGCCGCGTCGATCGGACCTCGGATCGCGGTCGCCGCCTGCATCCTGGCCACCGCCGGCTTCGGGCTGTTGCGGGCGTTGGCGCCCGACGCAGTCACTGCCATCATCCTCACGGTCGGCATCGGCGTCGGCATGGGCATCGTCGGGCCGGTCTTCACCCAGGTCGTCCGCTCGGCACTCCCCCACCGCCCGACGCTCGGCACCGGCGCGTACGCAATGGGCTACATCATCGGCTCGTCGGCGGCCGCCGCCACCGCGGTGCCACTCGCCGCGGCGCTCGGCGGCTGGCGCGGCGCGTTCGCGGCCGTAGCCATCATCTCGTTCGGCTCGCTCATCGGCTGGTGGCTGCTCGCCCCGCGCGCTCGGCACGAGCGCGTCGCGCCGCGAATGCCCGGGCTGCCCTTGCGCTCGCCGATCGGCTGGCTCCTGGGACTCGCGTTCGGCTTCCAGTCGATCCTGTTCTATGCCGCGATCGCCTGGCTGCCGAGCATCTACATCGAGCGCGGCTGGAGCACCGGCGATGCGGCGGCGCTCAATGCCTTCTTCGCGGGCCTCGGGATCATCACGACGCTCACCGTTCCGCTGCTCGCCCGCCGCGTCCGGACCCGGCGCGGCCAGCTCGCGATCGCCGCATCGCTCGCGCTCCTCGGAACCATCGGCATCGCCCTCGGTCAGGAGGGATCGGCGTCCGCGGGCTCGAACGGCGTGCTTGCCTACGCGGCCATCGTCGCCCTCGGCTTCGGGATCGGGATCTTCTTCCCGATCACCCTCACGCTCCCGGTCGAGACCGGCCGCAGCCCGGCCGAGTCGTCGGCCCTCGCGGCGCTGATGCTCCTCGTGGGCTACACGTTCGCGGCCGTCGGCCCCGTTGTGCTGGGTGCGGTCCGCGACGCGACGGGCAGCTTCGTCGTCGCCGGCTGGCTGCTCGTGGGCGTTGCCGTCGTGATGCTCGGCGCCACGTCGCTCCTGTCGCCGCGGCGGCTCGGGGCTCCCGCCCGCGAGGCGCCGATCGTCGAGGCCTAGGCCTCGGTCAACCCTATGCCCGGCGGCGCTCGATCTCGGCGCTGATCGCGGGCACGATCGTGGACAGGTCACCGATCACCGCGTAGTCCGCGACGGCCATGATCGGCGACTCGGGATCGGTGTTGATGGCGAGGATCCGCTTCGCGGCCTTGCAGCCGACGATGTGCTGGATCGCGCCGCTGATGCCGCACGCGATGTACAGGTCCGGCGCGATTCGGAGGCCGGTCTGGCCGATCTGGTCCGAGTGCGGGCGCCAGCCGAGACTGGTCACGACGCGCGACCCGCCGACGGCGCCGCCCAGCAGCCCGGCGAGCTCCTCCAGCCGCGCGAAGCCCTCCGCGGAGCCGACGCCGCGGCCGCCACCAACGACGACCTTGGCATCCGTGAGCGAGACGCCGGCACTCGCCTTCGCCTCGCGGCTGACGACCCGGACGACGAGGTCCGCGGGCTCGAGCTCTGGCGCGAACCGAGTGACCGTGGGGGCCGGCGCCGCGTCCACCTGCGGGTCGGCGGCGACGGCGTGGGGCGCAACGGTCAGGAGCCGGACCGGCGCATCGAGCGTCGCGTCCTCGAGCAACGACCCCGCCCAGCGCTGCCGGACGAGCTGCCACGAGTCGCCGGGCGTGACCTCGATCGTGTTCGCGGACATCGGCAGGCCGAGGCGCGCCGCGACGTGCGCCATGACTTCGTTCCCGCGCTCGCTCCCGGCGGCGACCACCGCCGCCGGCGCCCTGACAGCGATCACCTCGCGAATCGCGGCGGCCCACGCCGCCGGGGCGTAGTCGTCGAGGCGCTTGTCCGCGGCCACGTGGGCGAGACCCACGCCGTACCGCCCGAGGCGCGCGACGGACGCGGCGTCCGAGCCCAGCACGATGGCATCGAGCGGTGCCCCGAGCTGTTTCGCCAGACCGTGCGCGAGCGCGAGGGCCTCGAGCGAGAGCCGATCCGCCTCGCCGCCGTCGTGTTCGACAAAGGCGACGACCGCGCCGCTCACGCCTCGACCCCGCTCACTTCGCGAGCGCGCCGATGCGCTGCAGCAGATCCACGACTGCCGGCGCCGCCTCCGGCCCGCTGCCGATGACCTCGGCCGCGGTGCGCTCCTCGGCCGGCAGCCGCAAGCGGCGCTTCGTCGGCCCCGGGATCGCGCTGTCCGCGCCCGCCGCGTCCTCGCCCGCGCCGAGCCCCAGCGCACCCGACGGCGAGGGGCCGAGCGATACGCGTTCGACCTCCTTCTTGCGCGCCCGAAGCCGGCCCGGCACCGACGGGTAGCGCGGCAGGTTCAGGCCCTCCTTCACGCCGAGGACGGCGGGCAGCGGCAGGTCGTACGTCTCCCAGCCGCCGCCGGGTGCCTCGCGCCGCGCGAACACCTCGCGCCGCGAATCGCTGAACCAGATCTCCTTGATCCCGTTGATGATCGGCCGGCCGAGCGCCGTCGCGACCCGGACGCCGACCTGGAAGTCGCCGGTATCGGCGGCCTCGTTGCCGAACAGGATCAGGTCGAACTCGCCGTTGGCCGCCTCCTGCGCCTCGACCGTCTCGGCGATGACGCCGGCGGTCGAGACCGGATCCCATTCAGTGGCGCCGCTCCCGGCCCCGCTCGTCTCGAGCAGGATCGCGCGGTCGATGCCGATGGCCATCGCGTCGCGGAGCTGCTCCTCGGCCTCCGCGGGCCCGAGGGTGAGGACCGCAGTCGCGCCGCCCTCCTTCTCGACGATCCGCACGGCCTCCTCGACGCCGCACTCCTCGTGCGGGCTGATCGTGTGGCCGAGGAACTTCGTGTCGATCGCCTGCCCGTCCGCGGTGAGCACGATCCGCCCACCCGTCTGGGGCACTCGCTTGACGCAGACCAGGATGTTCACGACCGAATGCGCGTGTTGTCGGGATCGAACAGCGGGGTCGAGCCGGCGACCGCGACGGTGACCGGGTACTGCTCGCCGAGGTATTCGACGAGCAGCGATGTGCCCACCTTCGCCACGTCGGGCGGCAGGTAGGACATGAGCAGGTGCTTGCCGACCGACGGCCCGGAGCCGGCGGAGGTCACGTACGAGCGCCGCCCTTTCCCGTCGACCAGCGCCTTGCCGTCGATGGACAGGATCGGCTCGCGCCCGAGCATGTACCGCTTGACGCCGCTCTTCGAGGTCGGGTCGTCGACGGTCAGCGTGCACAGGACGGCCGTCGGCGCGGCGGCACGCTGCTCGAGGTAGGCCTCCTTGCCCACGAAGTCGGCGTCCTTGACCGTCGGCCGCGCCATGCCCGCATCGACGAGGTTGAAGTCGAGCTCGAGCTCGTTGCCGTGGGCTCGGTAGCCCTTCTCGAGGCGCGAGGTCACTGCGTACGTGCCGATCCCCACCGGCACGAGGCCGTGCGGCTGGCCGGCTTCCCACAACGCCTCCCAGGCGCGGAGCCCCTGCTCGATCGGGACGTAGATCTCCCAGCCCAGCTCCCCGACGTACGAGATGCGTGACGCCAGGGTCCGCACGCCATTGATATCGACGGTCTTCGACGTCAGGAACGGGAAGCCGGTGTGGGACACGTCGGCCGAGGTCGCGGCGGATAGGACGTCGCGCGCCTTCGGCCCCCAGAGGCCGACGGTCGTCCACGAGTTGGTGGCGTCGAAGAGCTGCGCGGAGCCATCGTCGGGCAGGGCGTCGCGGAAGAGCTTCTTGTCGCGCATGCCCATGCCCCCGCCGGTCACCACCCGGAACCGGTCGTTGGCGAGCCGCATGATCGTCAGGTCGGCGAGGATCCCTCCGGCCCCGTTGAGGAGCGGCGTGTACACCGTGCGCCCAGGCGCGACGTCGACCTTGTTGACGCACAGCCGCTCGAGGTAGTCGAGCGCGCCGGGCCCCGTGACGTCGAAGATGGCGAACGCCGACAGGTCGACCATGCCGACCCGGTCGCGCATGGCCAGGTGCTCGGCGTTGATGATCGGCGACCACCAGCGTGCCTCCCACTCCGCCTCGCGCGGCATCACCCGGTCGCCGTACTCGGCGAGGAGCCGCTCGTTCGTTCCGTACCAGTACGGCCGCTCCCAGCCGGCGGCCTCGAAGAACTCGGCGCCGAGCTCCTTCTCCCGCTCGTAGAACGGCGAGAGCCTGACGCCCCGGTTCGAGGCCCACTGCTCGCTCGGGTGGACGATGCCGTAGGTCTTGTTGTAGCCCTCGCTCGTCCTGGCCTCGATGTGCTGCGCCGTCCGGTGATGGTCGTAGAACCGCGCGATGTCGGAGCCGTGCGGGTCGATCTCCGGCTCGGCGTTGGTCATCCACTCGGCGATCGTCCTGGCGATCCCGGGCGCCTCCTTGATCCAGATCGCGGCGGCGGACCAGAGGCCCTTGACCTCAGTGGTCTCGCCGAGGATCGGGTTGCCGTCCGGAGTGAGCGACAGCAGCCCGTTGATCGCCAGCTTCACCCCCGCCTTCTCGTCGCCGACGACCTCCGGAAAGAGCTCGAGGGCGTCCTCGAGCTGCGGGTCGAAGTCCTCCTGGGTGAACGGCAGCATCGTCGGCGAAAGCGCGGATTCCGCGATCGAGGGGATGTCGTCGGCGTCCATCAAGATCGGGCGATGGGCGTACGACCCGATCTCGAACTCCGCGCCGTGCTGGCGCTCGTACATGTTCGTGTCGACGTCGCGGATGATCGGGTAGCCCACCGCGTAGGCCGAGTGCTCGAACATCGCGACCGGCCCGATGTCGATCATCTGGTGGATCGCCGGCGTCAACGGGATCGAGGCGCCCGCCATCTTCGCGATCCGGGGGCTCCAGACGCCGCAGGCGATGACGACAGTGTCGGCGTCGATGTCGCCGCGGTCCGTGCGAACGCGCTTGATGTGCCCCTCCTCGACGTCCAGCCCGGTGACCTCGACCCCCGGCGCGACCGTCAGCGCGCCCATGTCCTGCGCGAGCTTGCGCATCCGCGTCCCGGCCTCGAGCGAGTCGACGACACCGACGCCGGGCCAGAACACGCCGCCGAGGACGATCTTCTCGTCGAGGAACGGCACCTTCTGCTTGACCTGCTCGGGCGTCAGCAGCTCGACCGGCTCGATGCCCCAGGACTTCGACGACGTGACCCGGCGGGTGAGCTCCTGCATCCGCTCCGGGGTGCGTGCGACCTCGATGCCACCGGTCTGGGTGAAGACTCCGAGCTCCTTGTACTGGCGAACGCTGTCGAGCGTGAACGCCGTCATCTCCTTCGAGTGGTCGGTCAGGAAGATGAAGTTGGAGGCGTGGCCGGTCGACCCGCCCGGGCTCGGGAGCGTGCCCTTCTCGAGGAGCACGATGTCGCGCCAGCCGAGGCGCGCGAGGTGCCAGGCCATCGAGTTGCCGACGATCCCCGCGCCGATGACGACGACGCTCGCCCGATCGGGCAGTCCGGCCAT
>Ga0070696_100000556_pt1 | contig 23713 bp, 23 predicted proteins | sample KBSK1253metaG_FD_65474 | JGI IMG/M metagenome (GOLD analysis project Ga0070696, IMG submission 65474) | Corn, switchgrass and miscanthus rhizosphere microbial communities from Kellogg Biological Station, Michigan, USA - KBS K1-25-3 metaG | ecosystem: Host-associated > Plants > Roots >... | reverse complement strand
TCGTCGAGTAGACCGAGAACGGACCGACGCTATGCAAGGTGCGCACGATGGCGATGAACGACACGATCACCATGGCTGCCGCGGCCTCGCGCGGCGTGAACCGGAACGCGACCCAGATCATGACCGGCCACAGCAGAACCGTGAGCGGGTAGTGGCGCGCGGGGAAAATTCCACCGAAAGTCGCGAGCGTCACCAGTATCGTCACCGCGGCCAACGCAAGCACCTCGAGCAGCTGCTTCTGGTTCCATTGCGGCGCGGGCTTCACGCCGATCCAGAGAATGAGTGCGGGCGCGATCACGATGTCGCCGACCGCGTCACCGAGCCACCACGTCAGCCACACGCGCGGCGCGTCGTCCCACGAGAGCAGTCCGCCGAACGCCAGCGTCGCACAGCCGATCGACGCCGAGACGACGGTGCTGAGGAGTGCCGCGAGGAGCGTGAAGCGCACGATGTCGCCCACGCGATCGAACACGCGACCGCCGCGCGCGAACCGATTGACCAGATACGCGCCGAGCAGGCCTTCGGCCGTGTTCCCGACGGCGATACCGATGGACGGCAAGACGGCGCCGGTGGTCGTAAAGTTGGCGAGGAACGCGGCGCCGATGATGGCGGGCCAGACGCGGTAGCCGAGCAACACGAACGCGGCGAGCGCAATGCCGGCCGGCGGCCACACGGTCGTCACGCTGCTGTTGATGTACGCGAATCGCAGCCCGAGCTTCGCGGCGAAGTAGTAGACTGCCGCGAGACCGAGCAGCAGGAGCAGCCGGCTGACCGACTGGCCCATCCGCCCGACACCGCGAGAGAGATTCGCCATCACGCCACTCGTCCGCACGATGAGCATCGCTTCTTTTTCGGAGCTAGGCACATTACGCCCGGAAGGGAGGCCGAGGTGTGCCCTGGATCACCGCGTGCCTTGGACCACGGGTACTTCCCGCAAGAATCGCTGAAACACCGGATTGTCTGGGTAGCGCCCGGAGAGTCCTTCGACGTAGCCGCGCGCTTCGCGTTCCAGCACCGCGCGGCCCGCGGGATCGCGCGCCGCTTCGCGCATCAACGCCGCCACCAATACCCACGTACCCTCGACCTGCGCGAAATCCCCGTCGTGCGCGGCGCGCCGCATGTACCGGATGCCGCGCTCGGCGTTGCCGCCGCCCAATCCGATGATCCGCGCGAACAGCCGCGCAAACGTGCCGGACCGCGCGAGGCCATAGTCGTAGACCCCGAGGCCCAGGAAACAGTCCGCGCATGTCGAATCGGCCGCCAGCAGGCTCCGGTACAGGTCGCGCATCGCCTTCGCGTCTTTCGCCGCGCCGAGGCCATGGCCATGCTCCGCGCGCTGGCGTGCGCGATACCCGAGCGCGGTGGCCAGCCAGAAGTCAGCGCCCGTTCCCGCCGCGCGGGCACGCGCCATCGCGACGCCGAGCAGCGAGTCGATCCGTTCCGCCGCGAAATCGGCGGAGTCTTTCGCCGATGCCCACCAGAGGTACGCGCTCGCCTGAAATACGACGGGCGCGGGATCAGTGGCGTCGCGCGCCGCCAGCGCGGCGAAGTAGGCCGCGGCGCCCGCGAAATCGCCGCCGTACAACGTGTCCAATCCCACGCGGAGCGCGTGAAGCGGAACGGGAACCGGAAGCGCCACGGGAGGGGGAGCGCTCTGCCCAGCCAGCACCAGCAGAACCGCGACGAGCACCGGCACGTCAGCGGGGCGCGGCGGTAATCGGCAGCGCGGGAGTCAAACCCGCCGTGCGGCTGGCCACGGTGCGTGCCAGCTCGCGCAATGCCACGCCCGCGGGCGACTCCGGCTGGCTCACGACGATCGGCTCGCCGCGATCGGCGAGCGCGGCCATTCCCGCCTGCAATGGAATCTGTCCCAGCAACGGCACGGCGAGCTCGGCGGCCAGGCGGCTGCCACCGCCCGCCACAAAGATCTCCGAGCGCGCGTGGCAATCGGGACAGACGAAGTAGCTCATGTTCTCGACGATTCCGACGACGCCGACGCCGACGCGCTCGAACATCTTGGCGCCGCGGAGCGAGTCGCCGACCGCCATCTCCTGCGGCGTTGTGACGATGATCGCGCCGTGCAAGCGCACGAGCTGCGTCAACGACAGCTGCGCGTCCCCGGTGCCGGGAGGCAGATCGACCAGGAAATAGTCCAGCTCTCCCCACGCGACGTCGCGCAGGAACTGGGTCACGATTTTCATGATGATCGGCCCGCGCCAAATCGCGGGCGCATCGCGCTCGACGATGAAGCCGAGCGACATCAGCTTCACGCCGTGCGCCTCGAGCGGCTGGATCTTGCCGCCCTGGACCTCCGGCTTCTCGTCGCGACCGAACATGCGCGGGATGTTGGGCCCGTAAATGTCGGCGTCCATGAGCCCGACGCGGTGCCCATCCCGAGCGAGGGCCGCGGCGAGGTTGGCCGAAACGGTGGACTTTCCGACGCCGCCCTTGCCGCTCGAAATCGCCAGCACCTTGCCGAGTGCGGGCATTTCATCGGGTGTCGGCGGTGCTGGAGGAGCGGCGGGCTGACGAGGGGCCGCCGGGCGAGCGGATGCGCCCGGACCGCCATCGGCCGAGTCCACGACATTTATCTTTACTGCGGTAACACCGGCCACGCTTTCGGCCGCCTTGCGGGCCTGGCGCGCGAGCGATCCCGGATCCTCGCGGGTGAGCACGAACGTGAACGAAACCGCACCGGCGTCGTCGACGGCGATGTCGCGTACCATGCCGGCGGACACGATGTCGCGGCCCCGCCGCGGGTTGGTGATCCCGCTCAGTGCGTGCTCGATGCGGCTCTTGAGCTCGGCGGTCACGAGGACTGACTTCCTCCGTTCCTCAGGAAAGCTCGCGCGGCCGTCAATACCTGTTCCTCCACATCCGCCATCGTGCCTGGCAGCGACGCTCCGGCCGCGCGATGGTGGCCACCGCCGCCGAACTGATGAGCCAGCGCCGCGACGTCCACTTCGCCCATCGAGCGAAACGAGACCTTGATGCGACCGTTGCCGATGTGACGGAACAGCAGCGCCATGCGCACGCCGGCGATGGAGCGCGGGAATTCGACGATCCCATCGAGATCGTCGGCCGTCACCTCGTGGCGACGGAGCGCGTCGGGAGGCACGCTGACCCACGCCAACCCGACCTCCGGCTCTACGACCAGCGTCTGCAGCACTTCCGCGAGCAGTCGCACACGGCCTTCGGGCGCGCTGGCGTAGACGGATGCATAGATGGCCTCGGGATCGACGCCCTGCTCGAGCAGCGCCGCCGCGACGCGCAGGGCTCGGGCGGTGGTATTCGAGAACCGGAATCCTCCGGTATCGGTGAGCAGCCCGACATAGAGCGCCTGCGCGACTTCCGGCGTAAGGGGCCATCCCGCCACGTTGGCAAGATCGAACACGAGCTCGGCAGTGGCGGTCGCTTCGGGTGCGATGAGGACGGGGCCCGCGGGCAGTTTCACCGGACCGACATGATGATCGATGCAGACAAAGGGCGGCTGGCGCTTGCTGATCACCGTCGCCAGGTTGCCGAGCCTGCTGAGGTCCCCGATGTCCACCGATACCACGAGATCGGCGCGCTCGATCTCCCGCACCGCCCGGTCACTCGCGTCGGCACCGTCGGGAAGCAGGAAGTGGAAGCGCTCGGGGATCTCCGTGGGGTTCGCGATGCTCACCGATACGCCGCGCGCGCGCAGCAAATACCACAGCCCGATCTCGCTGCCGACCCCATCCCCGTCGGCGTTGACGTGCGTCGTTAAAACGACATGGCGGGCGCTGGTGAGCGCCGCCGCCACGTTACGCGCCGCCTCGGCGCGATTCGGCGGAACGGGAACGCCGTTTGAGTTCATTTTGGGGAAGATAATCGCCTCGTACCCGGCGCCGATCTAGTCCCTTTGGACGTGTTTGTCGACCGGCGCCGGTGCTGCTGACGTCTCTACCGCGGCGGTTGGCCTCGCATTCCACCCCCACCCATGCCCGCAGGTGGTGACCCACCCCCACCTTGCAGCTCGCGCTGCAGGCGGCTGTGCTTCCGGCTATACCCGAAGTAGATCGCGAAGCCGATCAATAGCCACACGATCAGCCGGATCCATGTGTCCGCCGGCAGAGTCGCCATGAGACCCAGGCAGCTGACCACACCGAGGATCGGCACGACCGGCACCCATGGCGTGCGGAAGGGCCGGTCCAGCTCCGGGCGTTTCTTGCGCAGGATCCAGACGCCGGCGCACACGAGCACAAACGCGAGCAGCGTGCCGATGTTCACGAGCTGGCCAAGCAGCTGGAGCGGCAGCAGTCCTGTCGCGAAGCTCACCGCGACGCCGGTGAAGATCGTGGATAGGTACGGCGTGCGAAACTTGGGATGCACCGCGCCGGCCCATTTTCCGAGCAAGCCGTCGCGCGACATCGAATAAAACACGCGGGACTGACCCAGGAGCATGACGAGAATCACGGACGCGAGCCCGAGCACGGCGCCGACGTCGATCGAAATGCGGACCCAGTGCGGTGCGCCGACTTTTTCCATCGCGTAAGCGACCGGCGCGGGCAGGTTCAGCTCTTTAAAGGGTACCATGCCGACGAGGATGGCCGATACGACGATGTACAGCAGGGTACAGATCGCCAGCGATCCCAGAATGCCGATGGGCATGTCTCGTTGTGGGTTGCGTGCTTCCTGCGCCGCCGTGGATACGGCGTCGAACCCGATGTAGGCGAAGAACACAAGCCCCGCGCCGCGCAACACACCCGACCAGCCGTACGTGCCCCATTCGCCGGCGTTTGGCGGAATGAACGGCTTGTAGTTCTCTGGATTGATATGTCCCAAGCCCACCGCGACGATCAGCAAAATGATCGTGACCTTGAGGATCACGATCAGGTTGTTGACGCTCGCCGACTCCTTGATGCCGATCACGAGAATTGTCGACATCAGCGCGACGATGAACACGGCCGGGAAATTCAGCCACGCACCGGTAAAGTTGAGGCCGGAGTGTGCGCACCCGGCGACCGCCTGTTGCACCTGAATGGAGGTGCACCACTGCGTCGGCGATGCCGCGAGATGTGGGGGAATGGTGATTCCGAGCTGGCTGAACAGCGAGACCAGGTGTCCCGACCAGCCGACCCCGACGGTCGCCGCGCCCGCGGCGTACTCGAGCACGAGGTCCCACCCGATGATCCACGCGATGAGCTCGCCCATGGTCGCGTACGAGTAGGTGTACGCGCTGCCGGCCACGGGGACGGCCGACGCCATCTCCGCATAGCAGAGTCCCGCGAAGGCGCAGGCGATGCCGACGAGCGCCATCGAGATTGGGACGGCGGGTCCGGCGTGGAGCGCCGCGGCCTGGCCCGTGAGCACGAAGATGCCCGCGCCGATGATGGCGCCGATGCCGAGGGTGATGAGATTCAGGGGGCCGAGCGCCCGTTTCAGCTGGTGCTCGCCCGCCTGGTCAGCTTCGGCGCGCAGGGTCGCGATGGATTTCGTAGCCCACAAGTTCATGCGGGACTCCGTTCAGGGAAGTGACGAATCGACGGCGCGGACCGCCCCAAGGTTCCCCGGGGGCGGCGATCTGTCAATAGAGGAAGGTGTTAGAGACTGTAGTTCGGCGCCTCACGCGTAATCACGACGTCGTGCGGATGCGACTCACGCAGTCCTGCCGTCGTGATGCGAATGAACTCAGTCTCGGTGCGCAGCGCCTTGATGTCGCACACGCCGCAGTAGCCCATGCCGCTGCGCAGGCCTCCCACCATCTGAAAGACCACGTCGGCTACCGGTCCGCGATATGGCACGCGTCCTTCGATCCCTTCCGGAACGAGCTTCTCGAGCGAGACTTCGCCCTCCTGGAAGTAGCGATCGGCCGAGCCTTCCTCCATGGCCGAGAGACTGCCCATGCCGCGGATGACCTTGAACCGCCGGCCCTCGAGCAGGAACGACTCGCCCGGACTCTCCTCGGTCCCCGCGAGCATCGAGCCCATCATCACGCTCTCGGCGCCGGCGGCGATCGCCTTCACCGCGTCACCGGAGTACTTGATGCCGCCATCGGCGATGACGGGAATGTCGCCCGCGCTTGCGCCCCGCACCGCGTCGACGATCGCGGTGATCTGCGGAACGCCGATGCCCGTGACGACCCGCGTCGTGCAAATCGATCCCGGCCCCACGCCCACCTTGACGGCATCGACGCCGCGCTCGACGAGCGCGCGTGCACCCGCCTCGGTCGCCACGTTGCCCGCGACCAGCTGCGCGTCCGGGAATGCGTCGCGCAAACAGGCGACGGTGTCGAGTACGCCCTGGCTGTGCCCATGCGCCGAGTCCACCACGATCACGTCACAGCCCGCGTCGAGCAGCGCCTGGGCGCGCGCCCGCGCCTCCTGCGTGCCACCGACCGCCGCGGCGACGCGCAATCGGCCGTGTTGGTCCTTGTTGGCATCGGGGTATTGGCGGCGCTTGAAGATGTCTTTGATGGTGATCAGACCCTTGAGGAGGCCCTGCTTGTCGACGACGGGCAGCTTTTCGATCCGGTGCTTGGCGAGGATGCGCTCAGCCTCATCGAGTGTCGTCCCGACGGGCGCCGTGACCAGCTTGTCCTTGGTCATGACGTCCCGGATCGGACGGTCCAGCTCCCGCTCGAACTGGAGATCGCGGTTGGTGATGATGCCGGCCAGCTTGCCCGCGCCGTCGACGATCGGCACGCCCGAAATCTTGAACCGCACCATCAGCTGCTGCGCTTCGCGCAGCGGGCGGTCCGGTCCGAGCGTGATCGGGTTCATGATCATCCCCGATTCGCTGCGCTTCACGCGGTCCACCTCGGCCGCCTGACGGTCGATCGGCATGTTCTTGTGGATCACGCCGATCCCGCCCAGCCGCGCCATCCCGATCGCCATCTCGGTTTCGGTGACGGTATCCATGGCAGCCGAAACGATCGGAATGTTGAGCGGAATCTTGCGCGTGAAGCGGCTGGTGACGGAGACGTTACGGGGATGCACCGTCGAGTGACGGGGCACGAGCAGGACGTCGTCAAACGTGAGCGCGACGTCGGGTCGGAAGGTTCCCATGGCGGAAGTTACTGGGTCGGCTTGCTTTCCTCAACCGGTTTTTCCGGCAGCTGTTGTTCGGCGCGCTTTCTCGCTTCCTCCACCGCCGCTTTCCCAGCCGCGGCGAGTCCCTCGAAGAATTTCCCGGCCTTCCCCACCGCGTCCATCGTGCCGCGAATGATGGTGACCGGCACGCGCCCGGCGCGCATCGTGTCTTCCAACGTTTCCGCCACCTTCTGAAACGCGGGCGCGCCCGCCGCGCGCTGCGAGTACTTCGATTCGAGAAACTCGATGAAGTCGAGGACCTGATAGGCCTGTTCGTCCGGCATGACGTCGAGCTTGCGCCGGATGCGTTCGTTCAAAATGTCGTTCACGGTGTCCCACTTCCTCCTTCCAACGAAACTAGGTCCACGACCGGATTGCCCAGATACCTGCTGCGCCCATTCCGGACGCGCGCGATGAGCTGGATCGTGGCAAGCGGCGTGAGCGCCCGAAATGCGGCCAGCCTGTTCTCAGGCACTACGATGTACACGAAGCCGCGTTCCGGCAGGGGCCCGCGGGCGAGGACGTACGACGCGCCGCTGGGGATGTCGGGCCGCATGTCGTCGGCTTTTTGGATCGCGATGAACTCGAGATTCCACCGCAGCGTCTGCCCCAGATACCGCTGCGGCTCGGCGCGCAGCTCGGCGGCCGTCACGCCGACCAGCACACCGGCGGGAGCGGCCTGGAGATCGCCGCCCTTGACCCAGCCTTCGAGCTGCACGCGCGTCCACTCGCCGTTGCGACTCAGGATGCGCAGCGGTGTGTCGGTCGCGACCGCGCCGGCTTCGGGACCGCCGTCATCAGGGGCGCGATAGAGCGTGGTCATGCGGGTTGGTTGGGCGCGGCTGCTGTCTATCGGGGTCGGGGGTTGGGGGTTGGGGCCTGGGGCCGGCCGGCTTTCGACACTGTCGGTACCGGATGTGTCCACCGTGCGCGTCGACACGATCGCCGCAATGGGCGCGAGCGCACTCCGCTGCACCCACCCGTCGCGCGTGACGTGCAGCCAGCGCCCGCTGCTGTCGGGCGGCGAGCGCTTCAGCCCAAAGCCCTGCGCGAGCTCCGCGACGAGCGGGCCGGCAGGCGCGGCGCGGAGGTTCTCGTTCGGCGTGCGCGTGACCAGCAAGTCGAAATCCGGCTTGTCGCTCTTGCCGACGGACGTCGAAAAGATCCAGCCCTCGAGCGTGACCTGGATCCAATCGTTGCGGGTTGCGCCGCCCGCGAGGACGGCGCCGCGCGCCAGCCGGGCGATGCGTCGTCCGGCGACGTCCTGGTAGAACCAGGTGTTGTCGGCGGTGACGCGATAGCGCCCACCTTGGGCAGCAGCGGCCGGGATGACCGGAGTCGCGAGACTGAGAACAGCTAGTAGGCGCGGAACGATCTGGCTAACTTGCATCCCCCTCAATATGACAACGACCCGAGGCACGCGCACCCCAGTCATTTTGATTGTGCTCGACGGCTGGGGCTTTCGTCCCGGCCGCGAGGGCAACGCCATCGAGCTTGGCAACACGCCCGTGTGGCACAAGCTGTGGCAGCGCCCGGCCCGCACGTTGCTCGAGGCATCGGGTCTCGCCGTCGGCCTTCCCGACGAACAAATCGGCAACAGCGAAGTCGGTCACCTGAATCTGGGCGCGGGTCGCGTCGTGCCGCAGGACATCGTGCGTATTTCACAGTCGATCGAGTCTGGTGAGTTCTTTCGCATTCCCGCTCTCGTCCAGCTGGTCGAGGATACACGTCGGCACGACGGCACGTTGCACGTGATGGGTTTGATTGGGACCGGTGGCGTCCACGCGCTGGACAAGCATCTCCTCGCCGCGGTCGAGCTGGGGCGGCGCGCAGGCGTCAAGGTTGCGATCCATGCGTGGCTCGACGGCCGTGACTCGCCGCCGAAATCTGGCCTGGGGTTCATGGAGGATTTGACGGCGGCGGTCAAAAACAAGGGCGGCGGTCGGGCGGTCGTGTCGACAGTAATCGGGCGCTACTACGCAATGGATCGCGACAAGCGCTGGGAGCGTACCAAGCTCGCGTACGACGCGATGGTCAACGGCGCCGGCATCCCGGCTTCCGATCCGATCACCGCGATCAAGCAGGCGTACGAAGCGGGTGAGACGGACGAGTTCGTCAAGCCGCGCGTCATCACGGGCGCGCCCCTCATCAAGGACGGCGACGGGATCTTCTGCTTCAACTATAGAGCTGACCGCATGCGGCAGATCGTCCGCGCCCTCGCACTGCCGGAGTTCGACGGCTTCGACGTGACGGGACGTCCCACGGTCGAGCTCGTGACAATGACCCGCTACGATGTGACGTTCCCCTTCCCCGCCGCCTTCGAACCGATGGTGTTGTCACGCATTGTCGCGGAGGTGGTCTCCGATCACGGCAAGACGATGTTCCGAACCGCGGAGACGGAGAAGTACGCGCACGTCACATATTTCTTTAACGGCGGCTATGAGCCGCCGTACCGCGGCGAGGAGCGATTGCTGGTGCCGTCGCAAAAAGTCGCAACCTACGACTTGATGCCGGAGATGAGCGCACCCGGTGTCACCGACGTGTTGTGCAAGGCGATCAGCGACAAGCAGCACGACTTCATCCTCTGCAACTACGCCAACGGCGATATGGTCGGCCACTCGGGCGTACTGGCGGCGGCAGTCAAGGCGGTAGAGACCGTCGATCAGTGCCTGGCGCGGGTCCTGACTACGGCCGACCAGGCGAGCGCGACGGTTCTGGTGACGGCGGATCACGGCAACTGCGAGCTGATGATCGACCCGGCCACCGGGGGGCCGCACACGGCGCACACCACAAACCCGGTGCCGTTCGTGATGGTGGGAGACGGGGCGGGAACGCATCATCTGCGGGCCGGAGGCTCGCTTCGCGACGTCGGCCCGACGATCTTACGGCTGCTCGACATTGAGCCACCGCAGGAAATGACCGGACGTGACCTCAGGGAGACTGATTGATGGAACGAGCGGTTCGAACGGCACTCGGCGTGGTGGTCTTGCTAACGGCCCAACCGCCGAACCGCCTAGCCTCCCAGGTCGGTCACGAGCCCGGCAGCTCACCCTATCACGACATCTACCTGCACTCGGGGACGCTGGTGTTCGTCGGGCACCTCAGCGCCGATCGCGGCAAGGCCGGCGTGGGCACGAGCAATGCGCTCACCTTCGGCGCACGCTACGAGATCCCCGCCGGTCGCGCGCTGAACTTTCAGTTCACGGGCGCCTACCTGCAGGGCGATCGCTTCAAGGTGAACCCCTACGTCGACTCGAATTCGACGGCGCGCAAGACCGGTCCGATCAAATCGGACCTGTTGCAGGTGGAGATCGGCATGCAGCTGCGCCTCACCGGCGGCAAGACCTGGCGCCGATTCGCACCGTATGCCGGCACCGGCATCGGCCTCATCTCCGAGCTGAACCCTGTTTCCGATACCAGCAACTACCGGTTCGGTACGAAATTCACGTTTGCGTTCGCGACTGGCGTGCGCTGGTATCCTGCCCGGCGTGTGGCGGTGATTGGCGACGCGCGAGCGCTCTTCTGGCGCCTCAAGTATCCCTCGGCATTCCAGGTGCCGCTGGCGCCGGACGGCTCGCACGTGCTTGGCCCGACCGACCGCATCACCGACTGGACGCTGCATCCCTGGCTCAGTCTCGGCATTGGATGGACTTTCTAGGCGACGGCTTTCGGCGCGCGTGGGGATTGCTGATCGCGGGTGATTCCGAAGTCTTCGGAATCGCACTCCTCACGCTCAAAGTCGCCGTCGTCGCCACCGCGATCTCCTGCATCGTCGGGCTGCCGCTCGGATACTTCCTCGCAACGCGCCGCTTCTGGGGGCGACGCGCCGCGCTGACCGTCGTCAATACCGCGCTGGCATTCCCCACCGTCGTCGTCGGGTTGCTGCTGTTCGGCATCCTGTCGCGGCGCGGACCGCTCGGCGGCCTCGGCTGGCTGTACACCTGGCAAGCCATCGTCGCCGGCGACGTATTGCTCGCGCTGCCGATTGCGGCGGCGTTGTCGGCCGCGGCGGTGCAAGGCGTCGACCCCCGCATCCGCCGCACGGCCGAGACGCTCGGCGCCGGGCCGTGGCGTACGGCGTGGACCGTCGGACGCGAAGCGCGCTTTGCGCTCGCCGCGGTCATCACCGCGGCGTTCGGTCAGGTCGTCGCGGAAATCGGGGCCGCGTTGATCCTGGGTGGTAACATCCGCGGCTCGACCCGCACCCTGACCACCGCGGTCGCGCTCTACACGTCGCAAGGCGACTTCGGAATGGCGCTCGCGCTGGGACTCGTGCTGGTCCTCCTGGCGCTCGTCGTCAACATCGCGCTCCAGGTCCTGCAGGGTCGCGGCGGTGGTTGAGCTGCGCGGCGTCCGTCACCGCTACGGCAATCGCGTGGTGCTCGATCTCGAGCAGTTCGCCGTCCCTCGCGGATCGATGGTCGCGGTGGTCGGGCACAACGGCTCCGGCAAAAGCACGCTGTTGCGACTGCTCGCGCTGCTCGAGCCTCCCACGGAGGGACAGGTGCTCTTCAATGGCGTCGCCGTCCGGGGCCACGCTCCCGCAGCGCTGCGGCGCCGCGTCACGCTCGTGGAGCAGCGGCCGGTGCTGTTCCGCGGCACGGTCATGGAGAACCTCCGCTACGGCTTGACGCTCCGGGGAATCAGCCGCGCCGCGGTCCACGGGATCATCGGCGACGTCGTCGACCGGCTTGGCCTCCAACCGCTGCTCGTGCGCCGGCGCACCGAGCTATCGGATGGCGAGGTCCAGCGCGTCGCGGTCGCGCGTGCGCTGGCGCTCAGGACCGACGTGCTGCTGCTCGATGAACCCGCGAGCTCCGCGGATCGTGCCGCTGCCGGCGCGCTCTACCGCGCGCTCGCGGCGGAGCGCGCGGCGCGCCCGCTGACGGTGTGCATCGCGTCGCATCAGCTCGAAGATGCGTATCGCTGGGCCGACGATATCCGCGCGCTCGCCGACGGCCGGCTGTCGCCCGTGACTCCGGAGAACCTGTTTCGCGTCGACTTGCCGCCGGGCGACGGCGTGAAGGCCGTGCGGATCGCGGGTGGAGGGATCGAGATCGTGGTGATGACCGACCGCACCGGACCCGCGGTGCTGGCCGTGCCGCCGACCGACATCTTCGTGAGCCGCGAGCCGCTGTCCTCCTCGGCGCGGAATGTGTTCAAGGGTCGGGTCATCGGTATGGCGATCGAGCAGCGCGGCGCCGGCGTGCACATCCGCGCCGACCTGAACGGCGTCGAGCTCGTGGCGGCCGTCACCGCGGAAGGGGCGCGGGATCTCGCGCTCGCTCCAGGCGCAGGCGTCGTGTTCTCTTTCAAGGCCACCGCCGTCAAGGTATTCTAAGGAATGCGCACGGCCTACCTGACGCGGCTCGTCGAATTCACGGCCACACACCGCTTTCCGGACACACCGGAGTTCGCGGGCGCGACCGCCGATCACAGCCATCGCTACAAGTGCGCCGTGACCGTCAAAGGCGTGTTCGATCCTGCGCGCGGCGGCGTGATGAGCCTGCCGGTGCTGAAGGCATTGTTGCAGCGCGAGGTCGTCGCCCGATTCGACGGACGACACATCAACCAGGACGTCGCCCCGTTCTCGGATGGGACCTGGGTCGCGACAGGCGAAGCGCTCGCGGTGTTTGTGTGGGAGCGCATCGCCCCCGAGCTGCCGCGAGGCGTGACCCTGGACTGCGTACGGGTGGAGGAGAGTCCCAATCACTACGCCGAATACCGCGGAGAATCGTAAGCCGGGCGATCGTTCTGGCCGGATGCGCGCCGACTCCGCGGTGGTCGAGGAGTGGCCCGTCTGGCTGGAGGTGAACGGCGAGCCCGCCGTCACGTGGATGTGCACGCCCGACCAGCTCGAGGAGCTGGCCGTGGGCTGGCTCCACGGCGAGGGCTACATCGGGTCGATCGACGATCTGGTCCAGCTGCGGCCCTGCGCCCCCGATCTCGGCTTCTGGGCGGACATCAAACCCGAGCGGCTCGCGCAGGTGAAGGGCGAGAATCGCAAGCGCGTGCTCGCCTCAGGGTGCGGTGCGGTCGCGACGATGCTGGCCGATCCCGAAATGATGAACCGGTCTGGCCCGCTCCGCGGCGAGCCGCCCCCGTCCGAGGCCTTGCGCGCGCTGTTCAAGCAGTTGTTCGCGGCCGGTGCACGCTACAACGAGACGGGCGGCATTCATGCCGCCGCGCTGACCGACGGCGTGGCACTGCACTTCCACGCCGAGGACATCGGGCGGCACAACGCGGTCGACAAGGTGATCGGCGCCGCGGTGCTCGCGCGCACGCCGATCGTGGGGCGGGGGCTGCTCGTCACCGGGCGGATTTCCGCCGAGCTGGCGTTCAAGGCCGCGCGCGCGGGACTGGCCTGGGTCGCGACACCGAGCGTGCCCTCGACGCTCGCGGTGACGATCGCTGCACGGACTGGGATGGTGCTCGTGGGTCGAGCCGTCAGCGGAACGCCGCACGTCCACAAACGCGACGCATGACGCCTGCCGAAGAAACAGAAGTCCGCAGCGTCCTCCGCAGCGCGCGGACCATCGCCGTCGTCGGCCTCTCCCCCAACCCGATGCGGCCCAGCAACTCGGTCGCGCGATACCTGCAGCGCTCCGGCTACAAGATCGTGCCGGTGAATCCAGGGCACGACAAGATCCTGGGTGAGAAGAGCTATCGCACGCTCAGCGATGCGGCCCGCGAGCACGCGATCGATGTCGTGGACGTGTTTCGCCGCAGCGAGCTCGCCGGCGCGGTCGCCGACGAGGCCATTGCGCTGCGGCCCCCGCCGAAGCTGATCTGGCTGCAGCTGGGCGTCGTCGATGCGGGCGCGCACGCGCGCGCGGCGCAGGCGGGGATCCCGTTCGTGCAGGATCACTGCATCGCCATCGAACACGGCCATCTCGACGGGTAACGTGCGCGGCGCGGCTCTGGCGGGTGGCGCCGCTAGCCGCTACGGCGGCGTCCCGAAAGGTCTGCTCACCGTCGGCGGACGGCGAATTCTCGATCGCGTCGCTGAGAGCCTGCACGCCGTGACCGGCGCGCGTCCGATCCTGGTAGCCAACGCGCCTGACGCCCTCACCTGGCGCCCCGACCTGAGAACCATTCCCGACGTTCGGCCAGGGTTCGGTAGCCTCGGCGGTATTTATACGGCGGTGACGGCCGGCGAAGAACCCGTGCTCTGCGTCGCATGGGACATGCCGTTTGTCCCCGACGCGCTCTTGCGTGCGCTGGTCGCGGGGGCGCGCGGCTATGACGCGTTTCTGCCCGAAAGCTCGGGCCGCCGCGGCCTGGAGCCCCTCTGCGCCGTGTACGGGCCCGCGTGTGCACCCGCGATCAGCAAACGCCTCGACAATGGCGACCTGAAGGCCATCTCCTTCCACGCCGACGTGCGAGTCGGTATCCTCTCCCTCGCCGATGTCCGGAAGTTTGGCGACCCGGACGAGCTGTTCTTCAACGTGAACACGCCGGATGATCTGGCGCGGGCGGAGGAGCTGTGGCGGCGACGCGGATGATTTCCATCATCGGGCTCAAGAACGCAGGCAAGACCACGTTCCTGGTCGCGCTCGCGGCGGAGCTCGTGCGCCGCAAGTTCCGCGTGATGACGATCAAGCATGGCTCGCATCCCGCCGACCTGGATCAGAAGGGCAAGGACACCTGGCGCCACTGGCACGAGGGGAAAGCGGAACGCGTGCTGATGGAGGCTCCCGGCGAGCGCGTCCTGTTCGAACGCACCGCGGCGGAATCCGATCCCATCACACTCGCACAGCGCTATCTGAGCGACGCCGATATCGTGCTGGTGGAAGGGTTCAAGCGCGCGCCGCTGCCGAAAATCGAGGTCTATCGCAAGATCGCCGGCCCCAGGCCGGTGTTCGACCCGGAAGTGCACGATCCGGCCGATTGGGTCGCCATGGTCACGGACGACGGCGAGCTGCGCGCGCCCTTCCCGGTGTTTCGTTTCAGCGACACGGCGTGGCTGGTGACGATCGCGAATCTCGCCTGGGACCGCGCCAAGATTCTGCCCCCATGACTCCCGCCGAAGCCGCGCGCCTCATCATCGGCCACTTCCGGCCCCTCCCCACTGAGCGTCGCCCGCTGCGCGAGACGCTCGACGCGGTGCTTGCCGAGGACGTCGTCAGCCCGATCGACCTGCCGCCTTGGGATAACTCGGCCATGGACGGCTATGCCGTGCGGAGCGAGGACCTCAACCAAGACGGTGAAACGGAACTCGCGATCGTGGAGACTGTCGCCGCCGGCCAGTTCCCCAGCAAACCCGTCGGCCGGGCGCAGGCGACTCGCATCTTCACGGGCGCGCCGCTCCCGCAGGGGGTGGACACGGTGATTCGGCAGGAGGACACCGCGCAGCCGGCGAACGGAAAAGTCACGATCCGCAACGCGCGCGACTCGAAAAAGAACGTCCGGCGCCGCGGTGAAGACATTCGCAAGGGCGCCGCCGTGCTGGGTGCCGGCACGGCGCTCGGCCCCGCGCAGCTCGGCGTGCTGGCCTCGATCGCGCACGGCCGGCCGCTCATCCACCGCGTACCGCGCGTGGCTTTCATGGGATCGGGGGACGAGATCGTCGACCTCGACCGCCGTGAGGAGATTCTCGCCGGCACGAAGATCGCGACCTCCAACTCCTACACGCTCGACGCGCTGATCCGCCAAGCGGGCGCCGTGCCCGTGAACCTTGGCGTCGCGCGCGATACAAAGGAAAGCCTGCGCGAGCACCTGCGCGGCGCGGCGAACGCGGACCTGCTGGTGACCACAGCGGGCGTCAGCGTCGGCGAGCACGATCTCATCCGCGACGTAGTTCAGGAGTCGGGCGGCGAGCTCAAGCTGTGGCGCATCGCGATGCGGCCCGGCGCCCCGGTCGGATTCGGCGTGATGCACGGAGTCCCGTGGATCGGTTTGCCCGGAAACCCGGTGAGCACAATGGTGACGTTCGAGCTGTTCGTGCGGCCCGCGATTCGGCGGCTCCAGGGACACGCGCTGCCGTTTCGGCGGACCGTCCCCGTCACCGTGCGTGAGCCGATCACCCTCGGTCCCAGGCTGCGTCACTTTCTGCGCGCAATAGTAGAGGAAGGCGCCGCGCGTTTGACAGGGCCGCAGGGCTCTGGCATTCTCACCAGCATGGCACACGCGAACGCGCTGCTGATCGTCCCGGCCGAGCTGGCTGCCGTGCCGGAGGGAACCGAGCTGCAGGCGTTGATCCTCGACGATCCCCGCCACGTGGCGGAGCCCCCCTACTGATGCGCGTGCTCTCCTCGGCCGCGGGCCGGCAGGCGCTGCGCCTCGCCGGCTACGTTCTGCTCACCCTCGTCGTGTACTGGGCGAATGCGCTCACCCCGCCCGCGGCCCGCCTCGGGATCCTGTATACCATTCCCGTGCTGCTGGTTACCTGGACTGAGGGCCTGACCTGGGGGATCGTCTTCGCCGCTGCGACGACCGTCTTCCGAGAGGCGATTGCCTGGGAGCAGATGCCCGCCGACACACCAATGCTCTGGCGCGTCTTGAACGGCCTGGCGTATCTGGCCGTGTTGGGGGTTGCGATGGCCGGCCTGCAGTCGCTGCGCCGCAGCCAGGCACAGCTCGCGCGCCTGGTGACGCAGGACCCGCTGACGAATGTTCTGAACGCGCGCGCGTTCGCCGACCGGCTGGGGCAGGAGCTGGACCGCAATCGCCGCTATCCGCGGCCGCTGGCTCTGTTATACATGGATCTCGACAATTTCAAGATCATCAACGACACGCACGGACATCAGACGGGCGACGCGGTGCTCCGCTTGGTCGCGGACGCGACGCGCTCGTCGGTGCGCCAGGCGGACGTCGTCGGCCGGCTCGGCGGCGATGAGTTCGCGGTGCTGATGCCCGAGACGGACGCGGTGGTCGCGGATGCCGCGGCCAAGCGATTGATCGCGAGCCTGCGCACCGTCTTCAAGGGAACGCCGAACGTCACGGCGAGCATCGGCGTAGTCTCCTGCACGGCGACCGATGCCAGTACGGACGATCTGCTCCGGCGGGCGGATCAGGCGATGTATGACGCGAAGAAGGCGGGGAAGGATCGCGTCGTGCAGGTAGCGTTCTAGTTCGGGCGGGCATGATCGCGGTTCTGCTGGCGCTCGTCGTTCAGGATTCCGCACCGACACTCGACTACACGGTCACCGTTCCCCATGATCGAGCGGCCTATCTCGTCGAGCTTCACATAACGAATCCACCCAACCCGAGCCGGCTCGTCATCCCGAATTGGGCACCTGGCGCCTATGTCCTGATGAACTCGGGCGACAACATTCGAGCCTTCGCGGCCGTCACGAGCGCCGGCGATTCCCTGCCCGTCCGCCAGGACTCGCCGATCTCCTGGGTCGTGGAAACGAAAGGCCAGTCGCCGGTCACGATTCGATATACCACGGGGCTCCAGGACTCCGTCGCGTGGCGGCGTCCCAACAATCGCTGGTTCCTCCGCACGACGTCGGGCATCGTCGACGGGCCACGCACGTTCATGTATCTCGACGGTTGGAAGCAGCTGCCCGCGCGGGTCAGCTTCGCGGTGCCCACGGGGTGGCGCGTCGCGACCGGGCTCGCCCCAGCGACAGCCGACAGCACGGTCTATGTGGCTCCCAACTACGATGTGCTGATCGATTCTCCGATGCTGCTCGGGCATTTCTTGTCGTATTCCTTCACAGCCGCGGGCACCCCGCACCGCGCGGTCGTCGACCTTGGCGGAGGCCAAGCCCACGCCCCGGCCGTGTTCGTGGACATGCTGCGGCGGATTTCGACGACGGCGACCGGTATCTTCGGCGGCGCGCCGTATCAGGATTACACCTTCATCTTTGTTGGCGGCCGAGGCGGCGGTCTCGAGCATCTCAATTCGACCACCATCGGCGTTCGCACTGAAGTGCTGGCGCGCAGTCCGCGCGGGGCTCAGGGCGTCAGCGCCCACGAGCTGTTCCATGCCTGGAACGTGAAGCGGATGCGGCCGGTCGAGCTCGGGCCATTCGACTACGAGCGCGCCGTCCGGACCGTCAACCTGTGGTGGAGCGAGGGGGTCACCGATTACTACACCGACGTCATTCTCGCGCGGGCGGGGCTCAGCAGCCCCGCGGGCTTTGCGCGGAGCATGGCGGCCTCGATCGCAAGCTTCGAGGGCAATCCCGCGCGACTCCTGATCTCGCCGGAGCGATCGTCCTGGACGAAATGGGACCCGCCCGCCGTTAACAACGGGCATACGATCTCCTACTATCTGCAGGGTGAGCTGCTGGGATTTCTGCTGGACCTGGCAATCCGCGATTCCACGGACAACGAAAAGTCGCTCGACGATGTGATGCGCTTTCTCTTGGAGCGTCACGCTGGCGACCGCGGCTTCACGCGGGACCAGCTCGTGGCGGCGGTACGCAGCGCCACGGGTCGCGATTTCGAGGGGTTCTGGAACCTGTACGTCAGTGCGGCGAACGAGATTTCCTGGAACGATTTCACCCAAGCCGCGGGCTGGGAAGTCATCATCACGGAGGTGCCGGCGGTGGACGCGCGCATCGCGGCGCTCTCCCCCGCGATCGAGGGCGGCCGCTGGCGCGCGATCGCGCCCCCGGGCGGCGCCGCCGCGGGGGCGGGACTTCGGACCGGTGACGAGCTCGTCCGGATCAACGGCCGCAGAATCATCGATGGCAACGATGTGAGCGCCGCCGTGCGGCCGATCGGCCGCGGCCAACTGGTGGTCGTCGATGTCATGCGGGACGACCAACCGCTCACGATTCGCTTCCGCGCCGGCACCTACATGCGGGTACGCGCCGAGTTGCGTGACCTGCCGGCGCAAACGCCAAAAATGCGCCGCATCCGCGCGGGGCTGCTGCGATGAATCAGCGCGTGATGGAGCTGCTCCTCATCTTCACGTCGATCCTGTTCATCGTGGATCCGTTCGCGGTCATCCCGACCTTCCTCGCGATGACCGTCCGCGACACACCGGCGCAGCGCCGCGTGCTCGCGCGCCGCGGTGCCTGGACCTGCGCCATCACGCTGATCGCGTTCGCGCTCGGCGGCAGCCTGATCTTCAAGATCTTCGGCATCACGATCGGTGCGTTCAAGATCGCGGGCGGCGTGCTCATCGGGCTCAACGCGCTCGACATGGTGCAGGCGCGCCGGAGCCAGCAACGCGAGACGCCGGTCGAAAAGGCGGAGGGCATCCAGAAGGAGGACATCGGCATCATGCCGCTGGGCGTGCCGATGCTGGCCGGCCCTGGCGCGATCTCGACGGTCATGGTCCTCGCGCTCGGCGCCAAGTCGCCGGCCGCCACGGTCGCCGTCTATGTGTCGATCGTCCTCACCTCGCTCCTCACGTTTCTGGTGCTCTCGGCAGCCTCCATGGTCGAGCGGCGCCTGGGACAAACCGGCATGCGCATCCTCACCCGGCTCATGGGTCTCGTGTTGTGCGCGATTGCCGCCCAGTTCATCATCGACGGGATAAAGCTCAGCTTTCGGTGATCTTCCATCCGATGGACTAGTCCATCGGATGGAGGCGCTGCGCCCCAGAAGTCCCTCAAGAGAATGATTGTGAGGGAATTACGGCGTTCTATTGTTTCGGGGCATGAGCGTTCCATCTGTAGCCACCCCCCTGGTGAATGCGTTGCTGATCGAAGCTCCGGTCAACCGGCACTTCGCGCAGCTGCACGGCGACCCGCAGACCCTCACCGACGCCGTCACGATTTACCTGCAGACGGGCCTGCGGCGCGGCAACGGCGTAGTAGTGTTCGCCGCTCCCGACCATACAGAGCTGTTTCTCGCCGGGCTGCGGTCCGCTGGTCTCGATCCCGCCGTGTTTCTCAAGTCCGGCCAGCTCGAGCTGCATGACGCCGAGCTGACGCTGCGCAAGTTCATGCGGGACGATATGCCGGACTGGGAAGACTTTCGGTGGGCGATGGGCTCCGTTTTCGAGCGGGTACGGGCGTTCGGGCGCGGGACGACGCGGGCGTATGCTGAGATGGTCAATCTGTTGTGGCAGGAAGGGAAACAGCAGGCCGCCATTCGCCTCGAAGAGTACTGGAACGAGCTCGCGCGCCTGTACCCGTTCGCATTGTTCTGCGGCTACATGCTGGACGCACACACGGACCACGCGTACAACGGCCCGCTGGAAGAGATCGGGCGCACCCACACCGACATCATCGGCGCCGCGGATGACGAGCAATTCCGGATGGCGCTGGATGCCGCGAGCCGGGACGTATTCGGCGTGCCGCTCTCCCAGATGGTCGGATTCGCCCGCCGGCGAGACAGTGGCGAGCAGCGGTTCCCGAGCGGCCAGCGCACCATGCTCTGGGTCAAGCGCAATCTTCCATCCGCCAGCGCGGCCGTACTGGAGCGTGCGCGGCGCTACTACGAAGATCTCAGCCCTAGGGCGTGAGTCTCCTCGTCCAAGGGCCGATCGGACGGCACTTCGCCCAGTTTCACCGCGACCCGGGCGACCTTGTCGAGTCCGTGTTTACCTTCCTCGAAGCGGGTTTGCGTTCGGGGAACAGCATCCTGATCGTCGCCGGGCCTGAGCAAGTCGATCGACTCAGCGACCGCCTCGCGGCAGCCCAATACCATCCGAAGGCGCTACGTGACTCCGGACAACTCGCGCACGTAGACTGCACGAGAATCCTGGAGCTGTTCGACGCCAACGGCTCCTCGGAGCGGAGGATTCTTCGTGCCGCCGTTGCGCCCACCTTGAATCGTCTACAGCTCCATGGGCGGGGCATTCGGGTCTATTCAGAGCTGGCCAACACGCTGTGGCGAGCTGGTGACACTGACGGCGCAATCGAGGTCGAAGAGTTCTGGAACACCCGGGCGGAATCCCGCCCGTTCTCCCTCTATTGCGGCTATACCATGGACACGCAGGCCGAGGTCTCCTACGCGGGACCACTCGAAGAGCTGGGCCGCACGCACGCCGAGATCCTGGGGACGCCGGAGGACGAGGAGTTCGGCATGGCGCTCGACCGCGCCAGCAAGGAAATCTTCGGGGTTTCCCTCACGCAAATGGCCGGGGTTTCACGCAAGGACGGGGCACGCCGGTTTCCCAGCGGCCAGCGCGCGATGCTGTGGGTGACCCGGAATTTGCCGCTGTCGAGCGTGCAGCTCGCCGACCGCGCCCGACAGTACTTCAGGGACGGGCGCGCCTAGCCTCCGCTACATCCGTTTGTACTTCGGCCCGCTTCCCCCCTCGCGGGGAGTCCAGCGCGGTCCCAGCACATCCGTCGCCTTACAGTCGACGCAATTCGGCGCATTGATCCGCAGTCCGGTCTCCGTCGCCTCGTAGACGCCCGCCGGGCAGACGTGTGAGTAGAACCGCGCGACCGCAACCGGAACATCGGCCGTGGCGACGAGGTGGCTCGGAATCGTATCCCGCGTCGAGTTGCCGGACTTGAAGACCGCATCGACTTTGCTGATCCCACCGTCGACCATCGCCTCTTCACCGGCACGGCGCGGAACGTCCGCGTCGGCATGCATCCGATACCTCCCGCCCGGGAATAGGCCGCCCGTCACCGTCATCAGCGCAGCCTGGAGCCCGCCGAGATAGAAGCCGCTCTTGAACGCGAGTCGCATGTTGCGGGTGCGGTAGAGGTCTGCGGCGACATATGAGGCGTTCACCATGCGGTCGTACTCGCCGAGCGGCGCGCCGGTCTTCAGATGCTGGAAAATCGCCCGCGCCGAGAAGATTCCCGACTGCATCGCGTAGTGAATGCCCTTGAGCGACGGGACGTCGACGAATCCCGCGGCATCGCCGAGCAGGACGACGCCGGTACCGGTACGTCGTTCGGGCAGCGAATAGAACCCGCCCTCAGGAATCGTCTTCGCACCCCACTCGACCAGCTCGCCGCCCTGGAGCAGGTCGCGCAGCAGCGGGTGGCCCTTGAATTGCTGCAGTAGGGCGTGGACATCGAGGTTCGCGTCGCGATAGTCCAGACCGACCACGAGGCCCAGAGCCACCAGGTTCGGCTCGAGCGGATAGATGAAGCTGCCGCCGAACGCGTCCGTCGGGAGCGGCCACCCCAGCGTGTGAATCACGCGATCGAGCGGCTGCTTGGTCTCCCACAGCTCCTTCACGCCGAGCGCGAAGATCTGCGGGTTCGCTGATGGCACGCGCTGCCATTGACACCACGCCTGCGCGAGCAGGCCCCGCGTTCCTTCGGCGAGCGCCGTGACTTTGGCGGTGAGATCGCTGGGAGCCGTACCGCCGGGCGTCGGCTTGCCGTCGCGATCGAGACCCGCCGGGGCGGTGCGGACGCCACTGACCGCCGATTCGCGCGTGAGCAGCTGCGCGGCCGGGAATCCCGTGAACACGTTGACGCCGAGCGCTTCGGCTTTTGCGCCGAGCCAGCGCACGATCTCGCAGAGCGACGCGATGTAGAACGAGCGGTTGTGCATCGTGGGCGGGGTCGGCAGGCGGAGCTTTGAGCCTGGAGTCAGGAGATAGACAGCTTCTTTCTTCACCGGCCCGCGAAACGGAAAGTCGGAGTCCTTCAGGTCTGGGAACAGCTCGCGGAAAGCGCACGGATTCACGACCGCACCCGACAGCGAATGCTCGCCGAGCGCCTCGGCTTTCTCGAGGACGCCGATATTGAGCTCCGTGCCGTCCGCTTTGCCGAGCCTCGCCAGCTCGATCGCGCACGCGAGACCCGCGGGTCCCGCACCGACGATCAGGACGTCGAGCTCCATCCGGTCACCCGCACCCGAGGCGCCATCTTCAAGAACGAGCCGCTCGAGTGGCAGCTGTGGCTGATAACGTGCAGGGATGATCAATGTCGTGCGTCGTGCGTGGTGCGTCGTGCGTGGGTGCTAACCATGAAGTTTGCGGATCTCTTCGGTGAGTTTCGGGACTATTTCGAAGAGGTCACCGACCACGCCGTAGTCCGCCACTTTGAAAATCGGCGCGTCTTTGTCCTTGTTGATCGCGACGATCACCTTCGACGTGCGCATGCCGGCGAGATGCTGAATCGCTCCGGAAATGCCGACCGCGATGTAGAGCGACGGGCTCACCGTCTTTCCCGTCTGGCCGACCTGATCGGAATGGGCTCGCCAGCCGGCATCGACCACGGCACGCGATGCCCCGACCGCCGCGCGACCGCCGAAGGCGTGCGCGAGCTCCTCCAGCACCCTGAAGTTGGCCGGCTCCTTGAGGCCGCGCCCACCCGAAATGATGACCTGTGCTTCGGCGACGTCGAGCGTACCCGCAGGGGCCGCCTTGATCTCACGCACCGTCACGCGCCCGCCGGGCTTCACCGCCAGGCGTTCCGGTGTAACCGCCGCCGCGTCCGCATCCGGCGTGAACACGTTGGGTCGCAGCGAGAGCACGGCCGGCTGCGCGGTCACTTTGACCTTGAGCAGCGCTTTGCCGGCGTACACCGGCCTCGTCACCACGAGGCCGCCGCCCCCCCCTTCGGCGACGAGATCCGTCAGATCAGCCGCGACCGGCACGCCGAGCCGGGCGGCGACGCGCGGCGCAAGATCCTTCCCCGTTGCCGTTCCGGCGAATACCACGGCCCGGTAGCCCGTTTTCGCTCGGTCGGCGAGCGCCGCCGCGGCCCCCTCACGATTCGAAGCATCGCACACGACCGCATCGATCTTGGCGCCGAGACGCCGCGCAGCCGTCACAACCTCGAACGAGACCTTGCGAAGTTTCCCGTCGCGCTCTTCGAGGACGGCCAGCA
>Ga0070696_100000555_pt1 | contig 23719 bp, 16 predicted proteins | sample KBSK1253metaG_FD_65474 | JGI IMG/M metagenome (GOLD analysis project Ga0070696, IMG submission 65474) | Corn, switchgrass and miscanthus rhizosphere microbial communities from Kellogg Biological Station, Michigan, USA - KBS K1-25-3 metaG | ecosystem: Host-associated > Plants > Roots >... | reverse complement strand
CGGGGGAGCAGAGCCGCGACTTCACGTACATCGACAACGTCGTGGGGGCGAACCTCGCGGCGGCGCGATGCCCCGATCCCGGCGGCGCGGCGGTCAACGTCGCGTGCGGGGACCGCTACTCGCTTCTCACGTTGCTCGAGGCGCTGGGCCGCATCCTCGGAGTGAAACCGGAGCCGGAGTTCCGCCCCGCGCGGGTCGGAGACGTCCTCCATTCGCAGGCCTCGATCGAGGAGGCGAAGCGGGTCCTGGGCTTCACCCCCGCCGTCGATTTCGACGACGGACTCCGAAAGACGGTGGAATACTTCCGCCGTGCTTCCTGAACCGCCGAGCGAGCGCGCCCCGACCGGGGCGCCTGTGATCGTCCGCGAGGAGCCGCTTCCCCCCGAAGGCTGGGACGCGTACGTCTCCGGCCGACCCGCGGCAACGTTCTTCCACCGGATCGGCTGGCTCCGGGCGGTCTCGCGCGTCTGCAGATATCGGGCGATTCCATTGGTCGCTCGTCGAGAAGGCACCGTCGTCGGCGTTCTACCGCTCGCGGTGGTCCCCACGCTTCCATGGGGGCGCTCGCTCGTCAGCTCGCCCCAGGCCGTCTACGGAGGCCCGATCGCGGACGACGAAACGGTCGTGGCGGCGCTCGTCGATCACGCGAGGGGCATCGCGAACCGACTCGGGGCCGGGTACGTCGAATACCGGAACCTCGCCCCGTTGCCGAACCTCGCCTCGAAGGACCTCTACGTGACGTTCCGCCGGGCGATCGCGCCCACAGCAGAGGAGAACATGGCTGCGATCCCTCGAAACCAACGCCGCAGCATCCGAATCGGGATCAAGAGCGGCCTCACGGCGGAGATGGGGGGCGCCGAATACTTGGACGAGTTCTTCGGCATCTATTCCACGAGCGTGCGCAATCTCGGGACGCCCGTGTTCCCACGCGCGCTCTTCGCGGCGTTCCTCGAGGAGTTCCCGGCGGAGACCCGGATTCTCGTCGTTCGGCGCGGCGGGCGCGCGACGGCCGCGGTCCTGACCTTCTATCATCGCGAGGAAGTGTTGCCGTACTACGGGGGATCGCTCCGCGAGGAGTATCGCTACGGCGTCAACGATTTCATGTACTGGAGCCTCCTCGTCGACGGAATGCAGCGCGGGTTTCGCCTGTTCGACTTCGGGCGGAGCAAGCGGGGGAGCGGTTCGTTTGAATTCAAGCGCCACTGGGGCTTCGAGCCGACTCAGCTCTCGTATCAATTCGACCTCGTCGGGCGCCGAACCGTGCCGGACCTGAGCCCGAAGAACCCCCGCTTTTCCCTCGCGATCGACGCGTGGAAGCGGATGCCGCTCTGGCTGTCGCGGCGGCTGGGTCCGGCGCTCGTCCGCTACTTCCCGTGAGGATTCTCTACCTTTGCCATCGGATCCCGTATCCCCCGGACAAGGGGGAGAAGATCCGTGCCTTCCACCAGATCGACCAGCTCGCCCGACGCCATGAAGTGCATCTCATCTCCTTCGGAGAAGATCCCCACGACCCGGCCAATACGGATGCCTTGCGGCGGATCTGCGCTTCCGTCGAAATCGTGGAGCGCCCGCGCGCCGCGGCCACGTTCGCCACGCTGCTCGCGGCCGCATCCGGGCGCCCGCTCAGCATCGGCGCCTACGATTCCCGTGCCTTCGGCCGCGCCGTGACCGCCCGGTGCCGGGCGACGCCTCCCGAGGTCGCCGTCGTCTACACGGCCGCGATGGCGCCGCACGCGAAAGAGGTCGGATGCCCCCGCCTCCTCGATTTCGTGGACGTGGATTCGGAGAAGTGGCGGGTCTATGGGGAGCGGATGCGGTCGCCGATGTCGCTCCTCTATGCCCTCGAGGCGAAGAGGCTCGCGACGTATGAGGCTCGGATGGCGCAGACCTTCGAGCATTCGGCGCTCATCTCCGAGATCGAAGCGCGGATCCTCGCCGCACGCGTGCCCGGCCTCGCCGTCACCGTGATCCCGAACGGAGTCGACCTCGAGTACTTTCGACCCGCGGACCGGCCCGACGCGGCCGTGGCTCCGCGGCCGATGGCCGTGTTCGTCGGCATGATGGACTATTATCCGAATTGCGATGCCGTCCTCCACTTCGCGAAAGACATCCTCCCGCTCGTCCGCGCCGAAGTCCCGGAGTTCGAATTCCGCATCGTCGGGCGCCGGCCGACCGCCGCCGTCCGTGCGCTCGCGCGGCTCCCGGGGGTCACGGTCAGCGGGGCGGTTCCGGACGTGCGCCCCCATCTCGCGGAGGCGCTCGTCGCGGTCGCCCCGTTTCGAATCGCGCGCGGGATCCAGAACAAGGTGCTGGAGGCGATGGCTTGCGCCGTCCCCGTCGTGGGCACGCCGCTCGCGTTTCAGGGGATTGCGGCGGGGGAGCAGGACGGCATCCGGCTCGCCGATGCCCCCGAGGCGATGGCGGGGCTGCTCGTCGAACTGGCGCGGGCTCCGGCGCTACGCGCCGAGCGGGGTGCCGCGGCGCGCGCCTTCGTCGAGCGACATCACCGCTGGGACGCCGTAGGCGCCGGGCTCGAGAGGATTCTCGAACGCCTGATCGAGACGACGCGGGACCGGCGCGCCGCGGGGATGGTGACGGCCCGCCCGTGAGCGAGCGACCGATCCTCCTCGCATCCCGCGCGAGGCCGCTTCGCGTCGTCCACGTCATCCACCGGCTCGCGCTGGGTGGCACCGAGTACAACGTGGTCAAGCTCGTGAATCGCCTCGACCGGAGTCGGTTCCATCCGATCCTTTGCTCCCTCGCGACGGCCCTGGCGGACACGCGCCCCCTCCTCGCCCCTGACGTCCCCCTATGGGAATTGCATCGCCGTCCGGGGAAGGACCTGCGTTTGATCGGCCTTCTGGCTCGACGGTTGCGCGCGGAGCGCGTCGACGTCGTCCATGCTCACAATTGGTCCACGTTCTTCTATTCGATCATCGCCGCGAGGCTTGCGGGGGTCTCCGTGGCCCTTCACGGGGAGCACGGTCTCGAGGTGGACAATCTGGAGGAGGACTCGCGGCGCCTTCTCGCCCGCAAGATCCTGTCACGTTTCACCGACCACTTCACGGGCGTCAGCCGCGAAATCTGCGCGCGGATCCAAAGCTGGGGCGTCCCGCCGGAATCGATCACGTTCCTTCCGAACGGGGTGGATCTCGACCGCTTCGGTGTTCCCAGCGACGAAGCGGCCACGCGGGCGGCGCTCGGAATCGCCCCGAGCGACTTCGTCGTGACGACCATCGGGGCATTTCGGCCGATCAAGGACTACGCGACGCTCGTGCGGGCGTTCGCGAGCATTCACGAGCGTCACCCCTCGGCGCATCTCCTTCTGGTCGGAGCGGACCCCGATGGTCGGTACGCGCCGCTCCTGGAAGAGGAGTCGAAACGGCTCGGGTCGGCAGCGGCGCGCGTGCACCGGCTCGGCCTTCGGCTGGACACGCCCGATCTCCTGGCCATCACGAACGTGTATGTGAACTGCTCGATCTACGAGGGAATGTCGAACACCCTGCTCGAGGCCATGGCGTGCCGGAAACCCATCGTGGCCACCGCGGTGGGCGGAACGCCTGACCTGGTGACGGACGGCGAGAACGGCTTTCTCGTTCCACCGAGGGACCCGGACGCGATCGCCGATCGGGTGTCTCGTTTGCTCGGCGACCCCGAGCTGGCCCGGGCGCAGGGCCTTCAGGGCAGGGGGCGCGTGGAGCGAAGGCACTCCTTCGAGCGGATGATCGGCCTGAACGCGGGCCTCTACGAGATTCTCCACGATGCCAAGGTCGCGCCCATACGGATGGCGAGCCGCGTGAAGATCGTGGTCGCGCGCGCGTCCGCGATGCTCGGCCTCACCGCGCGGGCCGAACGGGCCTCAGCCGGCACGCTCGTGATCCTGACGTATCACCGGATCCTGCCCCATGCGGAACGCCGGACGACGACCTCCCGGCCGATGATCCTCTCCGCGGAGCTCTTCGATCGGCAAATGGCCAAGCTGGCCCGGCGATATCGCGTGCTTTCGCAGGAAGAGGTCTTCGAGCATTTCCGGACGAGGCGGCCATTTCCCGACCGTGCGATCCTCGTGACCTTCGACGACGGGTATGCCGACAACTTCGAGCACGCCCTCCCGATCCTATCGAGGCACTCCATCCCGGCGACGTTCTTTCTGACGACGGGCCCGATCGACCGCCAGGACTATCTGTGGTGGGACGAGTTGGGAAGCGCCCTCCTCGCGCTGGTGGGCCGGAAGCCGGCCCTCGCGTCCCGCGAGTTCGAAGGGTTTCCGCCACGCCTGCGTCCCGTGCTGGAAAGCGTTCTCGACGCCTCCGAGCCCCCGTTCGAGCTCATCGACCGCTGCACGAGCATTCTGAATGGAACCGACGGCGCCACGCGGCGAGACGTGGTCGCCAGGCTCGCCGCCCTCGCCGTCCCCTACCGCGAGGGGCCGCGGCCCCGCCTCATGCTGACGTGGGACGAGGTGCGAACGATGCGGAACGAGGGCATGACGATAGGCGCGCACACCGTCAATCACACGTACCTCGACGAGCTGGATGAGGTGTCCGGGCGCTTCGAGATCGATCACTGCCTCGACCGAATCGAGCAGGAGACCGGGAAGCGCCCCTTCGCCTTCAGTTTCCCCGCGGGGAGGACCAACGACCGCTCGCGCGCGTGGCTGGCCCAGGCGGGCGTCCAATTCGCCCTCACGACCCAGGGAGGACGAAACCGGAGTACCGAGGACCACTTCGCCCTTCGCCGCTGGGACGGCGGATACTTGTGCATCGACGATCGTTTCATCTCCGAGTACATGCGGCTGGAACTCTCGGGCGCGATCGACGGGGCCATTCGTCACCGGTCGTACGTGTAGCGCGTCGAAACGGCCGTTATCCGGCGCGCCCGTCGCCGCGCCTTCGCTCCGCCTCTCGCGCCGGGCTCGATCCGACGAGGCTCACCACGGTTCGATACTTGCCGGATGCTTCGCGGGGGATCGAGTCGACCATCTGAACCTCGACCCTCATCGCCGCGCCGAGCCGCGCCTGGAACCCCTCGCGGATCGTCGCCGCCGCGGCTTCGGAAAACTCCGCGGTCCGGACGAGCAGAATCCGAACCCGATCGACCTCCTCCTGCACGACCTTGAACGCGGCGATCCCCGGGAGATCCCGGAAGAGAAGCACGACCACCTGTCCCGGGACGCGGGCGCCGTCCAGCCCGAGCAGGAGGTCGTCGGCACGGCCGTGAACCTCGCGGAGGACCGGCAGACCGCGGCCGCACGCGCACGGGGCGGCGCCGAGGACGCCCACGTCACCGGTCCGGTACCGTACGAAGGGATATTCCTCCGAGCGAAGGTGGGTCACGACGATCTCGCCGGAGGACCCCACCGGCAAGCTCTCGCCCGTGTCGCCGACGATTTCCACGAGGATGTCCTCGACGTTCACGTGCATCGCGCCCTCGGGGCACTCCTGCGCGATGAATCCGGAGTCCCGCCCGCCGTACCCGTTCACGGCGCGGCATCCGAACACGCGCTCGATCCGTTCTCGCTGATGCTGGTAGAGCTCTTCCGCGGTCAGGAAGATCACGCGGATACCCAAACCGTCGAGCCTCACGCCTCGTTCGTCGGCACGGCGCGCCAGCTCGTCGAGCGCGGACGGGTGCGAGAAGATCTGGACCGGGCGAAGGCGCCTCACGTCGTCCAGGTAACGATCGAGCACGTCGGTCGTCATGTGATTCACGGACAGGAGCGTGGATCGAAACAGGCGATCGCGGAATGTCCGCATCCGGTCCTGGCGGGTCACCTCGATATGGGACCCCCAGAGCACGGCCTCCCGATCTCCAACATCGACGCCCCACCAACGATTGGACCGCTGCCGCAGGGCCACGTCCGAGCTGACGCGGGCGGGGCCGACCCGGAATCGAAGCGGCTCGCCGGTCGATCCACCGGTGCTCACCGCGCGAAGGTCGGACGCGCCCTCCGCGGCGAGCGCGGCGCCGTGTTCGCGAATCAACGCCTTGGTGAGGAAGGGGAGCCTTCCGAGGTCCGAAGCGCCGCGCCATTCTCTCGGCGAGACCCCGTGAGAGGCGAAGAGATCGCGATAGTACGGAACCGTCGCCCCGACCTGGGCCAGGAACGCGCGGAGTCGTTCCTGCTGGAGCGCCATCAGCCGTTCCGTCGACCACCATTGGCTCTTCTCCAACTCCCGGAGCCGAGCGATCGTGGCGTGATTCTTGAGGCGCTCGTGAACCGGGAAGAGAACCCCGGAAACGAATCGCGCGTACAGGTCCCGTCTCATGGCGCCGCTCGGCCACGCGCGGGGGCCGCCTCCTGGTAGACCGCCGCCCACTGTTTCCCGACACTCGCCCAGGTGAATTTTCCTGCAAGGGAGAGGCCCGCGCGCGATTGCCGTTCGGCGAGGGCGGGGTCGGACCAAAGCCGGAGGATCGCCGCGGCCATGGTCGCCGGATCGCCGGGGGGAATCATTTGCGCGGTCTCGTCGTGGCGAACGAGGAACGGGATTCCGCCCACGTTCGTCGTCACGACCGGAACGCCGCTCGCGAGCGCCTCGAGAATCGAGATCGGCATGTTGTCGGCAAGGCTCGGGTTCAGCACCACGTCGGCCTCACGGTAGAAGGCAGGCATGTCCTCGTTTCCGATCCGCCCGACGAATCGAACCGACGCCCCGAGTCCGAGTTCGTTCGCCAGCGCGCCCAGCCGGTCCCGCTCGGGCCCGGTCCCGGCCACGACCAGGCGAGCACCGGGAAGCGCTTCCCGAACCTGCTGGAAGGCGCGGAGCCCGGTCGCGACATCGTAGACCGACTCGAGATTCCTGGCGATGAGGACCCGCGGCCCTGATTCCATGGCGTGCGCCGATCGGGAATCGGTCGCCCGCGGCGCGAACCGGTCGGCGTCGATCACGTTCGGGACGACGCGGGCCGACAGGCCGAATCGGGCGAAGACCTCGCGCAGGAACTCCGATGGAACCACCAGCGCGGTCGACCGCTTCAACGTCGGCTTCACCCACCCGACCTGGCGCGCCAGAAAGCTCCCGGCGCCTCCTCCCCGGTAGTTGACGATGACGGGAACACCGTTCGCCCGCGAGATCCAGACGGCGGGAGCGGCAAAGAGATGCCAGGACCAGCCGGAACTCGCGAGGACGTGGACCAGATCGGCGCGACTCGCCGCGGATTGGAGCGCGAAGGAGTAGGGGACGAACCTTGCCAACGCCCGAACGCCGGGGATGCGCCCGATCCAGCCGGGCCGATAGGGCGCGTTCACGGGAACCACCTCGACGGACACGCCCTCGCTCTCGAGGAGGCGCGTCAACTGGAGGAGTTGGTTCGCCATCCCGCCCGACGGCGGTGGAACCGGGCCGACGAGCGCGACCCGAATCCCGCGAAGGTCAGCGACGGCCATGCCGCTCCATCGCGGCGGCGTAGACGCCCTCGTAGCGGCGCACGCTGGCGGCCCACGTCCGCTCCCGTTCGACGAACGCGCGTCCTGCGGCGCGGAGGGCGGGCCACCGGCCTTCGTCGCGAAGGAGGGAAACGGCGGCAGCCGCGAGGTCATCGGCGTCTCCCGCCCGGAAGAGAACCCCCGTCTTGCCGTCCTCGATCAGCTCGCGGTGTCCTCCCACGTCCGATGCGAGGAAGATGCGGCCCTGCGCCATGGCCTCGAGCGGCTTGAGTGGCGTCACCATTTCCGTGGTTCGCGTGGACAGCCTCGGATAGACGAGCAGGTCGATGAGATCGTAGTAGGCGGTCACGTCGGCATGCGGCACACGGCCCGCGAAGACCACGCGATCGGCGATGCCGAGCGAGCGCGCGTCCTCTTCGAGCAACGACTCCTCGGGGCCCCCGCCGGCAAGGAGGAGGCGCGCGGCCGGCTCCTCGGCGAGAATCCGTGGGAAGGCCTGAAGGAGAAGGCGAAGTCCTTCGTAGGAGTAGAACGAGCCGATGAAGCCGAGGACGCGTCCGCCGTCCAGCCCCAGCTTCCGCGCGAGCGCTTCGTCCCGGACGCCTCCGGGGCGAAAGTCCTGCGTGTCGACGGCGTTCGGAATCACGGTCACCTTGGATTCGGGCACGCCGCGCTCCACGAATTCGCGGCGAAGACCCTCGCAGATGACCGTGATGGCATCGGCACGACCGACCGCGCGGCCCTCGAGCGCGCGCGTCATCCGATAGCGGAGGCTCCCGCGGCGTTGCGTTCCGTGGTCGACCGCCGCGTCCTCCCACAGCGCGCGCACCTCGTAGACCACCGGCACGCGAAGCGACCGCGCGGCCCGGTGCGCGGCCATGGCGCCGAGGACGGGGGAGTGTGCGTGGATGAGGTCGACCGCGCCGCCCGCACCTGCCTCCCGGATTCGGCGTGACAGACGATCGATTCCGTCGAGTTCCCCCCAGACCGGAAGCCGCGCGAGGGCGCCGTTCGAAGGCGGCGTTCGCAGGAATCGAAAGTCGGCGACGGTCTCCTCGCTGGCCAAGCCTCCGCCTTGCTTGACGCCGGTCAGAGGGATCGGCGTCCATCCCAGGTCGCGCTGTCCGCGCAGAATCGCCAGCGTGCGAAACGCATAGCCGCTGTGAAGGGGAACCGAGTGATCGAGCACGTGCAGAATCCGAAGGCTCACGGCACCGGAGTCCCGGCGACCTCCGGGTTCGTGGACGTGGCGTTTCGAATGCCGCCGGCGAACGCGAGGAGCGTCCAGAGCGCGGCGCTGTGATCGCGGGCGCCGGACTGATGCTCGTCGACCAGGCGCCGGGCGAATTCGCGGTCGACGATCCCGGCGTCCGCGAGTTCGTCGCCGAGCACATCCCGCCGAACGGCCTCCCGAAGCGGCCCGCGGAACCAACGCGCGAGCGGGACACCGAAACCCATCTTCCGCCGGTAGAGGAGATCGTCGGGCAGGTACGGCCGCATGGCGCGCTTGAGGAGGAACTTGCCCTCGCCGCCTCGAAGCCGGAGGTCGGGCGGGAGGCCGGACACCCACTCCGCGAGCTTGTGGTCGAGGAGTGGAATCCGAACCTCGAGCGAATGGGCCATGCTCGCGCGGTCGACCTTCGTCAGAATGTCGCCGGGAAGGTAGGTCTTCATGTCCACGTACTGGATCCGCGACAAGGGATGGGTCGTCGGCGATGCGTCCCAGAACCGGCGCAACACCTCCGTCGCGGAGTAGCCGCCGAGGGAGCTTTGGAACGACGGCAGGAAGAGCCGCCGCCGCGACTCGGCTTGGAAGATCGAGACGCCCCTCACGTAGGCTTCGAGCGAGTCGAGGGCCAGAGCCTGGAACGTGGTCTTGGCGCGGAGCAGGCGCGGCGCCCAATCCGCTTTCGGATAGACCCGACCCAGCAATCCGAAGACCGGCTGTCGAAGCGGACCGGGGAGGGTCGACCGAATCCGCTCTTCCGCGACGTGCCAGCGGTAGCGCCGATAGCCGGCCAGGGTCTCGTCGCCTCCATCGCCCGAGAGCGCGACGGTGACGCGCTTCCTCGCGAGTTCGCAAACGCGATACGTCGGGAGGGCCGAGCTGTCGGCGTACGGTTCGTCGTAGAGCGAGGCGAGCTGCGAGACCAGGCTGAAGTCGTCCGAGTCCACGGTCTCCACGTGATGCCGCGTCTTGTAGCGTTCCGCCACGAGGCTGGCGTATTTGGATTCGTCGAACGCCGCGTCCCGGAACGCGATCGAGCACGTGTTCACCGGGGCGTCCTGGAGCCCCGCCATGAACGAGACGATCGCGCTCGAGTCCACGCCGCCCGAGAGGAAGGCGCCCAGTGGAACCTCGGAGATCAGGCGGATTCGGACGGCCTCCCGGAGCCGCTCGACGAGCTCGGCGCAGGCATCCTCGACGCCGATGGGCCCGACCGACCGGAAGGGAATGTCCCAGTACCGCATCGGCTCCGGCACGCGCTCCCCCCGCCGGATCGTGAGCGTGTGGCCGGGGGGAAGCTTTTGAACGCTCGTCAGGATCGTGCGCGGATCGGGCACGTAGCCGTAAGTGAAATACTCTTCGACCGCCTTCGGATCGATCGTGCGCGGGAGATCCGGATGGACGAGCAGCGCCTTCAACTCCGAGCCGAAGACGAGCGTGCGACCGCCGAGGAGCGCGTAGTGCATCGGCTTGACGCCGAAACGATCCCGCGCGAGGAAGAACGTCCTTCGCTCGCGGTCCCAGAGCGCGAACGCGAACATCCCGCGGAAGCGCTCGACGCAAGCGGGGCCCCACTCTTCCCACGCGTGTACGACCGCTTCGGAGTCGCAGTGCGTGCGGAAACGGTGGCCCAGTGCTTCCAGATCGCGCTGCAGCTCCTGGAAGTTGTAGATCTCGCCGTTGTAGATGAGGACGACCGAGCCGTCCTCGTTCAGGATGGGTTGCTGTCCCAAGGCGACGTCGATGATCGCGAGCCGGACGTGCGCCAGTCCCACACCCGGCTCGAGGTGGACTCCGTTGCCGTCGGGACCGCGGTGGCCCTGCACGCGATTCATCGCGTCCAGGATCGCCCGATCGGGAAGTCCCGCCGGATCGAGATCGAAAATGCCCGCGATTCCGCACATGGAAGCGTCAGCCTCGGGGAAGGCGCCCGATCGGCGCGCGTCCCGTCATGGGTGTGTCGACGCCGCGACGAGCAGGCTGTCGACCGGGCCGGCGGAGGCCCCGTAGAAGTCGGCAAGTGCCGACGCGGCCCCCGCGATATGCGGCCTCGCGTAGGGCGTCAGCATCACCACGAGGGCCGCGTCGTCCTTTCCGCGGAACACCCTGCGTTCGAGCTGCTGCATCTTCGCCGTGAAGCGGCTGGGCGTGTACCGGTCGCCGTTCCAGAAACGGTGCCAGACGAGGATCCGGCCCCCGTGCTTGGACGCATCGGTCTCCCAGACCCGGTCGCCGGTCTCGGAGACGGATGCGGCGCGTTCGCGCTCCCATCCACGGCGCCACTCCGCGTGCTTGTCGAGGCTGATGATCGTGTTCGTGGAGTTGATGAGTTCGGAGCCCTGCCGTTGATTGCGATAGTAGCCGACGTAGAGCGCCACGATCCGGTCGCCGCTCCGATAGGCGCGCGCCGTCTCCGCCGTCGCCCCGTGGTAGGCCGGCCGCCAGCGCGACAGCGAGTCGTCATCGGCCGCGCTCCATTCTCCGATGGCGGCCGGTAGTGCGAGCCGCGGTGGCTCGCCGGAGGAAGCGCGCGCGTCCACGCGCGCCGCGAGGGCCGGCCAGATGACGATGGCGAGGATCGCGGCGAGGCCCGCCGGAGCCAGGCGGCGGAGATCCGGGGGCCCGGCCGCCGGCGCCATCGGAGGCGCACTCGACGGAGGGACGGCCACCGGGGGCTCTTTCATCCGGGAGCCGATCCAGAACAGGAAGACGCAGAAGACCGCGAAAAGAACCCATCCATAGATGTAATGGTCCACGCCGACCGCGAGCTTGCTATTGCTCAGGTAGCCGATCAGCACGATCAAATAGGCACGAACGCCGTTCGCGAGGATGGGGACCGCGAGCGAGAGGGCCACGAAGAGGAGCCGAAAGCGGAGCGTCCGGAACTGGAGATAGGCATAAAGGCAACCCAGCGTCAGCGACGCCATGAGGTACCGGAATCCGCTGCACGCGTCGGTCACGACCCACACCGCATTCGGAATCGTGAGATACGGGCCTTCCCGCGCAACGGGGATCCCGGAGAGCTGCAGGCCCTTCACGGCGAACGCGGCGGTGAATTCGATCAGCGGACCGGCGATGCCGTCCCCGGCGGGAACGCCGAGGAGAAGAAAACCGAGCGGGAAGAGAAGCGCCCGGAACATCGCCGTGCCCAGGACCGCGCAGACCGTCGCCGGGATGAGGAGCGCGAACGCGAACTGCTCGAGGATGAGGACCCCGGCCAGGCATCCCCAGAACCAGGCGCAGCCGAGGAACAGTACGAGGGCCAGCCATCCGTAGGCGGGTCGGATCGGCACCGCGCGAATCTGCTCCCGCTGCCGCCAAATCAGCCAGGCGACGATCGGGGGGATCAGGAATCCGTGCCCGAACGTATTCGACCGTTGCCAGATCGATACGATCGAGGCTGCGGTGCGGAACAGAATGAGCGCGACGAGCGCGAATATGGCGAAGAGAAGCCAGAACGACGCGTTCGATTTCGCGGGCCGTTCGGTGGGGACCCCCATGGCCATGATTGTACCCGATCGAGCGCCGCCGGCCCAGCCGCGCGAGCCCGCGGCGTGACGCGAGGGCTAGCGCGTCCGCAATCCGAGCGGAGCGGAAGGCGGGATCGTGTCGCCCGACGGCGTGCCGCCGGAGGAAGGGCCGCCCACTTTCGGCCCGCTCACAGGACGCCAGCCCGGATTCGTGCCCGATCCCGCGTAGGCTCCGCGGTAGGCGAGCGAGCCCTTGGACGTTCCGTTGAAGTCGAGCGCGTAGTCGCGATCGCCCGTCACCGGCGACAGGTCGAGCGGAGCGCCCGAGCACGTCGCGCAATCGGACCGGGGATAAAAGTCCATGGCTCCTGCGGTGAGCGAGGGCTGGTTCACGTATTGGGGCGCGTTCGCGATCGATGCCGTGACGTTGTCTCGAACGAGAACCCCCGTGCACGAACCGCAGAGGGCGATCGGCTGGCCGGAGAAGACGAGGTTCCCGGTCGCCAGGCCGTAGGACCGAGGTGGCGTCGCGAACGTAATGCCGCTTCCGCCGGTGTAGATGGTGTTGTTGTAGACCGTAGCGTAGGTGAGCGCGCCATTGTGATCGGTGAGGTAGAGGGCCGCGCCTCCGGCCGACCCGCCCACGAGCAGGTTGTCGTGGATCGTCATGCGGCCCGAGCCCTGGAAGAGCGATTCACGTGGGTTGTAGTAGATGAAATTGCCGTAGATCTCGTAGAGATCGCCCGCGCCGGGTCCCGAGGTCGGGAACGGGCCGACGAGCAGGTTCGGGCGGTCGCCGGCCTCGGACGGGCGATCGTCCTTGATGAAGACGTTGTTCCGGATGATCGTCCGATTCGGCCCGCTCGGCATCCCGGGAGGAAGGGAGTAGGGAAGTTGGTGCTTGATCTCCATGCAATAGCCGGTTGGGTTCAGAATGAAATTCCCTTCGATCACCCCGTTGACGAACGGTGCGTCGCCGCCCGAATTCCCCAGGTAGATTCCGGTCCCCGGTTGGAGAATCGAGTTGTTTCGGATCGTCCAGTTCCAGACGATCTCCTTCGTCGAGATCGCGACCGTTCCCTGATTGTTGTTCAGGCCCACCAGGCTGCAGCCTTCGATCCGGATGTCGTGGGTGATCGCGTCCTTGCAGTTGATTCCGTCGACGTCGTATCCGCGTCCGTCGATGCGCAGGTTCTCCACCGCGACGTAGCTCGAGCCGTCGATCTGAACCGTGTTGTATCCGGACTCGCCGTTGATGACGGTCTGCGATGGGCTCCCCGTGCCCCGAATCACGATCCAGGCTCCGGGTGTCCCGTTCCGTCCATTGATTCGAAGCGGCGTGTACGCTCCCGGCGCGAGCACGAGCGTGTCGCCAGCCTGCAACTGGTCCACCAGCGACCGAAAATTGCTCGGCGTGCCCGTCAGGACCGTGCCCTTTGCGGGCAGGGCAACCAACATGGCTGCCGTCAGGAGGCCCAGAGCCCAGGCGATCGGCGCAGGCAAACGCAATGGGTGCATGGTATTTCGCATAGAGAGGATCCCCGAGGGAGCCATCGAGTGGGGGCGATGCGGCCACAATCCAGAGATGTTCCGGGCATGTGATTGTCGCGCACCGCGGGCCGGAGTCGATGTACCGCATGACCCGTGCAACTCATATGCCACGATACGGGCCCTCCACGCCTACCCGCGCGCACCTCGCCCCCTTGACCCCCAAATCAAGTAACGCTATGATATCCAGTCATTTGAGTCGGTGAGTCCCTGCGCTCCAGCGTTGAGATCTTCAGCAACCCCCGGCTCCGTCCAGGCGCCGCGAGCTCGGCAAATGCGACCGGAGAAGCCATTCAATGGGTGGAATTTACGGGTATCTCTTCAAGCGCCCTGGAACGGCACCCGTGGAGCTCGAGGCCCTCGATCGAATGGGCGCCGCGCTGGGATCGGCCGTCGCGCCCAGCACTCCGCGGGCCCATACGCTTCGCATCGGCTGCATCGCACTCGGCGCCGTCGAAAGCCCCCATCGCCAAGTCACGGTGTTGCAGGTCCAGGAAGCGTCCGCCTCGGTCGCGATCGCATTCTACGGCAATCTCTGCGAGATCGGCGGGATCGATGCGACCTCGTTCGATGGCGCCCGGATCGGTCGCGACTTGCTGGCACGATACGCGGCGCGGGGGGAATCGTTCCTGGACGATCTCCGAGGCGAGTTCGCGCTGGCGATCGCCGACTCGGCGCGGGGCCGTCTCCTCCTCGCCACCGACCTGCTCCGAATCCATCCGCTCCTCGTCTATGAGGACGACGAACGGCTCGTGTTCGCGAGCCGCATGGTCGCGCTCGGCTCTTCGGGATACCTTCGAAAACGCACCCTCGCGGCGGAAGGCCTGATCGACGTCGTCGCATCGTCCATGATTCCCTCGCCGGGGAGCATCTACCGAGAGATCCTGAAACTCCCCCCCGGTCACACGCTCGTCCACGCGAACGGCGCCTCGACGATTGCGTGCACCCGGGATCTCGACTTTCGGGACGACGACCCGGGGACGCCGGCGGTCCTGAGCCAAAGGCTCAAGGAACTCGTTCGAGAGTCGATCTCGCTCCGCCTTCCGGCGAACCGGGATTCCGACGCCGTCGGAATCTTCCTGAGCGGCGGCCTGGACAGCTCCACGGTCGCGGGCGTCCTGGCCGGGCTCCGGTCGCGACCGGTCCGCAGCTTCACGATCGGATTCAACGAGGCCCACTTCAACGAGCTCGAATACGCGCGCATCGCGGCGAAGGCGTTCGGCACCGAACACCATGAATACGTCGTGACGCCGGCCGATACCCTGGACGCGCTTCCGAAGATCCTCGACTGGTTCGACGAGCCGTACGCCAACGCGTCGGCGATCCCCACCTACTTCTGCGCCCGCCTCGCGCGCGAGCATGGCGTGGAGGTCATGCTGGCCGGAGACGGCGGCGACGAATTGTTCGCGGGAAATCCCTGGTACGGAACCCGAAGGCTCTTCGATTACTACGGCATGCTCCCTCGATGGCTGGGGGAGGGGATCCTGCGTCCGTCGCTCCGCGCGGCATCCCGGACCGGCTTCCCGCTCCTGCGCAAGGCCGAGCGCTACGTCGAGCGGGCGCGGATGTCCTATCCGGATCGGCTCGCCTCCTACGGGGTGTTCCAGCTCCTTCCGATGAGGGAGCTCTTCACGGCGGACTTTCTCGATTCGCTGCCCCGACCGTACGTCCCGTTTCACGCGACGCGGCGGCTCTACGCGGCCGCGCCCGCGACGACGGAGCTCGACCGGCAGCTCTACGTGGATCTGAAGCTCGTGATCGGCGACAACGACCTCCTCAAGGTGGGCCGGATGACCGAGGCGGCGGGGGTCGCCGTGCGCTTTCCCCTCTTGGATTCGAAGCTCGCGCGGTTCGCGGCCGCCATCCCGGCCAAGGTGAAAATGCCGGGGACGGAGCTTCGAAGTTTCTTCAAGCGCGCCTATTCCGATATGCTGCCGCCGGAGACGCTGCAGAAACGGAAGCACGGGTTTGGACTTCCGATTCCGCTCTGGCTCAAGACCGATCCCGGGCTCCATGAATTGATGCGGGACCTCTTGCTCGGCCGTCCGGCCGTGGAGCGGGGGATCTTCCGTCGAGAGGCCATCGAGGATCTCCTCCGCCGCCACGAGGCCGACACCGCGCACTACTACGGCGCCGTGATCTGGAACTTGATGATGGTCGAGCTTTGGCTGCGGAAGCACGGATGACCCGCCCGACCATCGCCGTCGAGGCGGTGACGGCCCGCGAGGCGATCGTCGATCTCGCGGAGGCTTGGAACGGGCTCCTCGCAGCGATCGGCAGCGCGAGCCCGTTCTCGACGCTCGATTGGATTCGGTGCTGCCTGGAGTACGATCCGTCGAGTGCACCGCACATCCTGGTCGCGCGGGAGGGCGGCACCGTGACCGGCATCGCTCCCCTCTGGCGTCAGACGAAGACCTATCGGGGGATCACGGCTCAATCGCTCGCGTTCATCAGCTCTTCCGAAACCGCGGAAGCCGACTTCATCGTGGACCCGGCGTCACGCGAGGAGACGCTTCGCGCGCTCGCGGAGTATCTCTATCGGGCCTCGCCCGCACGGTGGGACGTTGTCGTCCTGGGGCAATGGCCCGCGGAGTCCCCGAACGCGCAGGCGTTCCTCCGGCTGCTCCGGTCGTCGGGCTCCGCCCACTTCACCGGCGTCAGCTCGATCGTTCCCTATATTCCGATTGCGGGGGACTGGGAGGCGTTCTGGCAGTCTCGGACCTACCTGTTCCGAAAGTCGCGCCGGGGAATCTTGAATCGTTTCAAGCGGCTCGGCGAGGCGGAGATCCTCAGCCTGGAAGGCGATCAGGCCGAGGAGGCCCTGCGCCTCTACCTGGACGTATCGAATCGGGGCTGGAAGCAGGCGGAGGGGCTCGCGGTCGCGGCCCGGCCCGAGCTCCAGCGCTTCTTCACGTGCCTCACACGAACGGCCGCGCGGCTCGGCTGGCTTCGGGTTTGGGTCCTCAAGATCGGCGCGCAGGCGGTCGCCGTGGAGTATCACCTCGCATTCGGCGGGCGGGTCCACGCGCTCCGGGCCGACTACGACGAAGCCCATGCGGCACATTCTCCAGGGGCCTACCTCGAGTACCACATTCTCCAACGGCTGTTCACGGAGGGGTTCCGCGAGTACAGCACCGGCCCCGGGCGCGACGACTACAAGCGGCGATGGACCGAGCACGAACGAACGAATCTATCCGTGACTCTGTGCAGGAATACGGGAATCGGACTCGCCGTCTGGTTCCTGGAGGGAGTGCTGGCCCCGGCGTTTCGACGGGGACGCGCGTTTCTCGGTTCCGTTCGAGGCAAGACGCATGAATGATCCAGCTCGTCCCTCGCTTGCCGGAGCCGGGATCGGCGCGCGCGCGGCGGCGTTGGTGCGGATTCTTCGCGGGCTCCGGCTCGAGACCTCCGCGATCCGGCTCGCGGACGGCTTCCGGCTCCGGCGCGGGCGCAACGGCGGCCTCGCCTTTCCCTTCATCCGCCGCCGTCGCGAGCCTTCCTTCCAGATTCTCTCCTATCACCGCGTGAACGACGAGGGAGCGCACTTCTTTCCCGGGGTCCCCGTCCAGCAATTCCGGCAGCAGATGGAGGCGCTGGCGCGACACACGACCGTGCTCCCCCTGGGCGAACTCGTGGAACGGATGTTCGCCGCGGACCTGCCGCCGCGCAGCGTCGCGATCACCTTCGACGATGGCTATCGCGACAACTACGAGTGTGCGTATCCGGTGCTCCGCGCCCTGCGGCTGCCCGCGACGATCTTTCTCACGACGGGCCCACTCGATACGGGCGAGCCCCTCTGGCACGACCGCGTCTTCGATGCCTTCGAGCACGCGGGCAACGCCTCTCTCACCGTGAAGGGCCGATCCTTCCCGATGGCGCCGATCGCGGCAAGACACGCGGCCTTACGCCACGTTCTGACCCACCTTCGCTCGCTTGACCCCGAGGAACGAAACCGAACCATCCGAGGAATCGAGGATCAGGTGGGGAGCAAGGCTCCCGAGGATCGGGCAAGGCGGATGCTCACGTGGGACCAGGTCCGAGAGATGGCGGGTGGGGGAATCACGTTCGGCGCCCACACGGTGTCCCATCCGATCCTCACGCGCGTCGGCCTGGAAGAGGCCACCGCGGAAATCCGGGACTCCAAAGCCGCCATCGAGCGCGAGCTGGGCCGTCCCGTGGATCAGTTCGCCTATCCGAACGGAACCCGTGCGGACTTCAACGGGTCTATTCAACAAGTCCTCCGCGACCAGGGATTCCGATGCGCGGTCACGACGCTTTGGGGAATCAACGACACGGCGTGCGACCCGTTCGAATTGAAGCGCGTCGGTCTGTGGGACACCGAACCGGATCTGATCCCGCTCCGGCTCGCCTGGTATCGATTCGAATCGTAGCGCGATCGCGCTGCGGCGAAACGCGTCGAACAAAGCGCTGGCAACGGGGAAGACCGCGTAGCACAATAATCTCCGTGATCCGTCGACTGAAATACTGCCTCCTCTGCGCGAGCCTATGGCTGGTCCTGACCGGGCAAGGCTTTTCCCCAATCTTCGAACGGGAAGACGTTCCGGGCGACTGGGCGAATGCGGACTATTTCGCCAGGGACCGCGATCGCACGATCGCCACCGTCGTTCGAAGCGTGGGAATCAATCACCTCGGCCGGGACAACTATTGGCGGAGGTACACGACGGGGTTGCTGTTCGAGGCACGCGGCGATCTCGTCTACACGCTCAATCAGGTACCCAACCATCCGAAAGCCCTCTATTTGCTGGGCCAGCTCTCCCGTGAAATGAGGGATCCCGATTTCGCCGTGCCTTTCTTCGAGAAGGCGATCCATCTCTATCCGCAATATCCGTACACGCTCGCACAATACGGCGCCTTCTTGGTGGACACCGGACACCTGAACGTCGGCAGGCAGTTCCTTCGAGAGGCGCTGCAGGCCGACTCGACGCTCGTGCTGGCGAAAGGGTACCTCGCACAACTGTCCGCGCCCTCGCGCCCCGTGACGAAGGGCTCGCAAAAAGGAGGCGACTCTCCCTGAACCTGGCGGGAGCGACCGTGCGAGTCGTACCCGAATGAGAGTCCTCGTTCTCACCGACCGACTCCCATTTCCGCTTTCGAACGGACAGAACCTCCGCATTTATCACTTCGTAAAGGGCCTCTCCGACAGGCACGAATTCCACCTCCTTACCTACGGCGTCGAACCGCATCCACACGAGATCCAGTCGATCTTCCGGGAGATCCGCGCCATTGGCCCCAGGCTGGGCGCTCCCGCGCCGGTCCCGTTCATGCAGCGGGTCCGGAGGGCGTTCGCGCCGGATGCGCTCGTTCACTTCGACCCGGACGCCCGCGCGGCGCTGGAAGGGATGTTGGGACGGGCCCGGTTCGATCTCCTGTGGATCTCCGGGTGGGAGATGCTCGTCTACCTGCCGTACGTCGCCCCGATGCCCGTTCTCGCGGACATCGTGGACGAGGGGCTTTTGGAATATCTTCACGCGCTCCGGCATCCGAAAGATCTCCCCTCCACCCTTGTCACGATCAAGCGCCTGATCCAGACGGTGCGCTTCGAGCGGCGCTACTTTGCCGCGGCTGACCTTTGCAACGTCGTCGCGGACAGGGACGCGCGCTGGGGCCGCATCGCGGTTCCACGGGCACGATTCGCCGTCGTGAACAATGGGGTGGACACGAACTACTTCGCGCCCGGCTCCTACGGAGCCGAGCCTCTGAGTCTCGTCTTCGAGGGAAACATGGGCTTTCGACCCAACGTGGACGCGGCGGTCCACTTCATCACGCAGATCTTTCCGCGAATCCGGCAAGCCGTTCCCGGCGTACGGTTCTATGCGGTCGGAAACGAGCCGGCCCCGGAGCTCCTTCGGCTTCAGGACGCGGACGTCATCGTCACCGGGTTCGTGGACGACGTGCGCCCGTATCTCGGGCGCTCCGCGGTCTTCGTGTGTCCGATGCGGCTGGGCGCCGGAATCAAGAACAAGATCCTCCAGGCGTGGGCCATGGCACGAGCCGTCGTGGCGACGCCCGTGGCCTGCGGGGGACTGCGGGCCGTCGACGGGGAGAACCTCCTCGTCGCCGCGTCCGATGAGCAATTCGCCGCGTCGGTGGTCCAACTCCTGAACGATCCGGCGAAACGCGAGTCCCTTGGCTCGAAGGGGCGCGATACGGTTCTCGGCTACTACACGTGGGAGCGTCAATCGGACGAGTTCGACCGCGTGTTCCACCGGACCGCGGAAGAATTCCAGAAGAGGGGCCGCCGCGGATGAGAAGCTTCTTCTTCCTCGTCTTCCTCCTCGTCGTGACCCCGATCTGCTTCTTCCGGCCGTACGTGGGGATCTACGTTTGGTATTGGCTGGCCTTCATGAACCCCCACCGCCTCACCTGGGGGATGGCCCACACGTTCTCGGTGGCGCTCATGGTGGGCGTCGCGACCCTTGCGGGCAGCGTGGCCTACGGCTCCTTTCGGCGTCCCCCGAAGGGCAACGAGGTCCCCCTCATGATGGTGCTCTTCGGGTTCATGACCTTGAGCACGTTCGTCGCGATGTACCCGGACTCCGCGTGGATCAAGTGGCAGCAGGTGATGAAGATCATGCTGATGACCGTGCTCACCACCTACCTCATCGATTCGAAACAGAAGCTCCGCGTGCTCCTCCTCGTCATCTCTCTCTCGATCGGCTTCTTCGCGGTCAAGGCCGTGCCCTGGGCCCTTGCGACCGGCGGGCAGTACATGATCACTGGGCCGCCGGAGTCGTCCATCGAGTCCAACAACGACATCGCGATGGCCTTCAACATGGTGCTGCCGCTGCTCGCCTTCTTTTCCTTTTCCGAGCCCCGGCGCATCGTCCGATGGATGTTTCGCGGGGTCTTTTTCGTCACCATCGCGGGAGTGTTCTTGAGCTACTCGCGCGGCGCCTTCCTGGGCCTCTGTGCCGTCGGCATCATGCTCATCCTGCGATCGCGTTATCGCTTCGGCACGATCGTCGTGATCGTATTCGTCGCGGCCCTCGCCGCCGCGCTCCTGCCGTCGAAGTGGGCGGAGCGAATGCAGACGATCGAGACCTACGAACAGGATCAGTCCGCGATGGAGCGAATCGCGACGTGGACGTTCGCCTGGAACGTGGCGACGGAACGGCCGCTGACCGGCGGGGGATTCCAGGCCTTCCGCGCCAACCCCTTGGGCTTCGACTCCCACAGCAATTATTTCGGCATCCTTGCGGAGCACGGGTTCCTGGCGCTGGGCGTCTACATGCTCTTGATCGGTTCGACGTTCTTCACGAACGGTAAAATTCGACGCATGACTCGAAAGAGGCCCGATTTGGCCTGGTACCACAACTGTGCCGGGGCGTTGCAAGTAAGCATCGTGGCCTACATGGTGAACGGCCTGACGCTGGGCCACCAGTATTTCGACCTCTTCTACGCGCTCGTGGCCGCGACCGTGATCCTCCGCACGACGCTTCTGGCGGAGGAGCGCGCCCGCGAGGCTGCGGCCGCGACTCCGGCGAGCGTGGCGGTTCCGCTCGATCCGTTGCCTCGGGCGCTCTAGGGAATCGACGGGTCCATGCCGGCACCCTCCATCGTCGATCCTCGCACCTACGTCCGGAACCTTCTCGCGAACTGGATCGGGGTGATCTCCGAGACGGCGATCGCCTTCTTCCTCACGCCGTTCGTCCTCGCCTCCCTGGGGGAGGCGCGCTACGGGCTCTGGGGCCTTCTCAACGCGCTCCTCGGCTACTTCGGCCTCGTCGACCTGGGAATCCGCGACGGAGTGGGGCGGTACACGGCGCAGTACCTGGCCCGCCGGGACCCGGAACGAGTCCGAGAGGTGATCACCACGTCGGTCGTAGCGCTCACCGGGTTGAGCGTGATCGTGGTCGCGGTGTCGATCGTCATTGGGGTCTACTTTCCGGTCTTCTTCAGCAAGACCCCGACCGCGTTCGCGCCCGAGATCGCGCTCGCGCTCCCGATCATGGCCTTGGGCCTCTGGATCACGATGCTCTCTTCCGTACTCCGGAGCCTCTTGATCTCGCATGACCGGTTCGACCTTGCCACCGGCATCCAAACGGGCGTGACGCTTCTTCGCGCGGCGGGGGTGGTCCTCGTCCTGCGTGCCGGCTACGGCCTCGTGGCGCTCGCCTTGGTCGCGGCCGGCGCCACCATTTTCGGCGCGTTCGCCCTTCTCATCGCCGGCCGGCGCGTGTTCGGCCCGTTCGGGGCCACGCGGCGCTACGTGAGTGGAGAGCGCTTTCGGGAAGTATGGAAGTTCGGCATCGCCAATCTCGTCTATCGGCTCGCCAATCAGTTGATCTATCAGACGGACCAACTGGTGGTCATGCTCTTCTTCGGGCCGGCGGCCGTGGCCGCGTATAGTATCGGCTCGATGCTATGTCAGACGGGGCAATTGGCCGTGCAGCGCATCGGGGGCACGTTCTATCCATCGGTGATCCGGGCGGGGAGCCTGAACGACCTCGACGGGCTGCGCCGCACGTTCTTCTGGCAGGCCCGGCTCAGCTTCCTGTTCGGAATCCTCGTATACGTCGGTCTCGCCGCGTTCGGGCGCCGCTTCTGCGACGTCTGGCTCGGGCCTGGGTTCGAATCGACCGCCCAGGTACTGGCGGTTCTGAGCCTCGCGGAACTCGCGTCACTCGCCGCCAGCAGCGGCGGCTCGGCGCTCTTTGCGCTGAGTCGCATGAAGTTCAACCTCGTTTCGTCGATCTCCGAGGCGGCGCTGAACCTCCTGCTCTCCATCCTTTTCGTCACCGTCCTCCACACGGGAATGATCGGGGTGGCGCTCGGGACCCTCGGCTCCGCGATCGTGTGGAGAGGCGTGATCCATCCACTCTACACATCGCGCGTATTGGGATTCGGCTTTCGGCAATACATGGCGCAGGTGGGGGCTCGCGTCTTGCTCCTCTCGGTCGCGTTCTACGTGATCTTCGCAGCGCTCGCACGCCGAACCGAACCCGGCGCGTGGGTGCCGTTCCTCCTGGCCGTCGGGATCGGCATCGCGCTCTACCTCCCGGCGGCGATGGGCTTGCTGCTCCCTCGCGACCTCTGGCGATCGCTCTGGGCGCGTCTCGCCCCTTCGGCCGGCAAATGAAACACGCCGACTCGACGTACGACGTGATTTGCCTCCCGCTCGGCGCCTCCGCGCTCGGGGGAGCGGAGCGGTCGCTGCTCGACGTCGCCGCTGGCTTCGCCGCACGCGGCGCCTCGGTGCTCGTGTTGGCCGAGGAGCCACTGCGCGACACCGCGTTTCTGGGCATGGCCGCCGAGCGGGGCGTTCACGTGAAGTGGGTGCCCTGGCGCCCGGAACGGTCCCGAATTCGAAACGCCATCGACGCATGGCGCGTGTTCCGCCGGCATCGGGCTCCATTCCTCTACTTCACGGTGGGATGGCGGCGGGGAATGTGGGTCCTTCCGCTGGTCGCGCGCCTCGCGATGCGGACCCGGATGATCGGGTCCATGCGAACCATGCCGGACCCGCACCAGCGGGTACGAAAGAAGCGCTACTTCGGATTCCTGCCGGGTCTCGGACTCTGGCATATTCCGGAAGTCATCGTCGGATGGCTCTGGGGACAGATCCTCGATCTCACGGTCTCGGTCAACCGGCTCGACTTTCCCGCGCGCCTCGTCGCCCACTACGGGTTCTCGCGCGCCAAGATTCGCGTCATCTTGAATGGAATCGCGACTCGGGAGGTGCGGCTTTCGCCCGAGGAACGGCGCGCCATCCGGGGCCGGCACGGTTGGGCCGATGAAGATCTACTCATCGGATTCGTAGGCCGGCTCTCTCCCGAGAAGGGCGCCCAGTACCTGCTCGATGCGCTCACGCCCCTCCCGGAGCCGATCCGAATCGTGATGATCGGAGACGGTCCTCAACGCGCGGAGCTGGAGGCGCTGGCCGCGGAGCGAGGCATCGCGCATCGCGTCGCGTTTCTCGGGAACCTCGATCGACCCGGCGATCTCATCGCGTGCTTCGACGTGGTGGCGGTGCCCACCGTCGTCGAGGAGGCCTTCGGACGCGTCGTCGTCGAGAGCCTGAACGAGGGAGTCCCGATCATCGCCACGCAGGTCGGCGGCATG
>Ga0070696_100000554_pt1 | contig 23767 bp, 28 predicted proteins | sample KBSK1253metaG_FD_65474 | JGI IMG/M metagenome (GOLD analysis project Ga0070696, IMG submission 65474) | Corn, switchgrass and miscanthus rhizosphere microbial communities from Kellogg Biological Station, Michigan, USA - KBS K1-25-3 metaG | ecosystem: Host-associated > Plants > Roots >... | reverse complement strand
CACTACGTCAGCCCCTCGGTGTGGGCATGGCGCGGCTGGCGCATGAAGAAGATCGCGCGCGCGGTGAACCGCATCCTGGTGATGTTTCCCTTCGAGCAGCCGCTCTACGAGAAGGCCGGCGTGCCGGTCACCTACGTCGGCCATCCGCTCGCCGACGTGATCCCGCTGGAGCCCAAGAAGGAGGAGGCGCGCCTGCAGCTGCGCCTGCCCGCCGGGAAGCTCATCGTGGCGCTGCTGCCGGGAAGCCGGCGCTCCGAGCTGCACTACATGGCGAGCGCCTTCGTCCTGGCGGCGCACCGCTTCCGCCAGGAGATCCACGACGTGCACTTCGTTTGCCCCATGGTGACCCGCGCCACGCGCGACATGTTCGAGGTGGCGGTGCACCAGAACAACCGCACCGACCTGCCCCTCACTTTGCTTTTCGGTCACTCGCACGAGGCGCTGGCCGCGGCGGACCTCGCGCTGGTCGCGAGCGGCACGGCGAGCCTCGAGACCGCGCTCTTCAAGACGCCGATGGTGATCGCCTACCGCCAGTCGCCGATCACCTGGCGCCTGATGCGCTCGATGCTCTACTTGCCGTACGTCGGCATGCCGAATATCCTCGCCGGGGAGCGGCTGGTGCCCGAGCTCCTGCAGGACGACGCGACGCCCGCGGCGCTCGCGACCGCGCTGGTCGAGCTGTGGCGCGACAAGCCGGCGCGCGAGCGGCAGGTGGCGCGGTTTCACGAGTTCCACCACCTGCTGCGGCAGAATACCGCCGACAAGGCCGCCGACGCGGTGATGGGGGTTTTGGAAAGAAGAAATGGATAGCGTCGTAGTCTGCGGGGTAGACGAAGCCGGTCGCGGGCCCCTCGCCGGTCCGGTGTACGCCGCCGCGGTGATCCTCGACAAGAAGCGGCGCATCAACGGGCTCGCCGACTCGAAAGTGCTGACGCCGGAGCGGCGCGATGTGCTCGCGGGGCGCATCCGGGAGCGCGCCATCGCGTGGGCGGTCGCCTCGGCGACAGTCGAGGAGATCGACCGGATCAATATCTTCCACGCCTCGATGCTCGCCATGCGCCGCGCGGTGCAGGCGCTCGGCGTGCGGCCCGAGGAAGCGTGGGTCGACGGCAATTCCTATCCCGGTTTGAGTTGCAAAACCCGGGCAATAGTGGATGGGGATGCAAAGCATCCTGTGATCTCGGCCGCGTCGATCCTCGCCAAGACCGAGCGCGACGCCGAAATGTGCACGCTCTCCGCGCGCTATCCGCAGTACGGCTTCGATCGCCACAAGGGCTACGGCACGCCCGAGCACCTCGACGCGCTCGGGCGCGTGGGCCCCTGCGAGATCCACCGGCGCAGCTTCCACGCCGTCGGGGTGTTCTTCCAGAAGGACCTCTTCATGGATAGTTGGGGCGCCATGGCCGAGCCGCTGCGGGTGCGCAGCTACCGCATGTACTGCGAGGCGCGCAAGCTCGCCGCAAGCCCCGGCCTCACCCTGGCCGAGCTGAAGGCGCGGGAGCGGCGGCTGCGGCGCGACTACGCCGACGTGCTGGCGAATCCCGAGGCGTCGCCGCACGCCGACCTCGTCGAAAAAGTGCTGTCCGAAACAAAAACGCAATTGCAGTAGGGCAAATCCCGACGTCCCACCGGGTCATACCCGCCCGATGTAAGCGTCACGCGCCCGGCGCGATGCTATCGCCGTGGCCCGACTCTCCTGGCTCCTGTTCCTGCCGCTCGTCGCGTGCGCGCCGATGAAGGCGCCGATGAAGGTTCAGGCCGCGAAAATCGAGGCGGGCTACACCGGCATCGTGCAGAAGGTGTTCCGCGTGGTGCGCCGCGGCGCGGACCTGCCCGGCGTCGACTACCTCGGCAAGGCGGGCGGCATCCTCTCCCGCGCGCTGCGGCAGAACGCCGAGACGCACCAATACATCGTACGCACGCCCAAGGGCGAGATCATCGCCCAGTCCGACGAGGAGTTTCCGGTGGGCCAATGCGTCGCGGTCATTCCCGAGGTCGACCGCTCCGGTCCCGCGTTCCGCTACGGCGAGGCCGCCGTGGTGCGCTCAGAAAGCTGCCACGGATAGCGCGGCGAGGAGGGCGCGCGCCTCCGCGCGCGGCGCCACCATGCCGCGCAGCGGCTTCACCTCGCTTTTCAGCTTCGCGTAGAACCTCCCATCCCCGGCCACGCGCGCGATGAGCCCCGCCAGCGCTCGCTCGTCTGCCAATGGGAAATAGCCTGCATAGCCGCTCCCCAGCAGGCCGAGGTTTCCGGGGATGCGTGAGGCGAGCACCGGCACGCCGATGCGCAGCGCCTCGCATACCACGTTCGCGCCGCCTTCCAGCCGCGAGCTGATCACCATCGCATGGCTCGAGGCGAGCCAGCGCAGCGCGCGCGCGTGCGGCACGCTGCCCAGCCAGCGGTAGCGCGGCTCGCGCGCCATCCCGGCTTGCGCCTCGGCCGCCAGGCGCTCGTCCAGCGCGGCACCGAGGTGAACTACCTGAATGTTCTTCTCGTCAAGGTAAGCCAGGGCTGCAAGGGTGCGCAGGGGATCCTTCTCGGCGCGCAGATGACCGATCACGCAGACGCGGAACTTCCCCGCGACCGGGCGCTGCCTCAGGCGGGTGGGACAGCTTTGCACCACCACGCTTACTTTCCGGCGCAGCTTGCGCGGCAGCTCCTGCGCAGCTCTCGGCTGCAGCACGATCAACCGGTGCGCGAGCTCGAGCGACTCGCGCGCCTCGGCCGACTCGTGGATGTCGCGGTAGACGTCGGTGCCGGTGAGCGCCACGACCAGCGGCCGGTCGCTGGGAAAGGTCTTGATCGACGGGTAGCTGCGCCGCGCGTGCAGCGCGAGCATCGCGTCGATCCGCGAATCGGGCGACCATTGCACCGAGACCTCCACGGCGTGGCCGGCGGCGCGCAGGAACGCCGCCCAGCGCAGCGCCGTATGCCGGTTGCCGTTGCGCGTGCCGGGGCCGGCGGGCGTGACGAGCGCGATTCTCATTCGTTTAGACTAAAACCGCATGGACGCCGACACGCTGCTCGCGGAGCTGCGCGCCGCCCGGGAACGCACCCGGCTGGTGGCCGACGATCTGGGCGGCGAGCGCGAGCTCGGACCGAGGCTCGCGATCGTCAATCCGCCGCGCTGGGAGATCGGCCATGTCGGCTGGTTCCAGGAATGGTGGTGCCTGAGGGACGCGTGCGAGGACCGGGTGTCGATTCTGCCCAACGCCGACCGGCTCTACAACTCCGCGACCGTCGCGCACGCGACGCGCTGGGAGCTGCCGCTGCCTTCGTTTCGCGAAACCCTGGCTTACCGCGATGAAGTCACCGCACGGCTCATCGACCGGGTGCAGCGCGGGAACGTAGCGGACCCTGAGGCGTTTTCCTATTTCGTGCAGCTCGCGGTGAGGCACGAGGAGATGCACGCCGAGGCCTTTCACTACACCCGCCAGACCCTGGGCTATCCGTCGCCGCCAATGCAAACCGGCCCATCCCCTGCGAGCAACGCGGGGGATGCAAGCTACGCGGGGGGAGTGTTCCGCCTGGGATCGAGGCCCGAAGAGGGCTTCGTCTTCGACAACGAGAAGTGGAGCCATCCGCTGGTGCTGCAGCCCTTTCGCATCTCGCGCGGCTGCGTGACCAACGCGCAGTACGAGGCGTTCGTGAAGGCCGGCGGCAACCCGCCGCCGCACTGGAAGGCAGGCAAGCTGCGCCGGTTCGACCGCTGGATCGAGCGTGCCCCGGACGAGCCGGTGATGCACGTGAGCTGGCACGACGCGCAGGCGTATTGCAAGTTCGCCGGACGGCGGCTGCCGACCGAGGCGGAATGGGAATACGCGGTATTGAACGGTCTCGAAGGCCGCGGCAGCGTCTGGGAATGGACCGCGAGCGACTTCCTGCCGTATCCGGGCTTCGTGCGCGACCCGTACAAGGAATACTCCGAGCCGTGGTTCGGCACGCACAAGGTGCTGCGCGGCGGCAGCTTCGCCACTCCGGCGCGCATCGCGCGGCCGCGCTTTCGCAACTTCTACACGCCCGAGCGCGCCGACATCTTCGCCGGCTTTCGCACCTGCGCGATATGACGCCCATCCGCGCGCAGATGTCCAACGTCATCCGCTCGCGCGACAACCCGCGGGTAAAGCGCTGGGCGAAGCTCGCCAGCGATTCGCGCTTCCGAAGAAGCGAAGCGCGCGCCCTGATCGAGGGGCCGCATCTCCTCGCCGAGGCCCTGCAGGCGGGCCTGAAACCGGTCACGCTCATCGTGAGCGAAACCGGCATGAAGCGCGCCGAAATACGCAGATTGATCGAAAGAGAAAAAGGCGAGCCGGTGGTCCTCGGAGACCACCTCTTCGGCATCGTGGCCGACGCCGAGACCCCGCCGGGGATCGCCGCGGAAATCGAGATTCGAACGGTCGCGGTCGACGAGGCAAAGCCGGCGCTGTTCCTCGAAGGCGTTCAGGACCCCGGCAACGTGGGCGCGATCCTGCGCAGCGCGGCCGCGTTCGGCGTCGGCGAGGTGGTCCTCGACCGCGCCTGCGCCGACCCCTGGTCGTCGAAAGTCCTTCGGGCGGGGATGGGGGCGCACTTCAAGCTCGGCCTGCGGCAGGTGGCCGATCTCAAGACCGAGATCGCGCGGTTCCCTGGAACCGCGGTCTGCGCCGTGCCGGACGGAGGGATGGCCCTGAAGAGCGTGGAGCTGCAAGGGCGGGTGGGCTGGATCTTCGGCGCGGAAGGCAAGGGCGTCAGCGGGGAGCTCGCGCGCGCCGCGGCGTTGAAGGTGACCATCCCGATGGCGCCGGGGACCGAGTCGATCAACGTCGCGGCGGCGGCGGCGATCTGTCTCTATGAGGACTATGCAAGAAACAACAATCAGTAGACCTGGCGCTGGATGCGCAGCTCGCGCAGGATCGTCGTAGCGATCTCCTCGATCGACTTGGTGGTGGAGTTGATGCTGCGGATGCCCTCGCGGCGCATGAGGGCCTCGGCTTCCTCGACCTCGAAGCGGCAGTTGTCGAGCTCGGCGTAGTGGCTGCCGGGCCGGCGCTCCTTGCGGATCTCGTGCAGGCGCTCGGCCGCGATGGTGAGGCCGTAGAGGCGGATTTTCTGGGGACGCAGCGCCTCGGGCAGCTTGCCGCGGTGGAAATCCTCCGGAATGAGGGGGTAGTTTGCGGCCTTGACCCCGAACTGGAGCGCGAGATATAGGCTGGTCGGCGTCTTGCCGCTGCGCGACACCCCGATCAGGATCACGTCCGCCTGGCCTAGCTCGCGGTGCGAGGCGCCATCGTCGTGCGCCATGGAGAAGTTGATAGCCTCCATGCGTTGCGCATATTCCTTCTTGTCCATGGCGCTGTGCGAGCGCCCGATGGTGTGGCTCGACTTGACGCCGAGGCCGGCTTCGAGCGGATCGATGAAGCTCTCGAAGAAATCGATGAAGAGGGCGTTCGCCCGCCGCAGCACCGCGCGCAGGTCGCTGTTGACCAGCGTGCTGAACACGATCGGCTGGCCGTTGCCGGCCTCGGCGCCGATGCGCGCGACGCATTCTTCCGCCTTCTCGGCGCTGTCGACGAAGGGCAGGGTGACCTGGTTCCACTCGACGCCCTCGAACTGCGTGAGCAGGCTGTGGCCCAGCATCTGCGCCGTGATGCCGGTGCCGTCGGAGACGAAGAACACAGTACGGCGATTGCTCATGAGCGATAAAATACTATGGCAATGCGCGTAGCGTGGCTCAAGGATCTGCGCTTGAAGGACCTCGCGGCGGTGGGCGGCAAGAACGCGTCGCTGGGCGAGATGATCGGCGGCCTCGCCGCCGCGGGCATCCGCGTGCCGGGCGGCTTCGCCACCACGGCCGAGGCATTCCAGGAGTTCATCTCCGAGAACGATCTAGGTTCAAGGATTCAAAAGAGCCTCTCGGCACTCGATCCCGCGGACATGAAGGCGCTCGCCGCCTGCGGCAAGGAGATCCGCTCGTGGCTCCTCAAGGCGCCGTTTCCGAAGGCGCTAGAGCAGGAAATTCGGGATTACTATCAGCGGCTTGAGACCGAGGCGGGCGACGAGGCGTCGTTCGCGGTGCGCTCCTCGGCCACGGCGGAGGATCTCCCCGAAGCGTCGTTCGCCGGCCAGCAGGAGAGCTTCCTCAACATCCGCGGCGCCGACAACGTGCTGGAGGCGATCCGGCACGTGTTCGCCTCGCTCTACAACGATCGCGCGATCTCCTATCGCGCGCACCAGGGCTTCGCGCACGACGCGGTGGCGCTGTCGGCCGCGGTGCAGCAGATGGTGCGCAGCGACCTCGGCGCGAGCGGGGTGCTGTTCACCCTCGACACCGAGTCGGGCTTCCGCGACGTGGTCTTCATTACCTCCTCCTACGGCCTGGGCGAGATGGTGGTGCAGGGCGCGGTCAACCCGGACGAGTTCTATGTGCACAAGCCGATGCTCGAGAAGGGCCGCCCGGCGATCGTGCGCCGCGCGCTCGGCTCGAAGCTGCAGAAGATGGTGTTCTCGAAATCGGCCGCCGCGGGCAAGTCGACGCGCGTGGTGGATGTCCCGGAGGCCGAGCGGCACCGGTTCTCTCTTTCCAATGAAGAAATCCTGGAGCTGGCACGCTACGCCGTGGCGATCGAGCGCCACTACGGCCGGCCGATGGACATCGAGTGGGGCAAGGACGGCGCCGACGGCCGGCTCTACGTGCTGCAGGCTCGGCCCGAGACGGTCAAGTCGCGCAAGCGCGACGTCGAGGAGCGCTTCGCGCTCAAGGGCAGCTCCAGGGTGCTGGTGAGCGGGCGCGCCATCGGCCACAAGATCGGCAGCGGCACGGTGCGCGTGGTCCCCGACGCGTCGCAGATGTCCAAGGTGAAGGAAGGCGACATCCTGGTCACCGACATGACCGACCCCAACTGGGAGCCGGTCATGAAGGTCGCGGCCGCCATCGTCACCAACCGCGGCGGCCGCACCTGCCATGCCGCCATCATCGCGCGCGAGCTCGGCATTCCCGCGGTGGTCGGCTGCGGCGAGGCGACGCGGCGCCTGAAGGACGGCCAGCAGGTGACGGTGTCGTGCGCCGAAGGCGACACCGGCAACGTCTACGAAGGCCTGATCCCGTTCGAGGTCACGAGCCGCAGCCGCGGCGAGATGCCGCGCATCCCGGTGAAGATCACGATGAACGTGGGCAACCCGGAGCTCGCGTTCGAGTTCGCGCAGCTGCCCAGCGCGGGCGTGGGCCTCGCGCGCCTGGAGTTCATCATCAACAACGAGATCGGCGTGCACCCGCGCGCCTGCCTCGAATATGCCGACTTGCCCTCGTCCTTGAAGCACAAGCTCGACGAGAAGACGCGCGGCTACGCCAGCCCGGAGGAGTTCTTCCGCGAGAAGATGGTCGAGGGCGTGGCCACCATCGCGGCGGCGTTCTGGCCCAAGCAGGTGATCGTGCGCCTCTCGGACTTCAAGTCCAACGAGTACCGCAAGCTCCTCGGCGGCGAGCGCTACGAGCCCGAGGAGGAGAACCCGATGCTCGGCTGGCGCGGGGCATCGCGCTACGTCGCGCAGGATTTCCGCGGGTGCTTCGAGCTCGAGTGCGCCGCGCTGAAGAAGGTGCGCGACGAGCTCGGCCTCGTCAACGTCGAGCTGATGGTGCCGTTCGTGCGCACCACCGGCGAAGCGAAGCAGGTCTTGAAGCTGCTCAAGGACAACGGCCTGGAGCGGGGCAGGAACGGCCTCAAGATCGTGATGATGTGCGAGCTGCCCTCCAACGCGATCCTCGCCGAGGAGTTCCTCGAGCTCTTCGACGGCTTCTCCATCGGCTCGAACGACCTCACCCAGCTCACCCTGGGCCTCGATCGCGACTCGGGGCTGGTGGCCGAGGGCTTCGACGAGCGCGACGCCGCGGTCAAGGCCATGCTCGCCATGGCGATCCGCGCCTGCCGCAAGCACGGCAAGTACGTCGGCATCTGCGGCCAGGGGCCTTCCGACCATCCCGACCTCGCGCGCTGGCTGATGGAGCAGGGCATCGAGAGCATGTCCCTCAACCCCGATACCGTGGTCTCGACCTGGATGGCCCTGGCGGAGAGTGCGCCCGGGAAGAAGTCGGCGGTCGGCTAGAAAAAGGGGTCAGACCCCGTTTATTTGCTGCGCAGGAGCCGCTGCTTCTCCCGGTTCCATTCCTTCTCGCGCTCGTCGGCCCGCTTGTCGTGCTTGAGCTTGCCGCGCCCCAGGCCCATCTCGAGCTTGATGCGCCCCTTGCTGTAGTGCAGGTTGAGCGGCACGAGCGTATAGCCGCGCTGCTCGACCTTGCCGATCAGCCGCCGGATCTCCTCGGCGCGCAGCAGGAGCTTGCGGGTGCGCACCGGGTCGGGGGTGACGTGGGTCGAGGCGGTCGGCAGCGGGCTGATGTGCGCGCCGATGAGAAACAGCTCCTCGCCCCGCACCATGACGTAGCCCTCTCCGATGTTGCCGCGCCCGCCGCGGATCGCTTTCACCTCCCAGCCCTCGAGCACGATGCCGGCCTCGTAGCGCTCTTCGATGAAATAATCGTGGAACGCCTTGCGATTCTCTACGATCGACATTTCCTTGATTCTCCCATGAAGCGAATTGCCCGCTCCGCCCTGGTCGAGCACTCCGCCGAGGAGATGTTCGCCCTGGTCGACGACATCGAGTCGTATCCGCGCTTCCTGCCCTGGTGCAGCGCTGCCAAGGTGGAGGCGCGCACGCCGGAGCACGCGCGCGCCACGCTGACCGTGGGGATGCGGGGGCTGCGCCAGTCGCTCACCACGCAGAACGAGCTCCATCCGGGCGAGGCGATCGACATGCGGCTGGTGAAGGGACCGTTCCGGCGCTTCGCGGCGGCCTGGCGCTTCAAGCCGCTCTCGGCCGAGGCCTGCAGCGTCGAATTCTCCATGGAGTACGAGATGGCCGGACCGCTCGCGCGGCTCCTCGAGCCGCTTTTCGACCGCATCGCCGATACCATGGTCGACGCCTTTACCAAGCGCGCCGGGGAGCTGTATGGCAGGTCTTAGGATCGAGGTGGTGTACGCGCTGCCCGGCGGGGAGGACGCGGTGACGCTCAGGCTGGCTCGAGGCGCCACGGCCGGCGACGCGGTGCGCGCCTCGGGCGTGCTCGAGCGCCATCCGGAGATCGATCTCGCGCGCCAGCAGATCGGGATCTACGGCCGGGTGGTCGCCGCGCAGGCGGCGCTCGCGGACGGCGATCGCGTCGAGGTGTATCGCCCGCTGGTGGTGGAACCGAAGGAAGCGCGCCGGCGGCGCGCGCTCAAGAAGAAAGACCGCTGAGCCGCGCTACTTGCACCACTCCTGGGCGGCCTGGCGCAGCCTCGCCTTCTCCTGCTCGATCTGCGCGTCGTCCAGGTAGTAGCGCTCTCCGTTCGCGGCGGTGCGCGCGACGCGCCCGTTCTCCACGCCGCGCAGCGCGTCCTGCGAGCGCGCGCAGTTCTCGCGCTTGTCGTTGGCTTCCTGCTGCGCCTTCGCCTGCTTCTCGCGGTCCTTGTCGGCCTCCTGCTGGCGCTTGCGGAACTCCGCGTCCTTCTCGGAGAGCGTGAGCGGCCCCTTCTTCGCGTCCTTGGAGTCGTCTTTCTTCTCCGCGGCTTCCGGCTGCGGGACCCCGGGACGCGACGGCGGCCGCACGCCCTGGACCTTGGCCCCCGGCGGCGGCGTGTCGCCGTACTGCACCCGGCCGTCCTTGTCGGTCCACTTGTACTGGGCCGCGGCGGCGCCCGCGAATGCAAGACCGGCGATGAGAAGCAAAGCTCTGAGCATGGCCGAACGACACTATCGGCTTTCCCCGGCAGGGTCAAACGACGACGCCACGAACCGCTCGCGTATAATGCCGCTTTGCGTGAAAGAATTCTCATGCGGGTGATCCAGAAGGCGCTGACCTTCGACGACGTTCTCCTCCTCCCCGCCCACTCCCGCGTCCTGCCCCGAGAAGTCTCGCTGAAAACCCGGCTTACCCGGAGGCTCGAGCTCAACCTGCCGCTCGTGTCCGCGGCCATGGACACGGTCACCGAGGCGCGCCTTGCCATCGCCATCGCACAGGAAGGCGGCATCGGCATCGTGCACAAGAACCTGACCGCGGCGGCGCAGGCGGCCGAGGTGGCGAAGGTGAAGCGCTTCGAGTCGGGCGTGCTGCGCGATCCGATGACCGTCTCGCCCGAGATGACGGTGCGCGACGTCATGGCGCTGCAGCGCGAGCACCGCATCTCCGGATTCCCGGTGGTGAAGGCCGGCAAGGTGATCGGCATCGTCACCAACCGGGACCTGCGCTTCGAGACCAACCTCGACCAGCCGGTGAAGGCGATCATGACGCCGCAGCGGCGCCTCATCACGGTGCGCGAGGGCGCGAGCCGCGAGGAGGCGAAGGAGCTCATGCACCGCCACCGCCTCGAGCGCGTGCTGGTGATCGACGAGGAGTTCCATCTCAAGGGCCTGGTGACGGTGAAGGACATCACCAAGGAAAGCGAGCATCCGAACGCCGCCAAGGACCCGCACGGCAAGCTCCGCGTGGGGGCGGCGGTCGGGGTGGGCGAGGGCACCGAGGAGCGCGTCGCCGCGCTGGTCGAGGCCGGCGCGGACGTCATCGTCGTCGACACGGCGCACGGCCACGCCCAGGGCGTGCTCGACCGCGTCCAGTGGATCAAGAAGAATTTCAGCATCGAGGTCGTCGGCGGCAACGTCGGCACCGGCGAAGGCGCCCGCGCACTGGTGGACCACGGCGCCGACGGGGTCAAGGTCGGCATCGGGCCCGGGTCGATCTGCACCACGCGCGTGGTGGCCGGGGTCGGCGTGCCGCAGATCAGCGCCATCCAGAGCGTCGCCGAGGCGCTGGCGAAGACCGACGTGCCGCTGATCGCCGACGGCGGGGTGCGCTACTCGGGCGACGTGGCCAAGGCGCTCGCCGCCGGGGCCCACGCCGTGATGCTCGGCTCGCTCTTCGCGGGCACCGAGGAGTCGCCCGGGGAGATCGAGCTCTACCAGGGCCGCTCCTACAAGTCGTACCGCGGCATGGGCTCGCTCGCCGCGATGCAGCGCGGCGCCGCCGACCGCTACTTCCAGGACTCGGAGATGAACGTCGACAAGCTGGTGCCCGAGGGCGTCGAGGGCCGCGTGCCCTACAAGGGCAGCGTCATTTCGGTGATCGGGCAGCTCGCAGGCGGAGTGCGCGCGAGCATGGGCTACACCGGCTGCGCCACCGTCGACGAGCTGCGCACGCGCACGCAGTTCGTTGAGATCACCACCGCGGGCATGCGCGAATCGCACGTGCACGACGTGCAGATCGTCAAAGAGGCTCCCAACTACCGGGTGGAATAAGCTCGTTGCACCAAAAGATCCTCATCCTCGACTTCGGCGCCCAGTACACCCAGCTGATCGCACGCCGGGTGCGCGAAGCCAAGGTGTACTGCGAGATCCATCCCCACGACGTCTCCGACGACTTCGTGCGCGGCTTCGGCGCGAGCGGCATCATCCTCTCCGGCAGCCACATGTCGGCCTACGAGGAGTCGACCGGCAAGGCCCCGGGAGCCGCCTTTGACGCCGGCGTGCCGGTCCTCGGCATCTGCTACGGCATGCAGACCATGGCGCAGCAGCTCGGCGGGCGCGTCGAGGCGGGGAGCGTGCGCGAATTCGGCTACGCCGAGGTGCGCGCGCGCGGCCACACCAGGCTGCTCGACGGCATCGAGGATTGGCACTCGCCGGAAGGCCACGGCATGCTCAAGGTGTGGATGAGCCACGGCGACAAGGTCACCGAGCTTCCGCCGGGATTCAAGCTCATGGCGTCGACCGAAGCCTGCCCGATCGCGGGAATGGCCGACGAGACGCGGCGCTTCTACGGCGTGCAGTTCCATCCCGAGGTGACCCACACCCGGCAGGGGACGAAGATCCTGCAGCGCTTCGTGCGCGAGATCTGCGGCGGCCGCGGCGACTGGAGCATGCCGGACTACGTTTCTGAGTCCACAAAGCGCATTCGGGACCAGGTGGGAAAAGAGGAGGTCATCCTCGGCCTCTCGGGAGGCGTCGATTCGTCGGTCGCGGCGGCGCTCATCCACCGCGCGATCGGCGAGCAGCTCACCTGCGTGTTCGTCGACCACGGCCTGCTCAGGCTGAACGAGGCGAGGCAGGTGATGGACACCTTCGCGAAGCACATGCACATGAAGGTGGTGCATGTCGACGCCTCGGAAGACTTCCTTTCTGCCTTGAACGGCGTGGCCGACCCGGAGGAGAAGCGAAAGATCATCGGCCGCCTGTTCGTGGAAGTGTTCCAGCGAGAAGCGAAAAAGATCCGGAATGCGCGCTGGCTGGCGCAGGGCACGATCTACCCCGATGTGATCGAGTCGGCCGGCGCAAAGACGAAGAAGGCGACCACCATCAAGTCGCATCACAACGTGGGCGGGCTCCCCGAGACGCTCCACCTCAAGCTGCTCGAGCCTTTGCGCGAGCTGTTCAAGGACGAGGTGCGCGAGCTCGGCCTCGCGCTCGGCTTGCCGCGCGAGATGGTGTTCCGCCATCCGTTCCCGGGGCCCGGGCTCGGCGTCCGGATCCTGGGTTCGATCGAAAAAACGTATATCGATCTCCTGCAGCGGGCGGACGCGATCTTCATCGACGAGCTGCGCAAGGAAGGGTGGTATGAGAAGACGGCGCAGGCTTTCGCCGTCTTCCTGCCGGTGCGCTCGGTCGGGGTGATGGGCGACGGGCGCACCTACGAATACGTGGTGGCGCTGCGCGCGGTGCAGACCACCGACTTCATGACCGCCGACTGGGCGCCGCTGCCGCACGAGCTGCTGGCGCGGGTGTCCAACCGGATCATCAACGAGGTGCGCGGCGTCAACCGGGTGACCTACGATATCTCCTCCAAGCCTCCCGCCACGATCGAGTGGGAGTAGTTACCAATCTGAAATAAAAGCGCAACGCGCTGAACAGGGATGAGGTAGTACAGTGAGGCCGATGCTGGCCAATACCGCTGAGGCCTGGGGCGCGCCCGCCAAGTTCTTTCACTGGACGGTCGCGCTTCTCATCCTGTTGCAGATCCCGCTCGGGTTTGCCGCGGCGCTGTGGCGGCTGTCGCCGCTGAAGCTCGAGCTGTTCGTCTGGCACAAATCGACCGGTATGCTGATCCTGGTGCTGATGCTGGCGCGCCTTGCCTGGCGCCTCGCCAACCCGAGCCCCGCGCTACCGCCTCAGACGCCCGCCTGGGAGCGCCGCGCTGCGCATGCGAGTCACGTGCTCCTCTACGCGCTCGCGATAGCCCTGCCGCTTTCCGGCTGGGTCATCAACTCGGCGGCAGCGGTGCCGTTCAGCGTGTTCTGGCTCGTCCCGCTGCCGGCCATCGTGACCCCGGACGAGCACCTGGAAGACCTCGCCAAGCTGACGCACTTCTCGCTGCTGGTTGCACTCTGCCTGGTCCTCGCTGTCCATGTCGGAGCCGCACTGAGACATCACTTGATCAAGCGAAACGACATTCTGATCCGCATGCTGCCCGGGAGATGGAGACACGCGTGAGGCCCGCCTGGATCGTCCCACTGGCTTTTTTGATCAGTACGCAGGCACTCGCCGCGGACTGGAAGCTGGATCCCGCGCCGAGCCGCCTCGAGTACGTCGCCACCTTCGAGAAGACCGCGGCGCCGGGCGTATTCAAGGAATTCGACGCGCGCCTCGCGCGCTTCGAGCCGGACAAGCCCGAGGGCGCGAAGCTCGACGTCACGGTCAAGATCACGAGCGCCGACATGAAAAACGGCGACGTGAACCGCGCGATCCGTGGTCCGGAATGGTTCGATTTCGCCAAGTTTCCGCAGGCCGAGTTCCATGCCGAGGACATCCGGCGCGTGGCGGCCGGGCGCTATCTTGCCCGCGGCGTGCTGAGCCTGAAGGGCGCCAAAAAGGAGCTCGAGGTGCCGTTCACCTGGCAGGAGTCGGGCAACGCTGCGACCATGGAAGGCGAGCTGAACGTCGAGCGCCTTCAATTCGGCATCGGCACGGGCGAGTGGGCGAACGGCAGCACCATCGGCCTCGGCGTGCGGGTGAAGTTCAACGTGCGGCTGCGCAAGGAAGGCTGAATGCGCAGGGCTTTGCGCTTCCTGCTCGGCGCCGCGCTGCTCGCGGCCGGGTGCGCGCAGGTACCACCGCCGGCGCCGCCGCAGGCGGAGCGCCCCGGCGCGCCCGACCTCGACGCGGCCTACTATCGCGGCGCAGCCGAGCGCGGCGCCAAGGTCTACCGGGTCCAATCCGGCGATTCGCTCCTCGTCGTCCGGGTCTACCGCGGCGGGCGGCTGGCCAAGCTCGGACATGACCACGTCGTCTCGAGCCGGGAGCCGCGCGGCTTCATCGACGCCGACCAGGGCCGCGCCGACCTCTATGTCGCGGTAGAGAGCCTGGTGGTCGACGACGCGGCGCAGCGCGCCGCCGCCGGCTTCGACAGCCACCCGAGCGAATCGGACATCGCGGGCACGCGCAGCAACATGCTCGACAAAGTGCTCGAGGCCGAGCGCTTTCCGTTCGTGGTGTTACGCGTACGTGGCGTGGAACAGGACGCGGTTCAGGCCGAGCTTTCGCTCCACGGCGTGACGCGGCCGCTGCGTATCCCGGCGAAGATCGATCGCGGCGCCGAGAGCGTCGACGTCAGCGGCCGCTTCGCGATCAACCAGACCGACTTCGGCATCGCCCCGTTCTCGGTGTTCGGCGGAGCGCTCGCCGTGCAGGACCGCCTCGACCTCTCCTTCGAGATCCGTGCCACCCGGGTGACGGATCCGAGGTAGGAAGGCTCAGCGAGCCGCCAGCTCCTGCTCCAGCCAGCGGTCGAGCAGGGCCTTCTCGTAGCGCAGCGGGTCGTCCGGGTACCGGTTTGCACCGGCGAGGAATGCCGGATCGCGCAGCTTGCGCGCGCCTTCCTTGACCAGCTTGCCGTCGTCCGCCGCAAGGCGGAAGGACAGGTCGATGCGCGGCGGATAGATGTCCTTCACGATCCGGGCCTCGCCCGATGGCGGGCGCCAGGCCTCGAATTCACCCGCCATGTCGACCTCCGTGATCGAGACGCTGAGCCGCTCGCCGGCGGCGAGCAGAGACCCGGCGCGCTTCGCCAGGTGGCTGCGCAGCTGCTCGAGATAGGCCGCGCGTATCCGCTCGTCGCTGAAGCGGCGATTGCCTACGTCGGCAAACTCCTCGGCGTGCACGTATTGCACCTGGACCGGCGCTTCCTGGCCGATCGCGGGAAGTGAAACGGCAAGGGCGCACAGCGCGGCGCCTCGGACGTGTCTCGGACTCATCGGTTGCAGGTTAGCCCGATCCAAACTGCCAATACAATACTTGCGATGATCCTTTACGGAATCCGCAACTGCGACACGGTGAAAAAGGCGCGCGCTTGGCTCGACCAGCGCGGGGTCGAATACCGGTTCCACGATTACAAGGTGGCGGGCATCGACAAGGCGAGGCTCGATCGCTGGTGCCGCAAAGTCGGCTGGGAGGCGCTCCTCAACCGCGCCGGGACCACGTATCGCAAACTCGGCGATCCGCAGAAGGAGAATCTAACCCAGGAAAGAGCCAAGGCGTTGATGTTGGCGCAGCCCTCAGTCATCAAGCGCCCGGTGGTCGAGCTGAACGGAAAGCTGGTCGTCGGCTTCAAGCCGGAGCTCTACGCGTCTCTGCCGTGGTGAACGACGCGCATTCTGACGAGCGGTTCATGCGCCACGCGCTCGAGCTGGCGGGGCGCGCCCAGGGCGAGGGGGAGGTTCCGGTCGGCGCGGTCGTGGTGCTCGACGAGAAGGTGATCGGCGAGGGCTGGAACCGTCCGATCTCCGCGTCCGACCCGACCGCGCACGCGGAGATCCAGGCCATGCGCGCGGCCGCGTCGACCCGGAAGAACTACCGGCTGGTCGGTGCGACGCTTTACGTGACGCTCGAGCCCTGCGCCATGTGCGTCGGCGCGATGTTCCACGCGCGGATTCGCCGCGTGGTCTTCGGCGCAGCCGACCCGAAGACCGGGGCCGCCGGAAGCACAATCGATTTGTTTTCCCAGAAAAATCTCAATCATCACGCCCTCGTCCAAGGCGGCGTGCTCGCGGCCGAGTGCGGTGCGCTCCTCAGCGGCTTCTTCGCCTCGCGCCGATGAAAATCGAGATCAGCATTCCGGGGCAAACCCTGGTGTTGCGCGACGGGCAACGCGGCGCGGTGAAAACCTACTCGGTGTCCACGGCGAAGAAGGGCCCGGGCGAGAAGAACGGCAGCCTGCAGACCCCCCGCGGCCGGCACATCGTGCGCGCCAGGATCGGCGCCGGCCAGCCGCTCAACGCGGTGTTCGTGCGCCGGCGGCCGACCGGCGAGGTCTGGTCGCCCGAGCTCCACGGCAGGTATCCGGGGCGCGACTGGATCCTCACCCGCATCCTCTGGCTCTCGGGCTGCGAGCCCGGGAAGAACCGCCTGGGCGACGTGGACACCATGCGCCGCTACATCTATATCCACGGCTCGCCCGATTCCGCGGAAATGGGCAAGCCCGGCTCGATCGGCTGCATCCGCATGCGAAACGCCGACATCGTCGAGCTGTTCGACCTCGTCGTCCCGTACACGCCGGTGGACATTCATGCCTAGGAGGAGAGCGCCGTGCCGACAATCCTGATCACCGGCGCCGGTCGCGGCCTCGGCCTGGAGCTCGCGCGCCAGTACGCCGCGGACGGCTGGCGCGTCATCGGTACCGTGCGCGACGGAGACCTCGAGAAGATCGGCGCGGAGTCGCTCAAGGTTGATGTGGCCGACTTCGCCGAAGTCCTGAAGCTTCGAGCAAAGCTGAAAGGCGAGCCGCTAGATATCCTCTTCTGCAACGCCGGCATTATCGGCAAGCGCGGCACCGCGCTCGGCAGCTTCGATTACGCCGACTGGGAAGAGATCCTGCGGGTCAACCTGCTCGGCGCGGCGGCGGTGATCGAGGCGCTCGTGGACAACGTCGCGGCGAGCGAGCGCAAGACCATCGCGGTGATGTCGAGCCGGCTCGGCTCGATCTCGGAGACGAGCGGCATGACGCTTCCGTACTCGACCAGCAAGGCCGCGCTCAACCTGCTCGCGAAGGCGCTCGCCGAAACGCTGCGCCCCCGCGGCGTCGTCGTCGCCGCGCTGAGCCCGGGCTGGGTGAAGACCGACATGGGCGGGCAGGGCGCGTCGTTCACACCCGAGGTCTCCGTGCGCGGACTGCGCAAGGTGCTCGGCGGCCTGCGGCGCGAAGACTCCGGCAAGTTCTTCTCCCACGACGGCTCGCAGATCCCCTGGTAGTTCAACCCCCTCTAAGTCTCAAGGTGAGCGGCAGGGCGGCCGCGCAAAGGGCGGCCATGAACCAGAACGCCTGCGGCCCGAGCGAGCCGTAGAGCGAGCCCGAAGCGAGCGTGAGAAGCGCGCTCGCGGCGCCGACGCCAACCGTGGCGTAGAGCGCCTGCGCAGTACCTTCGAATCCCGGCGGCACCGTGCGCGCGAGCACCCGCATGCACGCGAGATGGAACAGCGCGAAGGTCAACCCGTGCAGCGGCTGCACCAGTGCAACCGCGGCCACGTCCGCCGTCTGCGCCATGACCGCCCAACGCACTAGGCCGGCCCCAGCGGCGAGGGCCATCGCTCCGGCCGGCGACAGACGCTTCACGAGCGCGGGGCCTATGAACCAGAACACCAGCACTTCGGCGGCGACGGCTTCCGACCAGAGCAGGCTCGAGGTTTCCGCACTGATGCCCGCAGCGCTCCACCTGATCACCGCGAAGGCGTCGTGCATCGCATGGCTCCCGAGCACGAGCGCCGCGAGGAGCACGAGGTTCCGGTAGCGGGCAGTACGGAGCAATGCGCGCAGCGATGCACCCGCGCCGGCGTTCGATTCCGCCTTGGGCCTGGGGCGGTGCTCGACCTCCGGCACCCGGCTTGCGGCAAAGGCGGCGGCGCCCAAGAGCACCGCCTGCAGCGGCACGATCACCGCCAGGCCGAAGGCGCCGATCGCCTGGCCCGAAGCCAGCGTGCCGAGGATGAACGCCGCCGACCCGGTGCCGCGCACCCGGCCGTACTCGAAGCCGCGCGTGCCGATCGCCAGCGCGTCCGCGAGCACGGTCATGGGCGCGAGCGCCCATGCGTGCAGCATCATGACGGCGACCACCATCCAGAATCCGCGTGCCGGGAGATACCCCAGCGTCACCAGGGCTGCGACGCCGATGGAGACCACCAGCATCACGCGCAGCGACTGCACCAGATCGGCAATGCGCCCCGCCAGGGGCGCCGACACCAGGCGTACGCAGGTGCCCGCGGCAAGCGCCAGCCCGATCTCCTCGGGCGACAGGCCGCGTTCCCTCACGAACGCAGGCAGGAACGGCGAAGCTACACCGTAGGCTCCGTAGATCGCGGCGTAGAGCGCGACGAATCTTGGCAGCGCCGTCACTTCAAGAGCGCAGCGATACTTTTCCCGTAGGGGGGGGAGGCAATCCCCTTCTCACTGATGATCGCAGTGATGAGCTCGGCAGGCGTCACGTCGAACGCGGGGTTGCGCACCGACACGCCCTCCGGCGCCCAGCGCGTGCCGCGGTAGCCGGTGACCTCGGCGGCGGGGCGCTCCTCGATCGGAATGCGCGAGCCGTCAGGGATCTTCGGATCGAAGGTGGACAAAGGCGCCGCGACGTAGAAAGGGATTCCGTGGCGCTTCGCCAGAACGGCGAGCGGGTAGGTGCCGATCTTGTTCGCGACGTCGCCGTTGGCGGCGATGCGGTCGGCGCCGACGATTACCACGTCGACTTCGCCTTTACTCATGAGGTGCCCGGCCATGCTGTCGGTAATCAGCGTGCAGGGAATGCCCTCCTGCACCAGCTCCCAGGCGGTAAGGCGCGCGCCCTGGAGGTAGGGGCGGGTCTCATTGGCGATCACCGAAATGTTCTTGCCTTTGGACGCCCGGATGACACCGAGAGCAGTACCGTACCCGGCGGTCGCGAGCGCGCCGGTGTTGCAATGGGTCATGACGCGAGCGGCTTCGGGGATGAGCTCGGCGCCCAGCTTGCCCATGGCGCGGTTGGCGGCGAGGTCTTCGTCGTAGATCGCGATGGCCTCGGCCTCGAGATCCTTCGCCTTCTTCATGCGCTCCAGAGCCCAGAAGAGGTTGACGGCAGTCGGGCGGCTCTTGGCCAAGACCTCGAATGATCCGGAGGAGCCTTTCGACAAGACAACCCCGAAGGCGGCAGCGCAGCCGATTGCCGGCGCGCCACGCACCACCATGTCGCGGATCGCCCGCGCGACCTCCTCGGCGCTGCGGCAGGCGAGGTACTCGGTCTTGTCGGGCAGAAGGCGCTGGTCGAGGAGCTCGAGGCGGTCGCCTCGCCACCGGATCGGCTGTACTTCGCCGGGCATCAGACGACGCGCTCGTTGCCGCCGTCGACGGGAACCTGCGCCGCCGTGGTCTTGGCGAAGAGCGCGCCGCACATCTCGGCAGCGAGCTCAGCCACGTCCTTCGAGGCCACCTCGGTGCGGAGGAGGTTGTTTTTCTTGTACTGCTCGACGGTGAGGTTGTAGGCCTTGGCGCGCGAGGCGAGCACCTCTTCGGTCCACAAGGCGGTGTCGTACACGGCGTTCGGATGGAGCGAGTTGATGCGGATGCCGTCCTTCGCCCACTCGAGCGCCGCCACGCGCGCGAGCTGGTTGAGCGCAGCCTTCGAGGCCGAATAGGCGGCCGCGCCGGGTCCCGGCGCCGGAACGTTCTTCGAGCCGATCACCACGATCCGGCCGCCGCGCGGCGCGAGCCGCAGCAGCGCATGACAGGCCTGCATGACGAGGAGGTTCGCCTCCACGTTCACCGTCATCGCGGAGCGCCAGCTCTCCGCGGGGATTTCCTGGATCGACTGGGAGGAGGGGAAGATGCCCGCGTTCAGCACCAGCATGTCCACGCCGCCGAAGCGCCGGACTGCCTTTTCCAGGGAATCATCTATAGCCTTTCGGTCGGTAAGATCGCAAGTCACGCCGAGCACATCCGGACGCTTCCACAGGCCTTCGACGGCGGGATTACGATCGAGCCCGATCACCGCGGCACCGCGCTTGAGGAACGATTCGACGCAGGCCTTGCCGATGCCGGAGGCGGCGCCGGTGACGAGCGCCACCTCGCCCGAGAAAGCAGGCGGCGAGCCCGCCTTGCGCAGCTTCGCCTGCTCGAGGTCCCAGTACTCGATGTCGAAGGTGTGCTGCTGATCGAGCGCGCGCCAGCCGCCGAGCGCCTCGGCGCGCAGGATCACGTCGACGGTGTGGTCGTAAAGCTCCTCGACGATCACCGCGTCCTTCGCCGTGCGGCCCGCCGCGACCAAGCCGAGCCCCGGGTCGAGCGCCATGCGCGGCGCCGCGTCGAGCATCGTCTTCTTTTCCTTCGCCTTCGCGGAGAAGCGCTCGAAGTACTCGCGGTACCGGCCGGCGTACCCGGCGACGTCGCGCCCGAGCATCGGGAAGGGCTTGGTGCGGATCACGTGGTCCGGCGTCGCGGGACCTTGCCCGGACAGATTCTGCACGTTTGGACGCCGCGCGAAGCCGATGAATTTTTCGCTGTCATTGACCTTCAGGATCACCGGAAACTCTGCCTGGTCGGAAATCGCTCGCCTAAGCTTCGCAATTTCCGTCCGGCCGGAAGCCATACCGGGCCCGATTTCCGCCCTGATGGTGGGTGAAGCAACGTGCCATGCCTTCTTCTTCGCGAGGTATTCCTCGGCCATCGAGACGAGCTCGATCATGAGCTCGTAGGAAGCGCGCGCGTCGGGGCCGAACGAGAACACGCCGTGCGAGAGCAGCACCATGCCGACGGTGCTCTTGCCCGCCTGCTTCGGAAACTCGCGCGCGCAGTAAGCAGCGAGGTCGAAGCCGGCCATGATGTAGGGAATCACCACCACGCACTCGCCGTAGATCTCGCGGATGCGCTTTTCGCCGTCGGGCGCGTTCGACACCGAGAGCACCGCGTCGGCATGGGTGTGGTCGACGTACTTGTGCGGCAGGATGGCGTGCAGGATGGTCTCGACCGAGGGCGAGGGCGCCCCCGCGCGCAGCATGTGAGTGTTGAGCTCGTTCACCATCTGCGGGTCGGAGAGCCGCTCCAGCCCGGCGAGCTTGCGGACGTAACCGAGCGCGACCGGGGTGAAGCCGGCGGGCTCGATGGTCTCGAGGTCCCAGCCGCTGCCCTTCACGTAGAGCACGTCCTCTTCCTCGCCGAAGAGGTTCTTCTCGCGCAGCTTCACCGAGGTGTTGCCGCCCCCGTGCAGCACGAGCGAACGGTCGCGGCCGAGCAGGCGCGAGGTGTAGACGCGCGGGCCGAGCGGCCCGGCGAACTGCGCCGCTTCCGCGTCGCTCCAGAGGCTTTTCATGGGGCCATTATACTTTTCGCGACTCGTGTACACGGACCTGCGCATCGAGCTCCTGCCGTGGGAACAAGCGCGCGCGCACGCCGCGCCGATCCGCTTCGCCGTGTTCGTCGAGGAGCAGGGCGTGCCGCTCGCGATCGAGCTCGACGAGATGGACGAAAAGTCGCTTCACGCGCTGGCGTTCTATGCCGGAGATCCCATCGCGACCGGCCGCCTGCTGCCGGACGGCCATATCGGGCGCATGGCGGTCCTCCAGGCCTGGCGCGGACGCGGCATCGGCGGCCGGATCCTGGCGAAGCTCATGGATGCGGCGCGCGCACGCGGCGACCGGGAAATCGTGCTCTCGGCGCAGGTGCACGCAATGGCGTTCTACCGCGCGCACGGGTTCGTGGAGGAGGGCGCCGAGTACATGGACGCAGGCATCCCCCACGTCGACATGCGCAGGGCGCTCTAGAGCTCGTAGTGCAGGGTGTCCTGCTCGGTGCCGTCGGGCGCGAACGAGCGTTCCACGTAGCGCCGGCCGAAGAACACGGTGGAGCAGCGTGTGCCGTAGCGCGGATCGACGATTCGCGCCTCGGCAAGCACGCTGAAGAGCGGCTCGACCGCGACGCCCGAGGCAAGCGCGTCCTCGAAGCGCCGCTTCCTGGGCTCGACGTCGGGCGAATCGAGGAGCAGGTTGCCCAGGCCGTAGATCCCAGCCTCGAGTCGCCTGGGTTCGCTGTCGCGGTTGGACATCCACCAGAGCTCGGCTCCGTCGCTCGCAATCAGGTTGAAGCCGCTGTAGGAGCCGGATTTCGCGGTCACGGATTCGATGTAGGCGCCGGCCGTTTCACTACCGGACAGAAAACCCGTAACCAGGGCACCCCGGGACTGCGCCGCGCGCGGCTCGGTTCCACCGCGATAGTTCGTCACCGCGGCGAACCTGCCTCCGCGCGAGATGCCCATCCAGGTGCCGCGCGCCTCGAGGTCGCGCCCGGCGAGGATCGACGGCTGGTCCTCCCAGAAGGCGGCCGGCGCGGCGGGACGGGCGTGGAACTCGTCGCGGTTCGCGGCGACCACCAGCGGAGGCCGGCCCGGAACCCGCCAGGCGAGCAGGATGAGGCACATCAGCTTGCGTTCACGAAGCGCTCGAGCTTGCGCTGGACGCCGAGCTTCGCGCCCTCGCGCTCGAGCAGCGCCTCGAACGCCGCCGCGTCCTCCACCTCCTCGTAGACTTCCATGTACGTCGACGGGTCGTCGCGCCGGCGCATCCAGCGCCCGCGCACGCCGCACTGCTTTTCGATTTCCTGGAAGAGCTTCTCTACCATGCCGCGGAGTTGCGGCAGTCGGTCTGGCGCGATCTTGTAGTAGACGTAATAGTGGTTCATACGGGCATCACGGCGAGCACCTCGCCGCCGGCGCTGTCCACCACGGTGCCGCCGTTGAACTGCTGGCCGGGCCGCAGCCGCTCGCCCTGTGGCGCCGGCAGGCGCACCATGCGCCGCTTCACCTGGCCGCGGTACTGCGCGCGCGCGACGATTTCCTGGCCGGGATAGCAGCCTTTCTGGAAGTCGACGCCGCCGAGGGTCTCGAGGTTCACCATCTGCGGCACGAACTGGTCCTGCGTCGCCGCGGTAATGAACGGACGTCCGGCCTGGATTTCCTGCAGGTACCAGGTTTCCTCGTCTCCTCGACACCGCAGGGCGGAAGAGTCTGGGCTCGCCGATGCGGCGGGCTCGAGGCGCAGGACGCGCTTTTCGCCCACGGGTACGCTCGCGACCTGGCTCTTCCATTCAATCCGAGCAAGATCCTGCTCCGTGTTCCAGATGCCGAACTGCGCCCAGGCGTCACTTTCGTCCGCGATTTTTACCTTGGAGCGCAGCACGAACATCGACAGGCGCTTCGCCACGGCCGGCGCGAGATCGCGCGCGAGCTGAAGCAGATAGCCCTGCAGCGCGGGTATCACGAGAAACGTGGCGAGAAGACGCCCTTTCGCCGAGCACCAGCCGGCGAGCGCGGCGCGCTCGGGCGGCAGATTCAGGATGTCGTTGGTGAGCTGCGCGTGGAGGAATTCACGCGCGTCGGCACCCGACACCGAGAGCAGCCCGTAGCGGCCAAGTCGCGCGCAGTCCATCCCTAACGCCGCTTCCAGCGAGCCTTGGCCGCTTTCCTCGCGATCCGAGCGCGCTCGGCGGCGCTCAGGCTCTGCGCTCTGGCCTTGCCGCCTTTGAGGCCGCCCTTGCGTCCTAGCGCCACCGCCGCGGGATTCTTGGCCGGAGCGTCCTCGGCAGCCTGGGTGACTGCTTCGCTGCTTGAGCGCTTTGGCATGATTTCGTCTTGCGCCGGCCCAGGGGCGGCGGCGTTCGTCGACGCTTGCCTCAACGCAGCCTGGGTGACCTGGGCGAGCGCCGCGGCAGCGATCTGGTTTACGTCGTTGCTTGAGCGCTTTTGCATGGTGGCTTTCTTGTGCCAG
>Ga0070696_100000553_pt1 | contig 23774 bp, 25 predicted proteins | sample KBSK1253metaG_FD_65474 | JGI IMG/M metagenome (GOLD analysis project Ga0070696, IMG submission 65474) | Corn, switchgrass and miscanthus rhizosphere microbial communities from Kellogg Biological Station, Michigan, USA - KBS K1-25-3 metaG | ecosystem: Host-associated > Plants > Roots >... | reverse complement strand
GTGGCAGGCGCCGGCCGCGTACGGCACGGACCAGCCGTTCGCGCTCGGCTCGTTCGGGGCGCCGGCCGGCGGCCAGGCGGCCGGGAGGCCCTCATGAGCACGGTTCGACTGCCATCCGTGCTGCGCGCGAACGCCAACGGCGAGCGCGCGATCGAGGTCGACGGCGCCACGATCGGCGACGCCGTGCAGGCGCTCGTCGGCCGCCACCCGGCGCTCGCGGGGCAGCTGCTGACCGCCGACGGTGATCTGCATCGGTTCGTGAATGTCTACCTGAACGGCCAGGACGTGCGCTACCTCGCCGGGCTCGAGACGCCCGTCGGCGACCGCGACGAGATCCGGCTCCTGCCGGCGATCGCCGGCGGCTGCTGACGTGACCGTGCCCTTGGCGGCACGGGCGGCGGGGAGGCGGTACGCGGGGATCGTCGAATCGATCGGCGACACGCCGACGATCGAGATCCCGAGGCTGGCGCCCAGCCCGAACGTCCGCCTGTTCGCCAAGCTCGAGGCCGCCAACCCGACCGGCTCGGTCAAGGACCGCGTCGCCCGCGCGTTGATCGAGGACCTGGAGTCGAACGGCCGGCTCCATCCTGGGTCGATCCTGCTCGAGGCCACGTCCGGCAACACCGGCATCGCGCTGGCCATGATCGGCCGGCGCAAGGGCTATCGGGTCGCGGTGGTCATGCCCGACAACGTCACGCTCGAACGGCGCCAGCTGGTCGCCCTGCACGGCGCCGAGATCATCGACTCGCCGGGGGCGCTCGGTTCCAATGGGGCCATCGCGCTGGCCCGCGAGCTGGTCGCCCGTGACCCGCAGTTCGTGATGGCCGACCAGTACGCCAACCAGGCGAACCCGCGCGTCCACGAACAGACGACGGGGCCCGAGGTGCTCGAGGCGGTACCCGAGATGGACGTCTTCGTGGCGGGCCTCGGGACCGGCGGCACGCTCACCGGCGTGGGCCGGTATCTGCGGCGCGCCAAGCCCGGCGTACGCATCGTCGCCGCCGAGCCGCTGCCCGGCGAGTCGGTGCAGGGCCTCCGCTCCCTCGACGACGGGTTCGTGCCCGAGGTCTTCGACCCATCCCTGCTCGACGACCGGTTCGTCGTCTCGAACCGGGACGCCGTCGAGACGGCGCGCGAGCTGCTGGAGCGCGAGGGCATCCTCGCCGGTCCGTCGTCCGGGGCGGTCCTGTGGGTCGCCGCGCGGGTGGCCGGGTCGATGGACGCGGGGACGATCGTGGCGCTGCTGCCGGACGGCGGTTGGAAGTACCTCTCGACCGGCACGTATTCCCGGCCGCTCGACGAGATGGAGGACGAGCTCGAGGGCGGGGTCGCCTGGTGGTGACGGAGCCGCATCTGCCCGCGCCGGACGCGTACTACCCGGGCGACGCCGGCAGGCCACACCCGGGCCCCGATTCCGTGCGGCTCCCGGTCTCCATCTGCGACGCGATCGTTGCCCACGCCCGCGCCACCGTTCCCGACGAGGCCTGCGGGATCATCGTCGGCGACCGGCCCGCGGCCGATGGCGGCGTCGCCACCCGATGGGTCCCGCTTCGGAACGCGCTGGCGTCGCCCGTGCGCTACTCCATCGACCCCGACGACCTGCTCGCGCTGACGATCGAGACCGACGACGCCGACGAGGTCTTCTGGGCGATCGTCCACTCGCACGTCGCGTCGCCCGCCCGGCCGTCGCCGACGGACCTGCGCGAGTCCCACTACCCGGACTCCCTGTACATCCTCGTGTCGCTGGCGCCGCTGGAAGCCGACGTCCCGAGCGGACAGCCCGGCATGCGTGCGTGGCGAATCGTGGACGGCGGCGTGCACGAGGTGGCACTCTCGATCGATGGCTGATCAGCGTCCGGCGCGCCTCGACCGAAGGCTTGCCGTCGGGCTCGCGCTGTTCGCCGGTTTCGCCGCCCTCGCCATCGCAATGGTCTCCGGCGCCGTGCCCTGGCTGTTCGTTGCGATCGCGTCGCCACCGCCGATCGTCCGGGCCGCCCTCGCGGGCGCGGCGATCGTCATCGGCGGCAGGCTCCTCGTGTCTGCGACCCGCCGGATCGACGCGTCCATGCGGCGGGACCCGGGCCTCACGAGCCGCATCTCCGACGCCGACCTCGGCACGATGGTCCGTGGCGTCCGCCTCGTATTCCTTGCCGCCGCGAGCTTCACGGCCGCGGCGGGCTGGCTCCTCGCGGAGCCGCTGCCGCTCGTCATCGCGCTCGTGATCGCGGGCGTCGACGTCGTCGAGACGTCGTTCCTCCTGCTCGTCGCCACCTCGCGCCGACCCCGGGGCTGAGCGCCGCGCGCTCGATCGGCTAGACCGAGGCGCCCTCTCGAGTCCGGGGAGATGCCGAGGCACGGCCACCTGCCTGTGGCTGTTGCGACATCGCCGCCTCGAGTCGGTCGAGGATCGCCTTGGCGCCCAGGCGCTCCAGGATCGTTCGCGCCGTGGCGGCCGCGGCAGCGACGGCCGGCTCACCCGGACCCAACGTCATCGCCATGTCGATGGCGGTCAGGGCCTGGTCCCAGGGCAGCTCGAGCTCATCCCACCCGCGCAGCGCGTTGCGATACATGGTGAGGGCCTCGCCGGTGCGGCCCTCGAGCGCGGCGATTCCAGCCGCAAAGGTCAGGCTCGTCATGTGCACGGCGCGGCCATGTTGCTTGAGGCGTTCGAAGGCCGCCATGCCTTCGCGTGCGAGCTCGACGTCCTTCGCCCAGATCGCAGCACGCGTCGCGACTCGGCGACCCTCGACGTCGCCCTGGTGCCAGTGCTCGGCGTAGCTCGTCGCTGCTTCGGACGCCGCCCTGAGATCATCGGACGCGAGCCCTTGATACGCGCGCACGAGCGCCATGAACGCGGTGCCGATATCCGGGTCGAGCGTCGCCGCGAGCGATTCCAGCTCCGCAACGAGCAGGCCCGTATCGAGGCCGCGATAGGCGCGAATCTGCTGCATGGCTGAGAGGGCCGCGCCGCGTGCCATGGCGTCGGTCTCCTCCGGTGCCGTGGCTTCGACCTGTTCGAGCGCCCAGTCCCACTCGCCGACCCGGATCGCGGCATACACCGCGTTGTCCAGCATGGTGAACGCCCGCTCGCCGATCCGCCGGTTCAGCTCCAGCCCCTCGCGCGCGACCTCGAGGGCGGCGCGCGGGTCGTCCTCGGCGAGCACGCTGGCAAGGTTGTTGATCGCGCGTGGCGCGAGCGTCCAGTGGCCGTAGCGCTCCGTCAGCCGGCGGCCGGCCTCGATCAACCCGACCGCCTCGAAGTGGCGGCCCAGATAGTCGAGCGTCGTGCCCTTGGTGATCAGCGCGCCGGCGGCGAGCTCCGTGAGCTCGTTCCTCTCGGCGACCTCGAGCACTCGGTCAACGATCGGGAGCACCACGTCGTTGCGTCCGGTGAGCATGTAGACGCGGGCGAGCTGTCCCTCGAGCCCCGCGTAGCCCGGATCGCCCTGCATGTCGGCGAAGCGCGCCGTGGCGTCCTCGAGGATCGGCACCGCACGCTCGAACCGGAAGCTGCGGATGATCGCCATCGCGAGGAGCGTCGTCGTGAGCACGATCGGCTGTCGATCCCCGATCGCTTCGCGGCGTTCGAGCGCATCTCGGAGGAAGGTCTCAGCCTCGGCGAACCGCTGGTGCGCGGTCGCCGCCACGCCCGCCGCCTCGAGCAGGCCCGCGAGCTCCCCGGGATCGGTCGTGACCGACATTGCCTGCTGCAGGAAGCCGATCGCCTGCTCGTGGGAGCCGAGCGCTGAGGCACGCTCCGCGGCCGCGCGCAGCGCCACCCTGGCCTGGGCGGCGAGCGCGTCGGCTTCCTGGCCCTCGCTGGCATTCTGGTGTGCAGCGAGATAGTGACCGGCGAGCGCTCCGGCCAGCTCCTCCGAGCCGAGGCTCTCGAAGTACCGCGCCGCCGCGAGATGCCTGGCCTTGCGATCCTTGCGCGACAGCGTGCCGTAGGCGACCTCGCGGATGAGCGCCTGGACGAACGCGTACTGGCCCCGTTCTGGTGAGCGCGGATCGACCTCCATCGTCAGCAGCTCGAGGCGCACGAGCGTTCGGAGGCGCGGCTGCAGCTCGGCCTCCGTGTGCTCTGATACAGCGGCCAGGGCCGTCACGGTGAAGCTCTGGCCGAGGACCGCCGCATCGGAGACGATGGAGCGCTCGACGGCGTCCAGACCATCGAGCCGGCTCGAGATGAGGGCGGTCAGGGATTCAGGGACGGCGAGGGCGCTCAGGTCGCCCGCAGGCCGGTATGCGCCGTCTTCGGCAACCAGACGGCCGTCGGCGAGCAGCATCCGGATCGTCTCGACCGCATACAGCGGCACGCCCTCCGCGCGCCCGACGATCGTGTCGAGGGCTTCGTCCGGGAGCCCGGGGACGAGACCACGGATGAGCTCGCGCATCGCCGCCGCGGGGAGCGGTTCGAGGTGGACGACGCTCAGGTCCCGCTTGCCGACGGCCCAGTCCGGTCGGCGCTCGAGCAGCTCCGGGCGCGCGAGCGTGATCACGCACAGCGGCACGTCGCGCGACCATTCGAGCAGGTGATCGATGAAGTCGAGGAGGCCCGTGTCGGCGTGATGGTGGTCCTCGAAGACCATCACGACGGGTGCGACGTTCGCGAGCCGCTCGAAGAACGTGCGCCATGCCGCGAAGAGCTCGCTCGAAGCCACGCGTGTCTCGATCCCGAGGAGCGCCAGCAGGGCCGGCTCGATCCAGCGTCGTTCGGTCTCGTCGGGGACGAACTGCGACAGCGTTTCGCCGAGCTTGGCGCGCGTCGTGGCCTCGTCGTCGGTCTCCAGCAGACCGGCGCGCGCGCGAACCATCTCGCCGAGCGCCCAGAACGTGATGCCCTGGCCGTACGCCGGCGAGCGGCCAACGTGCCAGTAGACGTTGTCCACGAGCCCGTCGAGATAGCGGCCGAACTCTCGCGCCAGGCGCGTCTTCCCGATACCCGCCGGCCCGACGACCGAGACCAGGCGGACGCGCGAATCGCGCTGCGTGGCGCTGAACAGCTCCTTGAGCAGGCGGAGCTCGTCGTCCCGGCCGACGAAGGGCGCCTCGAGCGCCTCGGGCCGATTCCGCCCGCCGCGCTCGGCGACGACGCGGACCGCCCGCCAGGCGGCGACCGGCGCGCCCTTGCCCTTGAGCGTAAGCTCGCCGACCGGCTCGAACGCGATCGCCCGCGAAGCCGCCCGGAAGGTGCCTTCGCCGACGATCACGCTGCCTGGCTCGGCTGCGGTCTGGAGCCTCGCCGCGGTGTTCACGGTGTCGCCGACGATCATGCCCTCGCCTTCCGCGCCAAGTCGCACCACGGCCTCGCCGGTCAGAACGCCGGCACGGGCATTGATGTTCAGCGCCTTGACCTGGTCGACAAGCTCGAGCGCGGCTCGGACGGCGCGCTCGGCATCGTCTTCCCGAGCGACCGGCGCGCCCCAGACCGCCATGACGGCGTCGCCGATGAACTTCTCGATGATCCCGCCGTGGCCCGCAACGGCCGTCCGCGCGATGGCGAAATAGCGATCGAGCGTCTCGCGGACGTCCTCGGAGTCGCGCGCCTCGGTGTATGGCGTGAAGCCGACGAGGTCGGCGAACAGGACGGAGACGAGGCGACGCTCCGTTCGATCTCCTCCCGGCGCGGCGGCGTCGGGCTGCTCCAGTTGCGCGGCATCGGGAAATCGCGTGCCGCAGTTGCCGCAGAACCTGGCGCTGCCCACCCGCGCGGCGCCGCAGACCGCGCACGCCTCGGCGAACGGCGTCCCACAGTTGATGCAGAACGCGACGCCCTCCGGGTTCTCCGTGCCGCAGGCTCGACAGTTCATGGCGCTCCGCGCATTCGGCGTCGATGGATCGGGAAATACTACCGACGGGGCGGACGGCTCTCTCATGGCACAGCGAACGATCCGGTCGGGCCGTCGGCGACGATCCGGCCCGCTTCGAGGCGAATCACGCGCGCGAGCGACGTGCTGACGAAGCCGGCGTCGTGGCTGACGGCCACGACGGTGCGACCCTCGCCGGCGACGCGTTCGACGATCTGGCCGACCCGCAAGTGTTCGCGCACGTCGAGGCCCATGGTCGGCTCATCGAGCACGACGATCGGGGTTCGCATCGCAAGGACGCTCGCGATCGCGAGCAGGCGCCGTCGCGAAGGCCCGAGATCGAACGGACTGGTGCCGGCCTGATCGGCGAGACCAACGGCGTCCAGCCCCTCCGCCACCGCCGCGTCGAGATCGCGGCCTCGGAATCCCACGTTTCGGGCGCCGAACGCGACCTCATCCCGGCAGGTGCGGGCGAACAGCTGGTCGTTCGGATCCTGGAACGTCAGCCCGACCGAGCGGGCGAGCGCCGCCACGCGTCGCCCGGACGTGGAGCGGCCCACGACCTCCACCTCCCCTGCGGTCGGCCGGAGCAACCCGTTCCAGTGTCGGACGAGGCTCGTCTTGCCGGAGCCGTTCCTGCCTGTGATGGCCACCGTCTCGCCCGCGCGGATCGTGAGGTCCACGCCGTCGAGGGCGGGCGTCCCGTCGGGGTACGTGAAGCCAAGACCGGAACAGCGGATCGCGATCGAACCGTCCTGGACGGTCCGGATCGGGCCTGACTGCGCCTGCGGGAAAGCGTCGATCGTCGCCGGGACGATCCGGCCGGCCTCGATGGCGACCACCCGCGTGCACAGCTCCGACAGCAGGTCGCGGTCGTGCTCGGCGATGAGGAGGCCCGTCCCATCGGCCGCCAGCCGCCGGAGGGCATCGATCACGAGCCGACGGCCCTCGGGATCCAGCTCCGCGACCGGTTCGTCGAGGACGAGGTGCCGCGGCCGCATCGCGAGGATCGACGCGATCGCGACGAGCTGCGTCTCCCCGCCGGAGAGCCGTCCGGGGTCGCGCTCGACCAGCCGATCGATGCCCAGCGCTTCGAGGACGCGGCGGACCCGATCCACGGTCTCGGCGACCGGCAGGCCGAGGTTCATCGGCCCGAACGCGACCTCCTCGAACACCGTCGCGGCGATGCGCGTTCGCTGTGCCTCCGGGTTCGAGAGCACCAGCCCGATCGAGCTCGCCAGCTCCCACGGCCGGCGGCCTCTGAGCGGCCGTCCGTCCAGGAGCACGTTGCCCTCGAGCTCGCCGCCGATCGACCCCGGGGCCACGCCCGCAGCGACCAGGCACAGCGTCGACTTGCCCGCGCCGTTCGACCCGGTCAAGCCCACGATCTCACCGTCGCCCACGGTCAGGTCGACGCCGTCGAGCACCCGGCGCTCGAAGCCCGGATACCGATAGCGGACGCCTCGCAGCTCGAGCATCGATCGGCTCAGGGGAGCGGCGGCAGGACGCCGAGCGCCGCCAGCGCGACGAAGCCGACGACGCCGGCGACCAGGAGCCAGCGGCCGAGGCGCTGCCGCTCGGAGTCCTGCGGCGTCCACAGCAGGTTCCGCTTCCCGGGCCCGTCGAAGGCCCGCGCCTCGAGCGCCAGGCTCCGCGTCTCGACGTCGTGGAGCGTGCCGAGGACCGCGGGTCCAACGAGCGGCACCACGCCGCGGAGGCGAGCGCCGACGCTCCCCTCCGTGTCGAGCCCGCGCGCCCGCTGCGCGGCCTGGATCGCGGCCGCGCGCTCGGCCATCGCCGGGATCGCGTCGAGCGTCGCCGCCGCGGCGAACGCGAGCCGCCGCGAGACCCCACGGCGCTCCAGGTCGACCACCAGCGAGCGCGGCGAGGTGGTCGCGGCAAACAGGGCGAGCGCCAGCGCCAGGACGAGGAGCCGGAAGTCGATGCGCAGCGCGAAGTCGAGGCCCTCGAGCGTCGCGTCGAAGGGTCCGAGCGTGAACAGCACGTGCGATCCGGCTCGACCGAAGATCGACACGACCGCGACCGAGATCCCGATGGGCAGGATCACCAGCAGCGCGCCGCGGAGCGCCCGGGCCGCAACCCCGGCCAGCATGAGCCCGGGCACGACGAGCGCCCCGAGGACCAGTGCCGTGACCACGTAGCCCCCGCTCGCGACGGGCAAAAGCGTGGCAACGACGGCGAGCGTCGCCTTCGTGACCGGGTTCAGGCGGTGGTAGGCGGTGGGGGCCGCCGGCGCCAGCCGCGCCAGGAGCGCCGCGTCCGCCTCGTTGATCGTCAGCCGCGAACCGTCCCGAGCGCTCGCTCGCCCTGCGGGAATCGTGCGGTCACGCGCCGCGAGGCCCCGCCGAGGAGGGCGAAGACGACCAGATACGTGATCGTCTTGTCGATCGGGTCGGAGATGAGGGACTGCTGGAGCACGGCGGTCTGCAGGTCGGAGCCCGCGTGCTGGAAGAGCAGCACCACGAAGTCCGTGCCGGAGCCCGTCACGCCGGCGAAGACGTAGGCGGCGATCGGGGCCGCGATCAGCGCCGAGACGACACCACAGGCCGCGCCGGCGACGAGCACGTAGACGACGCCCAGGTCGCGCCGCACCAGCAAGCGCATCGCGAGCAGCAGTGCGGATGCCAGCGCCAGGCCGATGAACACGAGCGCGACGACGAGGAACACCGGCGGAATCGAGGCGATCGGCTGGAACAGGTCCAGACAGCCGCCCGCCGCGGCGCCGGCGCAGAGGTCGCGGTAGTGCGGCACGATCCCGTACGAGACCAGGCCGCCGAGGAGCGCGAGGGCCACGACGATCCCGGCGCCGAGCTTCCACAGCGGCGCGTCGGGGCGGCTCCGGAAGATGCCCGCGTAGCCGAAGACGCCGGCGAGCAACCCGATCTCCGCCGCGACGATCGCGAACGGCCACGCGAACGGCGAGCCGAAGGGTGTGCCCGCGAGCAGGAACGTCCAGGCGAGATTCGAGAGGAGCCCGGTCACCGCGCCCGCGAACGGCCCGGCGAGGACCCCCACCAGGATCGTCCCGATCGAGTCGAGGTAGATCGGCACCTTGAGCGCGGTCGCCACCGTCTGGCCGAGCACGACGTTGATCGCGATCGCGAACGGCATCAGCACGATCGTGCGGGTCCCGAACTGGCGGGCGATCGAGTCGAGCCGCCGCGTCTGCAGCCACTCGACGATGGCGTACGCGACGAACCCGACCATCAGGGCGATCGCGAGCACGAACATGAGCAGGTCCGCGCCCGGTGGCAGCTCGTCTGGGTTCGGGCTCGGCGCGAAGACGCCGGCGGTGTTGATGCCGGCCCAGGCGGCCGCCACGAGCGCCGCCAGGGCGATGAGGATGCGCAGCCAGGGCGATCGGATGACGGCCTCCTCGGCGGCTAGCGCGCCACTGCGGATCTGCTCGCCGCGAGGTTGCCGACCCGCTCGAGGAAGCGATCGATGAACCCGTCGGCGTCGCCCTCGACCGCGACGTCCAGGTTCGGCGGCTTGCGCCACAGCCCGCGCCAGTCGGCGACGGTCATGCCGTGGCCGAGGCCCGGCCCGCTCTCGACGTCGGCGAACACGGGCTGCGCCCGAACGAGGCCCCGATCCAGCGCCGCCGCCACCGCGAACGGGTCGTGGATGAAGGCGCCATAGAAGCCGTCGTACCTGGCGTGGAACTCGAAGTAGAAGCGCAACGCGTCGGCGATGAACCGCAGCACCGGGTTCGCCGCGACCGTCCCGACGGCCTCCAGCGGCTCGCGTCCCAGCCCCGCCGCGTCGAGCGGCTGCGCGCCCGCGCGCACCGCGAGCCGGCGCAGGTGCTCGGGGACCAGTCGCGCCCGCTCGGTCACGTCGAGGCCCATGGCCAGCGGCAGCCGGCTGCTCCGCCGAGCCCACGCGGCGAAGACCGCCTTCGCGGCGTGGGGATCGACGTGCACGTTCCACTCGCTCGTCGGTGTCGTGTTGCCAGGCGCGCGAAAGGCGCCGCCCATCATCACCCAGCCCGCGAGCAGGTTCGGCAGCGACGGCTCCCGATCCAAGGCGACCGAGAGGTTCGTCAGCGGGCCGAGGGTCACCAGCGTCACCTCGCCCGGGCGGGCGCGGGCGACGTCGACGATCCGGACGGCGGCCTCGTCGCGCTCGAGGGGGCGTCGCGCCGTCGGCAGCTCCGCGTAGCCGAGGCCGCGCGGGCCGTGGGTCTCGGTCGAGGTCTCGAGCGGCTTGACGAGCGGCTGCTCCCGACCCAGCGCGACCGGCACGTCGTCGCGCCCGACCAGCTCCAGCACCGCGCGGGTGTTCTCGGCGACGCGGCGCGCGTTCACGTTGCCGCCGATGCAGGTCACCGCAACCAGCTCGACCTCGGGCGAGGCGCACGCGTACAGGAGCGCGAGCGAGTCGTCGATCCCGGTGTCGACGTCGAGCAGCAGCGGCATCTGCGCTGGCATCGGCCAATCCTACCGACGAACCAGGCGGATCAACGTCGCCGTTCGGCCCAGGCGCCGAATGCGCGGCGGGATACCTAAACTCCAACGGATGGCCGAGACGACGACCAAGCCGATCGGGCCGTACGAGCGGCTCTCGGCCGAGGTCCACGAGTGGGACCCGCGAACGATCGAGGTGGCGGCGAGGGTCGGCGAGCTCGTCCGCGAGCGGCGCCCGGATCTCGTCGTCGAGCACATCGGCAGCACCGCCGTCCCTGGGCTGCCCGGCAAGGGCATCGTCGACCTGTCGATCGAAACGACCCCCGACGACATCCCGGGCGTCGTGGCGATGCTCTATGACCTCGGCTTCGGCCCGCAGCCGGGACCAGATCCGTGGCCACCGACGCGGCCGATGCCGGTCGGCTCGCTCGAGCTCGACGGCACGCACTACCGCATCCACTTGCACGTCCAGCCGAAGGGCGGGGACTTCCCCAGGGACATCGCGTTCCGTGACGCGCTCCGCAACGACCCCGAGCTGCGCAGCCAGTACGAGGGCCTGAAGCGAGGCATCACCGGCGGTGGCGCCGTGGAGGGGCTGCGCTACACGCACTCGAAGACCCGCTGGATCCTGAGCGTCTACCGCAGGCTCGGCTTCGCGCCCCCGCCGATCGCGCCGCCGGCGACCGTCGGCATCCTGGGCGGCGGCCAGCTGGGGCGGATGCTGGGCCTCGCCGCCCGCGAGCTGGGCTATCGGATCACGGTCCTCGATCCCGACGAGCACGCACCTGCCGCGTCGATCGCCGACTCGATGGAGGTCGCCACGTTCGACGACGTCGAAGCCGCGCAGCGGATGGCCGCGAGGTGTTCCGTGATCACCTACGAGCTGGAGCATGTCGGCCCGGCGGTCGTCAGCGCGCTGGACGATCGACGCCGCCCGATCCGCCCCGGTCCATACCCGCTCAAGCTCACGGCCGACCGTCTCGCCGAGCGGCGCTTCGTCGAGGCGAACGAGGGTCACGTCGCGGAGTGGCGCGAGGTCACGAGCCCGGCCGACGTTCTCCGCGCCGCCGCGGAGCTGGGCTATCCGCTCCGGCTGAAGGCGGCCCGCGGCGGCTACGACGGCCGCGGCCAGGCCCGAATCGATGGCAGCGACGCGATCACGGAGCTGGACGGCCGGATCGGCTGGCCCGCGCTGCTCGAGCGCGAGCTCGCCTTCGAGGCGGAGCTGTCGGTCGTGGTCGCGCGCAACGTCGACGGCGTGAGCCACACGTTCCCGATCGCGCGCAACCGACACGAACGCGGGATCCTCATCGAGAGCACCGTGCCGGCGGGGGTGCCTGCGAAGGTCGAGGAGGCCGCGGCGGATCTCGCCACCAGCCTCGCCACGTCGATGGGCCTCGTCGGTACGCTGACCGTGGAGCTGTTCCTCATGCCCGACGGCTCGCTGGTCGTCAACGAGCTCGCGCCGCGGGTCCACAACAGCGGCCACTGGTCGATCGAGGGCGCGGTCACGAGCCAGTTCGAGCAGCATCTGCGTGCCATCTGCGGCCTGCCGCTGGGTTCCGTCGAGATGCGGGCACCGGCCGCGGCGATGGTCAACCTGCTCGGCGAGGGCGCGCCGCGTCCGGCCCACCCGACGGGGATCTACGAGGCCCTGCTCGTGCCCGACACCCACCTGCACATCTACGACAAGGCGACCGTCTTCGAGCGGCGAAAGATGGGCCACCTCACGGCGCTCGGCGCCACCGTCGACGAGGCGCTCGAGCGAGCGCGCGCCGCGGCCGGACACATCGGCTGGGCGCCAGCCCCCGAAGGCTCGCCGACCCAGGCGTCGGATGGCTGACGGGGACGCCGCGGCTGCGCCGGTCGTCGGCGTCGTCGGCGGCAGTCGCTCGGACTTCCCGGTCCTCGAGCAGGCGACCGCGATGCTCGCTCGCCTCGAGGTGCCGCACGAGCTCCGCGTCGTCTCCGCCCACCGGAGCCCGGACCACCTGTATCGCTATGCGGAGTCGGCCGCCGGGCGCGGGATCCGCGTGATCATCGCCGGAGCCGGCGGCGCGGCGCACCTGCCGGGCATGGTCGCCGCGAAGACCATCCTGCCGGTCATCGGCGTGCCGATGCCGACCAAGGCCCTCGACGGGCTCGATTCGCTGCTCTCCATCGTCCAGATGCCGCGGGGCATCCCGGTGGCGACGGTCGCGATCGGCAACGCCGAGAACGCCGCCCTCCTCGCCGCGGAGATCCTGGCGCTGTCGGATCCGGCACTCGCCGGGAGGCTGGAACAGTTCCGCCGCGACCAGACGCAGATGGTGGTCGACGACCCGTCGAACGCCGCACCGCTGTGATCGCTCGCCCATGACCGGCTCGACGGATGACCCGCGCTGGGAGGCCGGGATGCCCGTGCTGGACCGCCAGGGCGTCGGCGCCGACCGACCCATCGACCGAATCCCGGAGACGCAGCCGACGCCGCTCCAGAAGCACTACATCAACCTGTCGGCGATCGCCCTGGTCGCGGGCGCCATCGCAATCACGGGCCTCGAGACAGGCATGCCCCTGTCGAGCCCGATCATCAAGTTCTGCGCGCTGATCGGCGCGCCACTGTTCGTCATCACGACGGCGGACGCCGCCCTGCGCTTTTACCGGAGCGCCCGCGCCTGGATGCCGATCGATCGCGGCCGTGCACTCTTCCGCCTCACGTGGGTCGCTGCGGCACTGCTCGGGATCGGGGTCGTGCTCGGGTTCGCGAGCCTGATCATCACCTCGTGACCGAGCGCGGCCCGGACGCCCGCTCGACCGACCTGGCGTCCGGCGGCGGCACGCCGCCTTGGCTCGCCGCGACGCTGCGCCACTGCAGCAACTGCGGTGGCCCGCTCGCCCTGGGTCCGATCCCCGGCGAGGAGCGGCACCGGCTCGCGTGCGCGGCGTGCGGCCACATCGCGTACGTCAACCCGCGGTTGGTCGCGACGACGATCCCCGTCACCGATTCCGCCGAGGTCATCCTCATTCGCCGCGGCTTCGAGCCTGGGCGCGGCCTGTGGGCGCAGCCCGGCGGCTTCCTCGAGGTCGACGAGACGCCCACCGAGGGTGCCGTGCGCGAGACGCTCGAGGAGACGGGGCTCGTCGTGGCGCCCGGCGAGATCGTGGGGCTGTATGCGCGGCTCGAGGCCGCGGTCGTCGTGCTCGTCTACGAGGCCCGAATCGTGGGCGGCGAGATGCGGACCAGTCCCGAAGCACTCGACGTCCGCGCCTTCGCCCCGGAGGCCATCCCCTGGCAGGAGATCGCGTTCAAGACCACCTGGTGGGCGCTGGTCGACTGGCTCGCCACGCGCCGGCCCGATCTGCCCGCGCCGTCGGGCGCACGCTGGGCCGCCGGTACCGGCTAGTCGTCGGCGCCCAGGTCGCCGGCGCTACATCTCGGGGGCGAGCCGAACCCTCGTCGAGGCGATGAGGTTGCCCCCCGAGTTGTAGGCATTCGCCTGGACCGTCAGGACGCCGGTCGCCATCGCGGTCGGGACGGCAAGCTCGACGTCGAACCGGAGCGCGGGTCGATTGTCCTTCGCCTCGCCGGCCGCGCCCGGGATGCTCACCGATGCCCAGCCTCCGACCTGGCCGTCCAGCGTCTGCAGCGAGACGAAGACCCAGGTCACCTGCTCGGCAAAGACGTCGCCGTGCACGAACACGGTGGACGGATGCCGCGTCGCCTGGAGCTCGATCGGACCCGGCGGCCCCGTCTCGGTGGGGTTGCGCGGCGGGAGCGTCGGGAAGTCGGGGTCGAAACGGGGCGACTTCGTGCCTTCCACCAATCGCAGGAAGGAGGGCGCCGGCGGGGCCAGGGTGGGCACGACGCCGGCGACACCGGTTGTCTGGCCCCCGGCCGCACCGCCGCCACCACTACCGGAGCGACCGCCGAGCCCGACCGCGACCATGCCGCCCAGGATCAGGACCCAGGCGAGGACCGCGATCGGGGGCCGCCGCCGCGAGCCACCCACGCGCGCCGCCGCGAAGTCGGCGCTCTCCGGCGGCCGGCCGGCCGAGCCCTCCTCTCGGCTCACATCGACTCCGGAGCGCGCGGCACCCGCTGCTCGAGCGTCGCCAGCCGATGCCCCTTCGAGTCGAGCGCCGTCGCGGCGATGACGTAGCCGTCGGCCTGGACCTCGTCCGGGAGGAAGAAGTGGACATCGAAGCGCGGGACGGCGCCGAGGAGGAACGCCCTGCTCCCGCCGGGCACGTCGACCGACACCCGATCGGCGACATGGCCGGCGGCGTCCTCGAGCGTGACGCGCACGTGCGTCACGGCCAGGCTGAACACGTCGCCGTGGATGAACAGGTGGCTCCCGGCGGGGCGGATATCGAAGTCGAAGACCGCGTCGAGCGCCGGGTCGGGGCTGCTCGCCGCCGCACCCGCCGATGCACGCGGCGGTGGCCGGCTGGACCGCACCGTCTGGGCCCGGAGCGTCGCCGCCGGGGCTTCGGAGGAGGGCGCCACGGCGGCACGGTTCGGCGCCGGTGCTCGATCGAGCGCGCCGACCGCGACGAGCGCGCCGACGGTTCCCAGGACGACCGTCGCCACGACCCGGGGGCCGCGGGCGCCGCGAACCCGCGTCGGGGCAAAGACGGCGCCGTCCTCGCGCGCGGCAGAGTCGGGGTGGTCGTCCATCTCCGGCATCGACCTTCGCCCCGCCTAGCTCACCGGAGGTCGATGAAGATGTTCTTGGTCTCGGTGTACATGTCGATCGCGGCCATGCCCAGCTCACGCCCGATGCCCGACATCTTGTAGCCGCCGAACGGCGCCTCGGTATGGACGGAGCTGTTCGAGTTCACGGAGAGCACGCCGGCCTGGATGCCGCGCGCGGTCCGCAGGGCCTTGCCGATGTCGCGGCTCCAGACGGAGCCCGACAGGCCGTACGGCGTCGCGTTGGCGAGCTTGATCGCCTCTTCCTCCGTGTCGAACGGGATGACAGAGACCACGGGCCCGAAGATCTCCTCCCTGGCGATCCGCATGTCGTTGGACACGCCGTCGAAGACCGCCGGCATGAGATACGCGCCGCCGGCCAGTGCCGGATCATCGGGCGCCTCGCCACCGACGACGAGGTTCGCGCCCTCGCCAAGCCCGATCTCGATGTAGTCCCTGACCCGATCGCGCTGCTTGAAGCTGACGAGCGTGCCGACCTCGGTCGCGTCGTCCGCCGGGTCGCCGACCTTGACCTTGCGAGTCGCCTCGACGAACAGCTCGACCACCTTCTCGTGGACCGGCCGCTCGACGAAGATCCGGCTGCGGGCGCAGCAGTCCTGGCCGCAGTTGTCGAAGACGCTGTACGGCGACTCGGCCGCGAACCGCTCGATGTCGGCGTCGGCGTAGACGACGTTCGGCGACTTGCCCCCGAGCTCCAGGCTGATCTTCTTCACGTTGTTCGCGGCGAGCCGCATGATCTCCTGCCCCGTCGTCGTCTCGCCCGTGAACGCCACCTTGCCGATGCCTGGGTGCGCCGCGATCGCCGCGCCCGCGCTGCCCCCGGGACCGGTGATGACGTTGATCACGCCGGGCGGAAAGCCCGCCTCGAGGGCCAGCTCGCCGAGCCGGAGCGCGGTCATCGGCGAGTAGCTCGCCGGCTTGAGGATGCAGGTGTTGCCGGCGGCGAGCGCCGGCCCCAGCTTCCACGAGGCCATCAGGAGCGGGAAGTTCCAGGGCACGATCAGGCCGACGACCCCGATCGGCTCGCGGAGGGTCATGTCGAGGCCCGGCTTCGAGACCGGAATCGTCTGGCCGTAGATCTTGTTCGCCGCGCCGGCGTAGTAGTCGAAGACGAGGCTCACGCCCGTGACCTCGCCCCGGGCGCTCGTGATCGGCTTGCCGGTGTTGCGGCTCTCCAGCTGCGCGAGCTCCTCGGTGTGGTCCTTGACCAGCGCGGCGAGCTTCGCCAGCGTGCGGCCGCGCTTGCCGGCGGCCCAGCTGGACCAGCCCTTCGGGTCATCGAATGCCGCCTGCGCCGCCTCGACGGCCCTGTCGACGTCGGCCTTGCCACCGAGCGGCGCCGTCGCGATGCTCGCGCCCGTCGCGGGGTTGACGACCTCGAAGGTCTGGCCGTCCGCGGCGTCGACCGACTCGCCGCCGATGACCATGCGCAGCGTCGAGACGCCTGTGCCGGAGCCGCCGGCCGCGGCCTGCTGGATTGCCATGTGGGATACCTCTGGAGCGAGACCGCGGCGCGGTTGGCGCCACGCCGAAAGTGGGTCTGGGGATGTCCGCCGATCATACGCCCGGTCGGTCCCACGACCGGCGTAACACCTTGAGCTTCGGAGCGTCTCACGGCCGATGCCAGCGGACATGACCCCGCTCGATCTTCCGTCGGAGGCGGAGCACCCTGCGCCGGAGGCGGAGCTGCCTGCGCCGGCCGGCCTCGACGGACAGCCTCGTGGCCGCTCTCCTCGGCTGGCGGTCCTCTTCCTCGTCCTCCTCGGAGCGCTGGGCCTGCTCGGCGTCACCGGCACCGCTGTCAGCGCGGTCGACGCGCTCCTCGCCAATCCTGCCCAGGGTTGCGGCGGCGGCTAGCCGGATCCACTCAGGGGCGTTCGCCGGGCGGTGCCGGAGCCGTAGCATCCGCGGCGATGGCCGCATCCAGCGCGCTCCCGGCTCGTAGCTCGTCCCCGGCCCCGTCGCGCATCCTGCGCTGGGTCCTGATCTGGATCGGCGTCGTCCTCGGGATCGCCGGGATCGGGGCGGCCGGCTACGTCGTCCTCTTCGGATGGTCGCTCAGCGACGCGATCTACATGACCCTGATCACGCTGACGACGGAGGGCTACAAGGAAGTGCGCCCGCTCGACGATGCGGGCCGAACATGGACGGTGCTCGTGGCCCTTGCCGGAGTGGGCATCATCTTCGGCACGGTCGGGTTCGTCGCCGAGACGTTCGTGGCCGAGGCGCTGAGTGGGAGGCGAGAGCGGCGACGAATGGCCGACACGGTGGCGGCGCTCAAGGACCACTTCATCCTGTGCGGCTACGGCCGGGTCGGCTCGACCGTGGCGCGGGAGCTCGAGCACGCCGGCGTGCCGGTCGTCGTCATCGACAGCTTCGCGGGATCCACGGACCTCGCCGCGAAGGAGGGCCACCTCATCGTCGCCGGCGACGCGACCCGCGACGACGTGCTCCTCGAGGCCGGCGTCACGCGGGCGAAGGCCCTGATCACGACCGTCGACACCGACGCGACGAACGTCTACGTGACCCTCTCCGCGAGATCGCTGAACCCGAAGCTCTTCATCGTCGCCCGGGCCAACGAGGAGGGCTCGGAGTCCAAGCTCCGCCAGGCCGGCGCGGACCGGGCCGTTTCGCCGTACACGCGCGCCGGGCGGCAGATCGCGGAGCTCGCCACGCGACCGCGTGTTGCCGACTTCATCGACTTCGCCCTGTCCCACGGGCAGCTGGCGTTCTCGATCGAGGAGCTCGAGGTCGTCGCCGACGGCCCCCTCGCGGGACAGACGGTGGCCGACCTGACCGGCCGGGGGATCCACGTGATGGCGATCGTCACCCACGGCCCCGGCCAGTTCCAGACGAACCCGCCGATGGACCGGGCCCTCCAGCCCGGCGACCAGCTCATCGTCAGCGGCACGGCCGAGGTACTGCGATCGCTGCGCGAATCGGTCTGATCCGGGCTTGACAATGTAGTACGCCGCACGATATACCGCCCTACGCTATACCGACACACGGTATAAATTGCCGGCGTGGAGGCCGGCCGGTAGGGAGGGTTCGCCCGATGCTCCGACGACTCGCCGCGGGCGCGCTGTGCGTCAGTCTCGGTCTTTGCTTCGCTCCATCGGCGCTCGCCGCGGCGCAGGTGACGCGCGGCGACCTGGCAGCGTTTGCCGCGGGGGCCGGCCTGCCGATCACCGGCCGCGCGCAGATGGTCCGCACCGCCGACGGCAGGACGATCGTCAGCGTGCACGTCGAGGGTCTCATCCCCGGCGTGACCTACGCGTCGCACGTCCACAAGCAGGCCTGTGCCGACGGCGAGGCCGACGGGCATTACCGCTTCGATCCCGCCGGTTCGGCAACGCCCCCGAACGAGATCTGGCCCGGACCGTTCACCGCGAACGCGGCCGGCATCGGCAACGCCGACACGATCGCGGCGGGAACCGCGGGCCCCGGCGCCGTCTCCGTCGTGGTCCATGCGCCGGGCGGCGCCAAGATCGCCTGCGCGAATCTCGGCTGATCATCGATTCTCGTGCTCGACCAGCGCATCTCGCGCACGCCTCGTGCCGTGCTCGGCCGCTACGTCGAGGCCGCGCTGTGGGTCCTCATCGCGCTCGATGGGGGCCCGCTCGGCCTGACCGCGCTCCTCGACAGAGTCCGAGCCCTCGACGGGCCGATCGGGCCGGGGACGCTGATCGCGACGCTCGCGCGGCTCGAGCGGCTGCGCCTGGTCGAATCGGGCGCGCACGACACTCGACGACCGATGTATCGTCTGACGATACTCGGCTCGGTCGCGCATCGATCCGCCGCGGCGCTGCGGGGCCGGACAGGATGACCAATCGAGGGGACGTTGGAATGACCGACCAGCTCGCTGACATCGGGCGATTTGCGGAGCCCTCGCTCGTGATCCTCGCATCGCTGAGCGAGGGCCCGAAGCACGGCTACGTGATCATGGCCGACGTCGAGTCGATGACCGGGCAGCACCTCGGTCCGGGAACGCTCTACGCGGCCCTCTCGCGGCTCGAGCGGCGGGGCCTCATCGAGGCCCTCGAGCCGGTCGATCGACGGCGGCCATACCGGCTCACGGGGCTCGGTGCAACCACCCTGCGCGCGCAGCTGCAGGGCCTCTCGCAATTCGCGCGGACCGGGCTCGATCGCTTGGGAGGACGGGCATGAGCACGCTGCTCGATCTCTATCCCCGCGCCTGGCGGCGCCGCTATGAGGCCGAGTTCCGGGACCTGCTCGCGGCACGCCCACCGAGCCTCAGAGATCGGGTTGACATCGTCTTCGGGGCCATCGACGCGCGCCTGCACCCGCAGGTCGAGTCGACCGACGTCACGCCGGATCGGATTGCCGGCGACCCGTTCGCGCGGATCGCGGCGGTGGTCGCCGGTCTGTGCTTCTCGGTCTGGTCGGTCGGCGTCGTGGGCTTCATGGTTCCATGGGAGAGCGGCCTCAGCCCGGCGGGCCCCGAGTGGCTGATGACCACGGGGCAGCTCGCTGCGCTGATCGGACCCATCGTCGCCGTGTTCGCTACCGGCCTCATCGCCCATCGCTACCAGGACGCCATTGGCGGCTGGGGCGTCGCGAGCGCGATCGTCCTCGTGACCGGGCTCCTCCTCGCCCCGATCGGCGCGGGAATGGTGGCGATCCTCGCCCTTGGCCTGGGCGGCGTCGGCTTCCCGTTGGCGCTCGCGGGCCGCGTCGTCGCCCGGCCCGTCGCCCTGCTCGTCGGCCTGGGCATGGTCCTGCCGATGCTCGGCTTCATCGCGTTCATGTCCGGAAACGGCCAACAGGTCGAGCTGCTGTGGCCTGTCGCCGGACTTGGCCCGGCGTGGATCCTCCTCGGCTTGGCGCTGCGCCGGCCGGCTGAGGTCGCGAGATCCAGCGAGCCCCAACCCACTGCAATGCTCTCCGGTGCCTGAATCCGGGTTCGAGCTCAGAAGTAGTTCACCGTGATGCCGCCGTCGACGACCATCGCGGCGCCGTTCGTCCACCTGGACTCGTCGCTGGCGAGGTAGATCGCCATGTGCACGATCTCCTCGGGCTTGCCGAAGCGGCCCGTTGGGTTGCGGGCGAGCCGGATCCGCTTCGCCTCCTCGTCCTTGACCAGCCAGTCCATGAGCAGGGGCGTCTCGACCGGACCTGGGCAGATCGCGTTGGTCCGCACGCCCTTCGGGGCGAACTGCACGGCCAGCGACTTCGTCAGCGCGAGGACCGCGCCCTTCGACGCGGTGTAGGCGTCCTGCGGGTTCGAGCAGCCCACGAGCGCGACGAAGCTCGAGATGTTGATCACCGAGCCCGAGCCCTGCTCCAGCATCTGCGGGATCGCGTACTTGCAGCCCAGGAAGACGCCGCGGACGTTGACGGCCATCACCCGGTCCCAGTCGTCGACGGTCGTGTCGATGACCGAGTGGTCAGCCTCGGGCATGATCCCGGCGTTGTTGTAGAGGACGTCGACGCGCCCGAACGCGGCGACGGTCTCCTCGACCATCCGCTTCGCATCGGCTTCCTTCGAGACGTCGGCAACGACCGCGATCGCCTCGCCACCGGCGGCCTTGACATCGTCGACGACGGACCGCGCCGCGGGCTCGGTGACGTCGGCGACGACGACCTTCGCGCCCTCCGCCGCGAACATGCGCGCCGCCACGCGGCCCATGCCGCTCGCGCCGCCGGTGATGATCGTGACCTTGTCCTGCAGCCGGCCCATGCCGCCTCCTCCGTGGTGTGCTGGGTGGCTGATGCTAGCCGCGCTCGAGGTACCGCTCGCGCTCCCAGTCATGCACGACGGAGTCGTACAGCTCCTGCTCGACGCGGGCCGCGTTGAGGTAGTGATCGACGACGTCCTGGCCGAAGATCTCGACCGCGGCCTTGGACCGCTCGAGCTCGGCGATCGCCTCGTACAGCGCGCGCGGCATGCGCGGCACGCCCTTGGCGACGTAGCCGTTGCCCTTGAACTCGTCGGCGAGCTTCAACCCGTGCTCGATGCCGTACAGGCCCGCCCCGATCATCGCCGCGTACGTCAGGTACGCGTTCATGTCGCCGCCGGGGAAGCGGTTCTCGATGTGGAGCCCATCGCCGTGCCCGACGAGGCGGAAGCCGGTCGTCCGGTTGTCGCGACCCCAGACGACGTTGACCGGCGCCCACGACAGCGAGGCGTAGCGCTTGTACGAGTTGATGAACGGCGCGATGAACACGGCGAGCTCGCGCGAGAGGGCCATCATCCCGGCGACGAACTGGCTGAACTGCTTCGACATGCCGTACGGCAGCTTCGCCTTGTCGTCGTGGGTGAGCGGCCGGTCACCGTCCTTGTCCCACGTCGACATGTGCAGGTGGCCCGAGGAGCCGGTCCAGGTGTGGTCCGGCTTGGCCATGAATGTCAGGCCCCAGCCGTTGAGGTACGCGATCTCCTTCGCGCCGTGCTTGAAGAGCACGCTCCGATCGGCCGATTCGAGAACGTGGTCGTAGCGGATGTTGACCTCGTGCTGGCCGGCGGCGGCCTCACCCTTCGAGAACTCGATCGGGATGCGCGCCTCGGTCATGAGGTTGCGGAGCAGGCGGTGCAGCGGCTCGGCCTTGGTCGCCTGCAGCAGGTGGTAGTCCTCGTTGTACGTCCCGAAGCGGCGCGGGATCGCGTAGCCGTTGTCGGCGATGTCCTGCCAGCTGTCGCGTAGGACGTAGTACTCGAACTCCGAGCCCGCCTTGATCGCCAGGCCCGCCGCGGCGGCGCGGTCGACCTGGCGCTTGAGGATCGTCCGCGGCGAGATCGGGATCTCCTTGTGGGTCTCCTCGTCGATCGTGTCGGAGAGGACGATCGCCGTCTTCTCGAGCCAGGGCAGGATCCGCAGCGAGTCCCACACGGGCGAGGCGATCCAGTCGCCGTACCCGGTCTCCCAGTTCATCAGCTCGAAGCCGGCCGGCGTGTTCATCTCCATGTCCGTGCCGAGCAGGTACGTGCAGAAGTGAGCGCCGTGGTCGATGACGCCGTTCAGGAACGCCTCGCCCTGGACGCGCTTGCCCATGAGCCGGCCCTGCATGTCGGTGATCGCCACGACGATCGTGTCGATCCGCCCGCTGCGGACCCATTCCTCGAGCTCGGCAAGGCGCGGGTGCTTGGCGCCGTGGCCGTGCGGGTCGTTGCTCATTTCGCCGTCATCCCTCCATCCGCAACGAGGACCGAGCCGGTCACGAATGATGACTCGTCCGAGGCAAGGAACAGCGCCACGTTCGCGATCTCGCGCGGCTCGCCGGGCCGGCCGATCGGCTGAAACGAATCGATGGTCGCGTAGACCTCCTTGAGCCCGCCGAGCATTTCGGCATGGGCGTAGTTGATCGGCGTATCGACCCAGCCCGGCGCGATCGCGTTGCAGCGGATGCCCTGCTTGGCGTAGTCCAGGGCGATCCCCTTCGACAGCATCACGATGGCGCCCTTCGACGTGGCGTAGATCGTCAGGAATGGCTCGGCGACGAGGCCGTTCACCGACGTCGTGTTGATGAGCGACCCGCCACCGCCGCGGAGCATGTGCGGGATCGCGTAGCGGCAGCCGTAGATCGGCCCCTTGACGTTGACGGCGAGCGTCCGGTCGACGACCTCGTCGGACGCCTCGTGGAACACGCCCGGCAGGTTCACGCCGGCGTTGTTGAAGACGGCATGGAGGCCGTCCCAGCGCTCAACCGTGGCATCCGTGTATGCCTGCACGGTCGCGGCATCGGACACGTCCGCGCCGACCGCGAACGCGACCGAACCGATCCCGCGCGCGGTCTCCTCTGCCGCGGCAAGGTTGATGTCAACGCACGTCACGCGAGCGCCTTCCTCGGCAAAGCGGATCGCGGTCGCCCTGCCGATCCCTGAACCAGCGCCGGTCACGATGCACACCTTGCCCGCGAGACGGTCGCCCATTGAACACGTCCTCCGTGCGAATCACGCTGCGGGATGCTGGTGCAAGGATGCACAATCGCACGGTCGCGCCGCGCCGTCCCCGTGATTCGTGTCGCACGGCGCTGGAGAGGAGGACGGTCCGGTATGGCTTCTTCGGATACCGAACGCCTGCACCAGCTGGGCTACGCCCAGGAGCTCCGGCGGGGCATGCGGACGTTCTCGAACTTCGCTGTCTCGTTCACCATCATCTCGATCCTGTCGGGCTGCCTCACCCTGTTCTACTTCGCGATGAACACGGGTGGACCGGCAGTCATGACGATCGGCTGGCTGGTCGTCGGATTCTTCGTCACCCTCGTTGCGCTCGGCATGGCCGAGGTCGCCTCGAGCTATCCGACTGCGGGTGGGCTGTACTACTGGGCGGCGAAGCTCGCCCCGGAGTCAGGCGGCAACCCTGCGGCCTGGAGCTGGTTCGTCGGCTGGTTCAACTTCGTCGGCCAGGTCGCCGTCACTGCTGGCATCGACTTTGGCCTGGCGTTCTTCATCAATGCCTTCCTCAAGATCGTCTGGGGAGTCCCGACCGACCCGCCGGTGACGATCCTCATCCTTGCCGTCGTCCTGTTCATCCATGGGCTCCTGAACACCTTCGGGATCCGCCTCGTCGCGTTCCTCAACGACGTCTCCGTGTGGTGGCACGTGGTCGGCGTGGCTGCGATCGTCCTCGTGACGGTCGTGCTGAACCAGCACAGCCAGACGGACATCGGAACGGTCTTCTCGAGCTTCGTGAACAACACCGGCAGCGGCGGCGCCAATCCCGAGTGGCCCGGCCCGCTCTTCTTTGGCATCCCGCTCTACGTCGCGCTGATCGGGCTGCTGAACGCGCAGTACACGATCACCGGTTTCGACGCCTCCGCCCACATGTCCGAGGAGACGCATGACGCCCACACGTCGGCACCCCGCGGCATCGTGTTCTC
>Ga0070696_100000551_pt1 | contig 23823 bp, 20 predicted proteins | sample KBSK1253metaG_FD_65474 | JGI IMG/M metagenome (GOLD analysis project Ga0070696, IMG submission 65474) | Corn, switchgrass and miscanthus rhizosphere microbial communities from Kellogg Biological Station, Michigan, USA - KBS K1-25-3 metaG | ecosystem: Host-associated > Plants > Roots >... | reverse complement strand
ACGCGATCCGGGAATCGCTCCGCCACTTCTCCCGTGCAAAAGCACGTCGTTACGACGCCGACCTCATCGAGCGCATCCAGTATCTTCGGCAATCCGTCACGTACCCCGCGATATTGCGTCGCGAGAAACGGCGGACAGTCCGGTTCGACGTCAATACTGAGCGAAACGTGCAACATGCGACTGTGGTGAATTCCCTGGAGGAGAACTGACGCAACTTAGGCGCTCGTGCGCGCTCGTGCTGCTCCTGGGGGGAGGGGCAGCAGCGCGACTTCACGCGCAGGTCACGGCAACGGTGCCCGCGTCGAGCGGCGTCTACGATCAGCTCGAGTCGGTGAGCGCCTTCTTTCCGGTCCGCGGACTATTTCTCGGCGAGCGGCCAATGTCACGTCGGGACGTGATCCGGGCGATCGCGCTGTTGGAACGCGCGATCGATAGCGCGCCGCCTGCACTCGGCGCGGCGCGCAAGGAGTGGGCACGCCGAGAGCTCGGCGCTGTGGCCGGGGCGATGAATCGCGAGAGAGGAGTGTATCGCTCCAGCCGGACCGTCGTGGCATTCACTACGGATGAGGAAGTGACGCGGTCTGATGCGCAGCCCGAGCGCATAACCTCGAATGGCCTCGGCTCGATCGATGCCGTCACGCAGGCATTTGAAGCGGCAAGACAGGGAAGCGCCGTTTCGAACGGGACTACGGTGATCACTCGACTTACGGGCGTCCTGAGTTTTCACGAGCATCTGGCCGCGGCACTCCAGCCGCGGTTGTCGTTCGCGGATTCGCGGAACGACTCGGTCGAAACGGATCTGCGGCTGCCCCGCGCGTACGCGCGGGGCACGTACCGCAACATCGCCCTGCGCGTCGGCGCCGATGAGCTCAAGTGGGGTCAGTCCCCGCGCGGCTCCATGTTCATTTCGGGCAACGCCGCGCCGCTCCCGGCTCTGACAGTGGGCACCGACACGCCTTTCACTCTTCCGTGGGTCTTTCGACTTGTCGGACCCGTGCGTGGCACTGCGATGCTCGCCGATCTCGGAAGATTGCAGGACCCTCCCCACGACAAGCTCGTTGGCTGGCAGGTCAGCTTCGAGCCGTGGTCGCGCTTCGAGCTGGGGGTGGCGGTGCTGTCGCAGATGGGTGGGAAGGGCGGGCCTCAGGCCACTTTTTTTCAACGGGTCGTCGATCTCTTTCCCCTGATCGACGCGATCGCTCCACAGCACGCGGACCTTCAGATCTCGAACAAGGTCGCCGGCGGCAACCTTCGGCTCCGATTTCCGGAGCTTTCGGGTCTGGACTTCTACTACGAGCTGCAGATCGACGACTTCGATATCCGTCGCCTGCGCAGCTCACTGGTGGAAGATGCCGGGCATCTCTTGGGCGCCCGCCTACCCCTGCTGGTTCGCGATGGACAACTCGCTTTACGCGCGGAATGGCACCGCACATCGCTGCGTCTCTATGAGCATGCCCAGTTCCGATCGGGTATGACGTATCGAGAGCACATCATCGGCAACCCGCTGGGTCCCAACGGGAAGGGCGGATACCTGAACCTGACATGGCAGCCTTCCCCCGAGCGACTGCTGGACATCGCGGTGGCAGACGAGATTCGCGATCCCAGCCAGTATATGACCACGGCGAACAGCGCCCGAGACGAGGGGTTCCGCTTTGTGCGTCTCTCCGATGATCCGGACTTTCATCGTCGCCGAATCACGGGAGTGTTCGAGCAACGGCTGCGCTTCGGCGGCTTGCGCACTGGACTAGGCGTCAATCGCGCCTGGCGAGTGGGAGCAGCCCCTCGAAACGAGTGGCAGGGGCAAATCGCCCTTCGCAGCCACTTCTTTCCCACGTTCTAGTACCGAGTGGTCCCGGTGGGACTCGAACCCACGACCCGACGATTATGAGTCGCCTGCTCTAACCGGCTGAGCTACAGGACCGATATCGCACGGAATTTATCCCTTCAGCACATCCGCCGCCGCGCGTGATTCCGACGACGGCACCTCACGTGGCGTTGCAAAATGGTCATATGCCTCGAGCACTTCGGACGGGGTGACCGTTGCCGCGCCAAGCTTTCCGACTTCCACTCCCGCCGCGTAGTTCGCGATCACCGCCGCCTCGGCGGCTGTTCCGCCGGCTCCCAGAATGGACGCCAGGTAGGCGGTCACGGTATCACCTGCGCCGACCACGTCGTACACCTCGCGCGCGACAGTCGCCACGGTCTGCACCGAGCCATCGCGCGACGCCAGCAACATTCCGCGTTCGCCCAACGTGAGCAGCAAATAGTCTACGGCCAGTCGTTGGATGGCTGCGGGGATCGCCTCGGCGTGCTCGAGATCGACCTCGGCACCGAGCGCCGACTCCAGCTCGCGTCGATTCGGCTTGAAGATCGTCGCACCGCGGTAGGCGAAGAAATGCCGGTACTTCGGATCGACCACTATCGGAATCTCACGAGCGCGAGCGAGCTCGATGGCGCGTGCGATGACGGCGGGGATGAGGACGCCCTTGTTGTAATCCTCGAGGATCAGGGCGTCCGCGTCTCTCATCGCCTCCTCGATCGCCGCCGTGATGCGAGCTGCATCCGCGGACGTGAGATCCGCGTCGTCCTCGTCGTCGATGCGTACGAGCTGCTGTGACCGCGCCACCACTCGCGTCTTTCTGGTGGTGGGTCTGGCAACATTCAGCAGTCCCTTCCTGGGCACGCCGATGTCGCCGAGCATGGCCCCGAGCTGGGCACCGGCCGCATCGGCACCGATCGCCGCGATGAGCCGACACTCCGCCCCGGCGGCAACGACATTCTGGGCTACGTTCGCGACGCCGCCCAGCGCATAGCGACGCTCACGTACCCGAACCACCGGGACCGGGGCTTCCGGAGAGATCCGCTCGACGTCGCCGACCAGATACTCGTCCAGCATGGCGTCGCCGACTGCCACAATGCGCGTCTGGCCGGCTGCTTCGAGCAGCGTTTCCAGGCGGTCTCGGCTGATAGAAAGCGGCATGGCGGTCAAGATAAGCAACCGGCACATCCCTTGCCCCCGTTGGGCTCGGCAGTGCGCGCGCAATCCGCCCGTTTTCCTGCTGGCAATCCTCGCTCCGAAAACTTGTCTGAACTAATCCTTCGCCTCAACGCCCAGGCCAAATCCACCGTTCTGAGCATCCAGGAGTATTTCACACTCGCCTGGAACTCACTCCGCTTCATCTTCGCGCGTCCGTTCTACACGCAGGACCTCATCCAACAAATGGATGAGATCGGAGTGAAGTCGCTGGGAATTGTGCTTCTGACCGGATTGTTCACCGGGATGGTCCTGGCGCTGCAATCGAGTGTCCAGCTCCAGACCTTTGGGGCCACGATGTACATCGGTCGGCTCGTGGCTGGGTCGATGATCCGTGAGCTCGGACCGGTGCTGGCGGGATTGATGGTCGCAGGACGCGTGGGCTCAGGGATCGCGGCACAGCTCGGTTCGATGAAAGTCACCGAGCAGATCGACGCGCTGAACACGCTCGGGACCGACCCGATCAAGAAGCTGGCAACGCCGCGCGTGCTCGCCGCGCTCATCATGCTGCCCGTTTTGACCGTCATCAACGACCTCGTCGGCATCATCGGCGGCAACATCATCGCGCGGTTCATGGTCGGCCTGCCCTCGTCGTTGTACTGGCGGACGGTCTGGGAGCAGATCATGTCGGGCGGCTTCACGATGAGGTACATCCCCAACGATTTCGTACAGGGACTGACGAAGCCGCTCGTCTTCGGCGCCATCATTTCCATAACGGCCTGCTACTTCGGACTTCGCACCACCGGCGGTACGGAGGGCGTCGGCCAGGCGACGACGAAGACCGTGGTGACCTCGAGCATTTTGATCCTGGTCGTCGATTATTTCCTCACGCAACTGCTTCTCTCAGTGCTGCAAACGCAATGACCGAAACGCGTCGAAAGGAAGACCGAGCATCGGGAAGCATCCGGGCGGCCATTCGGAAGGAGCTCGCGGAGGACGCGCAGCAGGACAACATCGATGGCATCGACACCGATAACGTCGAAGGCCGGCCGGTCATCGAGATCGAGGAAGTGAGCCTCGCCTTCGATCAGCCGATCCTGGAAGACATCACGCTCTCCGCGAAAGAAGGCGAAACGATCGTGATCGTCGGGGAATCCGGCACGGGGAAGTCCACCGCGCTGAAGTTGATCTTGCGTCTGCTGGTGCCCGAGAAGGGGCGCGTGTTGATCGACGGGGAGGACATTACCCACCTCTCGTTCGAGGAGGCGCTGAAGGTTCGGCAGAAGATGGGGATGGTTTTTCAGGGTGCCGCGTTGTTCGACTCGCTCACGGTGTTCGAGAACATTGCCTATCCGCTGCGCGAGCACACGGACCTCGACGAGGACCAGATCGAGGAGCGCGTCCGCCAGAAGCTCCAGTTCGTGGACCTCGAGCCCGATGAGGTGATGGAAAAGCTGCCGTCAGAGCTGTCGGGCGGAATGCGGAAGCGTGTGGGCATCGCGCGCGGGTTGGCGAACGACCCGGAGATCATGCTGTACGACGAGCCCACGTCCGGCCTCGATCCGCTCACCACCGGCACCATCACGCGCCTGATCATGAAGCTTCAGCGCGAGCTCAAAGTGACGAGCATCGTGGTATCCCACGACATCCGTTCCGTTTTCAAGATGGCCACGAAGGTCGCGCTTTTGCATGACCACAAGATCGTGTTCTTCGGAACACCTGAGGAGATGTCCGCTGCTGAAGACCAGTACATCCGCGCTTTTCTTGGTCAGACCTGAATGAAGCGATCCGCGATAATCACCGTCGATCAACTCCGCGTTGGGGGGCTTATCCTCGCCGCGGTGCTGGTACTCGGCTTCGGCGTTTACAAGCTGGGCCAGGCCGCCAACCTGTTCACCAAACGGTACGATTTGATCGCATACCTGCCGGCTGCCCCCGGGCTCCGCATTGGCGGATCAGTGACGCTGGCAGGACAGCTCGTTGGCACCGTGAAAGACATCCAGTTTCTCCCCGTGGACTTCGACACGACCCGCAACTTGCGGATCGTCATGCGCGTCGATCGTACGCTGCGAGAACAGATCCGGCGCAATTCGGAAGTTCGACTTCGCACCATGGGTCTGCTCGGAGACAAGGTGCTGGACATTTCGACGGGAACGCCCCGGTTTCCGGTGTTACAGAACGGCGACACGGTCAAGGTTGCCGTCGCGCTCGACTACGAGGCGGTGCTTTCGAAGGCGGCCGGAGCGGTCGACGACGTGGTCGCGTTGTCGCACGACCTCCGCACGATCACCGATGGATTGGCTCGCGGGCAGGGGACGGTGGGCCAGCTGCTGACCAATCGCGCGATGTACGATCAGCTTACCGGAGCGATGACGCGCGCCAACGCGCTGTTCGCCGGCCTCCAGAATCCCAACGGCACCTTTGGGCGAATGCTGAACGACCCCACCCTGTACACTCGGCTGACTGGGGCGGTGACGTCGCTCGACTCGACCCTGATCGCCATCAACTCGACGCAGGGTAGCATGGGAAGGCTGCTGCGCGACACCACGCTGTATACGAACCTGGTAGGGATCGCCCAGGGCGCCGATTCGCTCATGAAAATGTTGAGCAACCAGGACGGCTTCGTGGGCAAGCTGCTCACGGATCAGACCCTGTATGATCAGCTGAACAAGCTGACGACGGATCTCGGCAGCGTTCTGTCTGACGTGCGCCGTGATCCGCGGCGATATACCAAGGGGATGATCTGCGTGCTGAAGTGCTGACAGCGCGGCGGTGCACGATGCTTTGCGTTGCAAAGTACTTGTGGTTACGTTGAGACGACATTCGCAGCGAACGCGGCACTTCAATCGAGGGTGGAACCTTCTCACTGGACCGGCGTAGCAACCACCGCTATGTTCTTGGGCTGACACGCATTAGCGCTTTGCGCGACCGCGTGCACAGGTCGCGTAGCTCAGCTGGTTAGAGCGCTGGTCTCACATACCAGAGGTCCGGGGTTCGAGTCCCTGCGCGACCATTGCCCTCACCGACCCGCTCCGCGCGGGCGCCCGACGGCCTGCCGCCGGGATCACGACCCAGGCTTTCGAGGATGATGCGGTTTTTATCACTGCGGTCGCTGGTCGCGACCGTTGTCATACTGCTCGGCGCGCAGAGCGCCCTGGCGCAACAGATGCCCGCAGGGCGTCCGACACCAGACCAAGCGCGTGCGATCTTGCAGGCGCGGCCCGAGCTCATTCAGCAACTGCGGCAGCGCTTGGCAAATAGCGGCTTGACGCGCGATCAGATTCGCGCGCGCCTGCGCGCCGAGGGGTATCCCGAGGATCTCCTGGACCCATACCTCCCCGGCTCCTCTGGCACCGCCGACGCCCCGAGTTCCGAACTGTACAGCGCCGTGCAAGAGCTCGGCATCGCAGACAGCATCGATGTGGCCGGCCTTCGCGCGCTTCAAGGAGATTCCTCGGGCTTCTCGTTCATCGACCGCGATTCGCTGACGGCAGTTCGCGACGCTCGCCGAAGGAGATTGCAGCGAGAGGACGTCGCCGACTCGATGGCGCGATCGGACAGCGGCTACAACATCTATGGTCTGCAGGTGTTTCGATCGTCGACCGCGCGTTTTGAGCCCAATCTCAGCGGGCCGATCGACGCGAACTATCGGCTGGGGCCTGGCGACCGACTCGTACTGATTCTGACCGGCGACGTCGAAGCGTCGTATACGCTCGATGTTACCCGCGAAGGATTCGTGGTCATCCCTCAGGTGGGCCAGCTGTACGTGGCCAACCTCACCATGGGAGACCTCGAGAACCTGCTCTATTCACGACTGTCGCGCGTCTATTCCGGTGTGCGACGCGGCCCCGGCGCCACGACGCGTTTTTCAGTGAGCGTCGCGCGGCTCCGTTCCAACCAGATCTTCGTGCTTGGCGAAGTGGAGCGACCTGGGAGCTACATGGTCTCGAGCGCCGGCACGGCGATCACCGCGCTCTACGCAGCCGGCGGGCCGAGCGTGAATGGCACGCTGCGCGAGGTTCAGATCAAACGTCGCGATCGACTGGTCGGCACGTTGGACTTGTACGACTACCTGCTGCACGGCGACGCATCCCGAGACTCGCGTTTGGAGACCGGGGACATCGTGTTCGTGCCATCGCGCGGTCTGCGCGTCCGCGTCATCGGCGAAGTCATTCGCCCGGCAACGTACGAGCTCAAATCGACTGAAACGCTGGCGGATCTGATCCGTGCGGCTGGCGGGTTTCGCGCCGAGGCCTCGCGGCGTCGCGTTCAGATCGAGCGCATTTTGCCGCCTGGCCAGCGGACCGCCGATGGGCATGATCGTGTCACCATCGACGTCGAGTCGAATCAGGTCACGGACGGCGCCGCGCTCAACGTTCCCCTCGAGCCGGGTGACGTCGTTCGCGTGTTCGCGGTGTCGCGCCGCGTTCGCAATACGGTCGTCGTCCGAGGCAACGTATGGTCGCCCGGTCCCCAGGGGCTGACGCCCGGGATGACGATCGCCGATGCCATCCAGCTCGCCGGAGGTCCCAAGCCCGACGTCTTTCTCGGACAGGTCCTGGTCGATCGGCTGCGACCCGACCAATCGCGCATCCAGCTTCGCGCCGCGCTGCGCGATAGCACGGGCAAGGTCCAGGGTGACTTTCCGCTGGTCGAAGACGACGTGATTCAGCTTTTTTCGGTCACTGACTTTCGGCCCGACCGGTACGTGACGATCGGAGGCGCGGTGCGGAAGCCGGGACGGTTTGCGTACCGTGAGGGAATGACGATGCGCGATCTCATTCTCCTTGGCGGCGGAGTGCAAGAGAGCGCCTATTTGAAGGAAGCCGAAATCGCTCGTTTGCCGGATGATCGTACAGGGGCGGCAACGGCGGTGACGATTCGCGTTCCGCTGGATTCCACGTACCTGTTCGAGCGAAAGCCGGGCGAACGCTACCTCGGTGCGCCTGGCCTGCCCGCGTCGACGAACGGCGCCCCCGAGGTCGTGCTGAAGCCGTACGACAACGTCCTCATCATGCGTCAGCCGTCGTGGGAGCTGCAGCGGATCGTGACGATCAGCGGCGAAGTGAACTTTCCCGGCACCTACGCGCTGAAGACACGCGACGAGCGTCTCGCGGATCTCGTCCAGCGCGCGGGTGGTCTCACCTCGGAGGCTTATCCCGAGGGCGCCGTCTTCATTCGCAAGGAAGGAGACGTCGGTCGCGTCGCGATCGACGTGCCGGAAGCGCTGAAGAAGCGGCGGTCGCCTGAGAATCTCCTCCTCATGAATGGCGACATGCTCGCCATTCCACTGCGGTCGTATGTCGTGACCGTTCGCGGCGCGGTCAACGCTCCGACCGTCGTGGCGTATGTCGCCGGGCAAAGCCTGGAGTACTACATCGACCAGGCGGGCGGCTCCACGCGGAATGCGGACAACAAGCGTGCGTTCGTCACGCAGCCGAACGGCAAGCGCGAGACCAAGGGATGGGGACGTTCACCGAGACCGCTGCCGGGCAGCCTCGTCGAGGTGCCGGTGCTCGATCCCGCGTACAAGACCAATTGGTTGCAGACGTTCGCGACGCTTACGCCAATCGTGGTGAGCTTGGTGACGCTCCTGGTCACTGTAGCCAAGTAGCGCCAACCGGCCGCGAGTAGATTGGGGCGCATCGGCATGCCGGTGCGCCCTTCGTTCGTTTCGGCGGTGCTCGTGTTCTCGGTCCTGGGAATCTCACTCTCAGGGCCGCTGGTTCGTCTCTCCCATGCGCACCCGATCGCGATCGCGATCTGGCGGCTGATCTTCTCACTCGCCCTCATCGCTATTCCACTTTTCATTCGAGGATCGTGGAAGCAATGGCGCGATCTCGACCGCCGGGCCTACCTGATCGCGACTGCCGGCGGGATCATGCTGGCATTGCATTTCTGGTCCTGGAACAGCTCCGTCGGGCTGACGACGATCGCGGCTTCCGTCGTGCTCGTGAACGTTCAGCCACTCATCGTCGGTCTGTTGAGCGTGCTGTGGCTGCGAGAGCCTCCGACCAGACAACAGTGGACGGGGATCGTGGTGGCGATGCTCGGCGCGCTCGTGGTCGTGCTGCCGGACCTGATGCACTCGGGGGGCCTTTCACTTCAGGGCCGCGCCGCCGCCGGTGACTTGCTCGCCCTGATCGGCGCGATCACCGCCGCCTGTTACTACGTGGTCGGCCGACGGCTGCGGGGTACGCTCGATCTCTGGGCGTACGTCGCGCTGGTGTACGGGGCGTGTCTCGTGACGCTTCTGATCCTCGCCGCCGTTCTCCGCGTGCCTCTCGGGCCGTATCCAGCGCGCCAGTACGAGATCTTCGCGCTGCTTGCCCTTGGGCCGATGCTGCTGGGCCACACCGGTTTGAACTGGGCGCTGCGCTACGCGCGGGCATATCAGGTCAACATCGTGTTGCTCGGAGAGCCCATCGGCGCGACGCTGCTCGCCGCGCTGCTCCCTGGAATTCGCGAACGCCCCACGGAATTCACCTTGTTCGGCGGCGTACTGGTGCTCGGCGGTATACTGCTCGCCGAGCGAAAAAGACAGCCCTAGACAGCCCGAAGCCTCGATTATGTTTCGAGAGTCACGCCTGTTCAGGGCGGAGGAGCCGCGAGCCGACCATGAGGTCGTTCCAACTCGACGTCGTTGCGACGCGAGGAGGGGTCGTAGAGTCCCAGCACCGCGTGCACGCGGCGGTCGTTGACGCACGCGATTGTCTCGCCGCTGGCGCCGGAGACCCCAAGCGATTCACGCACTGGCGGTCGTGTGCGAAGCCATTTCAAGTCATGCCTCTGCTTCAGTCCGGCGGCTTTGACGACCTGCACTGGGGGGACGACGAGCTGGCGCTGGCCTGTGCATCACACGGCGGTGAACCCGAGCACGTTGCGATCGCGGAGCGAATGCTGTCCTCGCTCGGTCTCGAAGAAGGCGACCTCGCGTGCGGTCCGCACGAGCCGCTCTCGAACCGCGGCGCGAAACTGCTGCGGGAAGCCGGTGAGCGGCCGACGCGCCTCCACAACAACTGTTCCGGCAAGCACGCGGCGATGCTGGCGTCCGCGCACACATCGGGATGGCCAATGTATGGCTACGAGCGCCTGAGCCACGACGTGCAACGATGCTGTTTGAGCTCCGTCGCGCAGTGGACCGGCATGGACGCGGACGACATCGGCATCGCGGTCGACGGCTGTGGCGTCGTCGAATTTGCGATGCCGTTGGAGCAGATGGCTCGCGCCTACTCTCGCCTCGCGCGCGCTGCGGCGGAGGGCGAGGGGATGCCCAAGCGCGTGCTTGGCGCGATGCGGACGAGACCCTTTCTCGTGGGAGGCAGCGACCGCTTCGACTCGATCCTGATCGAGGAGACCGACGGCCGAGTGGTCGCGAAGATCGGCGCCGAGGGAGTACACTCGGTGGCCGTGCTCGATCAGGGGATCGGCGCGGCCGTGAAGGTCGAAGATGGCGCTCAGCGCGCGCAGTTCCCAGCGATCGTACGACTCCTGCAACTGCTCGACGCTCTTCCCGAGACGCTGCCACCACGCCTCGATGAATTCCTCAAGCGCCAGATCCGCAATACGCGTGGCGAGACCGTGGGCGAGATTCGGCCGGTCTCGTAAGCAAGATTTCGCACCAGGGCACAATCGAGCGATGTCGTCTGCCGAAGCCGCCGGTGCCACTCTCTCACGCCTGGATGATTCGACGCGCGCGCTGGTTCAGTTGGCGGCGGTGCTCGCCGCCGGCGCCGACGACCAGGTGAGGTCGGCGCTCCAGCGCGCGTCATCGACGGCACCGCATGAATGGATCGAGGAACTCCTGCTCCAGACATACCTCTTCGCCGGTTTCCCTCGCACCTTGAACGGCATGCGAGAATGGAGACGCGTGGTGGCCAAGCCGGTGGCCGAGCACGGGGAGCGGCTCGACGCGCGACAACTCGAGAAACTCGGGGAGCGCACCTGCGCTCAGGTCTATGGGAAGATGTATGAGCAGCTACGACGCAACATCCGAGCGCTGCATCCCTTGCTCGACGAATGGATGATCGTCGAAGGCTACGGCAAAGTGCTCGGCCGGCCGGGCTTGGACCTGCCGCGCCGCGAGCTATGTATCGTTGCGGCGTGTGCCGCGACGGCCCAGGATCGCCAGCTACAGTCGCACCTTCACGGCGCGCGCAACGCCGGCGTCGCCGAACCCGTGGTGACCGATGCCCTCGGTGCACTGCGCGACGCGATTCCCGAGCCGCTCCTCTCTCGCGCTTTCCGGTTGTGGGATCGAATTCGAAATGACGTTCATTGATCGGGTACGCATCAAGGTCAAGGCCGGCGACGGTGGATCCGGCATCTCGTCATTTCGCCGCGAGAAATTCGTCCCGATGGGCGGACCTGACGGGGGCGATGGCGGCCGAGGAGGAAACGTCGTGGTTCGCGGCGACTCGAACCTGTCCACCTTGCTCGACTACACGTACCGGGATTCCTGGATCGCGGAGAGCGGGAGCCATGGGTCCGGCGCGAACAAGTCGGGGGCGGCTGGCGACGATGTGATTCTGCCGGTTCCACCGGGGACGATCGTCCGGGATGCGGTCACCGGGGAGTTGATCGTGGAAGTCCTGGGCGACGGAGAGAAGGCCATCGTCGCGCGGGGAGGACGAGGCGGGAAGGGTAACGCATTCTTCGCGACGTCCACGCGTCAGGCACCGCGCGACTATCAGCCCGGCGAGGAGGGTCAGGAGCGCGCGCTCGAGCTCGAGCTGAAGTTGATCGCTGACGTCGGACTCGTCGGGCAGCCCAACGCAGGAAAGTCGACGCTGCTCTCCGTCGTCTCGGCGGCGCGGCCAAAGATCGCGGACTATCCATTCACGACGCTCTCCCCCAACCTCGGCGTGGTGCAGCTCTCGGACGGCCGCACCTTCGTCGTCGCCGACATCCCCGGAATCATCGAAGGAGCGCATGAGGGGAAAGGGCTGGGACTGCAATTCCTCCGGCACATCGAGCGCACGCGCCTGCTGGCATTCCTGATTCCGATCGACGCGATGGACTGGCAGGCAGAGTACGATCAGTTGCGGAAGGAAGTCTCGTCGTACTCGAAGGAGCTGGCGGAGAAGCCCCATTTCGTCGTGTTCACGAAAATGGATCTACTGGGTGAGACCGAAGCGCCGCCGATCGACGCGCCAGACGCCCTGGCCACACATGCGGTGAGCTCCGTTGCGCGGCAGGGCCTGGACGAACTGCTCAGCGGATGGTGGACGCACCTGCTCGAGATGCGGAAATCGAATGAACGCGCGACGGCCGCCGGGCGGGTCGAGCTACCCTGACGGCACCCCAGCCGCCGTGCGCGTCGAACGAGCGGACGCGCACTACCCGGCCGACCTCGAGGATCTGCGTGAAAATGCGCCGCCGCATTTCTGGACACTCGGCGCACTCGAGACGTTGGCCGTTCGGCCGCGCGTTGCGATCGTCGGAACGCGGAAGGCAACACAGTATGGGCTCCGCATCACTCGCGAGCTGACGACGGCATTCGTTCGAGCGGGCGCTTGCGTCGTCAGTGGCCTCGCGGCAGGCATCGACGGCATGGCGCACCGAACGGCGCTGGATTCGGAAGGTGCAACGATAGCCGTCCTCGGCACAGGACTCGATCGCGTTTTTCCAACGGGCCATCGCGACCTGCAGCGCCGCATCGCGCAGCGTGGTCTGCTCATCAGCGAGCTGGAAGCCGACGACCACGGCATGAAGTTCACCTTCCCGAGCCGCAATCGCATCATCGCGGCGCTCTGTCGCCTTACGATCGTCGTCGAGGCCGGTGAGAAGAGTGGTGCTCTGAACACGGCGGACCACGCGACCAAGCTACAGAGACCTGTTGCCGCCGTTCCTGGGCCGATCGATCAGCCTCAGAGTGCGGGAACGAATTCGCTGATCGCCACCGGCGCACACATCGTGACATCGATCGCGGACGCATTGGCACTAGCAGGGCTGACGCCTCCGCCAATGACGCATCGCGGCGACCCAGCGGGTGACGAGGGTCGCGTGTGGGCTGCCCTCGCGAATGGGGGACTCGATATCGATTCGCTCTGTCACTTCAGCGGGCTGCCGGCGGCGAAATGCCTCGCGGCTGTCACCAGGCTCGAGATGGCGGGCTCCGTCGAGTGCGCGCTCACAGGCGAAATCCGACGCAGGTGAGTGGGGAGGAGGCAGTATTTTGGAGGGTGCAGGCCAACCACCTTTACGTCCACGTGCCGTTTTGCGCACGGCGATGCGTGTATTGCGATTTCTCCATCGCCGTTCGGCCGCGTGTTCCAGTCGCCGAATTCCTGCAGGCGTTGGAGGGCGAGTGGACGACGCGTCACAGTGCGTCGGAGTTCGACCTCGACACACTGTATTTCGGCGGCGGGACTCCCTCGAAGCTGGGTGGGGAAGGCGTCCAACGGTTGATGGATACGGTCAGGCGACACGCGACGCTCCGCGAGGACGCCGAAGTCACCCTCGAAGCCAATCCGGAGGACGTTTCGCCGGACGCGGTGCTCCGCTGGAAGGCGGCCGGAGTGAACCGAGTGTCGCTGGGAGTTCAGTCATTCGACGACGCCGTTCTCGCGTGGATGCATCGCACGCATGACGCCCAAACAGCGCGTCGCGCCGTTCAAGTGTTGCGCGAAGGTGGAATGTCTAACATCTCGATAGACCTCATCTTCGCGGTTCCTTCGACAATTCCGCGCGCGTGGGATGCCGACCTCGAAACGGCCCTGCAACTCCAGTTGCCGCACGTTTCCGTGTATGGACTCACCGTGGAATCGCACACCCCACTGGGTCGCTGGGTCGCCCGCCGCGATGTCGCCGAAGCAGCCGACGAGACGTTCGAGGTCGAGTTTCTCCGCGCCGACAAAGCGCTCACGGATGCCGGCTACGAGCACTACGAAGTGTCGAACTACGCCAAACCCGGCCGACACTCCAGACACAACTGGGCGTACTGGAAGCGCCGGCCGTACGGAGGTCTGGGTCCGTCCGCGCACGAGTTCGACGGATCCCAGCGCCGATGGAATGCATCCGCGTACGCGGAATGGCTGAATCGGATCGCTCGTGAAGAAGATCCAACTCAGGATCGGGAAGCACTCGATGATGAACAACAGACCGCTGAAGAGGTGTACCTGGGTCTCAGAACGAGCGCGGGTATGGTCACCGCTTCCAGCGACCGCGAGCTCGTCGAGCGCTTAGTTTCAGCCGGATGGGCCGCGCTTTCGAGCGATTCGACGCTCAGGCTGACAAGTTCCGGATGGCTACGGCTGGACTCCATTGCGAACGACTTGACTCTTCTCCGAAGTCGTTAATACATTTGCACTTATGAACCGCGTCGAGGAGCTGTCGACACGCGAACGTCGCGTTCTGGAAGCGGTCATTCAAACGTACGTTCAGACCGCTGAGCCCGCCGGTTCGAGAACTTTGTCGCGGCTGTTCGGTCTCGGCGTGTCGCCTGCCACCATCCGCAACACGATGAGCGACCTGGAAGAGAAGGGCTTCCTCTTCCACCCTCATACGTCGGCCGGCCGAGTACCTACGAACAAGGCCTACCGGGCCTACGTCGATGGCCTGATCGACAGGCCGACGCCGGTTGCGCTGGCCGAGGGCAACCACCTCGCCGAAGTGTTGAGCGCCCACGATTCCCCGATCGAGACGATCCTCCGCCGCGCCGCGCAGAGCCTCGGTATTCTGACGCAGGAGCTCGGCGTCGCCATGGGACCGCGGCTGGCTACATCGCTTCTGCGAAGCCTGGATCTCGTGCGCGTGAGCGACGAGCGGTTGTTGATGGTTCTGGCACTCGAAGGTGGTGCGGTGCGAACCGTCTTCGTCGAGGTTGCCGGGTCGATCGCCGAGACGGCGCTTGCGGAGGTGACCAAGGTGCTCAACGAGCGTCTCGCCGGTCTGACGCTCGAGGAAATTCGCACGTCGGTCGGGCAGCGTCTCCGCGACACGATCGCCGTGCACCATGCGCGCGAGCTTCTCAATATTTTCGTACAGGAGGCCGAGGCGTTATTCGACGAGAAGATGGCGCTGGGCGAGGATCGGGTTCTGCTGGGTCAGGCGGCCGTCCTCGCCGAGCAGCCGGAATTCGCCGCGGCCGACCGCATGCGACGCCTCATCGAGCTCACGGATCGGCCTCAGGCGTTGGCCGACGCGCTGAGAAAACGGGGCGAGACGTCGGGGATCTCGATCACAATCGGCACCGAGCACGCGGACGAGCGTCTCCGGGACTTCACCGTTGTGACGGCGGAGTACCGCGCGGGGTCTTTAGCGGGAGTCATCGGCGTGATCGGTCCGACGCGCATGCCCTACGAGAAGGTGATTTCGTTGGTGAACCATACGTCGCAGTTGCTCACCGAGCTGCTGCCCTGAGGCCATGGCCGACTACTACGAACTACTGAGTGTCAGCAGGACGGCCACCGACGAGGAGATCAAGAGCGCCTACCGGAAGTTCGCGATGCGCTGGCATCCGGATCGGAATAACGGATCCAAGGAATCCGAGGAGAAGTTCAAGCAGCTCACGGAGGCGTACGACGTCCTCCGGGATCCCCAGAAGCGGGCCGCGTACGACCGCTATGGCGAGGCAGGGCTCCGTGCGGGAGGTGTGCCCGGCGGATTCCATCATTTCGACCTCTCCGAAGCGCTCAACGTGTTCATGCGCGACTTCGGCTTCGGCGGAGGGTTCGGCACGATCTTCGGGGATCCGCGAGAGGGAGGCAGCGTCCGCACCGGCGCGGATGTGAAGGTGACGCTGCACCTCGCGCTGCAGGAGGTCGCGACCGGCGTCGAAAAACCCGTGTCGCTCAAGCTGCTGGAGCCGTGCGATCGATGCGAAGGCCAGGGTGCCGAGCCGGGATCGAACGCCCAGGTCTGTCAGAGCTGTGGCGGCGCCGGCGAAGTGCGGCGGGCGCAGCGCTCCTTTTTCGGCCAGTTCATCACCGTTGCCCCGTGTCCGACGTGCAAGGGCGAAGGAAGCGTCATCGCGTCGCCGTGCAAGAAGTGCCGCGGCGATGGTCGCGTGCGCTCCGACCGCGAGATCCGAATCCAGGTGCCGGCAGGTGTCGCGACGGGACAATACATGACGCTCCGCGGCGTCGGGAACGCGGGCGCCCGCGGCGGCGCACGTGGCGACGTGCACGTGGTCTTCGAGGTCGCCGACGATCCACGTTTCGAGCGGGACGGGGAAGATCTCTACACCGAGGTGCTCACGACCTATCCGCAGCTCGTTTTCGGAGCGGACGTCACCATTCCCACGGTGACCGGAAGCGTCGTGTTGAGCGTGCCGGCCGCGACGCAGAGTGGCCAGATTTTCCATCTTCGGGGACGCGGCCTCCCCCGCGTCAATTCGAGCGGAACGGGCGATCTCCACGTGCGGGTGCAGCTCTGGACGCCGGAGCGCCTGACCGAGCGAGAAGAAGCGCTGATCAAGGATCTCGCGACGGTGCAGAAGAGCGTTCCTGTCGATCGCGGCAAGAGTTTCTGGACGCGGATGCGCGACGCGCTCGGCGCGTGACTCCGGGCGGCTGGACATCCGTTCGTGTTCGATCACCTAGCAACAGAGCCGCGGTCGCCAATGCGCTATTTGCGCTCGGTGCCGAGGGCATTCACGAGCTCGACGACGATCTAGTCACGCACATTCGCGACATCGACCGTTCGCACGCCGGAACCATTCTCCAGCGGGCGGATGCCACGGCCAGCGTCGAGTTCTCTCCCACCCCAACTGTCGACTGGTCGTCGGAGTGGCGTTCACGCATCACGTCGCACCGTGTCGGAAGTTTGGTAGTCACGCCGCCCTGGCTCGCGCAACAGTTCACCGAGCGCGAACGGATAACGATCGATCCGGGCATGGCGTTCGGAACAGGCGACCACGAGACGACGCGGGGAGTGCTGCGGCTGATGCAAAGAGTGGTAGGCATCGGTGAGCTGGTTGCCGACCTCGGCGCGGGGAGCGCTGTGCTCGCGATAGGCGCGGCAAAGTTGGGCGCCCGACGCGTCGTCGCCGTCGAGATCGATCCAGACGCCATTGGCAACGCCGAGGAGAATATCCGCGCCAATCAGGTCTCTGGGGTCGTCACGATCATCGAAGGCGACGCCGCTTCGTTGCTGCCGCTGATCGCGCCGGTGCAGGTGGTTCTCGCGAACATCATCTCGTCGGTGCTGCTCGAGCTCTTGCCGATCGTCAGGGGCGCGCTGGACGAAAGGGGAATGGCGATCTTGAGTGGAATCCTGAAGGCCGAGCAGAGCGAGATGGAATCCGCGTTTCGCGAGGGTGGGTGGCGGATCGTCGACTCGGACGAAGAGGGCATGTGGTGGAGCGTCACGATCGCGCCCCGGTAGTCGCGCTTTTCAGCGCGGAGCCACTGGCCGAAGGCGACATGCGCCTGCCCGAAGCGCCGGCACAACACGCGCGCGTGCGTCGGGTTGAACCAGGCGCAGCGGTGCGCTTGTTGGATGGGCGCGGACGCGTGGCCGACGCCGTCGTGCGCACCATCGACAAGAAGGGGATGGCCGTCTCGATTCTCGCCATCACGGAGATCGCCAGACCTACGCCGCTCGAGGTGATTGTTCCCGTGGCTGATCGGGATCGCATGCTGCTCGCCGCAGAGAAATGCGTGGAGCTGCAGGTCACGGCCTGGCGACCCGCCTACTTCGCGCGGTCGCGGAGCGTCAGTCCGCGAGGGGAGGGGGAGAAGTTTCACGAGAAAGTGCGCGCGCGGATGCAGAGCGCGCTGGAGCAGTGCGGTGCCGCGTGGATGCCCGAGTTGCACGAAGAGGCGGACGTGTCGGACGCGATGCGTCAGATTCCAGGAGACTGGAATCGGCTACTTCTCGATGTCACAGGAGTTGCCCTCCCCTCGATGATTCAGAACGGTTCGATTTCGATAGCCGTAGGTCCCGAAGGAGGGTTGGAGCGACGCGAGCTCGAGGAAGCACAGCACCGTGGGTGGCGCCCAGCGTCAATCGGTGGGACGACGCTTCGATTCGAAACCGCCATCATTGCCGGTGCTGCCGTCATCCGGGCCGCACAACTGTCACCGCGGAGCGCGTGAGTGGCCACCGATTGTCTGTTCTGCCGCATCATCAACAAGGAGATCCCCGCGAAGATCGTCGCGGAGGATCAGCACTGCGTCGCGTTTCGCGACATCAATCCGCAAGCGCCGGTTCACATCCTCGTAATTCCTCGCGAGCACGTCCCGTCGCTCAACGAGGCAACTGATCCGACGATGCTCGGGAGACTGTGTCTCCTCGCGGCCAAACTTGCGAAGTCCGAGGGACTCGCCGAGCGCGGATATCGTACCGTTCTCAACACGAATGCCGATGCGGGGCAGACGGTCTTCCACGTGCACCTGCATCTGCTCGGCGGACGACGGTTCGCATGGCCGCCCGGTTAGCTTGACAGCACTCGCGAAAAAACCGTAAGTTAAACGGCTATCCGCACTTACCGTCGACACTTCTGGAAGCTAAGCGAGCGCCGAAACGAGAGATGGACGCCAACCGAAACAATCGCCGCCGCTTCAGCTGATGTCTGCGTTGCAGGCTCGGCTGCAGGCTGAGCTCACAGCCTCACGAAAGGCCCAGGACAAAGCCACCACGCTTCTCCTTGGCACGACGTTGTCCGAGGTCAAGAACCGCTCGATCGAGCTGAAACGCGATCTCACCGACGACGACGTGGTGGACGTCATCCGTCGCGGCATCAAGAAGCGGCGTGAATCGGTCGACATGTTCACGAAAGGCGGCCGCCAGGAGCTGGCGGACAAGGAGAGCGCTGAAGTCACGATGCTCGAGCGCTACCTGCCTGCGCAGACGGATCCCGAACAAATCCGGGCGGCGGTCAAAGCGGCGATCGCGGCTGGCGCGACGAACGTCGGGGCCGTGATGGGTAAAGTCATGCCGCAGTTCAAGGGAAAGGCCGAAGGGAGCACCATCAACGCCATTGTGCGCGAGGAACTCGCCGGCACGTGAATCGTCACGCGCTGAGCGTCCTCGAGCTTCATCGGGTGCTCGATGTAGTTGCCAGTGGCGCGACTTCGGAGCTCGGCGCGCAGCGCGTTCGCGACCTCGTGCCGAGCACGGACCGCGCGTGGATCGAACGCGAGCACGCCCGAGTCGCCGCCGTTCGCGCGCTGCGCGCCGGCGAGCCGCCGTGGTATCCCGAGCCGGCGCCGGATCTCCGCCATGGACTCGAACGACTTCGCGTCGCCGGTCTTGCATGGACCACCACGGAGCTCCTCGCCGCCAAGCAACTCCTGCGGAGCTCGAGACGTACGCGCGAAGCTCTTGGGGACGAGAAGCGGCCGGCGGCCGCCCGTGCGATGCTTGCCCCGTTCGTCGCTCGACTCGTCGCGGATAAAACCATCGAGGCGGCGATCGATCGATGCATCGGCGACGACGCCCTCGTCAAAGACGAGGCGTCACCGACCCTGCGGAAGCTTCGTCGCGAGCTGCGTGCGTCGGAGGGGGAGCTGATTCGCCTGTTGGAGAAGCAGCTGTCACGGCTCGACGAGTCCTATCGCGTGCCGGACATGTCCGTGACGATGCGCAACGGCCGGTATGTGATCCCCGTGCGACGGGAGGGGCGCTCCGCGGTCAGCGGCATCGTCCACGACGCGTCCGGCAGCGGTGCCACGTTGTTCATCGAGCCGCCAGCCGCCGTGGAGTTCGGAAACCGGATTCGCGAGCTGGAAGCAGACGAACGCGAGGAAGTGGAGCGAATCCTCGCGGAGCTCACCGAACAGATTCGCCCACGGCATGACGACCTCGTGGCGTCGCTCGATGCGCTCGCCGAATTGGACTCCCTTCACGCGCGCGCCAAGTTCGCCGAAGCGTACGAATGCGTCGCGCCGACGTTCGGCGTGCCGAGCGATGGATGGATCATTCACTCAGGGCGCCATCCGCTACTGCTCGCGCGCGGGGTGGACGTCGTCGCGTTCGACCTCGAGATGGCTTCGCACGAGCGCACGCTGGTGGTCTCCGGTCCGAACACAGGCGGGAAAACCGTCCTGCTGAAGGCCGTCGGGCTCCTCTCCGCGATGGGTCAGGCCGGTGTTCCGCCCACGACGGGGAAAGGGTCCCGGCTCGCCATCTTCGACGACTATTTCGCCGACATCGGCGACGAACAGTCGATCGAGGCGAGTCTCTCGACGTTCAGCGCGCATTTGAAAAATCTTGCCGAAATCCTCGCGTCGGCCACGTCGGCATCGCTCGTCCTGATCGACGAGTTGGGGTCCGGCACCGATCCCCTCGAGGGCGCATCGCTGGGATGGGCGATTCTCGAGGAATTGACCCGGCGCGGGACGGCCACGCTCGCGACGTCGCATCTCGGGACGCTGAAGGAGCTCGCCACGCAAGTTTCCGGCGTCGTGAACGCCTCGCTGCAATTCGACTCCGAGCGACTCGCGCCGACGTATCTCTTCGTGAAGGGAGTCCCGGGGCGGTCATACGGCATCAGCATCGCGCGCAAGCTCGCGCTTCCGGAATCGGTGGTCGCGCGCGCGGAAGAGCGCGTCCCGACTACGGAGCGAGACATCGCGGCCCTTCTCGAGCGCTTGGAGCAGCACGAAGCGGAGCTGAAGCAGCGCGAGCAGGATCTCCATGTACTGCTCGAAGACGCGAAGCAGCGCATTCACGACCTCGTGAAGCGCGAGCGCACCGTGCGCGCGCGGGAGCGCGAAGTCGAACGTCAGTCACGCCAGGAGGCGCGAAAGTACCTGCTCAACGCGAGGGCGGAGATCGAGCGCACCCTGCGCGAGCTGAAGAAGGCGGGCGCCGAGGAATTGGAGGAGAAGGCGCGAGCCGCTCGGCAACAGACGGAGCATCTCGCCGCGCGGCAGGCAGCGGTCATCGACCAGTTGGACGCGGAAGAGGACAAGGCGCGGAACAAGGCCGGAAAGCGCCGCGCGACGGAACGCGATCTCGCGTCCGCCGGCGACTTCGTGAAGGTGGAAACGCTCGCGGGAAAGACAGGCCGAGTGCTGGAGGTCCGAGGCGGTGACGCGCTGGTAGCCGTGGGTTCGGTCAAGCTGACGGTTCCTCTCACGACGCTGGTGAAGATGGACGCGGACGAGGTCCAGGTGGCGGTCGCCTGGCATGGCGACCTCCCGGAAGCGCATGTGCGCAGCGAGATCGACGTGCGGGGACTGCGGTACGACGAGTTGGACAGCACCGTTCTGCAAGCACTCGACGACGCGATTCGGGCAGACCTCCCGTCGTTGCGCATCATTCACGGCAAGGGCACCGGCGCTCTGCGGGAGCGCGTCGGTGAGATGCTGAGCAAGGACACGCGCGTGAAGCAGTTTCGCCTCGGTGCGTGGAACGAGGGCGGTGCCGGCGTGACGATCGCCGAGCTGGGATGATCCCCGACGACGTCGTCGAGCAGGTGCGCGAGCACGCCGACATCGTGTCGATCGTCGGTGAGCTGGTGAAGCTGAAGCGCGTCGGCAACAGCTTTCGCGGCCCCTGTCCCTTTCATCAGGGGAAAGACCCCAACTTCGCCGTGTCGCCGAAGGGCGGGTACGTCTGCTTCGTCTGCCATGAGAAGGGCGACGTGTTCAACTTCGTGCAGAAGCGTCTCGGTCTCGACTTCGTCGACGCCGTGAAGTACGTCGGCGCCAAATCCGGCGTGGAAGTGAAGGACGTCGCGCGCGACCGCGCGAGCGGCCCCGACCCGCGCGAGAAGTTCTGGGAGATCAACGGCGCAGCGGCCGACTATTTCACTCAGGCGCTGTGGAGTGACGACGTTGGCGTTCCCGCGCGCGAATATCTCGCGAAGCGCCAGATGGACCGCGAGACCGCGGATCGGTTCGGACTGGGCTTCGCGCCGCGTGACGGAGCGCTGTTGCAGTCGCATCTCGAGGCGCTGGGTTTCGACGCCGCGCGCCAGGTCGAAGCGGGCCTGCTCGTCGTCAAGGAAGAGGGCGATGAGCCGCGCTCCCGCTTTCGCAACCGGCTGATGTTCCCGATTTACGACCCGCAGGGGCGCGTGATCGCGTTCGGCGGGCGCGTGATCGGGACGGGTGAGCCGAAGTATCTCAATTCAGCGGAGTCCCCGACCTTTCAAAAGGGCGCCACACTGTACGGGTTGAACTGGGCCAAGAACGCCATTCGCCGGGATGAACGCGTCCTGGTCGTGGAGGGGTACTTCGATTGCGTCCGACTGCTCGCGGCGGGCATTGAAAGCACCGTCGCGCCGCTCGGGACGGCGCTGACCGACGCGCAAGCGGAGCTGATTCGCAAATACACCACGACCGTTTTTCTGCTGTACGACTCCGACAAAGCCGGTCTCAAAGCGACCTTTCGGGCGGGAGACGTTCTCCTGCGACAAGGGATCAAGGTGCACGTGGTCACTCTCCCGGAGGGTGAGGATCCCGACACGTTCGTTCAACATCAGGGGCGCGAGAAACTCGAGGCCCAGTTGGCAAACGCGATCGACGTCTTCGAGCGCAAGCTGCAGATCCTGGAGCGCGGCGGATGGTTCAGTGATTTGCGGCGGAAGCGCGTCGCGCTCGATCGCTTGCTGCCGACGATCCGGGCGGCCGCCGATCCGATCACCCGCGGGTTGTACCTCGCCCGGGCGGCGGAAGCAGTCGGCGTCGGCCAGGACGTCCTGCAGCGCGAGTTGCGGCAGGGAAGCCGTTCGCGCGCTGACACGCGCCGTGATGCGCCCGAGCATCTGCCCGAGGATTACGAGTCGGCCGAAGACGCGGGGAGGGCACTCCCGAAGGATCGCCGTCGGCCATCGGGACACCTTTCACCCGAAAGGGAATTGGTTCGCTTACTGCTACATCGCCGCCACGACATAGAAACCGTAGCGGAACAAGTCGGACCTGCGAACTTCCGGGAACCGTGGCTGGCGCAGATCTTTAGCCGACTCGTTGCGGCACCCGATGAGTCCGTCGAGTCGCTGGCGAACTCGCTCGACGAAGAAGCCGTGGGCTTCTTCAATGATCTGGCCGAGAACAGTGGCGGACTGGAAGAGTCCGGCAAGATCATCAAGGACTCCGTCTTCGCGTTCCGTCAGCGGGAGATCGGGGACAGGATGCGTGATCTGGACGAACAGTTGACGCTCGCGGATCAGGCCACGAAGGACCAGATCAATCTGGAGAAGGATCGTCTGCAGGAGGAAATGCAGACGCTGGGAGCGCCTCGGCAATGGAAACAGTTCAAACGCACCAGGTCATAACCGGAATGGAGATCACGTGAACCCCGATGTCGCAGCGCTCCTCGCGGTACAGGAAGACGATCTCCGTACCTATGACATCGAGGATCGACTCGAATCGCTGGCCCCTCGTTTGGCCGCGCTCGAGAAGGATCGCAAGCGCGCGGAAGACGCGCAGACGCAGAGCAAGCTCCAGGTCGAGGCGGAGGAGCAGCGGCAACGCGAGCTGCAGGATCGTCTGCGGCAACATCGCGAGATGCGGGACAAGAGCGAGGCACTGCTCGGTCAGGTGACTTCGCCCCGCGAAGCCGCGGCCGCCATGGCGCAGATCGATCAGGCCAAGCGATTCATCGCGGATGAAGAGCGCGATCTCGAGACGCTCTCGCATCGGCTCACCGACCTGCGAAAAGCCGTGATCGAGGGCGAGAAGGCGGTGAAAGAGATCGAGCGGGTGCAGCTGGAGACGCGTGCTTCGCTGGACGCGGATCGCGCCGCACTGCAGAAAGAGCTGGACGAGGTGCACGCGCAGCGCAATTCAAAAGCGCAGGGCGTGGCGCGTTCGCTGCTCCAGCGGTACGACCGCATCCGGTCGAAGCGCCGGAGTACGGCGGTTTTTCCACTTCGCGGGCAGTCGTGCGCACATTGTGATACGGCGATCCCGGTTCAGCGGCGCAGCACGATGGCAGCTACAGGCGCGACAGAG
>Ga0070696_100000550_pt1 | contig 23835 bp, 22 predicted proteins | sample KBSK1253metaG_FD_65474 | JGI IMG/M metagenome (GOLD analysis project Ga0070696, IMG submission 65474) | Corn, switchgrass and miscanthus rhizosphere microbial communities from Kellogg Biological Station, Michigan, USA - KBS K1-25-3 metaG | ecosystem: Host-associated > Plants > Roots >... | reverse complement strand
GTGTCGCCGTCCAGTTGCTGTTGGACAAAAGGCCCGTCTCGCCTGTGAACGGGTCGGCAAACGTGGCGGGAAACCACTGGCGCGATGCCTGCTGATAGCGTGTCCGCTCGAAGCCGGCATCGGCGAAGACGCTCACTCGATCCGTCGGCGTGTAGCTGAAGTCGACTCCGTAGACCTTGCGGCGATCCCACAGGACACCGGCGTTCGATTCCGTGAAGTTCGTCGCGATGTACTCCCCGTGTCCGGAGAGGCTCGCCGCGTCGGTCAGATGCCAGGTGACCATGCCCTGCGCTTCGTGCCGGTGATAAGGCGCCTCGTCAAATTTCCGCAGATACGGAAGGTTCGACACCGCAAGCGGATCGCCTTGCAGCACACTCGATTGGTTGAAGAGATACGGTGCCGTCGACCGGTTCGTGAACTGGTACCAGGATTTCAGCTCAACCGGACCAAAGTGTCGTGTGTCGAACGATGCCTTCACTCTGTTGTCGTCCATCCAGGCGACCTCGCGGAAATCACGGTTCGTCCGTCCGAACGTGTAGGCGAGGCTGACCCGGCTGTCGCGACCGAAGTTGTAGCTACCCTCCCCCGTCGCCGTGTGCGTCGCATAGGCGATCGGTAAGGCACGGAAGGTGCCGCCAGGCGTGTCCGTCGGTCGTGCGTACTGATCCTCAAAGACGAACATGCTGAGTGTCAGCGGCGTCTCGTGATTGTCCAGCTTCGATAATCGGTATTGGCCTGTCAGGCGAAAGTTCTTGAACGGCTCGCCCGTCCATTGCGCGTGCACTGTCTGGGTATTCATCGACGTTTCGGCCGTCGATCGCGGGAGACCGGCTGAATCGGTCGCGTTGAACGACAGACCGCTGCTGGCGCTGGTGAGCACGTCGGACGTGTTCGTCGAAAAGGGAATCACCGGCTCGTTCTGCCGCATGAACCCAAACGATACGAGCGCGTTGAGCGTCGCGTGCATCGGCAGGTTCTTGACTACGAGCGTCCCCGACGCCTCGTGATACAGGTTGCTCGGATACAGAGCGATGCGTCCGGCCGCAGGTCCGCCGTCATAGGTCCCGACCGGGTTCGCCGAATCGGTCAGACGTAGCGGGTTGTCGAACGTCAACGACGCGTAGTGGTCAACGAAGTCCGACAGCCGGTACGACCCGCTGGCGTAGACGCGGCCTTCGGGCTTGGCCCACTCGCCGGACACGCGAAGGTCGCGGGTGTCGTACTTCACCGGCCACGGCACCTCGACGTACTCCCCGAACCCGAACGACCCGCTCCACGGTCGAAACCCGTCACGCGACTCGTTCGAGAACGACGCCTTCGCGACAAACGGATATGTCGCCACAAGGGTGAATTCGCCGCCAACTCTTTGCCGCCGTAGCGCTTCGTCAATGGATTGCGCACTCCGGCTGACGTAGCCGTCGAGTTTCGCCGTCGCTTCGGCGATGCTCGTAGAATTCTGAAGGTCGCGTCGAATGCTGTCAGCGATCGTCAAAGTGTTCGTGCCGACACCGCCATAGAGCGACCGCGCGCCGAAGGCGTAGTTGTGCGGCGTCTCGTCGTACAACATCGACCATTGGAAGATGCCGGCCGTCCCACCGTCCATCGTCAGGTCCTGGTCGCCTCGCCCCAGTTCGCGGCCAACGAGATTGAAGGTCCCGCGGCCCTCACGGTAATGGGCCTCGAGGCCACCGGTGATGCCGTCGCGCAGGTCGCGGAATTCCTGCAGCTTCGACGACGCTCGCTGGTCATCCACGCCGAACAGGGCAAGTGAACCGCGCAGCGACCACGGCATGGTCGCTTGAACGCCAAGAAAATCTGGGGCGACAGGTGAGAATGTCGGATACAGCAGCGGTCCATTTGCGATCGGGTAGTAGGCCATCGGCGTACGCAGGCCGGCGTTCGGGCGAACGCGTGGGTCGATGTTCCGATTCGACTTCAGGTACCAGACCGGAAACAGCGTGCTGGCCTGCGTTGGATCCTGCGTGCCCGACGCTTGTGCCTGAGCTCCTTCGGCGGAAGCCGGCTCCGTTGCAGCGGGTTGCCCCTGCGCAAGCAGGCGCGCGGATCCAACAAGCCAGGCGATCACGAGCGCGGCGGCCGCGTGTGAGTAAGGTGGCTTCATCGGTGCCACAACTTTCCGGATGGGCTATTGCTGCCGTGAATGTTGACGTGACAGTTGGTGCAACTGCGGTACGACAACTGCGCGAACGACTGGTACACCGTCCGTCCCGCGGCTCGATCGGCTGCTGATGGCGCGTAGAGAATGCTTGGATGAGAGAAGCTCGCATGGCAACGCTGACAGAGAAGGGGCTTCTTCACGACCAGCAGCGGCTCGTGCGACGAACCGTGGGGATCGTGGCAGTTGAGGCAGTTTTCGCGCACGGGCGGATGTTCGAAGAGAAACGGGCCGCGCTTCTCCGAGTGGCACTCGACGCACTTGTCGTTCGTCGAATTCGCGGCAATGAGTCGCGGCGCCTGGGTTCCGTGCGGGTTGTGGCAGCTGGTGCACTGCATCTTCTCTTCGCGCAGCGGATGGTGCGACGTCTTCATCATCGCGGTCCGTATCTGCTGATGGCATGACGTACACAACTGCTGCTGCGTCGGCTGCTGGAGAAGTTTCTGGTTTCCACCGTGGACGGCGTGACAATCCATGCACGCCAGCTTGCGCTCGTCGTGCGCGCTTCCGTGCCACAACGCGGTGCTGCCGCGCGTGTGACATAGCAGGCAGACCGCGTTGCGCTCGCTTGTCGGCACCGCCTTCGAGAAGGTCATCAGGCCGCCGACGTTGCGGCCGCCGCCGCCCGCGACGTGTTTCGATGCCGGACCGTGACAACTCTCGCAGCCGAAGCGCGACCCGGGAGTTCGGGGGTCTGCGCTGTGGCTGTGTGTCTGATTCATGTAGCTCACGAACTTGTCGTAGTGGCACTGCGCACACGCTTCGGAGCCAACGTACGTGGCTCCCGCGGACTTCGTGGGCAGCGGGAGTGCGCCCAGCTGGTCCGGATTTCGTGTGGTCCCTTCATTGGGCTGCGTCGACCTCTCTTGCGTCGGCTTCGGATCCGCCAGCGGCGTCCCTGCAGAAAGAATCGCCATCGCCGCGATCGCCAGAATCCACGTGACCAGGACTGCCTTCATTCGTCGCATTCGCGCCTCGCCTGGATGCCGGGCAGCTGAGCGAGCGAAACAGAGGGACCAAGAGTCGAGCTCGATGTTGGTCGGATGGAGGGTTCACGAGCGATCGCGGTGGCCATCTCGCGCTTCGTGACGGCAAGCGTGAAGCCAAGAGCGTTTCAGGCGTGGATGCCGTATCTATCCGACGGTGCGATCGCCACTTACAGCAGCTGGTTGCAGCGTGTGGCCGTTGCGCGGAGATGCGACGAGCGCGCGAGATGACGCACTCGCGCAAACACCACGCACTCACTCTCGGACGTCTGATCATGGTGTGTGTTCGTGCGTGAGAACAGCGGCCTGACGGCGCCGACGAGCTCGAACTGACTCGCCGTGCGGTTGTCGGTCATTGAGGAAGATGGCGGGGCCCGACCAACATGGGCCCCGTCTCCATAATGTTCGCCAGGCGCGTCGCTCATGGGAAACGAGCGACGATGCGCTATTGCGTGACCGCCCCAGCCGCAGGAGCAGTCGCCGTATCCGACCGCGTCTTGCGCTCGACGAACCGCTGTATGACGACGTACAGCACAGGGATGATGAAGACACCGAGTAGCGTCGCGGTTGCCATGCCGCCAAATACAGTGGTGCCCAGCGCACGCCGCGACGCCGCGCCGGCGCCAGTGGCGACAACGAGCGGCAGCACCCCCAGTAGGAAGGCAAACGACGTCATCAGAATTGGCCGGAATCGCAATTGCGCCGCTTCTCCGGCAGCGTCCGCGATTGGGACACCGTGCGCTCGGCGGAGTTCAGCAAACTCCACGATCAGAATGGCGTTCTTGGCCGCGAGCCCGATGAGCGTAATGATGCCAATCTGCGTATATAGATCGTAGGGATACGAGCGTAGACCGATCGCGATCAGCGCGCCAAGCAGACCCAATGGAACGGCAAGCACGACAGCAAACGGTGTACTCCAGCTCTCATAGAGTGCGGCGAGAAACAGCGCCACGAGAATCGCGGCGAAACCGAAAATGAATGGCTCCGCGCCTTCGCTTCGTTGCTGCTGGAAGAGTGTGCCCGTCCATTCGTACCCGAATCCTTGCGGCAAAACCTCGTGCGCGACCTCGGCGAGCGCGGCGGCCACCTGCCCCGAGCTGTATCCTGATCCGTTCGCCCCCGTCAGATGCGCCGCGCGGAAGCGGTTGTACCGGTAGACGACCTCCGGTCCCGCCACTGCGCGAACGTTTACCAACGTGCTCAACGGGATCATGTCGCCGTCGCGGCCGCGCACGTGGAACTGGTTGATGTCGTCGGGTCGGCCGCGGTACTGCGCCTCGGCCTGTATCAAGACGCGCCATGTTCGGCCGAAGCGGTTGAAGTCGTTCACATACAACCCGCCGAGAAATGTCTGCAGCGCCGAATAGACATCGGTGACGGGGACGCCGAGCGTTTGCGCCTTGTCGCTATCCAGATCCACGCGGAACTGTGGAACGGTCGTCCGCAATCCTGTGTTGATCGACGCGATTTCCGGACGCTGCCGTGCGGCCTGCACGAAGGCTTGTGTGACGTCCGAGAGCTGCGTGAGATCGCCGTCAGTTCGATCCTGCAGCATTAGCTCGAATCCGCCGGAGGCACCCAGACCGAGAATCGGGGGCAAGCCGAAGCCGAAGACAATTGCGGCCTGGAGCTGCACAAATTTCGGCTGAATCGAGCTCAGGATGGTCTGCTGATCGAGGTGCAGCGTGTCCCGCTCGTCCCACGGCTTGAGCAGCGCGATGACCGTGGTGACGTTGGAGTTGATCGTATTCGTCAGACGATCCAGACCGCCGTATGTGGTAACCGCTTCGACGCCGGGATTCGACCGCAAGATGTCCTCGACCTGGCTGACCACATGATCGGTGCGCTCGATCGATGCGCCGTCCGGCAGGCGGACGGCCACAAAAAAGAGGCCCTGATCCTCATCGGGCAGGAATCCGCCGGGCGCTCGTCGAAAGAGCGCGCCGGCGACCAGGTAGCAGGCGGCCAACGCCACCAGCGCGAAGGCAGCTCGACGAACCAGCGTCTGCACGCCGATCAGGTATTGATTCGTGGTCCACGCGAACGCGCGATTGAAGCGGCCAAACCCGCGCGCAAGCCACCCCCGCGCTTCCTTCTTCGGCTTCAGGATGAAAGCGCTCAGCGCCGGACTCAGCGTCAGAGCATTGAACGCCGAGATCAACACGGACGCGGCGATTGTCAGCGCGAACTGGCGATAGATTTGACCCGAGATGCCGCCGAGGAACGCGACGGGAATGAAGACGGCCGCCAGGATGAACGCGATCGCGACGACGGGTCCCGATACCTCGTCCATCGCCTGGATGGTCGCGTCGCGCGGAGCCATCCCAAGATCGATCTTGTGCTGCACCGCCTCGACGACCACGATCGCATCGTCGACGACGATGCCGATGGCGAGGACGAGGCCGAACATGCTCGTCATGTTGATCGAGAATCCCAGGAGCGGAAAGAGCGCAAAGGTCCCGACAATCGAGACGGGCACCGCCAGGAGCGGGATCAACGTCGCGCGCCAGTTCTGGAGAAATACGAAGACCACCAGGATGACGAGCGCGACGGCCTCGAACAATGTCACGACGACGTCCGCGATTGACCTTCTCACGAAGCGCGTCGTGTCCAGGCCGACGCGGTAATCGAGACCTGCAGGGAATGCCGGCCTAGCGTCGTTGAGAAATCGCCGAACACGGTCGGCAGTTTCGACGGCGTTGGCTCCGGGGGTGAGATATACGATGACCGCGCTCGCTGGCTTCTTGTTGAATCGCGAGAACGTCTTGTAGTCCTGCGCCCCAAGTTCCACGCGTGCCAGATCGCGGATCCGCAGCAGCGATCCGTCCGGTTCTGCGCGGAGCACAATGTCGCCGAATTGCTGCGGCTCGACGAGGCGGCCGGCTGTGTTCACTGGATACTGAAGGTCGGTGCCCGAGGCGACCGGAGGTTGGCCGATGGTGCCAGAGAGGTTCTGCCGATTCTGCGCCTGGATCGCCGCGCTGATGTCGGTCGCCGTCAGGCCGAGCGTCGCCATCTTGGACGGATTGACCCACACGCGCATTGCATAATCCTGACGGGATGCGAGGCGCGCCTCGCCGACGCCCGGAAGGCTGCCGATCCGATCCAGCAGACTGATCGTGACGAAGTTGTTGAGGAACAGGGCATCGTAGCGGTCGTCGGTGGACGTGAACGCCATGCCGAGCAGAATGGCCGTCGAGAGTTTCTTGACGGACACGCCCTCACGCTGCACCTCCGCTGGGAGCGATGGCAGCGCGAGGTTCACTCGGTTCTGGGTCTGCACCGTCGCGGTATCAACATTCGTCCCGAGATCGAACGTGACGTCGATTGTCACGACGCCATCGTTCGAGCTACGTGAGAAGAAGTAGAGCATCCCGTCGAGTGCTACGAGCTGCTGCTCGATCGGCTGCGCCACGGTTCGCTCGAGATCTTGTGCGTTCCCGCCACGAAGATTAGCTGTAATTTGCACCACGGGCGGGACGACCTCAGGGTAGGTCGCAATCGGAAGATTCGGGATCGCAACGGCGCCGAGAAGAACCGTGACAATCGCGATCACGATGGCGAAGACGGGTCGATCAATGAAGAACTTGGCCACCCGTCACCGTCCGGTCGTCGCCGCCGACCCACTGAACGGACGCGGGGTGACTCGCAGTCCGGGTCGGACCTTCTGAAGACCTTCGACGATGACAGCGTCTCCTGACTTGAGTCCCTGCTCGATGATCAATCGCTCATCCACGCGATCACCCGTCACCACGCGACGAACCTGAACGGTGTTGTCCGTCCCGACCGTCAAGACCGACTGTTGTCCTTGCAGATCCTGGACGGCCCGCTGCGGTACGAGGAAGGCCTGTGTGTGTTCGGCCGTTCGCACACGCACGCGGGCAAACTGGCCGGGGAGCACAGAACGATCAGGATTTTGAAACATCGCCTGGACTTCCAGTGTGCCGGTCCTCGTGTTGACGCTGTTCAGCGTGTTCTCGATGCGACCCTCATGGGGGTGGACAGTGCCGTCGCCGAGGACCAGTTCGATTGGAAGCGATTTGCTGTTTGCCTGCCGGAAGATCTGTGACTCCTCCTCGCTCACCTGGAAACGGACCCAGATCGGATCGAGCGGCACGATGGTGGTCAGCGGCAACGCTGATGATTTCGTCACTAGACCCCCGACCTGCAGGAGGCTGTCCCCGACGCGACCGCTGATCGGCGCGCGAATAGTTGCGTATTGCAGATTCAATTCCGCCGTCCGCAAGATCGCACGATTCGCCTCGAGAGTCGCTTTGCGGGCTTTGACCAGGGCCTCACCTGACCGCCGCGCCGCAAGCGCGTTGTCGAGATCTTGCCGTGCGACGGCGTCTTCCTTCACCAACGGCTCCAAGCGCTCGACATCCTGCCTGGCTTTCACCTGGTTCGCTTCCGCTTGGGCGATGTCGGCTGTGGCTTGCGCGAGCGCTCCACGAGCCCGGTCGACTTCGGCCTCATAGGGGCGCACATCCAGCACGTAGAGCACCTGGCCCGCTAGTACGTCCGAGCCGATGCCGAACGTTCGGCGGTCAACGTACCCGTCGACCCGTCCACGGACCTCGACCAGATCGCGCGCATAGGTCCGCGCGGGGTACTCACGATGCGTCGTCGCGTTCTCGCCGTTCACGTGAACGACGCTGACCTCGGGCGGCGGTGGTGAAGCGGCCGTCGCCGCGGCCCTGCCACAGCCCGCTAACCAAGGCCCTCCCAGCGCGAACACGAGTGCGATGGCTGAGGCGGCCCGAACATTTGCGTGCGCCGTCCCAGTCGCTAGAAATGCACCCACCGTCGTCCGCAGGCGCAAACGCCAGGCCAATCCGATGCCACGTCACACGAGTTGAATGCGGCCGTCGTTGCGCCAGTTCGCGAATCCACGCACATCACCCGTTTCGGTTGCTTCGGCGCAGCCTGCGCGGCCACATACACCGGTCTATCTGCATTCACACAGACCACTCACGCAGCGTCACCCGTTGCTGTGATCTCAGGACGACTGTCGTTCTGAGGCCGATGCCACCGTTCGTCGAAGAGTGCGCGACGACGCGCACATCACGCATGCACACCGTCCGCTGACACGCACACGACCACACCGCCCTCCCGCTCCTCGCTCGGCAGCGCGCCGTGCGATAAAGCGGTCGCCGCTTAGAAGTTATTGATGTCAGAAGGCCGGCGTCACTCGTGTGGCGTTGTCTTTGCCAGATACTCAACTCGGATTAGGCATGACACGTTGGATCGCCGTACTACTTGGAGCGGTGGCGCTGATTGGAACAAGGCCGGCGTACGCACAAGACTCTGTGCCCGGGCCTGGAGCGGTCGTCATCACGATCATTCCTGCGGGAGCGACATTCTTCAGAGAAGCGCCGGATACGAACGGCCCAAGCTTCCGCAACTACGACGTTGGTGCGGGCGTCGACTTCCATTTCAATCGCTACGTGGGCGTCGAAGCTGAGGTGACTGGCGCGATCGGCATCGCGCAGGATCTGCAGTTCAGCGGAGAGACGTTCAATCTGAAGACACCGCACTTGCTGAACTACAGCGGTAACTTCGTCCTGTTCGCCCCCAATCGCACCTCGGTCCTGCCGTACGTAACGGGCGGCGCTGGCGGCTTGACGGTGTTCGACAAGGCCAGCCTCGGGATCAACGAGACCCAGACATTCCTTACGGGCAATGTCGGCGGCGGCGCCGAGTGGTTCCACGGCCGTTGGGGCCTCCGCGGCGATTACCGGTTCACTGCAGTCGCATCGAAGGACCATCCGGCGCCAGCAACGGCGCCTGGGCGAGTCCGAGCGCCAAGCTTCTTTGGGTCGGAGACGCGGTACGGCCACCGCGTCTGCGGCGGGTTTCTCATCAATGTCCGGCGCTGACGCCTGACAGACTGATCCAGGAGACGAGGACATGAAGGTCATCGAACGTTACAGAAGGGCCGTTGAGAATTCGGACGAAGACATGTTGAAGGAGGTGTTTGCTGCTCAAGTGCGCGTGGAAGTTCCGAGTGGACCAGGCGTCACTTATCCAGTGAACACAGCAGCTCTCATCTTGAGTCAGGTGGCCAAGACCGCCCCTGGAATCAAAGGCATTTTCTCGGCGCACGCAGGAGACGGTGTGCACATTCTTGGTTTTGAAGGCCGGCTCGAGGGAGAGACGCTTCAAGCGATCGATCAGGTGCACCTTAACGCGGATGGCAAGATCGATCAACTGACTATCTACATGCGTCCGATTCCGGTGGCCCAGAAGTTTGCGGAAGCGATCCTTCAAAGACTTCAGCCGGCAAGTCCGCGCGATCTGTAAGAGAACCCGGAGATTCCATGTCTGAGTCAAAGAAAGTTGCCGTCGTCACCGGAGCATCCTCGGGTATCGGCGCGGTGTATGCCGACCGCCTCGCCGCCCGGGCCTACGATCTCATCCTCGTGGCGCGGCGTGCCGACCGCTTGCAGGCCGTTTCGGACAAGATTTCGACGGCATATGGCGCTAACGTCGACATGATCGTCGCTGACCTTGAGAAGGAAGCCGACCTGGTCCGCGTCGAAACAGTACTCGCCACCAATCCGGCCGTGCGCGTCCTCGTGAACAACGCCGGCAATGGCAGATTGAGGCCGCTAGCGCGGTCGTCCGCCGCCGACAGTCTTTCCCAGATCGCACTCAACATCACGGCGCTAACGCGCCTTACGCAGGCTGTTCTTCCTGCATTCCTGGCGCGGAACGACGGCGCAATCGTCAACATCGCCTCTGCTCTGGCTCTCCATACGCTGCCGATCAGCTCGGTCTACAGTGGCACCAAGAGCTTCGTGCTGAACTTCAGCCGCGGCCTTCAGCAGGAGCTTGCCGAGACTGGTGTGAAGGTTCACCTCGTCCTACCCTCCGCCACCGCCACCGAGTTCTTCGACGCATCGGGTATCCCGCTCTCGGCCCTGGACCAGGACACTGTGATGACAGCGGACAATCTGGTCGATACGGCCCTGGCCGGCTTCGATATGGGCGAAGCCATCACGTGGCCTTCGCTCGCCGACGCGAGCCTTTGGGACAAGTACGATGCAGCTCGTTCCACGCTGTTCGCGGCTACCCAAACCGGGAAGCCAGCGCCGCGCTACAGGGCCGCGTCGATACCGCCGCGGGCGGCTTGAACAAGGACCAAGACGATGACCACCACCAACCGTCTGACGATCTCAAAGGTCACCCCAGCCTACTGGCGCGTGATCATCCAGAATCCCCCGATCAACCTCTACGACCCGGAGATGTTCGCCGAATTCAACGTTCTTATGGACAGAATCGATACCGACGCCGAGTTGAAAGTCGTCGTCTTCGAGAGCGCGAACCAGGACTACTTCATCGCTCATTACGACTTGGAGCGCGGTCAGGTGATCCCCGACCAGCCGGGAGCCGCCGAGTTCAGCGCATGGCCGAAGTTCGTTACCCGATTGGCGCAGTCGCGCGTGGTCAGCGTCGCCAAGCTGCGCGGCCGAGCGCGGGGCCACGGGTCCGAGCTGGCGCTCGCCTGCGACATACGCTTCGCGTCGAAGGAGAAGGCCGTGCTCGCCCAGCCCGAGGTCGGCGCGGCAGTCGTCCCCGGCGGCGGCGCGACTGAATGGCTGTGCGCGCTGGCTGGCCGGTCGCGCGCCCTCGAGATCATTTGTGGCGCCAACGATTTCGACGCTGATACCGCCGAAAAGTACGGATGGGTGAACCGCTCGATCCCCGACGCTGACCTCGACGCCTTCGTCGATGATTTCGCTCAACGCATTGGCAGCTTCGAGAAGCGGGCGCTCGAGCTCGGCAAGCAGCTCGTCAATGCACGCGCCGGGCTGCCGTCGGAAGCGGACCGCTGGGGCTCCAATCAGTCGTTCATCGGCACAACCTCATGGCCTGAAACGAAGGCCCTTCTCGTCAAACTGATGGACAAGGGCCTCCAGAAGGAAGGCGATTTCGAGCTGCGGCTAGGCCATCACGTCGGTCACGTCGGACGCTGACGCAGCGACTCAAAGGAGAAGCGCATGACGACCTATACGCGGTTCACGGTGATCCGGTCCTCCCCCTCGCTATGGCGGGTCACGTTCGATAACCCACCGATCAACCTGATCGACGCGATGATGATGAAAGAGCTGCTGAACCTGCTCACAGAGATCGAGCGCGATAAGCGACTGGGTGTTGTGCTCTTCGACAGCGCCGACCCGGATTTCTTCCTCGCCCACTACGACATCGCGGGCGACCCCGCCGAGCTCGAAGGTGTTGAGACCACGGCGGGCAGGCACCCCTTTACGGAGCTCCACATCCGGTTGAGCAAGTCACCCGCCGTGACGATCAGCGCGATCCGAGGTCGCGCCCGCGGTGCGGGCAGCGAGTTCGCGCTCGCCACCGACATCCGCTTCGCCAGCCGAGAGCGGGCCGTCCTCGGGCAGTTCGAGATCGGCGTCGGCGCGGCCCCGGGTGGCGGGGCGCTGAACCGGCTGTCGAGCCTGGTCGGTCGTGGCCGGGCATTCGAAATCCTCGTCGGCGGCCAGGACTTTGACGGCGAGCTCGCCGAGCGATACGGCTACGTCAACCGCGCGATCCCCGACGAGCAGTTCGTCGCCTTTGTCGATGCCTTCGCCCAGCGGGTGTCCCGGTTCGATCTGCTCGCGCTCGCCGACATCAAGCGGTTCGTCAACGCCGCGACACTTCCGGCTGACGAGCCCTTGGGAGCGGAGATTGACGCGTTCTGGAAGGCCGCCGAGCGGCCGGCCTTTCCTGCGTTGCACAGCCAGGCCTTCAAGGCAGGCTACAGCCGGCGCGGCCCAGTCGAGCTCAACCTCGGGGACTTCGTCGGGACCATCTTAGCCGACCCCGACTCGTACTCCACCCGCTGACGCGTCCTTCTCACGTCGTACCTGCCAACGTGTCGCACTCGGCCTGCAGCTGAGCGATGCGCCGGAACTGGATCTCGAGTTCACGGCGCTGCGCTTCGGTAATTTCTTCGAGCCGCCAGCGTCGATCATCCAAATCGTTCAGCGCTGTCGCAACCGGCTCCCGCCTCTTCGCCATGTCAGGTCCTCGTGATGCCGGTGGATCGGGTCGTGCGTAGTCGATGAACGAAGCAGCTCGCAGCCATCAGAAAGAAGGCACGTCTTCGCCCGGTCGTCCGATGTCGGCGACTCCATTCGGCAGTTGGGCCTGTGCCTGCGCCAGAGGATTGAAGGATTCGCGCAATAACTTGATCTCGCCGTCCTCTGCCACCAGATACCCGGTGAACAGCTGATGGAGCGTGCGCCCGGTCGCAGCTGAGCGCGCGTGCGTCACGTACTCGGCCAGGGTCTTTTCCGGCGTGTCGATGAGGACCTGAATGTCGTCACGAACAAACGCGATGTCTGGAAAGAGCTCCTGCAACCTGCGAAGCAAGCCGGCGATCTCGCGAGGGCCTGTGTACCGGGGTTCGACCCCGAGCGAGCGTAGGAACGGCATTTCGAGCGCCCCTTTTTCAGCAAATAGAGAGGCCGCCCGTTCCGGATCACGGATCGAGGCGAGGTAATCCAACAACAGAGTCTTCGAGTCTCTCATCTTCATCTCCTTCATGCAGAGCGACCGAACGACGTTCGACGGGCACGGGAGCCGTCTCGGAAGAACGAACCGTCAACCAGGTTGCAATCGCTGCGACAACGGCCAACGCCGCCGCGCTCAGGAAGACGGTTCGATAGCCGGCGCCAAAACTGGCCCTCGCGGCTTCATTCACGCCCTCCGTCATCCGCGCCGCGCTGGGCAGGTCGCCGGCGACGATCCGCTGGACGATCTCGAAGCGCCGTTCCTCAGGGAGATCGTTCGGAAGTAATGCGTGGAGAGTGGATCCCACTTGTCCGAACAAGATCGCGCCGAGCGCGGCAAAGCCAACGACGATTCCCGCAAACCTCACTGTTCCGCCAACACCAGCCGCCATCCCCGCGCGTTCTGGAGGGATGGCCGTGATGCCGATCTTCGCGATCTCGCCGTTGAGGATTCCGGCACCGACGCCTGCGATGAGCATGCCCGCGAATATCCACGCGTACCGGAAATGCGGCGCGACGAGCGCCAGCCACAGCAGGCCGGCGCCGACGAGACCGAGGCCGATCGTGAGCAGGACCCGCCCGGAGAGGCGGTGAGTCAAGTGGCGCGCGACAACTCGAGGGACGAGAACGAGCGGAATCGCCAGCGGAAGCATCAGAACGCCAACCTCGTGCGGCGCCAACTCGAGCCCGCCCTGAAGATAAAGCGGCAGGAACGTCACCATCGTGAGGAATGCCGCCCCGTATGCGAGGCCAGCGATGTTCGCGCCGACATAGGTCGGGCGGCGAAAGTAATACAGCTCCAGCATCGGTCTCGATTGCCTGAGCTCGATCGCCAGAAAGGCGCCAAAGAGAACCGACGCGCCGACGAACTCGGCCGCAACACGCGGGCTTCTCCAGCCGTGATGATTGCCGGAGATGAGTGCGAGGGTCAGGAGGAACAACGCGCCGGCGAATGACAGAGAACCAGGCACATCGACGCCCGTGGCATTGGGATCGCGCGAGGGCCGCACGGCATAGGACGTCAGGCCGATCAGCGCCAGCCCGATAGGGACGTTGACGTAAAAGGCCCATTCCCACCCAAACGTGTGCGCGATGAGGCCTCCCGTCACCGGGCCTAGCGTGATCGCAACCCCGATTACCGAGCCCCAGAAGGCAAATGCCGGCGCGCGCTCGCTGCCGCGGAATTCGTGCGACAACGTTGCCAACGCCGCACTCAACAGCAGGGCGGCACCGGCTCCCTGGAGCGCCCTTGCCGCGTTGAGCATGCCGACGGACGATGCGGCCCCGCACATAAAGGAAGCGAGCGTAAAGATGCCGAGACCGAGGATCAGGACATTCTTCCGGCCGTAGCGATCGGCCAGCATTCCCGCCGGCAGCATCAGCGACGCAAACGTCAATGTGTACGCGCCGACCACCCATTCGACGGCGCCAAAGTCCGCTTTCAGCGAATGGGCAATCGAGGGGAGAGACACGGCGATGATGTTCGCGTCCAGATTGAGCATGAAGACGGGAACGCACACACAGATCAGGATTAGGCGCTTTGCGATCTGGCGTCCGAGCAGATGGCTCATACCACGCTTAGACAGATGGCATGGTCACGACGCGAAGGGCTAGCGCTGCCGCCGCGAGCACGAGCATGAAAGCGGCAGGCCCGATGCCCTTGTTGTCGCCGACGCGCAAATGCGAGACCACCGCTCCCACGAAGTAGACGACGAGGACGATTGCGCCTGTGACGCCGAGTACCGGCAGCCAGATCCCCGCCAGTAGCCCGAGGGCCCCGGCGAACTCACAGACGGCGAGCAGCGGAAAGTACTTCAACGGGACACCGACCGTCTCGTGGACCACCTTCATCTGGCGCGGATCGCGGCGGATCTTCCCGAGACCGGAGAACGTCGCCATCAACGCGACGAGCACGGTCACCACGAGGTACACGATGCTCATGACCGTTTCCCTTCACACCACGTTGATCGTGACGTCGATGTTTCCCCGTGTGGCCTTGGAATAGGGACACGTCTGATGCGCGGCGTCCACAATGGCTCGAGCGACCTCGCGCTCTACACCAGGCAGGCTGACGTTGAGGCGAGCACGTATGAACCACTCGCCCCCGGCGCCGCACAAGTCCACTTCGGCGTCGATCGCCGCGTCGGCCGGGACGCGGATTTTCCTCTTGGCCGCGGCAACCCCGATCGCGCCCAGGAAGCAGGCCGACCAACCGGCGGCAAAGAGCTGCTCAGGATTGGTGCCGTTGCCGGGCCTGCCGGGCGACGTCAGCGTGATGTCCAGGCGGCCATCCGAGCTGCGCGATGCGCCATCCCGGCCACCTGTCGTGTGGGCCTTCGCTGTGAACAGCACATTGTCGACGGTCGTTGTCATGTTGGACTCCTTGATCACCGAGACCGGGCTGGGACAGGAACAGACACGAAGTCTGGTTGCTTCACGACACCGGCTGTGACTTGGGCCATGATCCAGTCGACCAACAGCGCAGAGCTGGTGCCGCCGCGCCGTGAATCGATGTTGCTCACCGACGCTCGTTCGGGCGACGCCCAGTACGGGGCCCACTCACCGCTGAGGGCCATCCAGTTGATCGGCTTGGCGCCGGCCATCGTCATGCGGACCTTGGCGTCGTCGTGTGCCTCTTTCGTCACGCCCCCTGAGCAGTCGCTGACGAAGTAAACGTCGTATCCGTCCTTGCGGGCTGCGAGGACCGACTGGGCGAGGCACACCTCGGTCACGATGCCGGCCATCACCAGTTTCTTGCGGCCCGTCGCCTCGACAGCAGCCCGCACGTCCGGATGCGACCAGGCGTGGGACGAGGGGCGGTCGATTACCTTGTTGTCTGGGAAAGCGTCGGCGATCTCCTTGAAGATCGGGTCGACGAGAACGCTTCCAACCGCGCCGACCGTGGTCAGCACCGTGGGCACGCCGAATGCCTTGGCCATCTGTGAGAGACAAGCAGTGTTGTTGACCAGGAGACCGAGATCGATGGAGCGAACGTTGATGGCAACCGCTGGCTGGTGATCGATGAGCAATAGGACCGAGTTCTCGATGGTCAGTTCGTTTGGATTCGTCATTGTCTGTCTCCTTGTCCTTGTTTCCGATTGGTCGTGGTTAGTCCTGGAGCGCGTAGGCGATGATGTAGTCGCCGCGTTTCGTCTGAAAGATGGAGCTTCCGCCGACCGCAAGCACAACGAATTGCCGGCCTGCGGGCGAGGTGTAGGGCACGTACACCAGGCCGAGCTTCTCGTCGGCGCTCATTGGCGCCCATGAATTTGGGGTCGAGCGCGTGTAACTGTCGCCGGGAGGTGGTTCGCCGTGGCGCTCCGGCCGACCCACGTCCCAGGCCCATGCCAGATTGCCGGTAACCGCGTCGAAGGCTCGAACAACGCCGGATGGCTCGCCCCAATACTGGTTGTCGACGACGCATCCACCGAGCACGACTCTTCCACGCACGATCGTCGGAGCCGACGTCACGTAGTAGTAGCGGGGCGTCACGTCGCCCATCCCAGTGAGCAGCGAGACCTGACCGCTCAGGCCAAAGCCTTGACACAGCGCGCCCGTGTGCGCGTCCAGTGCGATCAGACGGGCATCCTGTGTGTTGAGGAGAATGCGCTCCGCACAGGGTCCGTTCTTTTCGGGTTGTTTGTAGTACGCGAGGCCCCGCATTGCGAGGAATGGCGCACCTTTCTCGAGATTGACTTTGAAACGCCAGACCTCCTTGCCACTCTCCGCATCAAGCGCGATCAAGATCCGCGGCTGCCGACGCCGGCGTAGAGACGCGCCTACGTGATCTGTCTCCAGCGCGACGGCGTTATTGCGAAAGCTCGCACTGAAGAGTCCACGCAGCATCAGAACCTCCTGCGTGCGTTGTATCGCAAGGTGAAGGCCGTCTGTGCGCGGACGTCGCAGGCCCGCGTAAACACAATGCATTGAGTTGGTTGGGGGTGGCGCTCAGCGCGAGACAACAAACAGGATCGGGGGGGGAAATGCGCGGAAACACGCGGCGTGAACATTCGCGTGCACCCATGGGAAAACAAATTGTGAACGTCTTAGTTATTCGCAGCAGGAGGGCGTTTGAAGCTATTCGGACAAGGGTCCGTCTTCGCTCTTCGGGTCGTGTCACACCTCCTCAAATCATGGCACCACGCTCTAAGTGGGCTGCAATTTCTCAAGGTCGTACTTTCGGAGGCGTCCGTAGAGCTGTGTGCGCGTCAGACCGAGTTGGCGTGCGGCCTTGGCCTTGTTTCCTTTGGTGTCGATGAGCACCCGCTCGATCGTGCGGCGCTCGGTCTCGCGCAGCTCAATGGTCGGTGTCGACGGCGACATCATCTCGGGACGCAGTGAGAGATGATCGAGAGTGATGAGGCCGCCTTCACTCAGTATCGTCGCCCGCTCGAGCACGTTGTGCAGCTCACGCACATTGCCAGGCCAGCGATACGCCATGAGGAGTGCCATCGCCTCTGGGCTCACCCCGACGATCGGAGAGCCGAAGGACCGCCGCAGTTCCCCCAGAAATGCCTCGACGAGCAGCGGAATGTCGCTCCTCCGATCGCGCAGCGGCGGAATCCTGATGTCGAATACCTGCAGCCGATAGTACAGATCCTCACGGAACTTCCCCTGCTTCACCGCTTCATGCAAATCACGGTTCGTGGCGGCGATCACACGCGCGTTCGTCCGCATCAGTCGCGTGCCGCCCAGCCGCAGGAACTCCCGCTCCTGCAGCACACGTAGGAACTTGGCCTGCGCCGCCGGGCTCATCTCGCTCACTTCGTCAAGGAACAGCACACCCGCCGACGCCAGCTCGATCTGCCCCGGTTTGCTCTGGTGCGCCCCCGTAAACGCCCCGCGTTCGTACCCGAACAGCTCCGACTCGAGGAGCGAGTCCGGCAAGGCGGCGCAGTTGATCGCCACGAAGGACCCGTCCTTTCGCGGTGACACGCGATGGACGAAGCGAGCGACGACTTCCTTCCCGGTGCCCGATTCGCCATGCAGCAAGACGGTCGCGTGAGTCCTGGCCACTTGAGCGGCCTTACTCAGCACCTCACGCCACTCTGGTGATTGTCCAATCACACGCAGCAGGCCTGACTGTCGGTCGCGGGTCTCCGTCAGCATGTGAACCCGGCTGTCAAGACGGTCCGCGTGCACGCGCATGTCGACACTGTCAGAGTCGATGGCAAAAGCGGCATTCATGGCTCCAACCTCCCAGCTAAGTCGACTGCGGTTCGGACGTTGAATAAATCTAAGCGCTCATCACATGGGCCCCACTGGTACGAGCGACATCTGTACGTCTCTTTTTTTGTTCCTCGTGACGGCGGATCAAGAGCTACCGCCTCGTCTTTGTCTGGTGATCCACTCGCGGACGTATGCCGGGCAATTCTCGAGCGTGATGCCATTCGCTTCGCAACGTGCGAGAAAGTTGATCGCGTCTCCGCCAACTAGGGTTACGTCCTTCAGGTCCAGCACTAAATGGCGACGGTCGTTTTCAGAGTTAATGAGCGTTTCCAATTCGGCTAGGTCGTCTTCGTTCATTCGGCCGCTGAGTGCAAAGACCACCTGCCCCTTCTCCGATCTCTGAATCTTCAGCATTGGCCGTCCTTTGCGGGAAGAGGCAATTCCTGGTCCGCTGCTAACTCATTGAAAACAATGAGATTGACGAACTCTGAAATTGGCGACGTTCGCCAATTGGTGAATGCTGTACAAAATCAGACGCGGGGAGCTGTACGAGAGGAACGTGCGGAAGGCTGCGAGGTGGGTCTTCAGTCAGCTGAAGCTTTGAAGCGGTTCTTGTTGATCTTCAGCGATCGGATCTTCGACTCAAGAGTGGATCGAGCAATACCGAGCTTGGCAGCTGCGCCGGAGGGTCCGTACACGCGCCCTCCACTTTTTCTCAACGCATCCTCAATGATGGCTCTCTCCTGCGAGGACGGCCTTTTCAGAGCGCCAATCCGGCTGTTCTGCTCAGTGGCAACAGGTTGTCGAGAAAGCCAACTCTCGTCGACCGAGAAGCTCTCCGTCTCGCAGACGATGACCGATCGCTCGATCACGTTCTGCAATTCGCGAATATTGCCCGGCCAGCGGTACGACTGAAGCAGATCGAGGCTCTTCTTGTTCACCGTCTGAAAGTTCTTTCCTGCTTTCCGTGCATAACGATCGGTGAAGTACTTGACCAGGAGGGGAATGTCGCCTCTTCTTTCCCGCAGAGAAGGCATCTCAATCGGAAAGACGTTCAGCCGATAAAACAAGTCGCTCCGGAACGTGCCTGCCGCGATGGCCGCCTCCAAATCGCGGTTCGTCGCAGCAATCACCCGGACATTCGCCCGGATGGATCCAGCCCCGCCGACACGGTCAAACTCGTGTTCCTGCAGAACACGCAAGAGCGCGATCTGGGTCCCGGCTGGGAGCTCGCCGATTTCGTCGAGGAAGATCGTACCGCCTTCGGCCAGTTCAAAGCGCCCTACACGCCGCTGCGTGGCCCCCGTAAACGCGCCCTTCTCATGGCCGAAGAGTTCTGATGCGATCAAGTCGCGCGGGATGGCTCCGCAATTCACGCTCACGAATGCGCGTGAGGAGCGCCGCGAACGCCGGTGAATGGCGCGGGCAACCAGTTCCTTGCCCGTGCCCGTCTCGCCGGTGATCAGAACGCTGGAGTCGGAGGGAGCTACTTTGGATACGCGCGAAAGCACCGCTTGCAAGGACGCTGACGTTCCAACAATTTCCTCGAACATGGACGCCGAATCGATTTCTTCGCGCAACGCAACGTTCTCGTTTTGCAGTCGTTGCTCAGCCTGCTTGCGGTCCTCGATATCGGTGGCGGCCGCATACCAACGGGTAAGGTGACCGTGCTCATCCAGCATCGGCCTAAAGCGGACGAGAAACCAGCGACACAGCCCGTCTCGTTTCCTCAACCGCATTTCACTCTCAAACGCGGAACCACTTCGAAATCTGTCCAGCTGTTCGCGCGTCACACGTTCCGCATCTTCTGGATGAAACAGCGTGTGCGATGCAGCGGTCTGCCACTCCTCCAGGGTGAGACCGTGATAATCAAGCGCGGCCCGGTTGTTATAGAGACGGCTTCCATCAGCTCCAAACTCAGTGATGTGCAGAGGCGTGAGGTCAAGGATCTGGCGAAGCTCTCGCTCGCTCTGACGGACTTTCTCTTCCGCCTTCCGCTGATCGTCAATGTCCGTGTGCAACCCATACCATCGGACAATGCGGCCGCCTTCGTCTCGGAGGGGATCGACGCGGACGTGGATCCAGCGATAGACGCCATCGAAGCGCCTCAAGCGCTGAACAACTTCCACAGACTGCCCGACCGCCGAGGACCGCAGCCACTCGTTCTGCATCATCTCGCGCTCGTCCGGATGAATGGGCCCCACAAAGGAAGCCGAAAGCTCGTCAATCGTCATCCCGAGGAAGTCGAGAAAGCGCTTGTTGGCGTATTCAAGTTCCCCCGTTGAACCGCCGACCGCAATCATCCCGGGAACGCTGTCGACGAGTTGGCGGAGTTCACGTTCACTCTCACGAAGTGCCTGTTCCGCGCGCTTTCGCTCATCGATATCCGTTTGCAGGACGCACCAACGCATGATGCGGCCTTCCGTGTCCCGAACCGGGAGACCCTGCACCTGGAACCACCGGTAGACGCCATCCGAGCGCCGTTGCCGGTGTTCATCGGTGAATGGCTGCCCGCTCTCGATTGAGTGCCTCCATGCGGAGACCACTCGCGGAAGGTCGTCAGGGTGAACCGCGTCTGTGCTGGTCCACTCCTTCAGCTCCGCGGCCGTCTTGCCGAAGTACTCCAGTATCGGCCGATTGACGATTTCAAGTGCACCATCAGGGGTCATCACCGCGAGGGGAGCGGAAATGCCGTCCACGATCTGGCGAAGTGTGAGTTCGTTCTGCACCGGGCCCCCTTCGCAGCGTCTTCTAGACGTCGAGGATGGACAGTCTACGCCTGTGGGTCCCGAGCGGTGCAGGAGCGGTCGTGGCGGCGGCATCGTAGTTTTGTTCGGCCCCGATGTATCACCCACCCGAGCTCTCGATAGGACACGCCAGGCAGCTACGAGAGTCTTGTCCACTCCCAGGATACCGCCTCACGTCCGCCGGGAGGATCTACCCCCAAAGTTCTGTCAGCCGGCATGATCCCGATTCTGACGCAATGGGCGGTGCAACGTCAGAAATTCCGCGAATGTGTCATCTCCATTCCTGAAACGACGGCGCGGACCGGCGCTCACTACGACAATCGATGATGGTCGAGAGCCGAAGAGGCGGCCTCCGCCCGAGCAACGCTGGGCAGGTGCCGTTGCAGTCACGGTGCCTCATCGTCGTCTTTGAGGCTGCAGCGCTGAAGACGTGGATCAATCCTGGCGGCAACCTCAGACCACAGCCCGACCTCAGTGCTAAGCAGCGCGTCGACTTCGACGCGTGTTAATTCCCAACCTTGTTCCACGAGCTCTGCGAGTGTACGTTTCGGCGAGCGCTTGAACTTCAGGCGCAGCTCTTCGTCCGTCAGCAAGCGGCCGATGATTCGTTCGATCGTTCGATGTGCCATGGCAGCGATTCTCTTTCAAGGATGACGAACGCGACGCGGGCGAACTCGGTGTATGCACCTGGCCAACTGCCCGAGGCGCCGATGCCCATCGGACCGGCAGGATCTGCACAGCCTCTCTGTTTGAAAGGGTGCTGTTCCATTTACGATTACACCCGAGCGCAGCGGCGTAACCTCGAGATGAAGATCAGTCACGACAGCCTGATCGGCGACGGTGACGACGCTCACTGACGGGGCGGAAAAGCCCTGCACCTCGGCCTCGATCGAGCAACGGCCAGCCGGCACGTTCACAAAGCGGAACGCTCCGCGTTCATCCGACACTTCGGTTCTTGTCGTTGCATCTGCGGCACACGCGAGGGTCACCCGAACTCCTTCGCCAAAGAACGTCCTTCCGTCGGCGGCCGTCAGCGTCACGGTCCCCATGACCGTGGCACTCGGACTCGCACCTGCGCCGATGGAGGCCGCAGCAAATACCGTCAATAACGCTGCAGCGACGACGTCATACGTCGGCATCAAGACTCACCTCACCTTCAACGGCACCCGCCGAGGGTGATCCTTGGCCCTGCGAGCCGATCGCGACGATCCGGCGATCGACGTCACCGCTTCGGCTCGTCTCTGTGTGCACGTTACCGTCCCCCGATGTAGACATCGACTAGCTGACCGGGATGCACTGCGAAATTGGACACCGGGTCGAAGCTGAAAATCACCGGGACGACCGCAGGAGCCCGCCGCTGTCGTCGCTCCTCGGAGAGCTCAACTCTCGGCGATACATTCGTCGGCACACGCTCGAATCTCAGCGGCACACTCGTATTGGTCTCGCGGATGAACATGCGCCCGATCACCCGCGGCGGTGAGGGCAGATCGTGCACCAGAGTCTCGGCGACATATGCCCGGACCTGAAGGCAGTCGCCCTCGGTGTCCCTTGGGAAACAGCTCTCAATGATTCCGTTGGTGTAGAGGCCTTCGGCGCTCCTGTTGCTGATGAGCGCAATGACGGCTATGACGATTCCGGCGAGCAGGACCATCAACCAGAGTGACATGTGCACACCTAGAATTCGAACACCCACTTGCCACGGAAGGTTCTCCCCACGCCGTTCGCGAAGCCGCCGAAATTGGCACTGGCGAGGTTGCCCTGGTAGTCTCGTGGGTTGAAGTGATTCGTGATGTTGAAGACCTTCAGACCCACCGTGGCGTTGTGATGAAACACGCGAATCCGCTTGCTTACCTGAAGGTCGAGCGACGCAAACGTTGGAAAGCGACCCGCCTGGTTCCGCCGGCCGACGAAATTCCGGTCTTCGTCCACCACCGACAACGGGAATCCTGAGCGCAAGTCCAGCAAGGGGAACACTGTGACGCCGCGGGGCAGGCTGACGCTGCTCCAGAGGAGGTACCGGTTCGGTGAATCCCAAGGCAGTGGTCCCCGTGCATCCGACCGGATCACCGGATTCTCAATGTTTCCAAAGTAGCTGTTGAAATCATTCAGATTGCCCACTGCGGACGAGCGTGTGTACGACGCGACGATTTGATCGGTGCCGTGAAATCGATATCGGGCGGTAACCTGTCCCTCGCGATAGCGGGATCGACCGTCGGTGGCCAGCAAGAGCTGCGAGGCGGCGCCGATTGATGACGTAATGGGATTGAGAATGGGCTCGAAGCGTTGGTCCCGCTGCTGATACCCGACACGGACGAAGAAGTTCTTGATCCACTCTCGGTCGGCCTCTACGTTCCAATTCACGCTACGAGGGGTGTGGATCGCCGACGCGACGACGTTCGGCATGAGCGTCATCGGTCCGACGGGCGTTACACCATCCGCCTGAAACGACATGATCGTTCGTTCCTGCATCTGGTCAAAAGCTGCGACGTTGAGAGGAATCGGGTCATAGAACAGGCCGGCGCCGCCGCGGATGACAGTGCGACCGTCGTCGGACACGGTGGCAGTAAACGAACCGCGGGGCGCTATGTTGACGTCGCCGGTGATTGTGTCGTAGTCGTAACGCGCCCCGAGCAGAACGCTCAGCCGCGATGACACCGCCCATGAATCCTGCCCGTATCCCCGAAGCGCGGTTCGATGACGATTCAAGAGGCCGTCTCCCGTGAACGTGATCGCCTGGCTCAACGTGCCGTCCTCGCGCACGATGTCGACACGACGGCTTCTGTTGATACCGTCAAACCTCTCGTAGGTGACGCCGGCGCCAACCTTCACAAGGTGCGCGGACCCCAGCGGAGTCAAGGCGTACGTCGTCAGCCACTCGACTCGGCGGCTGGTGCGGTCCTGATCGTTGAAGTAGCTGCCCGAGTTGACCTCGGGTGCGAGCACCATGGGACGACCGCCCTGGCTGGGATAGATATTTGAATCGAATTGCTTCACGCTCACGCGCGTGTCAAGTACACCATCGCCAACGACGACTTGGTCTGACGCACTGGCGAGGACGTTGTGGTTTCTGATATCCGGCGTCACGCCTTGTGGGTTGAAGGTGTTCAAACCGGCGTAGGTTGTCTTGCGCGGCGACACCATGGCCGATCCGGTGAAATGGTTTGTCGCGGTGACCGTCCAGTCGACGCGGCTGAACGATTCGAAGCTCTGAAGCTTGGTGTCGCTTTCGAACG
>Ga0070696_100000549_pt1 | contig 23848 bp, 19 predicted proteins | sample KBSK1253metaG_FD_65474 | JGI IMG/M metagenome (GOLD analysis project Ga0070696, IMG submission 65474) | Corn, switchgrass and miscanthus rhizosphere microbial communities from Kellogg Biological Station, Michigan, USA - KBS K1-25-3 metaG | ecosystem: Host-associated > Plants > Roots >... | reverse complement strand
GCCAGCGTGCCCTCGGAGGAGGACGGCGGCCAGGGCATGCTCGCGGCGATCCGCGCGGGCGTGACCGGCGACCTCGCGGTCATCACCGAGCCGACCGGGCTCGACATCGTGATCGCGCATGCCGGCGCGATCACGTTCCGGCTGACGGTGCCCGGCCGCGCCGCGCACGCCTCGGTGCGCCGCGAGGGCGTCTCCGCGCTCGACAACCTGCAGACCCTGGTTCGAGCCCTGCAGGCGGACGAGGCGGCGCGGAACGGCGCCGAGACCGATCCGCTGATGACCGTCCACGGCCTGCCCTACGCGACCATCATCGGCAAGGTGTCCGGCGGCGACTGGGCGTCGACAGTGATCGATCGGATCGTGGCCGAGGGTCGGTACGGGGTGAAGCTCGGGCAGACGTGGCGCGACGCCGAGCGCGACCTCCTGCGCTGCATCGACGACGCCAACGAGTCGGATCCGTTCCTGCGCGAGCATCCCGCCACCGTGGAGCTCACCGGCGGCCGGTTCTCGTCGGCACGGATCCCGGCCGACCACCCGCTCCCGAGAGGACTGGCCGCGGTGGCCGGTCCGCTGCTCGGGCGCGAGATCGCGCTCCAGGGCGAGCCCTACGGCGCCGACATGCGACTCCTCGTGAACGAGGGCCGGACCCCGACGGTCATCTTCGGGCCGGGCGACAAGCGTGTCGCGCACTCGGCGGATGAGTGGGTCTCGGTCGACGAGGTCGTCGCCTGCGCGCGGACCCTCGCCGCCTGGCTGGTGCGCGAGCTGGTCGGGTAGCCGCTAGGACGTCGCGGCGGCGATCGCACCGCGGCGATTGAACAGCAGCCAGACCGGCGCCAGGACGAGCGCGACCCCGAGGAACCCGAGGGTCGTATAGCCCGCCGCCGCAACGACGACGCCGCTGCCGAGGCTGGCAACAGCCGAGGTGGTCCAGATGACCGCATCGGCGACACCCTGCACCCGGGCTCGATCCGCGAGGTCGACGCCTGCGGAGAGCAGCGTGCTCCCGGCAACGAAGCCGAGGTTCCAGCCGAAGCCGAGCAGGAACAGAGCGACGAACAGGAGCGTGTCACTCGCGGGCGGCGCGAGCGCCGCGAGGAGGGAGGCAGTGACCAGCACGCCAGTGCCTAGGAAGATCGTCGGGAGTGATCCGACGCGCTGCGAGATCCAGCCCGAAAGGGGCGCAAGCGCATACATCCCGGCGACGTGTCCGCTGATCACCAGACCGACGGTGCCCAGGCCGTGGTGGTTGTCGGTCAGGTGGAGCGGCGTCATCGTCATGATCAGGACCATCGTGGCCTGGCCCGCGATGAGGGCGGCGAGCGCGGCCAGCACCGATGGTCGCATCAGGATCTGGCGCACCGGCAGCGCCGGTCCGTCGCTCTCGAGGCGGGCGGTGGATTCCTTGGCGAGCGCAAACGGGTCGGGCCGCAGGAGGGCGAACGAGAGCAAGGCCGCGAGGCTCACGAACACGATGGGCACGAGGTATGGCCCGGCGAGCGCCGGGAGGCCGAGCTTCGGTGCGAAGTCGCCGGCGATGGGGACCAGCCAGGGGCCGACCACCCCGCCGATCGTCGCGCCCCACACCACGAACCCGATGGCAACTGCTCGCCGGTTGGCAGGAACGAGGTCTGCCGCGGCGTAGCGCGACAGGTTGGTCGACGAGTTCCCGAAGCCGATGAGGAAGGTGCCCAGAATGAGGAGCGGGAACGAGCGCAGCACGACCGCCGCGGTTGCGATCACCCCACCGATGACCCCCGTCAGGTAGCCGCCGGTCAACCCGGCACGGCGACCGCGACGGGCCATGACCCAGGACAGCGCGACCGCGCCCATCGCCGCCCCGAAGACGACCGCCGCGCCCGGCGCGCCGGCGAGCGCAGGCGTACCGAGCAGCTGCTGCCCGACGATCGCGGCCACGGTCGCTGCGGCGATGTTGCCTGTGCTGCCGAGCGCGACGCCCGCGAACAAGGCGAGTCGGGAGCGCTCGCGTGCCGTGTCGAGTGCCGGCGCGTCGAGGTGTGCGGCCTCGTGGGCCATGAATGACATTGGGCGGGATGCTAGCGCGTGCCTAGGCGAAGAGCGCCTCGAGCGCGGCGTCGAACGCGACCGTGTGCCGGTCGACGTCCGCGTCCGTGGTCACCGGCGACATCAGGGCCATGTTGTGGAACGGCGTCATGAGCACGCCCCGGTTCATGACCCAGAGATGGAGCAGGCGCTCGAGATCCGCGTCGGCATGGGCGACCTGGTCGGCGCCGTCGCGCGGCGGCATCGGCATGAAGTGGTACTCGGCGCGGGCGCCGAGGCGGGTCACGCTCCATGGCGCGTCGTGGCGGTCGATCGCCTCCTGCACGCCGCGCTCCCAGAGGGCGGCGAGGGGAAGCATCCGCTCGAACGCCGCGGCCGTGAGCACCTCGCCGAGCGCCGCGCGCGCCGCGGCCATCGACAGCGCGTAGCCGGCGAGCGTGCCGCCGATCCCGCCCACGTCGGCGTCCTCCCAGGGCACCGCCGCGCGAGCGCGATTCGCCACGTCCGCGGTCATGCCGTAGGCGGCCACGGGGATCCCGCCCCCGATCGTCTTGCCGATGACCAGCATGTCCGGCTCGAAGCCGCCGGCGCCCGTTATCCCGCCAGGGCCGGCGCAGATGGTGTGGGTCTCGTCGTGGATCAGGATCGTCCCATAGCGGCGGGTCAGCTCTCGGACTCCCTCGAGATAGCCGGGCTCCGGGAGCACGATCCCGACGTTGGTGAGCGCCGGCTCGATCAGCAGCGCCGCCACCTGGCCATCGGCCAGGGCATGCTCGAGGGCGCCGAGGTCGTTGTACGGGACGACTCGCGTCGTCAGGGCCGGGTCCACCTGCGGCCCGAGATTGCCGCGCCGCGCGACGACGCGGCGGCCTTCCGGGTCCTCCGGGCCCAGCAGGGCAATCGTCTCGTCGACCGAGCCGTGGTAGCAGTACTCGTGGACGGCCACGAGCGGCCGTCCCGTGATCGCGCGCGCGATGCGCAGCGAGAACCGGTTCGCGTCGGTGGCGCTGAGCGTGAACTGCCACGCCGGCAGCCCGAACCGCCGGGCCAGCTCGTCGCCCACCCATGCCGCATCCTCCGTCGGCAGCATCGTGGTGATGCCCTTCCGCAGCTGTCGCTCCACGGCGGCCAGCACGGGCGCCGGGCCATGGCCGGCCATCGCGCCGGTGTCGCCGAGGCACAGGTCGACGTAGTCGTGGCCATCCGAGCAGGTCGCGTGCGCGCCCGATGCCGACTCAAGGAACAGCGGAAACGGCCCCGCCCACTTGACCATCCAGTTCATGGGCACGCCGTCGAGCAGGCTGGAGCGGGCGCGCTCGTGCAGGGCGTGGGCTTTCGGGTGGCGCTCCGCGAACGTCGCGAGCTCGTTGTCGAGAAGGCTGCGGACGCGCTCCGGCGCGACGCCGGTGGGGCTGGGGACGATCACGGCCGTCAGTGTGACGGCCGCGGGTTCAGTCGGTCAGGCTGTCAGTCGAGCCTTCTCGAGTAGCCGCAAACGGGGCACGTGGCGGTGCCCAGCTCCGGATGCAGCTCGAGGAAGCTGGTGCAGCCGTTGGTCCGGCAGTAGAGCCGGATTGCCAGCGAGCGCCGCCGCATGCGGCGCATCGAGGCCGATCGTCCATTCATGGACGACTGGTGTGTACGTGAAAGCATGTGATTCCTTGTTTTCCTTTGCCGCGACCAGGGGCGGTGTGAGCCCTGGGGTCTGCGGTCGAATGGCTCGTCGCGGGTGATGCGATCGAGCGAATGTCTGTGCCTGTCGGACGCGGGAGCGAGTCGAACCGATCTACTTGTCTCGGTCGATGCTCAGACCTGCTGTCCCTTCTCGGCGTTCACCTCTACGTTGCTCAGGATGCTGTGACATCCCTCGACATGTCAAATGGTCCCGAGCGTGACGGTACTGCGGAAGGTGCCGAATGGGCCCTCCGAAGGCGGCGAAGGTCATGCCGGTCGCGTTACGGGCGTGCCGTTCGCCGGGCCTCTACCATTCACGACTGTTAACCGAGCCTGAAGCGAGGCTTGGTTGACGTGCGACGCGCGCCCGCCAGCATTCAGTGGGCGATCATCATCGACGCGTTGGGCGCGCACGGCCGTCGCGCCCCGGGATCGACAGCCAGCGGGCAGGTGCATCGCCCACGGCTCGTCCCGGACAACGAACAAAGGGAGGCTCGACGACCTTGTCCCCACGACGCAGACGAGTCGTGCTGCTGATCTCCGCCCTCATGCTGGCCACCGCGCCGGCCCTCGCGCCCGCCGCGCTCGCCGCCACGGACGCCCTGTCGCTGACGACGCCGTTCCCGGCGGTCAGCGTCAGCCCGGGGAATCGCGTGACGTTCAACCTCAGCGTGAAGACCGACGGCTCCTCGCGCGTGGACCTGAGCCTCAGCGGCGTGCCCAGCACGTGGAACGCGACGCTCCACGGTGGCGGCTTCGTCGTCAGCGCGGTCCAGACGAGTGGGACGACCGCGACCGACGTCCGGCTCGACATCGACGTGCCCGCCGACGCGACAGGGACGACCCACATCACGGTGACGGCGAGGGGCAACGGCGCGACGGTCGAGCTGCCGCTGGACATCACCTCGGAGTCGAACGCCAGCGGCGAGGTCAAGGTCAGCTCGGACATCACGTCCCAGAAGGGCCCCTCGGACCAGACCTTCACCTTCAACCTGAACGTGCTCAACCAGAAGGACCAGGACCTGTCCTACTCGGCGACCGCGGGCACGACACCGCCGGGCTGGACGGTGAACACGTCGCTCACCGGCAGCTCGCAGGCGACGAGCGCGACCGTCAAGGCGGGCGGCACTTCCGGCGTCACGGTCACGGTCAAGGCCGCGGACGAGACCGAGGCCGGCACCTACCCAGTCCAGATCGTCACGACGGTCGGCACCGAGCAGTTCACGACCGACCTCAGCATCGAGATCACGGGCAGCTACAAGATCGCGTTCAGCGCCGACCAGGTGCTGTCCGCGCGCGGGCCGGCCGGCAGCGTAACCGAGCAGACCTTCTCGATCACCAACAGCGGTACGGCGGCCGTTACCAACCTGGTGATGTCCGCGACCCCGCCGACCGGCTGGACGGTCAAGTTCGACCCGACGTCGACGGACAGTCTGGCCCCCGATCAGACGGTCATCGTCAAGGCGCAGATCACGCCCTCGGGCAACGCGATCGCCGGCGACTACACCATCGACTTCAAGGCGACGGCGAAGGAGGCCAACGTTCCCGCGACCGTCCGGTTCACGGTCGAGACGTCGATCCTCGGCGCGATCATCGGCGCCGCGGTGATCGTCGCCGCGGTCGGTGGCCTGTACTGGGTCTTCCGGCGCTACGGGCGACGCTAGTCGATGGCCGCCCCGACGCCGTCGCCCGCCACCCAGGCCGATCGGCGCCTCCCCAAGAAGGGCCGCGTCCGCCAGCGTGAGCGGATCCAGATCCCGGAGGACGCCGGGCCGATCGTCACGCGCCGCCTGAGCAAGCGCTACGGCGACCTGGTCGCGGTCGACAACCTCGAGCTCGACGTCCGCGCCGGCGAGATCTTCGGCCTGCTCGGGCAGAACGGCGCGGGCAAGACGACGACGATCCTGATGCTGCTCGGGCTCGCCGAGCCCAGCGCGGGCGTCGCCCGGGTCGTCGGCTTCGACCCGACGCGGGACCCACTCGAGGTCAAGCGCCGCGTCGGCTACCTGCCCGACAACGTCGGCTTCTACGACGGCATGACCGGGCGCGAGAACCTCCGCTACACGGCCAAGCTCAACGGCATCTCCGGCGCCGATGCGGAGGAGAAGATCGCCGCCGTGCTCGACCAGGTCGGCATGACCGCGCGGGCCGACACCAAGGTGGACACGTATTCGCGGGGCATGCTCCAGCGCCTGGGCATCGCCGACGCGCTGGTCAAGGATCCGGCGGTGCTGATCCTGGACGAGCCGACGACCGCCATCGACCCGATCGGCGTCGTCGAGATCCTCGACCTGCTGCGCGGCCTGGTGAACGAGCGCGGGCTCGCCGTGCTGCTGTCCAGCCACCTCCTGGCACAGGTGCAATCCGTGTGCGACCGCGTCGGGATCTTCGCCGCGGGCAAGCTCATCGGCGTCGGCACCGTGCCCGAGCTCGCGGCGCAGTTCGGCGAGGAAGCGGCACGGATCGAGGTCGGCTTCGAAGGCGTCGAATCCCGCGCATACGCGGCCACGTCCAAGACGCTCCGGTCGATCCCCGGCGTGTCCGAGGTCCGGCCCCCGGAACGACCCGGCGAGCCGTTCACGATCCTCGCGCCGCGCGACAGGACCACCGAGGTCCGGGAGGCGCTGCTCGCGACGGCGGCGAGCGCGGGGCTCCGCCTCAGCTCGATCCGCGAGATCGTGCCTTCCCTCGATGACATCTACCGCCGTGCGCTCCATGCCCGCGGGCTGGCAGGCGTGCGGGGAGCGGCCGCATGACCGCCGAGACGAGCGTCGCCCCCGCACCCATCGCCCCGGTGCGGGACAGGAGCGCCCGCGACGCGGTCCGCCTCCGCCCGGGCTGGATCACGATCGCCGGCAAGGAGCTGGCGGATCATCTCCTGAGCATCCGCCTGTACGTCCTGCTCGTCGTCCTCGGGATCGCGGCCCTGATCCCGCTGTACTTCGTGGGCGAGGACGTCCGCTCCGCGGCGTCGTCGGCGAGCGGCTACCCGGCGATCTTCCTGTACCTCTTCGCGTACGCGCCGCAGGGAGTCAACTTCGGGCCGCTGTCCTTCACCGTGATGGCGTTCATCGCCATCGCCGCGCCCCTGCTTGGCGTGGCGTTCGGCTTCGATGCCGTCAACGGCGAACGTCACCAGGGCACGCTGCCGCGCCTGCTGTCCCAGCCGATCCACCGCGACGACGTCATCAACGGGAAGTTCGCCGGAGGCCTGCTCGCGATCACGATCGCACTCGTCGTGGTCCTCGCGCTCACGACGGGCGTCGGGATGCTTCGACTCGGCATCATCCCCCATGCGGACGAGGTCATCCGGCTGCTCCTGTGGCTCGCCGTGACGGTCCTCTACGTCGGGCTCTGGCTGGCGTTCGGGATGCTGCTGTCGGTCGTCATCCGCCGCGCGGCGACCTCGGCGCTCGTCGGCTTCGGCGTCTGGCTGTTCGTCGCGATGCCGTTCATCGGACCCCTGCTCGTGAACCTGCTCGGGACGTTCCTCGCCTCGGGCGCGACCTCGCAGGCCGAGTACGCGGGCACCATCCAGTGGGTCGCGCGGCTGCTCCCCGGCCAGGTCTATGCCGAGGCCTCCGCGGCGCTGCTGTCGCCGAACCTGACCAGCGTCAGCGCCTCGGAGATCTACAGCGCCCAGGCGCAGCAGCAGATCCCGACCCTGCTCTCGTTCGACCAGAGCCTGCTGCTTGTCCTGCCCCAGATCGTGATCCTCTTCGCGCTCATGGTCGCGTGCTTTGCGCTCGCGTATGCGCGCTTCATGCGGCAAGAGGTGCGAGCCTAGCCTCAGGCTGGTGGGTAGCCGGTGATGCGGCGGATCTCGCGGTACAGCGGCCGGAGGCGGTCGTACATCGGGAGATAGACGGACCGGTACAGGTCCTCATAGGTGCGGTGGGCGGCGGGGTCCGGCTCGAAGCGATCGGCGATGCGGACCATGGCGGCGACCGCGTCCACCGGGTCGGTGTGGATGCCGAGGCCGAGCATCACGTCGATCGCGGCCCCCAGCCCTGCCGCCTCGTGGGTGTGCGGGCGCGACGCCGGCAGGCCGAACACGTCGGCGAACAGCTGGACGGCGGCCCGTGACTGTGAGCCCCCGCCGGACACGCGCAGCTCGCGCACCGGCACCTTGCTCCGCTTGACCGTGCGGTCGGAGCCCTCACGGAGCGCGTAGGCGAGGCCCTCGAGGATGGCGCGGTAGACATGGGCGCGGCCGTGCACGTCACCGAAGCCGACCATCGCGCCCTTCGCCTCCGGTCCCGGGTAGCGCACGCCGGGCATCCAGTACGGCTGGAGGAGGAGGCCCATCGAGCCGGGCGGCGACGCGGTCAGGAGCTCCTCGAACAACGCCTCGGGCGGGATGTCGAGCGCACCCGCCCGAGCGATCTCGCTCGCGCCGAACTCGCGCTTGAACCACTCGACCATCCAGAAGCCGCGCATCACCTGCAGCTCGACGAGCCACGCGCCCGGGATCGCGGCCGGGTACGGCGGCACGAGCGGGATCGCCTCGAGGTAGCGCCGGTGCGTCGTCCCGATGGTCGCCGTGGTGCCGAACGAGAGCGCGGCGACGTCCGGTTGGACCGCGCCCGCCCCGAGCGCCTCGCACTGCTTGTCACCTGCGGCTGCGATGAGGGGCAGCCCCGCCGCGACGCCGAGATGCGCGGCCGCGGCCGCCGTGAGTGGGCCGAGCTGGCTCGTCGGCGGCACGAGCCGCGGCAGCCACGATCGCTCGAAGGGCGCGACCCGCCACTTCCAATCGAACCGACCGACCCACTCGCCGCGCTTGAAGTCGAACGGCAGGTACCCGACCTGGCTCGCCGTCGAGTCGACCCACTCGCCAGTCAGTCGAGCGGTGAGCCACGAGGAGAGCACGCCGTAGCGCCGGATCCGCTTCCAGACCGCGGGCTCGTTGCGCTCGATCCAATTGGCCTCTGCATCGGCCTGGAAGCGAGCGACGGTCTCGCGGACACCGCCGAGGCGGAAGGCGAGACCCCACAGCCCGCCGATCTCCGGGAGACCCTCGGTGCGCCGTTGGTCGAGCCAGACGATCGCGGGCCGCAGGGCCTTGCCGCTCTCGTCGGCGACGACCAGCGTGACGCGCTGCGTCGTGAGCGCGACGCCGACGACGGCGTCCGGGCCGACCGACGGTGAGAGCGATGCCGCGGCGGCCCAGAGCTTCCGGCAGGCCTCGCCGATCGCGGTCCACCAGACCTCGGGATCCTGCTCCGCCCAGCCCGGCTCGGGCGAGACATAGGGCTCGATCGGGACGCGGCCGATGGCGACCGGCTCGCCCAGGGGATCGAACAGGATCGCGCGGACGCTCTGGGTCCCGACGTCGATCGCCAGCGCGTGGTCGGCCGAGCCTCCCGCTCCCACGCCGCTATGGTGCCTGAGCGGGACCCCTCAATATGGCGGCCACGGGATCGCCGGCCAGTCGGGATTCGGGCCGGGGAACCGCCCCGATTCGAGGAGCGCGGAGGCGCGCGCTCGCGTGGCCTCGATCTCCTCGAGCGAGATGAGCTCGGTCAGCCCCACCGCCAACGGGCCGGGAACGCCGCCCTTGCCGAGACCGTCGCGGACGCGCGTCAGCGCCGCCAGCTCCTCGCCGTCGAACGGCTCGTCCTCCCAGGCCCAGAGCACGGTCCGAAGCTTCGGCTCGGACGAGAACGTCACCCCGTGGTCGACCGCGTACAGGTGGCCACCCGGGATCGGCAGCAGGTGGCCCGCCTTTCGGTCGGTGTTGTTGACCACCGCGTCGAAGGTCGCGACCCGGCGCAGCCGCGGATCGGCGTCGTTCACCAGCGCGATGACGTCATCGTCGGGGGCAACGTCGATCCACTCCTGGAGCATGCCCTCCCCGTACGGGCCGTCCCGAAGGACCGTGGGCGGCACGATGCCCCAGCCCATCGCCTCGGAGACGAGGTAGGCGGCGACCTCGCGCCGGCTCAGCGTGCCGACCGGGAAGTCGAACAGCGGCCGCTCACCCACGGTCGGCTTCCAGACGGCGAGGAGGTCGCCGTCCTCGATCGGGCGGCCGAGGTCGTCGGCCGCCGGGGCGACCGGCCAGACCCGCACGACCATGGCGTTGTTCGACGAGCCGAGCAGTCGCCCGATCACCTCGAGCTCGCCATCGCGCAGCCGGATCAGCCGTTCGCCGCCCGGCGGCGGCGCCGGCTCAGTTGAGGTAATGGCCGTTCTTGCGCGGGCAGATGTGGCCGGTCGCATCGAGCGGGTTGCCACACAGCGGGCAGGGCGGCCGACCGGCCCGGATGACGCGGAACGCGCGCTCCACGAACGAGCGAGCGGCATCGGCAGTGAGGCGGACGCGGAGCAGGTCCGGGCCGTCCTCGTCGTCGTCCTCGACCTCGACCAGCGCCTCGCCCGCCTCTTCCTCCTCGTCCTCGCCCTCTGCGCGGGCCTCGATCAGGATCCGCTCGGTGTCGCCGTCCCAGCCGAGGGTCAGCGTCGTGGCGCGGAAGGCCTCGTTGAGGGGCTCGTCGAGGGGCTTGTCGTCAGGCTCGATGGGGGTCGGCGGGTCCTCGACGATACCCCTCCGGTCGAGCTCGACGAGGAGCTTGCCGAGGCGATCAGCGAGCACCGCGACCTGGGCCTTCTCGAGGCCCACGCTGATCACCCGGCGGCCGTCCCGCGCCTGCAGGAAGAAGGCCCGGTTGCCGGGCTCGCCGACCGTTCCGGTCGCGAATCGATCGGGGAGGTCGAAGACGAAGAAGCGACGCGGCATGAATTGACTGTACCCGGATTCCGGGCGACACCCGCCGCCCCGCTAGCCGACGCTGACCCCGATGGTGTGATGCCCCCGTGCGCCGTCCGGCGCCGGGTTCGAATGCCCGTCCGTCTGGACCTCGCCGGTGCCGTCGGTGGCGCGCACCTCGATCGTGTGCGAACCGGCCGCGGCGTCCCAGTCGTACAACCACTGGATCCATGTGGCCTTCGAGATCGGCGTCGAGATCTTGGCGGGGACCCAGTCGGCGCCGTCGATGCGCAGCTCCACCGCGCTGATGCCGCGATCCGGCGCCCAGGCGACGCCGGCGACGGGCAGGTGCCCGGCGCTGAGGTTCGCGCCGTCGTGCGGGACGTCGATCCGGGACTGGGTCAGGATCGGCGCCTTCTGCGCCCAGCCGAGCGGCACCCAGAATCCCTCGAACTGGTCGAAGCGGGTGAGGGTGAGCTTCGCCAGCCATTTGGTGGCCGACACGTAGCCGTACAGCCCGGGCACGATCAATCGTGCGGGGTAGCCATGGTCGCGCGGCAGTGGCGTGTCGTCCATGGCGACGGCGATCATCGGCGTGCGCGCGGTGTCCATCACCCACTCGACGGGCATGCCGGCCGTGAATCCGTCCACAGACTCGCCGACGAGCTGATCCGCGTTGGCCTGGACGCCCGCCATGTCGAGCACGTCGCGCAGCCGCACGCCGGTCCACTTCGTGTTCCCGACCAGGTTCCCACCGACCAGGTTGGACACGCACGCGATGGTCACGTACTGCTCGACGAGCGGCATGGCGACGAGCTCGTCGTAGGTGAGCGTGACCTCGCGGTCGACCATGCCCTGCACGACGAGGCTCCAGCTCGAGCGATCGACCGACGGCGGGATGAACGCCGTGTCGATCCGGTAGAAGTCGGCGTTCGGGACGACGATCGGCGTCAGGCCGGCCTGCGTCAGGTCCGCCGTCGCGAGGTCCGCCCCAGCCGGCAGCGTCGCGGGGACCGGCGCCGTGGGCACGTCGCTGGGCGTCGCCGGCGCCCGCTGCTTCTCCAGCAGCCAGCGGCCCACCGAACCCACGACGACCGATCCGACCGCGATCGCCCCGCCGGTTCGAAGAAGCGAGCGCCTGGTCCAGTCCGGCATCGCGGCCGTGCCGACCGCGCGCGACGGCGCAGGCCCGCCGGCGAACGCGACGAGCCGGCGCAGGACCCAGATGCCGACCCCGGCCTCGATTGCGGCGGCACCGGCACCGAGCGCGACGGTCACGTCCGGATCGCGCAACGACGCCGCGAAGCCGGCGCCCGCGAAGAGGGCGAGCACGGTCGCGGCCGCCGCCGGCTGCCGCGGCGCGAGCCGGCCGAGCAGGGCGCCGACACCGAGCGCCACCAGCACGATGAACACCTGGAAGGCGAGCTTGTCCGCCTCGCCGAACAGGCCGACGACGAAGTCCTTGGCGCCCGGCGGCTGGATGTCGACGATGAACCGCGCGACGGCGAGGAGCGGCGACGGGACGCCGGACACTACCCCGGCGAGGAGCTCGCCGGTAGCGAGCGCGGCACCCACCGCCACGGCGCCCGCGAAGGCGAGTCGCAGCCCGCGGCGCGGCGCCTGGACGTCGCCCGCCCGGGCGGGGCCGATGACGCGGGACGTGCTCACGACGCCAGCCTACGTCGAAGTCGATGCGAGGCCGTTGGGGGGCACGCTCAGCCGTTCTGCTGGAGCTTGTCGAGCCGGCCGAGGATCGACGACTCGAGGTCGAGGATGTGCTTCTCGAGGCCCTCGACGCGCTTGAGGATCTCGCCGTTGCCCTCGGAGATGGCCTTGTTGCCCTCGAGCAGCTCGTTGTTCTGCTTCTCCTCGAGGTCGGCCTCGCTCGCCGCGTGCTCCAGCGTCATTCGATCGCGGAGCGCCTGGCGGTTGCCGGCGAGCAGGATCAGCGGCGCCGCGTAGGCCGCCTGCGTCGAGAAGGCGAGGTTCAGGAGGATGAACGGGAATGGATCGAAGTTGAACAGCAGCACGATGTTTCCGACGACCCATACGAGGACGATCACCGACTGGATCGCGATGAACCTCCAGCTGCCGAGGAAGCCCGTCACGGCATCGGCGACGCGCGCGCCGAGCGGCGCCTCGTCCATGAACTGGCGGTTGACCGGGTGCCGGCTCGGCGTCCGCGGCCGGCGGCGGAGCCAGCGGACCGTGGCCGCCGCAGGAGTCCGATTCAGCGCGGTCATGTGACCCTCCAGGACCTCGACCGGCGACCCCGCCGCGAGCGTCGCGGCGCGAGTACGCTTCGGCGCAATGATCGACCTTGGGCTGCAGCTCGACCTGTCGGTGCGCATCGTGGTCGCTGCCGCGCTCGGGCTCGCGGTGGGCTTCGAACGCGAGATCCACGGGCATCCCGCGGGCCTGCGGACGCACATGCTCGTTTCGAGCGGTTCGGCGCTGTTCACGGTCCTTTCCGCCTACGGTTTCGCCGGCGAGCCGAACGCGGCCGTGGTTGTCGACCCGACCCGAATCGCGGCGCAGATCGTGTCCGGCATCGGCTTCCTGGGCGCAGGCGCGATCCTCAAGGACGGCGTCGTCATCCGCGGCCTCACCACCGCGGCGAGCCTGTGGGCGACCTCGGCGATCGGCATGGCCGCGGGCGCAGGGGAATACATCATCGGCGTGGTCGCGACGGCCACGGTGCTGGTGAGCCTGTGGCCGATCAACGCGCTCGCCGAGCGCCTCCACGGCTCCTCGATTCCCGCCGTCCAGCTGCGGCTCTCGCTGGATCGCCTCGAGGTCCTCGGCGAGGTCACCGGCATGCTGGTCAAGCAGCGCCTCGAGATCGGCCAGATCTCGACGACGCGCCTGGGCAAGAACAGCTACCGGGCGGACGTCACGATTCGCGGCCGGACGCCCTCGGTGATCTCCAACGCGATCTCGGCCATCGACGACATTGCGGGCGTCGACATCATCTCTTCGAGCACCGCCGACTGAGCACGATCAGGAGGGCCATACCTTGACCATGCCCGCGACGCCGCGTGCCCGCGACCTCGGCATCGTGATCGGGGAGGGGACACCCGGCCCGTTCAACGCGATCACCGACGTCTCCGGCGTCCGCGTCGGGCACACGACGCTGATCGCGGGCGACGGCGAGCTCGTCGTCGGGCAGGGCCCGGTACGTACCGGCGTCACCGTCATCGTGCCCCACGACGGCGACGTGTGGGCCGAGCCGCTGTTCGCGGGCACCGCGACGATGAACGGAAACGGCGAGCTCACCGGGCTCGAGTGGATCCGCGAGTCCGGGTTGCTGACGGGCGCGATCGGCATCACCAACACGAATGACGTTGGCAAGGTCCGCGATGCGCTCGTCAGCTCGGCGACGGCGTCGCATGACCGCGGCGCCACGTACTGGGCGCTGCCCGTCGCGGGCGAGACGTACGACGGCCAGCTCAACGACATCGCCGGCGGGCATGTCCGCGCGGAGCACGTCGTCGCGGCGCTCGCGGGAGCGAGTGGCGGTCGCGTCGCAGAGGGCAACGTCGGCGGCGGGACGGGCATGATCTGCCACGAGTTCAAGGGCGGCATCGGTACCGCGTCGCGGCGCGTCGCGGCCGACCTCGGCGGCTGGACCGTCGGCGTCCTGGTCCAGGCGAACTACGGCCGTCGAGGACTGTTGCGGATCGACGGCGTCCCCGTGGGCGAGGAGATCCCGATCGAGGCGGTGCCCTCGCCCTGGGCACAGCCACGTCGAGGCATCGCCGCAGGGGACAGGGCGCCCGGCTCGGGCTCGATCATCGGCATCGTCGCCACCGACGCCCCGCTGCTGCCGCACCAGTGCGACCGGCTTGCCCGGCGCATGCCCCTCGGCATCGCTCGGATCGGCGGGCTTGGATCGACGTCGTCCGGCGACATCTTCCTCGCCTTCGCGACCGGCAACCGCGGCATTCCGCCGACAGAGGCGGAGGCCGTCGGCGACGGCACCATCCGGGTGCGCGGCATGGTCGACCGAGGCATCGACCCGTTGTTCGAAGCGACCGTCGAGGCGACCGAGGAGGCGATCGTCAACGCCCTGGTGGCGGCCGAGACGATGACCGGGCGCGACGGCATGGTCGCCCATCGACTCCCGCATGACCGGCTCGTCGAGGTGATGCGCGCGCACCGCCGGCTACGAGGTTCGCCCGCGGCCTGACCCGGGAATACGATCGCGTCGTGCAATCGCTCGTCGGGGCGGCGCGTCGGCAGCTGCGGGGCCCCGGCCCCGGCGCCCTCGCTCGCCTCGTGCTCGTGGCGGTGCCGGCCCTCGCGGCCGCGACGGCGCTCGTCTGGCTCCTCGAGACGCGCTTCGACGTCCTGAACGCGTCGCCCGTGTACCTGCTCGCGGTGGTCGTGACCGCGCTCGTCTCCGGCACGGCCGGCGCGCTGCTCGCCGCGGTCAGCGGCATCCTCATCTACGACTACCTGTTCACGCACCCCTTCCAGACGTTCGCGATCTCCGATGCCGCGGAGTGGCTGAACCTGATTCTCTTGCTGTTCGTTGGGCTGGTCGTCGGTCAGCTCACGGCGCTGGAGCGGGCGCGTGCGGTCACCGCCGAGACCCGCGAGCGCGAGGCGCGCGAGCTGTTCCTCGTCAGCCGCGCCCTCGCCACGCGGTCGTCCACGACGGACGTGCTCTCGGAGATCGCCGAAGTGGTTCGGCGCGAGACCGGCCTGCGGTCGGTCTGGTTCGCGCTCGGGCCGAACGACGCCGCCGAGCGCACCGTCGCGCTGGCCGGGGAGGGGAGCGCTCCCGGCGGCGCCATGCCCGCCGGCGCGGGAAGCCTCCAGTGGCAGCTTCGGCGGACGCCCGGCGACGAGCCTGCGCGCTGGGTCCGGATCCACAATCCGCCGCCGGCCGGTCGCGTGCGCGAGACGCCGGAACGCGGCGAGGCCGAGACGTACCGCGTCCGGATCGAGGCCGGCGGACGGGCGCTCGGGACGATCTGGGCCACTCGTGATCGTCGCCGCGGCAACCCGGACCGGTCGGCGACGCGACTGCTCTCGGCCGCGGCGGACCAGGTCGGCCAGGCGCTCGCCCAGGACCAGCTCGCCGCCGAGGCGGGCGCCGCGGAGGTCGCCCGCCAGAGCGACGCGCTCAAGTCGGCGCTGCTGCAGTCTGTGTCGCACGACCTGCGCACGCCGCTGGCCACGATCCGGACCGCCGCCGGCACGCTCCGCCCGGACAGCGACCTCGACGACGAGGGCCGTCGCGCCAGCGCGGCCGCCATCGAGCGCGAGGTGGAGCGCCTCGACCGCCTCGTCGCCAACCTGCTCGACCTCGGCCGGATCGAGGCCGGCGAGCTCCGCGCCGACCTGGACGTCTTCGAGCTCGACGACCTGGCGGGCCGGACGGTCGATCGGCTGGCGCCTCGCCTGGCCGGACACGACGTGCGGGTCGAGGTCGGGCCGCTGCCGGTGCTCGTCGACCCGGTGTTCCTCGACGAGGCGCTGACGAACCTCCTCGACAACGCCCTGAAGTTCAGCGGCGCGACGTCGACGATCGGGATCGGTGCGCAGGCGCTCGATTCGGACTGGGTGCGACTGGTCGTCGAGGACGACGGTCCGGGTGTCGCCGATGGCACGTTCGATGCCCTGTTCGAGCGATTCCTCCGGCGGCCCGCCGCGGACGGCCGGCTCCGCCCCGGCACGGGGATCGGGCTCGCGGTGGTCCGCGGCCTGGTCGAGGCGATGGGCGGGCGCGTCCGGGCGCGGGCCAGCTCGCTGGGCGGCCTTGCCGTCGAGATGGACCTGCCCCAGGCGCGGTTGCCCGCAGAGCTGGCGGCGAGCCGATGACGAGCGCCGGCGCGACCGTCCTCGTCGTCGAGGACGACGACGAGGTCCGGGGCGTGCTCGTCCGGGAGCTTGGGTCGCGCGGCTACCGCGTGCAGGAGGCGTCCGACGGCCGCAGCGCCCTCGAGCGCTGGGAGGCGAGCCGCCCCGACGTCATCCTCCTCGACCTCGGCCTGCCCGACATGGACGGCCTCGACGTCATCCGGCGCATCCGGCGCGACGCGATGACCCCGATCGTGATCCTGTCGGCCCGATTCGCCGAGCGCGAGAAGGTCGAGGCCCTCGATCGCGGTGCGGACGACTTCGTGACCAAGCCGTTCGGGCTCGAGGAGCTCCATGCCCGGCTCCGGGTCGCGCTCCGGCGCGGCGCAGGCCCGAGCGGCGACGCCGACGGCCGGGTCGTGGTCGGGCCGCTCGCATTCGACGCCCAGCGCCACGAGGTCCTCGTCGACGGGGCGGTCGTGGACCTCACGCCGCGCGAGTTCGAGATCCTGCGGGTCCTGCTCGGCGAGCAGGGCCGCATCGTGACGAAGGGCAAGCTTCTGCGGACGGTCTGGGGACAGGCCTACCAGGGCGAGGACAGCTACGTGTACGTGCACGTCAGTCAGCTGCGCCACAAGCTCGCCGCCGCCGACCGGACGGGCGCGCTGCGTGACCTGATCGTGACCGAGCCCGGGATCGGCTACCGCGTGCGCGAGCCGGAGACGCCCGTCGCGGCGCCTCGCGCGCGGAATTCCTGAGGGAAACCTAAGCCGCCGCGACCGTTCGGCGCACGTGGCCTCTTGGGCCTCGGGAGCACGCTCGAAGCGTGAGTATCGAACCAGACCGTCAACGCACGCCGAGTGGGCGCCCGGCCGGGCTCCGCGGCCGGAAGGTCGGCGACCGCCGCGTTCGCGTCGACAGGCCGTACGCCCCGTATTTCCGCTATGCCGATGAGGGCCAGCTCGTCGCCCGCGAGGCGGCCTCCGCGCCGCGGACCCGCGCCGGCCGGTTGCTCGCGAAGGCCCGCTCGATCCTGATCGGGCGGCCACTGTCGATCCACGAGGAGATCTCGGAGCGCCTGTCGAAGACGAAGGCGCTGGCCATCTTCAGCTCCGACGCCATCTCCTCTTCGGCGTACGCAACCGAGGAGATCGTTCGCGTCCTCGTCCTCGCCGGCGCCGGCGCCCTGTTCCTCAGCCTGCCGCTGGCGATCGGCATCGCGCTGCTCCTCGCCGTCGTCTCGACCAGCTATCGGCAGATCGGAACGGCCTACCCGTCCGGTGGCGGCGCGTACGCAGTGGCGCGGGCCAACCTGCCGATGATCACGGCGCTCATCGCGGCCGGGGCGCTGCTCGTCGACTACGTGATGACGGTCGCCGTGTCCACGGCATCGGCCGTCGAGCAGGTCATCTCCGCGGTGCCGGCCGTCGAGGCGGAGCGGGTGCTCCTCGGCGTCGTCGCGATCGGCCTGATCACGATCGGCAACCTTCGCGGCCTCCGCGAGTCCGGGAACATCTTCGCGATCCCGACCTACCTGTTCGTCGGCTCGTCGCTCCTGATGATCGCGATCGGCGTGTACCGGATCGTCGTCCAGGATGAATCGACGCCGCTGCCCACGCCGCTGCCCGGCGCGCCCGACCCGATCCAGCCGCTCGGCCTGCTGCTGATCCTCCGGGCGTTCGCGTCCGGCTCGGTCGCCCTCACCGGAACGGAGGCGATCACGAACGGCGTGCCGGCGTTCAAGAAGCCCGAGGCGCGCAACGCGGCGACGACGCTGACCGCGATGGCGCTGCTTCTCGGCATCCTGTTCGTGGGCATCACGTTCATCGCCGACCGGTTCGGCGTCGTGGCCATCGACGAGCCCGCGACGCGGACCGTCATCAGCCAGGTCGCCGCGCGGATCTTCGGCGACGGCTCGCTGCAGTTCTACCTGTTCCAGGCATTCACCGCGCTCATCCTGTTCCTCGCCGCGAACACGTCGTTCAACGCCTTCCCGCGCCTGGCCGCGATCCTGGCGAATGACGGGTACCTGCCGCGGTCCTTCGCGTTCCGCGGGGACCGGCTGGCGTTCACCTCGGGCATCGTGATCCTGAGCGCGGTGGCGATCGGGCTCCTCGTCCTGTTCGGCGGGAACACGACCGCACTCATCCCGCTGTACTCGGTCGGGGTGTTCATCTCGTTCACGATCAGCCAGACCGGCATGGTCAAGCACTGGCTCTCCCAACGCTCATCCGGCTGGCGCTGGCGGCTCGGGATCAATGGACTGGGAGCCCTGCTGACGGCGCTGGTGACCGTCGTAGTGCTGGTCGCGAAGGCCCCGACCTCACTCCTGGTCGCGGTCGTGATCCCGCTGCTCGTCGGCATGATGCTGTTCATCAACCGCCACTACCGCGCGTCTGCCGGGCACCTGGCGGTGCCCGCCAACGTGGTCCTGCCCGTGCCGCACCGGCGCGACCGGGCGATCGTCCCCGTCGCAAGCCTCAGCCGTGCCGTCGTCCAGGCCGTGAACGTCGCCCGGTCGATGTCCGACGAGGTGCGAGCCGTGGTGGTCAGCGACGATCCGGATCGCGCGCTCGCCCTGCGCGCGGCCTGGGAGGAGCAGCTGCCCGAGGTCCCGCTCGACATCGTCGAAACCCGGTACCTCGCACTGGCCCAGCCGACCGTCGCCTACCTGGACTCGCTCGACGAGGACGTCCACGACGACGTGGCCCCGATCACGTTCGTCATCCTGCCCCAGTACGTGGCCCGTCACTGGTGGGAGCGGCCGCTGTACAACCAGTCGACGAAGGGCCTGCGCGCCGCGTTGATCGGGCGGCCGCACACCGTCGTCGTCGACGTTCCCTACCAGCCGCGACGGCCAGGCGCGCCGCGAGTGGTGCCGGCGACCGCATAGCGGTCAGCGAACCGTGCCCAGCCCCGAGTCAACTGCGCCCGGCGGCCGCTCGACGGCGCCCCAGCTCACCTCGCCGCGCGCCTCGAAGCCGCCCCGGGGGACCCATCCGGGCGACCGCCGCGTGCGCGTCCGGCGCGCCCACGAGCCGTACTTCCACTACGCCAGCGACCACTCCCTGATCGCGCGGCCCGCGGCATCGACGTCGCGCACGCCGGTCGGTCGCTCGCTCGAGCGAATTCGGTCCGTGTTGTTCGGGCGTCCGCTGTCGACCCACGAGGAGATCTCGCAACGGCTCAACGTCGCGACGGGCCTGTCGATCTTTGCCTCGGACAACATCTCGTCCTCGGCCTACGCGACCGAGGAGATCATGCGGGTCCTCGCGCTGGCCGGCGCCGGCGCGCTCGCGCTGACGATGCCGATCACGGTCGGGATCGTGATCGTCCTGGCGATCGTGGTCACCAGCTATCGGCAGACGATCGCCGCCTACCCGAATGGCGGCGGCTCGTACATCGTCGCCAGCGACAACCTCGGGACGCTCGCCGGCCTCACCGCGGCGGCCGCGCTCCTGACCGACTACGTGCTCACGGTCTCAGTGTCCGTCGCCGCCGGCGTCGCTGCGCTCACCTCGATCGTGCCGGAGCTGTTCGCGGCGAGGGTGGTCATCGGCGTGGCGATCGTCGCGGTGATCGCCATGATCAACCTGCGGGGCGTGCGCGAGAGCGGGCTCGTCTTCAGCGTGCCCACCTACGTGTACCTCGTCGCGATCGCCGGGCTTCTCGCGGTCGGCATCTTCCGCCTGGTCACCAACACGCTGCCCGTGTACCAGGTGCCGCCGGGCTGGGCGGCGACGGCTGCGGAACCGCTTGGGCTCCTGCTCATCCTGCGGGCATTTGCCTCGGGCTCGGTGGCGCTGACGGGCGTCGAGGCCGTCTCGAACGGCGTTCCCGCGTTCAAGCCGCCCGAATCTCGGAATGCCCAGCGCGTCGTCGTGCTCATGGGCTCGGCGTTCGGGTTGATCTTCATCGGCATGAGCCTGCTCACGAGCCGGCTGGGCATCCTCCCCGATCCGACCGAGGAGCAGACCGTGATCAGCCAGCTGGGCGGGCTGCTCGTCGGGTCCGGCACGCCCTTCCACTACCTGATCCAGGTCTCGACGGCAGTTCTCCTCGTCCTTGCCGCCAACACCGCGTTCGCGGACTTTCCGCGACTGTCCAGCATCCTGGCCCGGGACGGCTTCCTGCCGCGGGCGTTCCAGTTCCGGGGCGATCGGCTCGCGTTCAGCAGCGGCATCGTGGTCCTCGCCGCGATCGCGGCAGTGCTGCTCCTGCTCTTCGCGGGCAGCGTCACCGCCCTCATCCCCCTGTACACCGTCGGCGTATTCGTCGCCTTCACGCTGAGCCAGGCCGGCATGGTCCGGCACTGGCGACGACTGCGCACCGAAATCCAGGGTTGGGGCCGGAAGGCGCTCGTCAACGGCATCGGTGCCGTCACGACCGGCATCGTCGCGCTCGAGGTCGCCGTCTCCAAGTTCGCGCTCGGTGCCTGGGTCGTCCTCCTCCTGATCCCGACGCTCATCGGAATCATGCTGTTCATCCACCGGCAGTACGGGTCGATGGGCCGCCAGCTGGAGGTCCGCGAGGATGGCCCGCTGCCCGAGCCGCACCGCGAGGAGCGGGTCGTCATCCCCGTGCCGGGCATCAACCGCGCCGTGGTCCAGGCGGTCAATGTCGGGCGGTCCATCGCGGCCGACGTCGAGGCGGTTCTCGTCTCGGACGACCGCGCAGAGGCGGAACGCATCCGGCGCCGCTGGGAGCGCCAGCTGCCCGGCGTGCCGCTGGTCGTGGTCGAGTCGCCGTACCGCGCGCTGATCGGCCCGGTCCAGGCCTACCTCGACGTCCTCGACCGATCCTGGCCGGCGGATCGACCAGCGCCCGTGACGTTTGTCGTCATCCCCGAGTTCGTCGCACGGAGCTGGTGGGAGCGGATCCTGTACAACCAGTCCGCCCGGAGGCTCCGCGCGGCGATGCTCGGCCGGCCCCACACCGTCGTGGTCGACGTGCCCTACCGACGCGAGGCGCCGCCGGCCGGCTGATCACGGTGCCTGCTCGCTGTTGTTGCAACGCGTTGCGATAACGCGCACCATGCCCGCATGGACGGCGGGGCACTCGGCCTGATCGCGACAGCGCTCACCCTCGGGTTCCGGCACGGCTTCGACTGGGACCACCTCGCGGCGATCACCGACGTCACCTCGACGACGGCGACCGCCGATGCGGCCGAGTCCGATCACGAAGCGGTCCACGAACGCGCGACCGCCGAGGCGCACGCGCACGTCCACGGCGGCCCGGACGAGCTTGCGACCCACGAATCGCGGCCGGACGGGGCCACGCACCCGCATCCGCAGGAGCGCCCACCGTTCCTGACCGAGCAGCGCCGGGCGCTGCTCCTCGGCTCGCTCTACGCCCTGGGCCACGCCTTCGTCGTGGCGGTCCTCGGCACGCTGGCCCTGCTCTTCGGCGCCGTGCTGCCGGACTGGGTTGACCAGGTCATGGGCCCGGTCGTGGGTGCGACGCTGCTGTTCCTCGGGATCTGGGTCTTCGTGTCGCTGTACCAGTACTGGCGGCACGGGCACGAGTTCCGCCTGCGGAGCCGGTGGATGCTGGTGTTCGACTCGATCCGCTACGGCTGGCGACGGTTCCAGGCTCGACTGCACGGGCACGAGCACGTCGACCCGATCGAGATGTCGTCGTACGGCGTCCGGACCGCCTTCGGGGTGGGGATGATCCACGGCATCGGCGCCGAGACGGGCACGCAGGTCCTGCTGATCGCCGCGATCGGCGGCGCGTCGTCGGAGGGCCTCGGCCTCCCCATGATGGTCGCGTTCATCGTCGGCCTGCTCATCTCGAACTCGATCGTCGTGATGGTCACCGCGACCGGCTTCATTGCGAGCCGGCTTCGGGAGCGGCTGTACGTGGTCATCGGCGTCATTGCCGGCACGTTCAGCCTCGTCATCGGCGCGATCTTCCTGTTCGGGCTCGAGACGCGGCTGCCCTCGATCGAGGCGTGGCTCTTCGGTGGCGGCTCGTGAGCCGCCCTGCCGGCCGGGCGGCCCCTGGACGATGGGCGGCGGTTCCGGGGCAGCTCCGCGCCCGCGGACTGCGCTGGACAAACCAGCGCCGCGTCCTCATCGACGTCCTCGCGCGGGTCGACGGGCACGTGACCGGCGCGGAGCTGGTCGATGGCTGCCGGGCCATCGACCCGGCGACCACGCCCTCGACGGTGTACCGCACCCTCGACGTGCTCGAGGAGCTGGGCATCGTCAGTCACAGCCATGGGCCGCGGGGCCGGCAGGAGTTCCACGTCAACCCAGCCGAGGATCACGGGCATCTCCTGTGCTCCAGCTGCGGCCGCACCTGGGAGCTGGGCGCGGGCGAGGTCCGCCCACTGGTCGAAGGGCTGCGAAGGAGCCGGGGCTTCGAGGTCGACCTCGACCACCTGACCGTCGAAGGCCGCTGCGCGAGCTGCCGAGGCGCGTCCGCCTAGGTCCCCGGGCGTCCGCCCCGCGTGCGATCCTCTGCGGATGCACGAGCCCCGGCCGCCCAGGCCGTGAAGCAGGGACCGCCACCGCGCCCGCTCCGCGGCCGAAAGCTCGGCGACCGTCGGGTCCGCATCGAGCGGCCCCACTCGGCCTACTTCCGCTACAACCCCGAGGGCACGCTGGTCGCCAAGGAGGCGGCCTCCGCACCGCGAACCCAGGCCGGACGGCTGGTCGCGCGAGCCCGCGGCGTCCTGTTCGGCAAGCCGCTCTCGATCCACGAGGACATCCTGGAGCGGCTCTCGAAGGCCAAGGCCCTCGCGATCTTCAGCTCCGACGCGATCAGCTCGTCGGCCTACGCGACCGAGGAGATCCTGCGCGTCCTCGTCCTCGCCGGCGCCAGCGCGCTGATCCTGAGCCTGCCCATCGCCATCGCGATCGCCTTCCTGCTGACCGTCGTCTCGATCAGCTACCGCCAGGAGATCTACGCGTACCCGTCGGGCGGCGGCGACTACGCCGTCGCGCGGGCGAACCTGCCGGGCATCTTCGCGCTGGTCGTCGCCGGCGCGCTGCTCGTGGACTACACGATGACCGTCGCCGTCTCGACGTCGTCCGCCGTGGAGCAGGTCATCTCGGCGGCACCGGGCCTCGAAGCGATCCGGGTCGAGATCGGCGTCGGGGCGATCGTGCTGATCATGCTCGGCAACCTCCGCGGGCTCCGGGAGTCCGGCAACATCTTCGCGATCCCCACGTACCTGTTCGCGGGTTCGACGCTGCTCATGGTCGGGATCGGCCTGTTCCGGGTCATCGTCCTCGGCGACCACGCACCGCCGCCAACGCCGCTGCCCGGCCAGCCGGACACGCTCCAGGCAGTCGGGGTGTTGCTGATCATCCGAGCCTTCGCCTCCGGCTCCGTGGCGCTGACCGGCACCGAGGCGATCGCCAACGGCGTGCCTGCGTTCAAGCCGCCGGAGCCAAGGAACGCGGCCACGACCCTGACGGTCATGGCAATCCTGCTCGGCGTGCTCTTCGTCGGCATCACCTTCGTCGCCGACTCGTTCGGGGTCGTGGCCATCGATGAGCCGTCCACCAAGACGGTGATCAGCCAGGTCGCCGCCACGATCTACGGCGACAACACGATCCTGTTCTACCTGTACCAGACGTTCACCGCGCTGATCCTCTTCCTCGCGGCGAACACGTCGTT
>Ga0070696_100000548_pt1 | contig 23860 bp, 21 predicted proteins | sample KBSK1253metaG_FD_65474 | JGI IMG/M metagenome (GOLD analysis project Ga0070696, IMG submission 65474) | Corn, switchgrass and miscanthus rhizosphere microbial communities from Kellogg Biological Station, Michigan, USA - KBS K1-25-3 metaG | ecosystem: Host-associated > Plants > Roots >... | reverse complement strand
TTGGCTGGAGTGCGACTAGAATTTCGCGTTCGAAACACCGACCACTACCGATAGTCTTGAATTTAGCGTCCCAAGCTTTGGTTCCGGGATCGCCGTCGTCCAGGAAGGATGCAAGCTGCGTATGACCGCCATGCACGCTGCGATGCCAAGGCAGGTCAAGCTTGCTCGCCCAGCTCTGGATGTACGCCGCATCCTTTTCGGTCCAGTTCCAAAATAGGGCCGGTAATGTCGAATATCCATTGTCTGGCAGCGCGAACCAGCCGTAGGCCTTGTGTGCGCCGTCCTGCGGACAATGTTGCAGATCGATCGACAGAATACCCTGGCGGCGGCAAGCCACCAGAAACGCGGCGCCCAGGCCGGCGTAATAGGTGACCACGAACGCCAGGGTGGGTCTCACAACCCGCAGCATCCGCTCGAATGCCGAAGCGGTCGCGAAAACCACTCGTGCGCGCCGCTCTAGTTTGGCCCGGCTGAGCGACGGCGCGCGCACATCATTTCGGGCGAGAAATTGCAGGACCCGATCGTGATCCGGCAACTCCGCCGGAAGCCTTCCCGTTGAAGCAGCCAGCGCACCCCAGACCGCGACCACATTCGCGGCGAAGGTGGGGCGGTGCCACGGCAAACGGCTCAGTTCGCCGCTTTGCATCAGAAATGTGCCCAGGCCGCGCTTCTCAAACTCGGCAATGAGCGGTTCGCTAAATCGGTCCTGCCACTCATCGTCCACAAGGTCCAGCGAGACTCCGTCGCCCAGAAAGATCGCATGGGCTGGTTTAGGGCGCACGATCCAATGAGCAAGATCGCGCCTGCTCTTCCACAGATTGGTCAGGGGGGTCGCAGCCCGCGCAATGGCCCGCAATGGAAGCGGACGAGGCGCGGGCGGAGAACTGCCCACGTGCGCCCAATGCATGTCGAGGTATAGATCCATGCGCGCCAATGGCCAAATTTCCACATCGCCCCATTTCCAACGCGACACGCGAAAATGGCGCTCTATCTCCTCTACCAAGGTCAGAAATCGGCGATGAAAGGGTACGGCCACAAACTCAACTTACGGCGACCGCATGAGTCGTTTCGCACGCGGCCAGTCCGCGCTTGCGGAATGCCACCGCCCGGTACTGCAGGCCTTCCATCAACTTATTGTCGCGATCGAATAGGGCATCGGGCGCCAGTTGCCCCGGATCGGCCTCGAGCACGGGGTCGAAATTTCTTGACGTAGACGTGTCGCAAAAACGAAAATTAGTCGCGTGCAGCAGCAGCAGCCCACCCGGCTTCAGGCAGCGGGCAAAATCCGCCACCATCCTTTCGAAATCTTCGAAGCGCAAAAGAGGGTCGCAATGCCGGGCACCGGTTGCCGTCAGATCGCCATGACACAACACCGCCAGACAGACAATCGCGTCATAGGATTCCTCCCGTTCGGCTTCCGTCGTTGCCGCAGCGGCGAACGTTACCCCGGCGGACTCGCCCCTTCGCGCGCGCGCCAGGCAGTAAGCGATGTTGCGTGGATCGATGTCAATACCCTTGATGGCGGCGTCCGGAAAGTAACTTCTAAGGCTGAACACTTCCTCTCCACGGGAACAGCCAAACGATAGAATCCGCAGACCCTGTTTGTTGCCGAGGCACATCCTCGCAAACTGGAACAACCACGGATAGCGATTCGGCAATGTGTGATTGTAGGGCTGGAATCGGCCGGGCAGTGGCAATTGGATTCTGCGGTGCAAACCGGGGAAGGCGCGGCGCAACGCGGCGCATCCCTTGCGCGAAACACCCGACAACATACTCAAGGCCCGAATTTTCATGCTGTGCCCGATTGATCGGCCGATGGGTGAGTAATGCTGTGAACGCTTGGCATCGTAGCCTGCAATACCTGGCGTGCGAGCAGCGCAGCCGGTTCAATCAGAGCGCCGCGCGCTACATCGATTGGTATCGCCCCTGGGCGCAGTTTAGCGAGTTCGGCCGCACCCAGGCAATGCCGCGTGTTCTCGGTAAGGCCGCGATGCAGAGAAACGATGTCGGATATCTCGGGCAGCATCATCTGCTTCAAATACAACGGAACCCAATCTTCACGGTGAGTACGCGCATCGCACGTTTTGCGAACCGGGCCGGCCAAACAGGATCGTGTCGCGTTCCTGCCAATGCGTGCGATATCAGCCCGCGCACGTCGCACCGTCGGGCCGAGTGAATGGCACCGAGTAGAGTATCCCGGGTGCGTGCCCTCTTGATCAACTCTCGCGCGCGTTTTGACAGACCGGACTTGCACAAGTAGTGGCCGGTCAATCTGTTGTGTTCGCGCAGGATCGTATCCCATATCTCCTCGTTTCCGCCCAAAGTCATCGAGTCGGGGTGCATCCTGTATTGATACATGAGCTTTTTGGTCCTAGCGTATCGCAAGCCACTGAACGCGAACCGGAGCATGAACTCCCGGTCCCCTGCTACTTTGTATGTCCCGTCGAAGGCACCAATCTTCGCGAAAACAGACCCGCGGAAAAACCACGCGTTGATTGAGGGATCGCCCAGCGTCGATTGGACCAATAAGTCGATTCCGGCCGGTGTAACCCTCTCCACCACGATTTGATGGTCATTCGTGGCCTCGCGGAAAGTGACGGCTTCGCCCGCCAAGGCCATGACGCCTTCGTCGCGGAATGCTTCGATGACGGAAGAGAAGACATCGTCAGCGTAGCAGTCGTCGGAATTCAATATACCGATGAACTCTCCTCGGGCGACAGCCAGCGCTTTGTTCAATGCGTCGTACATGCCACGATCCGGAGAGCTGAGAACTTTGAGATGCGGATACCGGCTCAGGATTTCCAGCGTGCGATCCGTCGAGCCTCCATCCGCCACGATGTGCTCCGTGTCGGAATAGCCTTGAATCAAAACGCTTTCTATGGCTTCACGGACATAACGTGCACCATTCAGACACGGAGTAATCACGGAGATTCTGGGGCCGATTCGTGGAGTGCTCATAGAATGGCGGTGCAGCAGGGAAGTGGGGAGAGCAAATCGGTGCGATCACCGCATTCGGAGCTCATCGCCGTGAATAGACGGGACTCGACGCGAATGGCGTCTTATAGCCAAGTTGAAGGCTCTTTCAATGGCAAGAATCGAAACCCGCGAGTTCTCATAGCCTCGATTACGAACTCCGCCACCTCCATCACTTTGTTCTCATCGCGGTCAGCAAGCTCAGCTTCATTTCTGGGAAAGCCGTCGTGCAGCAGGATAATCCCGCTGCGAGCCCTGTCGATAGCTTCTTCAAACCTGCGACAGAAGTCGTCGAACTCGATCTTATCCGCGTTCCCTTTTTTTCTATGAAGCCGCCAATCGGACGCGTCGATGTCCCATCCATACCGGCCGATGTAGTGTTTGGCAAACGGAAGTTTGTTTGCGATTTTTGTAAACTTGGGATTCGTCCATGCACCACCGGGTGCACGGAAGGGAATTGGCCGCTGGCAAAACCGCTCGATACGCTCGTGACACTTTCCAATCTGATCCGGTATCTCGATGTTGTGATCGCCTGTGAATAGATCCAAATTCCGATGACTGAATGTATGATTACCAATTCGGTGACCGCATCTCACCAATTCGGACAGAGCCTCATCGTTGGCGTGCTCGCCAAGCACAAAGAACGTAGCTGAAATACTTGCCTTCTGCAGGAGGCGACCGAGATCAATCGTGACGCCCTCCGTCGGCCCGTCGTCAAATGTCAGGGAAAACTCGCCGTCCTTGTACTTCAGCCTTTTTCCCCTCAATTCCTTCGCAAGAAACATGGGTGTCTCCAAATTGCCCTGTTACTCCCGTTCGGCGGCGATCTTGCCGCGTTGCCCAAAGGCAGTTACCAAAGGAGCTGAGAATACTACGATGATGACGATAGTTTCGAGGACGTAGAGTCCATGGTGCGGATTCGGTCAGCGAAAATTCAGCTTCGGCGGAAGTTCGCAAGGACAAAGGGAATTGAATCCCATTTCACCCCGGCGGCTGCCATGGAACCTGGATCGGGCCAACGCCACGAGAAGTACGATGTAGTGTGAAATGAATTACTGTTTTGTTAGAGGACCCCGTGCAGATTGAGCCCTGAGAATATTTCCAGGCGGTGCGTGGCCGCGAGCTTACGAGCCTCCCGAAGCTGCCAGGATACGGCATCCGGGGTGAAATGCCGCAACCAGCCCTTCTCGCGGTACGGGGCCCACCACGAATCTGGGACATCGTAGATTCTTGTGCCGCCGTCTTCACGCAGCGTCCAATCGTAAATCTGGTTCAAATCCTCCGGCGACCGTTCCCCGGGATACCGCAGGGTCTCGATCATCTTGTACCACACCGCTTTGCTCTGAAGCCTGGACTTGTTGACGAATTGCAGGTGGAACAAACCCCCGAAGCTCCTGCCGGCAAACATGAGCCCCTGATTGACCGCTTTGTAAGGAATCCTGCGGTGCAGCTGGTATTCGTCCGGCACTTTCCACCGAAGCGCGGCAGAGTCACAGAACGCCCAGGGAATCTGACTGGTCTCACCCCACGCGCCATCCCACCGAAAGACATCGGGTGCGTGGTACGTCGCAATCATGGGCATTGATACAAAGCACCCCCGGGCGGGTTTTAGGGCGAGTGCGCGCAAGTTCGGAAAGAGGTTTCCTGTGGGGACCTCGTCTGCATCCACGATAACGAAGTGGGTACCGTCCAATTGTCGGCCGCGATCAAGCATCTCTTGTCGAACATCCATCTCCATCCATTCCTTGTCGTCGGCGCGGCGAATACTGATCTGGCGATCTGGAAACTCGGCCTGGGCTTCTCGAATGATCTGGGTGGTCCGATCATTGGAGCCGTGATCGGTAATCACTACAGCGTCGCAATACGACAGACTTATACGCAGCGATAGGCCCAAAACCCAATCTTCATTGCGAGTCGCGGTGAGCGCAATGACCTTTGGCGCGAGCCTGGCTGGCTTTGATCGACGGGCCTGCGAAAATAGCCTCCGGAAAGATTCTGCGGCCTCGCGGTAATTCTTCACATTGTAAACACCCAATATTGACGCCGGAATACCCAGCGCATTACCCGTTAATCGTTGCCGCGCTTCATGTCAAGCTGGTGGCGTCACTTCTTCTTCATCACCAACAGGAAGTGATCCCCCAATTCGCGGATGACGGGCCAACCGCTCACGCGCCGGTCCAGGCGCCATAACCGCTCGTGCCAAGCGGGGTGTTTCTCGCGCACCCAAGTCAAGTACGGTGGCGGCGCAAAGACGCACAACCCGCGAAAATGCTCCAGCGAGAAATAAGATTCGAAAGCTCGATAGAACTCCCGCGGGCTGTAGTAGCGTGTCCAGATGGTGTGCTTGTTCATGCTGACCGGGACTACGGTGTGAGCAAAACGCACCTTGGCTCTGGCCCATTGCCTTTGGCGCAGATAGTGGCCAATTTCCCATGGACAGATCCGGCCGATTACCGTGAATAGGAGCGCTCCGCCAGGCTTGACCAGGCGAGCGCACTCGCGCGATACGCCGGCGAGGTCGGGCACGCAATTGAGCGGGCCGAGATTCGAGTATGCGCCATCATAAATGCCCTCCCCGCTCAAGCGCTGTAGCTGGTGGGCGCCCAGCGCGATCGCTTGCACGCGATCCGTCAATTGCTCACGTTCGGCACGGTCGCTCGTCCGTTGCACCATCTGCGGCGACCAATCGGTCGCCGTAATATGATGCCCGAGCTGCGCCATTCGAACGGCATCCAACCCGGTGCCGCAACCTAAGTCAACCAATCGGCTTCCGGGAGAGAATGTAGCGTCCAACCAGCGCCACATCTCGATACGCATGTCCTGTATCGATTCGTTGTTGCCGCGTGGTCCGTCGTAGTCCGCGGCGACACTGTCAAAAGCGTCCTGGGTATCGCGTAATTGCGGCTGCGTGGAGGCGGGCGACGCCGCAAATGAATCACGAGCATTTTTCATGGTAGATGAGATTAAAACTCCGGTTAACGCTACCATACCAGTGGTGATGGGGAACTAATGACTTATGACTCCCAAAAACCACGGCATGGTTCCTGATCTTGAATCCGACCCATTTGGAGAACGCTCCCCAGTTCTGGTTAACAAGCGGTTGCTATTGCTGGGTGGCCGGTTTCAATTCGAAAGCAACAGTCGCGAGCTAATTCGACTGGTCGACTCGGCATATGCGGACTTACCGCGTCAGCGGCTATCGACAAGGGTGCCCAATTTCCGAATCAAACTACTGCTGACATCCCCCGGGAAGGCGTATGGATCGGTCAGGGGCCGGCATGCACTCGGTCGCTCGGAGCCGCCGCCATTCACAATGCTACATGGCGCCGGGCTTCTCGGCGGCGCAACAAATTCGTCGAACTTCGTGATGCTGTCCCCGCGGGAACGCGCGGCGCTCGTGGTCGTATCTCCGCAGATGCTGCGCTTTCCCTACCACACTCGCTACGAACTCATCGAGTTCGCAGTGTTTACGCTCGCCGCCCGAGCCCAGCGATTGGTACCGCTGCATGCCGCATGCGTCGGGCAACGGGGTCGCGGAATTCTGCTGATGGGAGCGAGCGGCGCCGGGAAGTCAACCCTGGCCTTGCATTGTTTATTGGATGGATTCGAATTTCTGTCTGAGGACAGCGTTTTTGTGGCTTCCAAAACGATGCTGGCCACGGGTGTCGCAAATTTCTTGCACATTCGCGCCGACTCCCTGTCCTGGCTTGGGCAATCCCGTGAAGTCGCAGCGATTCGCAAATCCCCGGTCATCGAGCGCCGCAGCGGCGTGAAGAAGTTCGAGGTTGATCTGCGGCGCGATCCTTTTCGACTCGCGAAATCCCCATTGAAAATTGAGGCCGTTGTATTCCTTTCGTCGCAAAGCGCCGGCGTGCGTCCGCTCCTGAAACCCCTTCCGAGGTCCGAACTGTTTGCGAATCTCGAAGCCACGCAAGCCTACGGCGCGAGCCAACTGCAATGGGGGTCCTTCCGCAGGAACGTATCCCATCTCGACGCGTTCGAATTGCGCAGAGGGCGTCATCCGCTCGACGGGGTTGATGCTCTAAGGGCGCTCCTCGGGGCTCGAGCGCGGTAAAGCCATTTCTCCAATAACCAAGGTAAAACTCTGCAGAAAGTGGAAATCCGGGCGCCGCAATGCGAATTTCGCGTGCTGCAGATCGCACAGGTGAACGAGCTCGGCATAGTCGTCCTCCGCTAGATAGGGCCGCAGGCGCTCACCCCAGCTATTTCTAAATATGGTATCGGCCAGATAGCGCTCCGTAGCGGCGTCCAGGGGAGACACGCGCTCGATCAAGATCGTTCGCGCGGTCACATTTTGCAAATTTGCTCCACGCAGCACGCCGACCAGTGCTCTCACCGATGTCAGGTCGCGCTCACCCAAAGAATACCGGTCGCGGTAGTACTGACGTACGGCCTCGTTCGTGACACGCTCGAGTCTCGCGTCCCACGCAAAGTACATGTCGGGCAGGAGCGAGCTTTGCCCGAGTGCTATTCGGCCGCGGGGACGTAACATGCTCGCAAGCCTATTCACCCCACGAATCGGATCATGCAGGTGATTGATGGTGTTGACGCACCAGATAAAGTCGAAGCTCGCGGGTTCCAGGGGCACCGTCAATAAATCCGCTTGAAAAACTTCGATATTCGCAGAGGCGTACTGGCGAGCGGCATCCACATGTGCGGCCGCCAGGTCGATTCCGATGACATGCCCTGACGGTTTGATCTCATCGAGTAACCACGGAAGAGCCTCCCCCGTGCCACAACCCGCATCCAGTATGCGCATTCCAGGCCTCAATCCCACGCTCGAGATCAACCGGCGAAGCTCGGGCCCGGCGAACGTATTGAATTGCCGCAACTTGCGCGAGTAGTCCCGCGACGGCGTATCGCCCAGCAAACCGGAAGAAGACGGGGCTACCGCCGAGGCCGGGTTCGTCATTGCGCCTGCGCGAGCGCCGCGCGTACCGCGTGCATGGTCAGCGGACGAGTCGGACGCGAAGTCACCCAGCGCAGAATTCGCCGGCCTTGCGAAAGATGGGACCACTGACTCCGAGACGCCCAGGCCTCGGTCTTTGCCACGTGCTCGCGAAGCGCAATGTGTTTCGAGCCCGGGGACACGCGGCTCGCCGCGTAAACCAGAATTTCGCGAACCGACCGCGACCAAACGATCCCGGGAAAGGCGTCCACCCAAAGATAGGAAAAGGAAACGTCGTACAGCGTTTGGCGCCGAGACGCCCGCGCCAACAGATAGGGGCAATCGTCCGCCAGTGCTTCCAGGACCCGGCCTGGAATTTTGCAAGGATAATATCGAGACGTCAGCTGCAGCGGCGGATAAGCCCACCACAACCGTCCAACCTGCCGTCTTGACTCGAGAACCGCGTCCCAATCCTCCTCTGTCATTCGCGACGACAGGCCTGCGATATCGTGCAGGTGCAGAAGCCGCAGCGCCTGAAATGCCATCGCACCGGCCGCATGCAACAGCAGATGAGCCATGAGAGAAGCCCTGGATGGATAAGCATTCAATCCAGGTTGCGGTTGCGGGGGAAATACGAGTTCCGATACGTCCGTAATGCGCAACGGCAGCATCTCGCAGATCCGCTCATGCAATTCAATCTTCACGTTGTTGTTTGAATGCTCGCCCAACTCGCCGGACGTGTGATCGTCCGTTGGCGTAAACACCCTCTCCTTCCAAGTCTCGCAGGATTCCCGATAATTCAGCGACACCAGCATCCGACAGGCCGCTTCCGCATCTGCGGGCCGCACCAACAAGTCGATGTCCGACATGGGCCTGTCGCCGGCCTGATACAGGCCAAGGGCATGCAGCGCCGCTCCCTTCAACGCGATTGCCGCCACGCCCGCCTTTTGCGCCTTCTGATCGATGAGGCACAACAGCTCGGCGATGCGCACATGCCGGTTCGCCGTATGAGTTCTTTGCTGTTCGAGAAACTGCATCCAGCCGGCGGGACCTTGCCAGCGCAAAGTGCGTGATAGCAGGGGCGAGACGCCGTGCATGGCCGCCACCGCCCGTGCAACGCGCCACTCGTACCCAGACCAGTCGGGTGCGAGATCCGCCGGGCATGCCAGCTCTCTGGCGAGGCCTTCCGTGATTTTCCGAAGAGTTGCCGCCAAGGCCGGCGGCTGCGGTATTTCACGATCCAGCGTCATACGCCCCCACCGCCATACGCCCCGGCCGTCATACGCCCCCGCCGCTAGCCTGCCGCTGCGGTTTCGCGAGGCGGCGATCGATACTGCGGTTCCTGACTCAGCAGTTCGCGCCAACCTCGATCAAGCGCAATTTGCGCGCCGCCATGCTCGCCGGTGTCCAGGGACCTGTCGATTGTCTGCAGCGTTATCTGATCGTGCAGGAGATTTCTCACGGCACGATAGAAGCCGGACGTATAGGTGCCCTGAAACATCATTTCCAGATCGTCGCTCTCCTGCCAATGCGTTTTGCCCCCCAGCTGCGCCTTGACTCGTTCGTAGAACTTGGTTCCCGGCAAGGGATACGAGACGCTGACGCCTATCTCGTCCGGCCGCGCGGCGTCGAGCAAATCGCGGGTCGCTAGAATGTCGGCGAGTTCCTCACCCATGTAGCCCAGCTGAATGAAGAATCCGACGCGAATGCCGGCTGCTTTGAGCCGATCACGCGCGCTGCGTATTTCAGCCACCGTGGTGCCCTTGTTCATCGCGTCCAGCACCCGTTGGCTGCCGCTCTCCGCGCCAATCCATGCCTCCCGGCATCCCGCATCGCGCAGCGCTTCGGCCATGCGCTCGCTGACCAAGTCCGCGCGGGTTTGTATGGTGAAAGGAATCTGAGCACCAGCAGCCTTCACGGAGGCTGCGAATTGCGCGACCCAGTCCACTCGAAATCCAAAAATGTCGTCCGCGAACCAGATATGGTCAGGGTTGAAGGACCGCTTGAGGTGGCCCATTTCCCCGGCGACCTCTGCCGGGTTGCGCTGCAGAAATTGATTCCCCCAGATGGGTTTCGCGCACCAGGCGCAGCGAAAGGGACAGCCTCGCGAGGCCGCCATGTTCAAACTGAAATAGCCGTGCGCCCCGAGCCACATCGCGCGGTAGCGGTCCATGTCCACGAGGTCCCACGCCGCCAGGCCGACATCGGGGGCGATCGGAATGACCTTCGCCCCGCCCCCGCTCCCGCTCCGCACCTTACCGCCGCAAAGCGATGCAATTCCGGACAGGCCGTGAATGAGATCCGCGTTGCTGGCATCCGGACTTGAATCGAGCCGCGGCAGTACCGCAAACAGGGCGGACAATCCTTCACCGATTAGAGCGAGATCCGCGCCGGCGATGAGGTAGGGGCCGGGCGCATCGGTGACATCCGGGCCGGCCGCGATGACCCGGGCGCCGGCGCGCCTGGCGGAGGCGATCATTTCGCAGGCGGCGCGGCGCATGGTTCCCAGGCACATTTTGCTCAGAAAATTGAAATTGTCTTCGTAGAGCAAGACGAGCTGCGGCTGGCCGTCCTGCAGTGAGCGATCGTACTCTTCGATCCCATCGGCCAGCATCGCATCGAAGAACGATACTCGATGCCCGGCTTTTCGCAGCCAGGCAACCACCTGCAATGTGGCGAGCGGCGGATACGGTTTGGCGCGCAGTACCTGCTTTTGATCGAGACGCAAGTAATACGAGTGGCAAACCAGGATCGAAAGCATCGTCGCTCCATCTATTGCGGCGCACGATTCGGTGGGCCGACGGTTCGACCACGGACTCACGCGCGAGCATGGCGCGGTATACGGAGTGAGTGCTGGGATCCGCCCATTAGGTTTAAATGAGGGCGGAAGTTCTGATATTTTTTATCGCCGGCCCGGCCCGGGCATCAACCCTCCCTCAAGGTCATTGAAATCGCCTCGAGGCCCCCATTGAGTTCTTCGCGGGTCGGCCAACCATAGCCCAAGCGGAAACAGCTGTCCGGCATCTCGAACCAATGCCCGGGCCCGGTCGGCGACGGAACTCTCCGCAAGGGTGAAACGGACATTGTGCGTAACCACCGTGAAAGACACCACCCCCAATAAAGGATGACGGCCCCGGATACGGCTACAATCCAATGCCACCGATCAGGGGATTTCCAGAGAGTCCGATGCCGCCACAGATGACGAGTTCGAGCAACGCGGTGCTGCCGCATCTATTCCAGCCATTGCGGATGCGGGGCTGCACGCTCAAGAACCGCATCATGTCCACGGGCCACGACACCACGCTGCCGGTGGACGGGACGGTCAACGCGGCGTTGGTGGCCTATCAAGAAGCGCGCGCACGCGGCGGAGTAGGTCTGATCGTGCTGCAGGTGTCGGGGGTCCACGAGACCGCGCGCTATACCAACCATGTGCTGATGGCAACGGACGACGGTGCCATCGCCGGCTACCGCTGCGTCGCCGAGGCAGTGCATCGCTTCGGCACGGTGCTGTTCGGCCAACTGTTCCACCCAGGCCGGGAAATTGCGGAAGCGGACGGCGGGCTGCTCACCGTGGCCTATGCCCCATCCAGTGTTCCCAACGAACGCTTCCGCGTCATGCCTCGGCCGCTGAAGCCCGCCATGATCGGCGCCATCGTCAATGGCTACGGCGATGCTGCGCGGCGCATGGAGCAGGCAGGCCTCGACGGCGTGGAGATCGTGGCCAGCCACGGTTATTTGCCGGCGCAGTTTTTGAATCCCCGCGTCAATCTGCGGGTGGACGCATACGGCGGCGACCTCGACGGCCGCCTGCGCTTCCTGCGCGAAATCATCGCCGATATCCGCTCCAAAGTGGCTGAAGGATTCGTGGTGGGGTTGCGCATATCGGGCTCGGAAGCGGACAGCACCGGGCTCACCGCAGATGAGACCTTGGCGGCGGTGGTTGGCCTCGGCGACGGCATCGATTACGTCAACATCACTCTCGGCACCTCCGCCAGCTTGGGCGGCGCGATTCATATCGCACCGCCCATGACGTCGAAAATCGACTACGTGGGGCCCTATGCCGCCCGCTTCAAAGCCCACGTCCGGATACCGGTGTTCGTGGCGGGGCGCATCAACCAGCCGCAGGATGCCGATGCCCTGATCGCGGCCCAACAGGCCGATGTCTGCGGCATGACGCGAGCCTTGATTTGCGATCCCGACATGCCGAACAAGGCCGCTGCCGGGGCATTCGAAGATGTTCGCGCCTGCATTGCCTGCAACCAAGCCTGCATCGGACATTTCCACAAGGGGTACCCGATCTCATGCATCCAGAATCCGGTCAGCGGCCGCGAATTGCGGTTTGGCCTGCTGCTGCCCGCGGCGCGGCGTAAGAATGTCATGGTGGTGGGCGGCGGTCCTGCCGGAATGAAGGCGGCGGTGATCGCCGCGCAGCGCGGCCATCGCACAACGCTGTTCGAGGCCGAACGCCGGCTCGGCGGCCAAGCGCTGCTGGCGCAGATGCTGCCGGGACGCGCGGAGTTCGGCGGGCTGGTTACCAACTTGCTGCGTGAGCTTAAGGTGGCCGGCGTGCAGATTCGCAAGGGATCGCGCGTCGACCGGTCGATGATCGTCGCCGAGGCGCCCGACGTGGTGCTCATCGCCACCGGCGCCACGCCCTACCGGCCCGATTTTCCTCAGGAGGGTAATCTGACGATCGTCGATGCCTGGCAGGTGCTGCGCGGCGAGGCCGAAGTCGGCCAATCGGTGGTCGTGATCGACTGGCGCGCGGATTGGATCGGCATCGGCATCGCCGAACAGCTGGCGCACGGCGGCCGCTCGGTGCAACTCGCGGTCAACGGCATCGCCGCCGGCGAAACCCTGCCGCTGTATGTCCGCGATGCCTCCGCGGCATCCTTGCACAAGCTCGGCGTCAAGATACTGCCGTACATGCGCCTGTACGGCAGCGATTCGGACAGCGTCTACCTGCAGCATGTCGCCAGCGAAGAGGCGGTGGTCATCGAATCGGTGGATACCCTGGTGCTGTGCACGGGTCACACGCCGGTGACCGAACTCGCGGACGCCATCGAGGATCTGTCCATGGACGTTCGGATCATCGGCGATGCCGCATCGCCGCGCACGGCCGAGGAAGCCATTTACGACGGGCTGAAGGTGGCCGCGGAAATCTGACGCGGGGTGCACGCCACGTCACCGACGACCGCCACGTCACCGACGCACGCCGCACCGACGCCCGCTACGTCACTCCCAGTGCGCTGGGCGTTGCTTCGTCGTCGGCTTCCTCTCCCAAGAATCCACCGCTCTGGTGCGCCCAGAGCCGGGCGTACAAGCCGTGTTGCGCCAGCAGCGAGAAGTGGCTGCCCTCCTCCACGATTCGCCCCTTGTCGAGCACGACCAGCCGGTCCATGGCGGCGATGGTCGACAGCCGATGCGCGATGGCCACGACGGTTTTGCCTTCCATCAGCCGATACAGGCTTTGCTGGATGGCGGCCTCGACTTCGCTGTCGAGCGCGCTGGTGGCTTCGTCGAGCAGCAGTATCGGCGCATCCTTGAGCATGACGCGCGCGATGGCAATTCGCTGGCGCTGGCCGCCGCTGAGCTTGACGCCGCGCTCGCCCACATGGGCTTGATAACCGGTACGGCCCTTGGCATCGGTCAGCGCGCCGATGAAATCGTGCGCCTCGGCCCGCTTTGCCGCAGCGACCATGGCCGCGTCGCCGGCATCCGGCCGGCCGTAGCGGATATTGTCACTGACCGACCGGTGCAGCAGGGAGGTATCCTGGGTCACCATGCCGATCTGTGCGCGCAGGCTATCCTGCGTGACGTGGGCGATGTCCTGCCCGTCGATGAGTACCCGCCCCTGCGGGATGTCGTAGAAGCGCAGCAGCAGGTTGACCACCGTGCTCTTGCCTGCTCCCGAGCGTCCGACCAGTCCGATCTTCTCGCCCGCATGGATATGCAGATTGAGGTTGTCGATCACGGGGCCGCCCTCCCCGGCCTTCGCGCCGTAGGCAAAACTCACCTGCTCGAAACGGATGTCGCCCTGCGTGACGCGCAGCGGCGATGCATCGGGCCGATCGAGCACCGTGGGCCGCCGCGCCAGCGTATTGATGCCGTCTTGAACGGTGCCGATTTGCTCGAACAGCGATGCCATTTCCCACATGACCCAGTGCGAGATGCCGTTGAGCCGCAGCGCCATCGCGGTCGACGCCGCCACCGCTCCGACTCCCACCTGGCCCAAGGTCCAAAGCCACAGGGTGACGCCCGCGGTGCTCACGATCAGCCCCATGCTGAGCAGGTGATTGACGATCTCGAAACTCGTCACCATGCGCATCTGGCGATACACCGTCTGCAGAAATTCCGCCATCGCGCCTTGCACGAACACCGCCTCGCGCTGCGTATGCGAGAACAGCTTGACGGTGGCGATATTCGTGTAGGCATCGGTGATGCGGCCCGTCATCATCGAGCGCGCGTCGGCCTGCGCCTTGGCGACCGCGCCCAGCCGCGGCACGAAGTACCACATGGCGAGCAGATAAATGCCCAGCCAGCCGAGAAACGGCGCCAGCAGCCAGAGATGAAAACCGCCCACCACCAGGGCAATCGTGACGAAGTAAATCACCACGAAGACCAGGATGTCGGTGAGTATCATCCAGGTATCGCGCACCGCGAGCGCGGTCTGCATGACCTTGGCCGCCACCCGGCCGGCGAACTCGTCCTGGTAGAAGCTGAAACTCTGAGCGAGCATGTTGCGGTGAAAGTTCCAGCGCAGCCGCATGGCGAAATTGCCGGCCAGCGATTGCTGCTTGAGCAGGCTTTGCAGCGCGATGAGCACGCTGCTGCCGGCGAGAACGGCTGCCAGCAGCAGCAGATGCCCGCGCTGTTCGGTCCACAACCGGGATGGCTCGACCTTGGCGAGCCAATCGACCACCCGGCCCAGCATGCCGAACAGCAGCGCCTCAAAGACCCCGATCAATGCGGTGAACAGCGTCATCATCGCGACGTAGCGGCGCGCGCCGCGGGCGCAGGCCCACAGAAACGCGAAGAACCCGTCCGGCAGCGGCGGCGGCGCAGAGTCGGGGTATGGCGAAACGAGATTTTCGAAGTAGCGAAACAAGGCGCGGGCTCCGGCACTCAGCTCGATTTACCGTATACGGTATCTCATTTTGCGGCAAAGTCTCTGGTCATGTGAGTGCGAATCCGCTCACGCGTTTCTTTGGACACAGGAGTCTGGTCGAGCAAATCGAGCAAGCGATCGTGCGACACGATCCCACGCCTGGAAAGCTCGCGAGTAAAGATGAGATCCTTGTCCCGGTGGGCGACATATTTGGCAATCGCGAGATCGTGGGGATCCAGGCATAGCCCTTGAACGCCCTCCGTATCCCCTGCGGGCAAATTCACCAAGCGCCCTTTCCAACCCTTAGGAAGTGTCGCGGCCTTGTGATCGACCGGGTCGGCGTAGTAGCCGAATTGCTCGTGGAATTTGGAATCTTGACCTATGGCATTCAGCCATTCTGTGCGCGATGCATCACGATTGGCGATGAGATCGACTACGGCCGAAAATACGATGTCGTCGGCCAAGTCGGGGTGCTTGCCGTGGAGCGACTGGCTGCCAATGATGATGAACTGCTTTTCGCCGGTGATCCGGCCGGCGGCGCGCAGGACGTGATCAACCTGCTGCTTCTTCATTCAGCTTTCTCACTTCCTCTCGCGATAGCATGCCGACGTATGGCGGCGACTGGCGCAGTCGGTTCGAGCGTTCGTCGCGGCCCAAGAGCGCGGCAAACAGCTCACCGTCGCCCGCATGCTCGAGCAATTTCTTCCACTCGTCGTAGGCGGAATTCCAGACTTCGTTGGTTTTCCACCGATGCAAATTGGCCAGACCGTGTGCACGAATGTGCTGTGCGGTGAAGTGCGACACCACGGCAGCAGCCAGCCGGCGCTTGTGCTCGTCTAATTGCTCGGTGGAAAGCCCGCCGCGAGCCTCGGGCCGGATGCCGCGTTCCGTGAGTTCCAAATGACCGCCCTCCTCGATACCCCAGGCGTCGAGCGTAGGCTTCGGGAGGATTACTCCCAGCGAGTTCCCGATGCGCCGGACGGTCAGCTTCATACGACTGTTGTAACACGTTATAACAACATATTCAATGCCGTGGCCTCAGTCATCGCCTCTGGCTGACTCATCTATTTTTCAAGCGCGTCGCGGCAACTCGCGCCATGCTCCGCACCAGGCAATCCTCGGCATAACTTGATCCTAGCTGCCTCATCGCGGCAACCCTCCAATGAAATCGCTCCAGGGTGATTACACGGCCGAGCGCAGCCGTATTCTGGGTAACCCCTCTGTCGACGCAGTTATGGACGAAATAGAACGCCGACGTACGGGCCCGCAGCTGAAATAATCGCCGCGCCGCAGAACCGAGCATCGCCGCCGTCGCGATCAACCCGGCTCAGCATCGTCACGAACGCTCCAACCGATCATTCATTGAAAACGGGTCGATCCGTATCCGCAACGGGCGCATCGCCGTCGTTGGAACCTTGCGGCGCTTCACCGTCTTCATGTGGACGAAACCGACCGCTTCCAGCTTGCCAAGGGTTCGTACGACATTCGGCGCTGCCCGACCCGTCATCTCGGCGAGTTCAGCGATTGACTGCGGCTTTCGGTCCCGGATCACCGCGAGCAGCGCGCGATTCTCGGGGGTGAGGAGTCGCAGCAACGCGCCCACTGAATTAAAGCTGGGTTCAGCAGCGTCCGCAGGGGCACGCCTTGCGCCTCGCGCAACGGACTTCATCTCCTCCTTCAGATCCTCGTGGCTCTGAATTCTGTGCCTGCTCATAGCATTGCTCCTTCATCATCTGCTTCAACAACATCAAAGGGCACTCCGTGCTCCATTAGCACGCGCTCGACCTCGGTGAAAAAATCGTCCACCAGGGTTTCCGCATCCTTGAATGCGTAGGGGCGCCCCTTGTCTCGCTCGGTACGATGCCAATGATCGACCGCTGGTGTCTTACGCCGCTTCTTCCCTCCTGGAGCGCGGACACCGTGCGCGTTATCAAATCCGATCAATCGCTTGCCCTTCGGATCGTGCAACGTAAATGCATAACGCAAGCCATGCGGTCTTTCGATCGTCGCCTTCACACGCATGATCTGGAACCGCACGTGATAGCCGCCCTCGTACCAATGGCGACGACCATCGAAGGCCAGCAAAAACTCTAGCGTATGTTCTTTGAACTCCATCGATATCTTATCCTCATAGGATACTACAATCAGAGATGGAATCGCCGATGCTCCGGAGTATTGAGGCGCCGCCCCCGCACGCTACTTCGGAGCCAACAGTGACCAGCCTTCGTTCAACCCAATGGACCATCTGGTGGCTCGCATTCGACGCTCATTCCCGGGTACACTGGCAGCAGTGCCCCCGTGGCGAAATTGGTAGACGCAACGGACTTGGAAATTGAGCGACGGGTACGGAAACGGCCCGCTGGATCCCGCCAAAGTCGGCGAACCCCCTAGGCGATATGCTTGAGGCAACGCCGAGCCAATCCAGCCCCAGCCTGGCTGGCAGGTGTAGAGAGTGGACGACGGGGACCTACGAGCAGTTCGCAGGAACTCTCACGGTCGTGGCGCACTCCAGACCCCAAACGCGCGCAGGCGCGGCGGCGAAAGCCGTAGCAGGTAAGAAAATCCGTTGACCGCAAGGTCATGCCGGTTCGAGTCCGGCCGGGGGCACCATCAGGCTCACAGCGCGAGCCGCTGCGCAGCGGGTACGCACCAGATATCGATCGGCCGGCTGCGCCCGCGCAATTCGAACTGCGGCAGCTGCAGGAAAGGTGTCGCTCCCACGTCGATGCCCGGAGATGCCGCGCTGTTGTTGAGGGCGGTGGCCACCGTACAAGAGAACAGCACTTCACCGGCGCGCGCCCGGCTGCACAGCCGCGCGGCGACGTTGACGGTATCGCCGACCAGCGTGGTCGTCTTCTGGCGAGGAGGCCCGAGCATGCCCACCGCGACCTCACCCAGATGCAATCCGACGCCGACTCCGGCATCGATCGACAGCTCGCTGCGCCAGCGGGCCGCAACTGGTGCGAAACCTTGCAGCATCGCGTGTCCGGCGGCCAGTGCCGCGCGGGCTCCATCGCCGCCCTCCTCGTCCACGCCGAAGCCCGCCATCATGCCGTCACCCGCCATGTGGAAGACGTCGCCGCCATAGGTTTCAGTGGCATCCGCCAGGATGCGAAAAAATTCGTCCAACAACGGCACGACGCGGACTGCGGCCAGGCGCTCGGCCAATCCCGTGTACCCGCGAAGATCCGCGAACAGCACCGTTGCCCTGGCAATCCGCGCCGCCGGCGGCCGCACGCGCGTGACGATTATCTGGCCCGCCGGGCGCAGCCCTGTGCGCACTCCCCGCCGCCCGGAACCGGTGGGACCCGCAGCCGCCGTGCGGACCGCACTCTGCAATTCACCCAGTATTGATCGCAAGTCAGATCCCTTTGCCCCATCCCCGCATGGATTATGCACCTGCGCAGGCAATTTATGCACTCGCGCGGCAATTCATGCACCTGAGCATCGGCGGCCGTAGTATGTTATTCAACTTCCGAACGGCGCAACCGAATGAGGCACGTCATGGTTCATAAAACTATATTCACAGCAGCGTTTGCGGCAGCTTTCCTGCTGTGGCAGGGCTTGGCGTGCGCGGCGGATACCAAAGCCTCCCCGCCGGCGGTGGTCAATGACTTGATGCAGAAAGATCTGCTGGCTGCTCCCGACAAAGAAGTCCTGATGCTCACCGTGGAGTATCCCCCCGGCGGCTCCTCGCGGCCGCACCGGCACGATGCGCAGGTTTTGGTCTACGTGCTCGAGGGAGAACTCACCATGCAGGTCGAGGGCAGCGCGCCGGTCACTTTGCGGCCGGGCGAAACCTTTTATGAAAGCCCGACCGATGTGCACCTGGTCTCGGCGAATGCCAGCCGCACCAAGCCTGCCAAATTTCTCGTGTTCATGGTGAAAACCAAGGGCGCGCCGGCAACTCGTGCCGCCTCGCCGCGTGCAGCAGCGCCATGAGGTGCAGCCGCGCCATGAGATCGATCGCAGTCACGTGTGTTCTTGCCGTGATCTGCGGCATGCTCGGCACCACGCCCGCCCGCGCAGAGATCAGCGGACAACAACGCGCACAAGCCGCCGGCCGCGCGCTCCTGGGTACCAGAGCACCGCCGCTCGTTCTGAAAACCATCGACGGCGACACCATCGATCTCGGCAGCCTCTACGGCAAGAAAGCCGTGTATCTGAAGTTCTGGGCCACTTGGTGCGTCCCCTGCCGGCAACAGATGCCGCATTTCGAACATGTCTACGAAACATCGGGATCGGATCTGGCGGTGATCGCCATCAATGTCGGATTCAACGATTCGATTGCGGCAATTCAGACTTATCGCAAGCAGCTCGGGATCAAGATGCCCATCGTGTTCGACGACGGCAGCTTGGGCAGCGCCTTCCGAATCAGAGTCACGCCCACGCACGTCGTCATCGGGCGGGATGGGCGGATACGGTACGTCGGACACCTGGCCGACCACGAGCTCGATGCGGCGCTGGCCGCCGCGCGCACGGCGACGCCGGCCGACTCCGGCCGCAGTGCCGCTGTCCGCGCGCCCGGCGCGCATGCCGCAGCCGCCATGAACCGCGATGCGCCGCCCATCGGGGTTGGCGATCTGCTGCCCGCGCGATCGCTGCCGACTCTGGATGGACCGCGCTTCGAACTGCGGCACAAGGCGCCGAAGGGACATTTGACCGCACTCGTGTTCTTATCCCCCTGGTGCGAGTCGTACCTGGCGACCACCCGGCCGGAGGTCTCGGCAAATTGCCGCAACATGCGTACGCAGTGGAGCGCGCTGGCCGGCGATCCCCGGATTAGCTGGCTGGGCATCGCGTCCGGTCTCTGGGCGAACTCGGAGGACTTACGAAAGTATCGAACGGAGTACCACATTGCCATCCCCCTCACGCTGGACGCATCGGGCGCGGTATTCAGAGCATTTCGAGTGAATGATGTGCCGACCGTCGTCATCGCCGACGCCGAAGGACGGATACAGCGCCGGATCGAGGGCAGCGCGGCGCAGGATGCAAACGCATTGCGTACCGCCATTGGCGGTCTCTGACCCATGGCCGCCCCGAACGACGGCGATCGCTACGGAATAGGCGCCATCGCGTTCCATTGGAGCATGTTTCTGCTCATCGTCGTGGTGGGCGTTTTGGGACTGCTGCACGATTCCTGGCCCGATAGTACTCAGGCCTATTGGATCAATATCCACGCGCTGCTCGGACTGCTGGTATGGGTGCTGCTGGTCGCGCGATTCTGGTGGCGGATGACTCATACGCCGCCTGCGCTGCCGCCGCAGACCGGTGAGTTCGCGCGCCGCTTCTCCCGGCCGGTGCACCTGCTGCTCTATGCGCTGATTTTCGTCATCCCGTTGATCGGCATCGTGACCTTCATCTGGCATGGCCGTGCATTCGATTTTGGCCTGTTCAAGGTGGATTTCGGGGTGGCCAAGAACCGGGCAATTTTCCATCCCACCGAGGACGTGCACGGCTATCTGGCCTACGCGCTGTTCGCAGTCGTGGGGCTGCACGCCTTGGCGGCGCTGTGGCACCGCTTCATCCTGCGCGATGGCCTGATGGCGCGGATGTGGCCGAAGCGCGCCGCGCGCGATTGACGCCGCGGTGCCGGGCGCTCCGCGGCTAGAACGGATAGTTGAGACCCGTGAACACGGCAAGTCCCTCGCTGCCGTAGCCGAAATCGACGAAGCCGACCACGAAGGGCCGCGCGACGCCGCGGAACCCCACGCCGTAGACCTGGTGCAGCTGGCTCACGGGCGATGTGCTGGTTCGCGAAAATACCCGGCCTAGATCGACGAAGGGCGTCACTTCCAGGTCCACATAGGTCGAGGCGACATTGAAGGACGCCACTTTGCGGCGCAGCTCGACACTGGTCGAAAAGGAGTTTCGATCATAGAACCGTCCGCTGCCAAAGCCGCGCAGCGGCTGGGCGCCGCCGATCTCGCAGTCGCTCCCGCCGATGCTGCTGAGTGCCCAGAAGGGCACCTGGTGCGCGCTCGGCATGTAGCGCAGCGCCATGTGCGCGGCGATCACGGTCTGCGGCGCGATCGGCCAAAAGCCGCGGCCGTCGACTCCGACCTCGCTGAACAGCGACTCGTCCATCAGTCCGTTGCGGCTGGAGAGGCCGCCGTACGCCTCCCATTTCATGCCCCGAGAGGGTACGGTCTGGTCATCGCGAGTGTCATAAACGATGGACAGCCGGTTGAGCAGCTGCCGGTTGGTGCCCACGCCCAGGATGCGGCCAAAGCGGCTCTCGATGGAGGCAATGTGCGCCAAGGTTCCCGGCAGCACGTCCACCACCCGTATCCGCCCGGTGTAGAGCACCTGCCAGACGTGGGTCAAATTCAATCCGACCTGCACCTCTGCCAGCTCTTGCTGCCTGGTGTAGTTGGTTTGGGCGATCGCCGGCGATTTATTGCCGAAGCCGTAGAAGCGCGGCGTGCCGTCGCGGTCGTAAATCAAACTGTAGCTGACGGACCAGCGCTGCTCCCGCAGCCGGCCGATCTGGTACTCGGCGTCGATGCCGCGCTCCACGCGCTGCATGAGATTCCCGACCAGCGACCACTGCTCGTCACCCGAGGAGTATGCGAATACGCGCCCGTGTGCGCCATACCCGAAATAGGGGTTGTACAGCACATCGGGCGCGATGATGCGGCGGATCTCATGATTTTCATCGGTTTTTATCCATGTCGGAATGATGCCGAGCGTCGTGCCGCTGTCGGGGTCGACGGCAATCTCCGGTACCGGAATGAAGGGCGCCGTCGCGGGGTTGAACCAACCCGACAGACCCTTCTTCGGCGTCGCCGGCGGAGCGATCGGCCCCTGCGCGGCGGGCATCTGCACCCCCGCCTCTGCGGTGGAGTCCGACCAGGACGGCGGCGACCACAGGGACGCGACGCCGGCCCACGGCAGCAGCAGTGCAAATGCCGTGGTGAGCTTTACCCTGCGCCAGCCGGCCCGCGCCGTCACCTGGGCAACTGCCCAAAGCACGACAGCAACCGGTCCATATCGGCCGCCGTCAAATTTCCCATCGTCGAAATCCGAAACAGTGTCTTCGACAACTCTCCCTGCCCCGCATAAATCACGAAACCCTGCGCCTTCAATGCGTCGTGCAGAACGGTGTACTCGAGGCCGGCGGGCAAACGGTAGGCGTGCAGCACCACCGACGATGCCTCCGGCGGCATGACCATGTCGATCCCGAGTGTGGCCAACCCCAGGCGCACCTGCTCGGCCAGCGCCGCGTAGCGTTGGTGGCGCGCGACGCGGCCGCCCTGCTCGGCGAATTCGCGCAACGCCTCCACCAGTGCGTAGTACGCATGCACCGCGGGCGTGAACGGCGTATTACGCTGATCCTGCAGGCGCGCGAGACGGCCGAGATCGAGATAGTAGCTGCGGCTTGCGGCCCGGGCGAGCGCACTGCGCCGCGCGATCACGAATGATGTGCCCGGCACGCCATGCAGGCATTTATTCGCGGTAGCCGCCACCGCGCTCAAGGTGCCGTCTTCGAATTCCAGAGCTTCCGCGCCGAAACTGCTGACGCCGTCGACCAGCATTTCGATGCCGCGCGCCCGGCATAGCTCGCCGAGCGGCCGCAGCGCGTTGAGCCGGCCCGTGGTGGTCTCGTGATGCACCACGGCCACGTGCGTGAAGCGTGCATCCGCACCCGCCGCGTCCAAGCGCGCGGCGATTGCCGTAAAATCGAGCGGCTCCAACCAGGCACCCACGACGCGTTCGTGCGCAATGCGGTACTGGGCGCAAATCTGCGCCATCCGCTCGCCGTACACGCCGTTTTCACAGATCAGCACGCGGCCGGTTTCCGGGATCAGGGCGGCCATCATGCTTTCCACCGCGGCGGTGCCCGATGCCGTCATCAGCACCGCGGCCCACTCGCGCGAATCCAGTGCATACGCCGCCAGCAGACGCTCGCGCGCTTCATCCTGCAAATCGAAAAATTCGCTCTCGCGATGGCACAGGTCGGGCTGCAGCAGACTGCGGCGCACGCGCTCGGTCAGCGTCACGGGCCCCGGGTTCAGCAGCAGCATCAATGAGCCCCCGCCGCGCAAGGGAAGTGGCGCATCAGGCGGGTCTTGACCTCGGCCGGAGTGATGGATGGACGCGGCAGAGTGCCGGGCGTGCCGGTGCGCGTCAGCAGGCGCGCAAAACGCGGGCCGTCCAGCGGCGGCGCCTTCAGCCACGCCGCCATCCGCCCTACTTCGTCGGTCTCGAGCGACGCCGCGTAGCCGCAGGCGGCGGCCACCTGCGCAAATGACACATGGGCGGATACCGTCGCCTGACCGCCGGTCGAATCATGCGCGCCATTATCCAGCAGCAGATGATAAAGATTCGGCGGCCCGTACGCGCCTACGGTCGCGAACGCCCCCAGGCGCATCAAGGCGGCGCCGTCGCCGTCCAATGCGATCACGCGCAGGTCGGGGCGTGCCAGCGCGAGGCCGAGCGCAAGCGGCACCACGCATCCCATCGACCCCACCATGTACAGTTGATTGGGCCGGTCGTCGATGGCGTACAGCTCGCGGCCGCAAAATCCCGTCGACGCCAGCACCACGCTCGAGGCGACCGGCGACGCGGCCACCACTTCTCGCAGGGCCTCCTGCCGTGTGGGCCTCATCTGCGGCGCGACCCGGTGCGGCTCGATCAGCGCCGCCTGCGCCGCGGAGCGTTCGGCGGCCGCCGCGCCGGCTTTGAGCGCATGGGCGGCGACGCTGCCCTTTTGCATCAACAGCGCATACGGCCGCCCGGTTTCATCCATGTGGGCCACGGCGCGATCCAATGCCGGGCCGATCGCATCGGCCTCGGTCGGAAACAACTCCCAGGGAATCTCCATCACGTCGAGCAGCGCGGGCGTAATCGGGCCCATCAGCGCGTGC
>Ga0070696_100000547_pt1 | contig 23880 bp, 25 predicted proteins | sample KBSK1253metaG_FD_65474 | JGI IMG/M metagenome (GOLD analysis project Ga0070696, IMG submission 65474) | Corn, switchgrass and miscanthus rhizosphere microbial communities from Kellogg Biological Station, Michigan, USA - KBS K1-25-3 metaG | ecosystem: Host-associated > Plants > Roots >... | reverse complement strand
GGCCGAGGTGGCCCGAGCCGTGGCGTGTCGTCGACGTCGGCCCGATCGAGCGGCCCGAGATAGGCGGCCGCGACGCCCTCGCCGAATCTCGCCAGCGCGGCGGCCAGGATGCCCTCCGCGGCGGGCTCGAGGAGAAGCACTGCAGGGCGGGCCCGATCGCCGAGGCGCGCGCGCCGGGCCGACGCGCCCAGGTTGGCGTCCCGGTGGGTCGCCTCGAACGTGCCGATGCCGGACAGCTCGCGCGCCGCGCGATCAAGCTCGACCGTGGCCCAGCCGATGCCCACGACCGGCAGCTCGGCCAGCCACGGGTCGCGCACCGACGCATCCGCGCGAATCGCCTCGGCGGCAGCCGCGAGCTCGCGCGAGGGATCGACCTCCGTCATCTGAGGAGCAGGTCCGGCGCCGGCTCGCCGACCACGGCGAACCCGAGGCCCTCGTAGAGCAGCCGGCCCGCCTCGTTGTCGGACTCCACCGCCAGGTGGATCGTGGGCCCGCCCGAGGCCAGGGCATCCTCGAGCGCGAGCATGGTCGCCAGCGCACCGAGCCCGTTGCGGCGGAAGGCTCGTCGCGTGCCGATCGACGAGAGGTAGCTCCCCTCGTCGTTGGTCGCGCGACGCGCGATGGCGACCGCCTCGTCACCGACCCGGACGAGGAGCATCGCGCAGCCGGGGCGCGAGATGCAGGCGAGGACGTCGTTCTCCAGCGCGACGAGCCGGGCGGACTCGACACCGAACGCATCGGCGAGGACGAGCGATGCATCCGCCGCCCAGTGCCGCCGCTCGCCCCAGCGCCGCTCCTGCCCGGGCGCGGAGCCGAGATCCTGGCGGGTCACCGTGACCGCGCCGGCCCCGAACGCGCCGGCGACCCGTGCCTCCGCGGCGGCACGGCGCTCCACCACCCGCTCCGGCTCCAGGAGCACCATCCGCCGATCCGCGCCGATCGACACGAAGCCCGCGGCCTGCAGCCGATGCGCCATGTCCGGTGGCTCACCCCCAAGCGGCAGCGGCCGGATGTGGGGCAACCGGGCGAGGGTCGCGAACAACGTGACGACCTCGTCGAGACGCCGGTCGAATGCGCCAGAGTCCGCGGGCCAGCAAGGTGCGATGAGGCGGTTCCAGAACGGCTCGGCGTCGCTCGGATCGTGGAGTAGCCAGCCGTCGCCGAGGTCGCGCAGCTCGCGGGCCGGGGTCTGCTGCGCACGCGCTTCGTGGAGCACGAGGCGGCGGGCCAGATCCGGGTCGAAGATCCGATCGCCGGCCACCGACGAACCATACGAGGAACGGCGGGGCGTCGCGCTATCGTGGTGCGATCAGCACGCCCGCCCACCCCTGGAGGATCCAGCATGCGCCCCCTCGCCCGAGGCATCGCCACGCTCGCCATCTCGGTCGCCCTCGCGGCGTGTTCGGGCAGCGGCCAGGCAGCCACGCCGCCCGCCCCGGGGGCGACGACCGCGGGCTCGGCCGTGTGTGCGGACTCGACCGGGACGACGACCGTCGACGCGACCGTGGGCGGCTTCCAGTGGGGACCCGTGAGCGCCAAGGTCGGCGACGTCATCACCTGGACGAACTCCGACTCGGCTCCGCACAAGCTCGCCCTGGACGACGGCTCGTGCACGATGTCCGGCAATATCGCGGGCAGCGGCGGCAAGGCCAGCCTCGTGTTCTCTGCCGCGGGCACGTACCCCTTCCATTGCACGATCCATCCGACCATGAAGGGCACGATCACGATCTCGTAGCGGCACCGGCGCAACGGATGGACCATCGACCGTGTTGAACGGGTCGATGGACACCGATGCCGCGCTCGCGAGGCGGCTGGCCAGGGACCTCGAGGCCGGCTTTCCGGACCTCGTCGACCAGCACCGGGACCGGCTGTACACGATCGCCCTGCGCCTGCTCGGCGATCGCCGCGACGCAGAGGAGGTCTCGCAGGACGCGCTCGTCCGGGCGTTCCGGGCGATGCAGGGCTACCGGCCCGAGCGAACCGCCGAGTTGCGGCTCCGCCCGTGGTTGGCGTCCATTGCCGTCAACCTGGCGCGCAACCGACGGCGACGGGCGGACGATCGCCGGCCGCCAAGCCAGCTCGAGCCGATGCTCGAGGCGGGCTTCGACGTCCCGCAGGACGGCCGATCCAGCCCGGAGCACCGGGTCGACCGGCGGGAGACCCAGGACGAGCTGGCGGCGGCGCTGCTACGACTGACGCCGTCGGTTCGGGCAGCCATCGTGCTCCGTCACGTCGACGGGCTCAGCGTCGCGGAGACGGCCGAGGCACTCGGCCGTCCGGAGGGCACGATCAAGGCCCAGGTCCACCGTGGCCTGCGCGACCTGCGTGTCGCCCTCGAATCGGAGCGGGATCGGCCGCTTCCCGCGACAGCACCGAAGCGCGCCGCAGGACTGCAGCCGGCGCTGGAGGCCATTCGATGACGATCTCGCCAATGACCGAAACCGCGCTTCTGGACGCGCTCCGCGACCTGCGAACGACCGCGCCCGCGAGCGTCGGGTTCGGGGCGCTGGTCGCGACCGGGCTCGCCGACCGATATGCACCGATCGACACGGCACTGGGCCGCGCCTTCGTGGCCTGGAACGGCCGCGGCCTGTCCTGGGTCGGCCAGGCTCCGGATGCGGCCGCGTTCGAGTCGCGCTTCCGTGCCGAGGTCGGTCGCGACATCGCGGCCGCCGACGCACTTCCAAGCCGGCTGGCCGATGCCATCTCGCGCCGCATGGCGGGCGACCGCAGGGTCCGGATCCCGCTCGACCTCCGCGGCCATACACCGTTCGAGGTCGCGGTCTGGATGAAGGCGCTGGAGATCCCGCGGGGCGAGGTCCGGCCCTACGGCTGGATCGCGGCGGAGATCGGCAAGCCGAAGGCGGTGCGCGCGGTCGGCACGGCGCTCGCCCACAACCCCGTGCCGCTGGTGGTGCCGTGCCATCGGGTGGTCCGAAGCGACGGGTTGATCGGCCAGTACTCGATGGGCGGGCCGGACGCCAAGCGGCGCGTCCTCGGCGCGGAGGGCCTGGACACGGGCTGGCTCGAGGCCGAGGCCGCGCGCGGGATCCGGTTCACCGGCTCGGATACCACGCACATCGTCTGCAACCCGACCTGTCGCGACGCGCGCCGGGTCATGGCCCGTCATCGGGTCACGTTCCCGAGCCTGGCCGCGGCGGCGAGCGCCGGATATCGGCCGTGCAAGCACTGCCGGCCGGTGTCGCTCGCCGCGTAGCCTCGGGCTACGACGCCGCGAGCGACTTGAACATCGGGTTCGGGAAGCGCGGGAACACACGATCCTTCCCGAGCCAGTCGGTGAGGCGGGCCGCCTCCGCGTCGAGCGCGTTCGTCGCCGCCTGTCCAACATCCTTGAGCAGCCGGTAGCCCACCTCGAGGTTGGCGCGCTGGGCCCAGATGCCCACGACACGCCCGTCGACCCAGACCGTCGGGCCGGCATTGCCGGCGTTGTCGAACAGGTCCGGGTAGAGCCCGTCGAGATACCAGTCGCGGTCCTTCCAGGCCATGATCGTCGAGTCGAGCGCCGGCAGCAGAGCGACCCACGGGCCGGGGTCGGATGTCGTCTCGATGTCGTCGGGCAGCACCCAGCCCGTCGCGCCGGCGTCGAGCTCGACCTCGACCGCGTCGACCGCCCGAAGCGCCGCCTTCGTCCGAGCCACGGTCCAGCCCGTCCACCACTGGATGTCGCGCTGCGTCCCCGGCCCGAAGGCCCGGAGCCAGTGCCGGACCAGCTCGGCCTGGGCCCGTTCGGCCGGCCATGACTCCAGCCCACCGTCGATCCAGCGATCCATCGGCACCCAGCGGTACAGGCTGCTGAGCCACGTGCCCTTCGGGCGACCGCGGATGATCCGGCCCTCGGCCGCGAGCAGGAAGAGGAGACGGGTCGAGACGCCGACCTTGCCCGCCCAGGTCTTTCCCTCGCCGAAGGCGATCTGCTCGCGCAGCCCCGGCACGCGCTTCGTCAGGTCGGTGGCCATCGCCTCTCCGAGCTCGTGGAGCACGTCGAGTGTCTCCCGCTCCAACGCCGCAACCCAGCGCGCGGGGTCCTTCGTGATCCCGGCGCCCTCGACCATCTGGTACGTCCGCCTCCGCTCCCGGGCGGCGATCTCGGCCGCGGTGGCCGCGCTGATCACGCCGGCGAAGGCCGGCGAGACGACGAACATGGTCCGCCGCATCCCGAGCACCTTCACGAGCGTTCGATCGTCGTACAGCGCCCGCTCGACGTCCCGATGCGTGAGGTCTCGCGTCCTCGCCCGGAGCTCCATGTAGACCGACGCCGGGTCGGTGGCGTGGATGCCCGTCATGTCGTCGGCCAGCCGGGGAAGATCCGGCTTCGAGCGCGGTTTCGCGAGGCCGTGGCGGGCGCCGATGCGCCGCCTGCGCTCGGCAGTATCGATCCGATGCATGGACGGGGAGGATATCCCGCGACCCTGCCGGAACTGCGCTAGAGTACGTTCCTTGGACCAGCCGACTATGCCAAGTTCGGAGACGGCACAGAAGCGCGGGCCGAGCGCGCTCGCCCTGTGGGCGAACATGGCCGTGATCTACGTCATCTGGGGCTCGACGTATTTCGGCATCGCCGTGGCGATCCGGACGATCCCGCCCTTCCTGATGGGCTCGATCCGGTTCGCGATCGCCGGCCTGCTCCTGATCGCCTTCGACCTGCTCCGGCATCCGGAGGCGCGGCGGATGCCCACCCGCCGGCAGCTGGTCGACTCCGCGATCGTCGGCGGGCTCCTGCTCGGAATCGGCAACGGCTTCGTGTCGCTGGGCGAGAAGACCGTCCCATCCGGGATCGCGGCGATCCTCATCGCGATGATGCCGCTCTGGTTCGCCCTCCTCGGTTGGGTCTATCTCCGGCGCCGGCTGCCGCGCATCGTCGTCGGGGCGATCGCCCTGGGCTTCCTCGGCACCGCGCTCCTGGTCTGGCCCGCCGGCGAGGGCGCCAATCGGTTCGATGCCGCCGGCATCCTGATCCTGTTCCTCGCGCCGCTCGGCTGGGCGCACGGCTCGATCTATTCGGTCAGCCGGGCCAAGCTCCCACCCAGCCCGCTGACTGCGTCCGGGCTGCAGATGCTCGCCGGCGCGGCGGTGACGCTGATCGAGGCGATCGTGGTGGGCGAGCCCGCGCGGTTCGATCCCAGCGGCATCTCCGTCGAGTCGATGGTCGCGCTCGCCTACCTGGTGGTCTTCGGGAGCATGGTCGCGTACACGACCTATGGCTGGCTGCTGCGCAACGCCCCACTGTCCCTGGTGAGCACGTACGCCTACGTCAACCCGATCGTCGCGGTTGCGCTCGGCGCGGTGTTCCTCCGCGAGCCGATCAGCGCCAGGACGCTCATCGCCGCCGCGATCATCCTCGTCGCCGTGGCGATCATCGTGACCGCGCGCAGCCGGCTCGGGAGCGAGGCGCATGACCACGCGGAGGGAGGCGACGCACCGGATGCCGCGAGGGGCGGCCGCTCCGAGGCCGCCGCCTAGATCTGGCTCAGGCGCGCCCGGCGGCCGCCGCGGCGGACGCCGGCAGTCGATCGAAGCCCTCTGCCGGCAGTGGCTCGCAGCGCAGCGGGCGATCCTCGCGGTAGCCGAGGGCGTAGTCGGCCTGGATGAGCGTGTGTAGCTGGGACGTGCCCTCGTAGATCACCGCGGCCTTGGAGTTGCGCAGATAGCGCTCCACCGGGAACTCGTTCGAGTAGCCGTTCGCGCCGTGGATCTGGATCGCGTCGAGCGCGCTCTGGACGGCGTGGTCGGTCGCGTGCCACTTGGCCAGCGACGTCTCGCGTGTGTTCCGGACACCGTGGTTCTTGAGGAAGCCCGCGCGCCAGACAAGCAGCCGCCCGGCCTCGATGCCCGCCAGCATCTTGGCCAGCATCTGCTTGACGAGCTGGTGCCGCCCGATCTCGTCACCGAACGTCTTCCGCTCGTGCGCGTACTTCAGCGACGCGTCGAGGCACGCCTGGGCGAGGCCGACGTTGCCCGCGGCGACCGTGTACCGGCCCTGATCGATGGCGCTCATGGCGATGAGGAAGCCCTCGCCCTCCTCGCCGATCCGGTTCTCCAGTGGGACCCGGACCTCGTCCATGTTGATCAGCCCGGTATTCCCGGCGTGGATGCCGAGCTTGCCGAGGAGGGTTCCCGTGGACAGGCCCTTCATCCCTCGCTCGAGCACGAAGGCGGTGACGCCGCGGTGCCCCCTGGTCCGGTCGACGGAGGCGAAGACGAGGAAATGGTCGGCGATGTCGGCGAGGCTGATCCAGATCTTCTGGCCGTTGAGCACGTACGAGTCGCCGTCCCGGCGCGCGGTCGAGGCGAGATTGCCCGCGTCGGTGCCGACGCCGGGCTCGGTGAGGCCGAACGTCGCCAGCTTCTCGCCCTTCGCCTGGGGCACGAGCCAGCGCTGCTTCTGCTCCTCGGTGGCCCACTGCATCAGCGTCAGCGAGTTCAGCCCGACATGGACGCTCTGCACGACCCGGAAGGCCGTGTCCGCCTTCTCCAGCTCCTCGCAGATCATGGCGAAGCTGATGTAGTCCATCGCGCCGCCGCCCCAGCGGGCGTGGATGGGCGCGCCGAGCAGGCCCTGCTCCGCCATGCGGACGAAGACCTCGCGGTGGACCTCGCCCTTCGCATCCCACTCGCGGATGTACGGGTTGATCTCGGCCTCGCAGAAGTCCCGGACGGACTGCTGGACCAGCCGGTTCTCGTCGGTCGGTCGAAGGTCGATCATCGCGCCAATTGTGCGTCCCGCAGGCGAGCCGGAGGAGTCGGGCGAGCGCAACGCTCCGCGTGGACCGCGCCGGACCGCTCGACTTGCCATCCTTGTGGGACGTGAGCGAATCCCCATCTCCGGCCGAGGAGACCGCCTCCTACCGCGCCCTCCTTGGCGTCCCGTCGCTCGCCCGTGCGCTCGCGGGCATGCAGACGGCACGGATCGCCCAGTCGATGGTCGGGCTGGGCCTCGTGCTGTTCACGCTCGAGCACTACCACTCGCCGGAGCTCGCGGGTCTCGTGACCTTCGCCGGCATCGCTCCGGGCATCGTCGTGAGCCCGATCGCCGGCGCCTTGCTCGATCGCCACGGCCGCACGCGCCTCATCACCCTCGACTTCCTGGTCGCCGCCGCTTCACTCGCCCTCATCGGCACGCTTGCGCTCCTGGACTCGCTGCCGGCCTGGCTCCTCATCGCGATCGCGGCGGTCTCGGCATTGACCGGACCGCTCAGCGCGACCGGTCTCCGAAGCCTGTTCCCGCTGATGGCGCCGCGGCACCTGTGGGAGCGGCTGAACGCGATCGACGCCAACGGCTACGTCGTTGCCACCATCGTGGGTCCGCCCGTCGCGGCACTCGCCGTGAGCTATCTCGGCGGGGCGTGGGCCCTGATCGTGCTCGGGCTGGCCTACGGCCTCGCCGCTTTGATCGTGGTGGGCGTGCCGGATCCGCCGACGGCGACCGCGTCGTCGGGCAGCCTCCTACGGGACGCCTGGGACGGGGTGCGCTACGCGTGGAGCAATCGAACCATTCGCGGCCTCGGCTTTTCGATCACCACGCTCAACATTGCCGGTGGCATCGGGACGATCGCGATCCCGCTGATCATCCTGAATCGGCTTGGCCTGCCGACCGAGGCGGTCGGGCTCATCTACGCGTTCCAGGGGGTCGTGGGGCTGGTCTCCGGCCTGGTCGCCGGTCGGCTCGATACCCGCGGCCGGGAGCGACAGCTCATCGTCTGGCCGATGCTCGGATTCGTGCTCGGCACGGCCCTCCTGCTGCCCTCAGCCGGGCTCATCGCCGTCCTCGCGGCAATGGCGGTCATGGGCTTCGTCAACGGCCCGATGGACGTCGCGATGTTCACGATGCGCCAGCGTCGGACGGACCCGGCGTGGATGGGCCGGGCGTTCGCCGTGTCGATGTCGTTCAACTTCGCCGGCTACCCGATCGGGTCGGTGATCGGCGGCCTGCTCGCCGCGCAGTCGATCGAGCTCGCGATCGGCGTGTCGGTCGTAGCCTGCGTCGCGGCGTGCGCACTCGCGGCATGGCTCATCCCGGCGTCAGGTCGCGAATACGGGACCCAGACATGACGAGACCGCCTCGGCAATCGCCGGGCGGTCTCAGCCTGGGCCGGGCTCGAAGCCCGCGAAGATCAGCGGTTGTTGTCGAGGAAGCGGCGGACATCCTCGAGCAGGAAGCGTCGATCACCGCGCTTGCACACGCGGTAGTACTTCAGCTCGCCGCGGTCGCCGAGGCGCTTCACCGTGTTGACGTGGAGATGAAGCATCTCCGCGACCTCAGCGGCGGTGAGCATCTTCCCAAGCTCGTTCAATGCCATTGAGCCCATCCAATGGTGCCTTTGAGAGGTGGGCCGTTCTGGTCTCGCGCGACCGACACCTCGCGACGATGCCTGCGGGCATTTCGTCGTCGATCGGACGGTAGGGTTGGCCCATGTGGGTTCCAAGCCGTACTTGAGTCCGGTTCGGGGCAGTACCCTCCGGCACGCGTCGGTGCGGCGCAGCAACGACCGGGCGAGGTGAGTCCGGTGGGTTCGAGGGAGGACGCGTGACCGCCCCTGGCGACAGCGCGACCCTTGACACGATCCGGGTGGTCGTCGCCCTGCTGTGCGTAGCCGCCCTCGCGGGCGTGGTCGTGGCCCGCCTCCGGATTCCCTACTCGGTGACCCTCGTCATCGTGGGCCTGCTCGCGGGCACGCTCCTGCCACGGGGCACGGTGGAGGTCACGCCGGAGCTCGTGCTCCTCGTCCTCGTGCCGGGCCTGGTGTTCGAGGCGGCACTCCGGCTGGATCTCGAGCACCTCCGGCCCACCTTCGGCTGGATCGTGCTGCTCGCCGCGCCCGGGGTCGTGATCTCGGCGCTGATCGTGGCCGTGGTGCTCCAGGTCGGAACCGGCCTGCGCTTCGAGCTGGGCATCGTCGTCGGCGCCATGGTCGCGGCCACGGATCCCGTCGCCGTCATCGCGACCTTCCGACGACTCGGCATCCCGCCCCGGCTGGCGACGCTCGTCGAGGGCGAGAGCCTGGCCAACGACGGCACCGCGCTGGTCCTGTTCGCGGCCGCTGTCGCGGCGATCTCAGGCGGCGCGTCGATGGCGGAGACGGCGCAGGACGTGGTCGTCGCGGTCGTCGGCAGCGTCGGCATCGGTCTCGTCGTCGGCTGGCTCGCGTCACGACTGCTCGCGTTCGTGGATGACCACCCGATCGAGCTGGCGATCTCGATCGCCGCGGCCTACGGGACGTACCTGTTGGCCGACGGGCTCGAGCAATCCGGGATCATCGCGACGGTCGTCGCCGGGCTGGTCATCGGAACCCATGGGCGAGCGGTCGGGTTGAGCCCGCGCGCGCTGGAGACGCTCGACGTCGTCTGGGAGCTGATCGCGTTCCTGCTCACGGCGTTCGCGTTTCTGCTGGTCGGCTTCGCGATCTCCGTCGGCGACCTCGCCAATGGCGCCCAGTTCATCCTGTGGGGCCTCGTCGGCGTCGTCGTGGCCCGGGTCGTGGTGGTCTATGGGCTCGTCGGCGGGATCGCGCAACTGCTCGGCGAGCGCGCCCACTGGCCGAAGCCGCCGATCGGCTGGCTGCACGTGATGTTCTGGGCCGGCCTCCGCGGCGCGGTGGCCGTGGCGATGGCGCTGTCGTTGCCGGAGGACTTCCCGGAGCGGGCGCTGCTGCAGCAGATCACGTTCGGCGTGGTCCTGTTCACGCTGTTCGTGCAGGGCACGACCGCCGAGCTCGTCGTCGCCCGCGCCGGAGCGCGGCCCGAGCCCTAGCTCAGAGCCACCACGTCGCGAGGTCTGCCACCACGTGCGCGGCCGCCGGCGCCACGATCCCGCGGGTCGCGATGCGGAGCCCGCCGAGGGCGAGCCCCACGGCGAGGTCGAGCGGAACCACGTGCCAGCCGTACAACGGGACGTGCATCACGGCGAAGAGCAGCGTGGTCACGACGAGCGCGACGGTCGTGCCGCCGGCTCGACGGAGCCGGTCGAAGAGCAGCCCACGGAGCAGGGCCTCCTCGGCGACGGCGACCGCGATCGTGACGGCCGCCCAGGGCGCGAACGGCGACGCGGGTCGGGCCAGCCCGGGGGCCAGCGTCGATCCGGCGAGCACCGCGCCGGCGACGACGACGACAACGAACATGAGCCCCAATCCGGCACCCACGAGCGCGCTCGCCCCGGGACGCGGACCGATGTCGATGCCGCGGCCGAGCGCGAGCGCGAGGCCGAGCAGCCCCGCCCCGAAGCCCGCACCGACGAGGAGGCCATCGAGGCCGGCCCGGGTGGCCGCGAGACGGGCCAGCACGATCGCTCCGAGCCCGCCGACGACGAGCGCGATCTCGGCCCAGCCCCGCAGATCGGGCCGGGACGAGGGGCGTGCGGCGACGGACAGGGCGCTCACCGGGCGAGGGGGACGAAGTCGATCGAGCCGGTCGCGTAGGTCGGCGGCCAGACGAACGCGTACGTCCGAACCGCCTGCCACTGCCAGATCACCGCTGCGGCTCGCTCGTTCTGGCCGAGCCGGGCCGAGTCGTTGGAGAAGCGGAGGCCGGCGCCGTTGGGCAGCGATCCCTCGGGCAGGTCGACCGCGCGCGCAGCGCTTGCGACGGCGTCGGGGTCCAATGCGCCGCCTTTCGCGGCGGCCCCCGGCAGCACGTGCCGGAACAACGCCCAGCCGGCCGAGTACCCGGCGAGCGCCTCCTCGTCCTGCTCCGCGGTCGGGTCCTCGGCGGGGCCGTGGATCGTGTACTCGGCGGTGCCGTAGTCGCGCGCGCCGTACCCGCCGTCGCCGTCGCCTGCGCTCCCGCCGGCCCCTCCGGCCGCGGCCTTCGAGGCTGCGGCCCAGTCCGCGGCGAATCGCGCATACGCGGCTGCGGCCTCGGGCGCCAGGGCCGAGGCCTGGAACCCCGCGGTGGGTCGATCCGAGGCAAAGACGCCGATCGCGTCCGCCCCGAGCTCCCCGGCGAAGTCCGGGTCGCATTCGGCCATGGTCGAGCCGATCAGCGCCCCGACCTTGAGACCCGCGGTGAGCATGGCCTGCCGGAACGCGATCCCGTCCGGGATGTGGGAGGCGAGGATGAGCACGTCGGGCCGTGCCGCGGCGAGGTCGGCCATGACGCTCGGCCAGTCGGGGACGTTCAGGTTGTAGGAGCGCCGGATGACGACGGGCATGCCCCGCTCGCGCGCGGTCGACTCGGCCGCGTCGGCGACCGAGCGTGCGTAGTCGTCGTCCGCGACGGCGATCCCGACGCGCAGCTCCGAGACGGGCTTGCCGAGGCGGCTCGCGAGCTCCGTGGCGGCAAAGTTCGACGAGTTCGCGCCGAGGTTGCTCCCGCTCGCGCCCACCCGGAAGACGAGCGGCAGGCCGCGGCCCGTCAGGCGATCCGCGACCGCGCCTGCCTCCCAGTACAGCAGCCCGGCCTTGTCGGCGGCCTCGCTGGCCGCGATGGACAGGTCGGAGGAGTACGCGCCGATCACGAGCCGGACGCCGCTGGCGCGCAGGTCCTGCATGACCTTGTCCGCGTCGGCGCGGGACGGCAGGTCACGCACGACGAGCTCGATCTTCCGGCCGCCGATGCCGCCGTCGGCGTTGACCTGGTCCGCGGCGATTCGCACCCCAGTGAGCTCCGGCCCGGCGAGCGACGCCGCGTTGCCCGAGATCGGGAACGCCGCGCCGATCCGGATCGGCGCGTCACCCGGCTGCGCCGCACCGCAACCGGACAGGGCGACGGCCACGACGACGGCGAGCAGGCAGGCGAACAGCTTTCTCATGATCCGGACCTCCCGCTCGGCGGCCGGCGGGGCGCCTTGCGCTTCGATGGGATTCGGCCCCGACCCGTGCCGAGGCGTGCGACGGGGACCGGCGGCGGGCGCCGGCGATACCAGAACAGAGCGGCCACGGCGATGACGAACAGGCCGAGGGCGCCGACCGCCCCGAACAGCAGGACGTCGACGCCGCCCGCAGGTCCACTTCCCGGACCCGATCCGGTTCCGCCGATCACGGCGAAGTCACCGAGGGCGGCCGCGTTCGCCTGGAACATCGCCACGGTGCCCGCGTGGAACGTGCTCACGGCCGCCCAGGCGCCGTTCTCGAAGTGCGCGACGGTGCCGTCGAGGACCTCCGGCGGCGTGCGCAGCACCAGCGACAGGCAGGCGTCGCACGTCTTGACCGGCACCGGCGCGCCGCCCTGCGTCGTCACGGCGAACCGATATACGTTGCCGGCGATCGAGCCGGACGTCGGCTGCGCCTGCGGGTCGACCGGCTTGATCGAGATCTGGAGCTGCGTGGTCCCGGGCGGGAGCTGGAAGGCGTCGCTCTGCGCGATCAGCTGTGCCTGCGGCGGCTGCTCATCGGTGGCGATGGCGAATACCGGGCTCTGATTGCCCGAGACGTCTTCCGTCGAGGATGCGGACGTCGGGTCGGCGGGCTGGTCGCCGCTCGGGTGCAGGTACCGATACGGCTCGGCGACGACCACGCCGTCGAACAGCGGCACGCCGACGGGCGCGCGAAGCTGGACGGCCAGGGCGAGCCCGAGGCCGAGGGCGACCACGAGCCAGCCGAGGGTCCGATCGCGGGACATACCCGCTCGGCGATGGCTCATGCCCGCACGGTGAAGATGACCTCGGGCGACCACACCCGCGGGTTGAACGGCGCGTGATCAGAGGCGACGAACTCGGCCTTCAGCACGATGGTGCCGGGCTGGACCGGGAGGTCCTGCTCGAGGCCGTAGTTCATCGAGACGAGCACGTTATTGACGTACAGGTGGACGTGGCCCTCGTCGGGCTTGATGGCCGTCGTCGTCTGCTGGACGATCGTCGCTCCCGTGAGCTTGAGCACCACGTGGACGCTCGTGCCGGTGACGGTCGAGTTCGCGGTCGGCTCCACGATCTCGACGGTGGCCGGCGATGCTGGCCGCGGGCCGAGGGAGCCCGATGGCACGGCCAGCTGCGTCGGGGCGCCCGGCTGCGAGCACGCCGCGACGAGCAGCCCCACCACGGCCGCGGCGAAGAGGCGATGAGCGACGAGCCGATATCGGCGTGGAGTCATGGCGTGACCTCGATGGTGACATGCAGATGCAGATGACCCGCGCCGGCGTCCGGCAGCGGGCTCACGACGTCGACGACGAGCGCACCGGCGACGGCGCTGATCGTGGCGACGAAGTGGCCGGGCTCGAGCATCCGCGGCGCGAGAATCGCGCCGGGGCCTTCGGACGGAAAGGCCGCGATGGTCGCCGACTGTGTGGGCAGCTCGGTGCCGGCCGGATCGAAGAACGTGACGTGGAGCTCGTTCTGCCCCGGGCCACCCGGGTCCAGGTAGACCTGTGCGGACCCCGCCGCGCCGAGCTGGGACGTGTAGATCGTCGGAAGGCCCGGTGACACGAGCGACTGGACTGGCTGCGCCAGCACGACGGTCGCCGCCAGCAGCGGGACCTCGACCGTCCCGGCAGCCGAGGTCACCGTGGCGGTGAGCTGCCAGATGCCGTCGATCGACAGGTCGGCCCCACTCCCGGTGAACGTGCCCGCGCCGGTTCGCTGCAGGTCCAGCGTCGACGGGGCGACGCCGGACTGCGAGGCCAGGTCGAACCGAAGGGAAGCCGCCGAGGCGGCGACCGGCTGGCCGGTGTCGTAGTCGAGCAGGGCAAGGTCGAACTGGTTCTGGCCGGGCGCTCCGGGCGTCGCGACCAGCCGGGCTCGCACGCTGGTCCCGAAGTCGTTCCCCGTCGCCACGATCGGCTGGCTGACCGGCGCCGGCGCCGCCCCGGCGGAGGTCGGCGGGGTCAGGTTCACGAGCAGGCCGGACAAGGCGAGGACGATGACGGCCAGGGCGACCTCCGCGCCGCCGATGTTGCGGAACCGGCCGAGGACCAGCGTGGCCCTCCGGAGCGTGATGAAGCGGTTGAACGCGCCGAGGAGGGCGAGGCCGAAGAGGACCACGCTCTTGCCGAGGACGGCCCGCCCGAAGTCCGTGGTGAAGAGTGCATCCAGGGTCCCGATCTCGGCGATGGCCCGGATCGCCCCGGACACGACCACCACCGCCAGCGCGATGCCGGCCCAGAAGGAGAAGCGACGGGCGGTCGCGAGGCGTTCCTCGGCCGCAGTTGACGGCAAGACAACAAGCAGGCCTGCGAGGCCGCCGAGCCAGATCCCGGCCGAGATCCCGTGCAGCCACTGGGAGGCAACCTGAAGCGGCCAATCCGACGCTGCCGCCGCGTGGCCGGTCATGACGTCGACCGCAAACCCCGCCGCCGCGGCGACCCCGACCAGGAGCCAGCCGCGGCGATTGGCGAGCGACCTGGCGACGGCAAGGCCCGCCAGCGCAAGCGCCATGACACCGAGAGAGATCAGCCGCGCGAGTGCGGCGGCGCCGATCGAGGTGCCGGGCAGGTCCTCGAGGGCGGCGCCCGACTCGACCCACTGGACCCCGATCACGCCGATGGTGCCGATCGCTGTCAGCACCCAGCCGGCTGCCGCCATGGCCAGGAGGTTCGGCGCCGTCCCTCGAACGACCCAAACCGCCACGAATCCCGCGCCAAGGAGCAGGACGAGGCCGATATAGAGCAGCCAACGTGTGGCGATGGCGGGAGGGGTGCCGCTCTGGCCTGTCCCACCTGCCTCTTGCGCGGGCGGGCCGGATGGCGGCGCGACCCCGACGCCGAAGACGAACGAGCCCGCCGACACGTGGCCGTCGACCGCCGACACGGTCCGCCAGGTCACCGTGTATGCGCCATCGGGGACCGCGCCCATCGCGATGCGGATCGAGTTCGGCGGGTCCGCGACGGCCTCGGGCGTGCCCGTCGCGTGGTTCGACCCGCCGCTGTCCAGCACCTGGACCGAGGTCAGTCGCGGATCCGGCGTCTCGCCGAATGTGAGCAGCACCGACGCCGGGGCGCTGCCGAGCGTCGAGCCGGCCGCTGGATCGGACGACCGGAGCAGGGCGTGCGCCGACAGCGACGACGGGGCGGCGAGCGCCGCGATCAGCGCCGCGGCGAGGACGAGCGACCTGGCGACGGGCCGGCCCATGCCGGCCCGCCACCATCGGGGTGTCACGCGGGGCCGGCCGCCCTTCGCGAGCGCGCGATCAGCAGGAGCGCTCCGAGCCCGAAGAGGAGCCCCGCCCCGCCGACCACCAAACCGATCAACAACGCCCGATCCGCCGCGGCCGAAGCCTCCTGCGCGGCGTTCATCGCGGCGCCGGCTGCGGCGAGCGCGCCGACGTCGGCGGCCGGGGCCGCCGACTGAAGCGCGTCGATCCGGCCATCGATCCGGTCCAGCCGCGTGCCGATCTCGGTGAGCGTCGGCTGCTTGACCGGGAACTCGATGTCGCTCGTCCCCTCGATCGCGTCGAAGGTCTCCGGGCCGGACGCCACCGTCAGGTCGACGGCGGTGTCGTGGATCTTGCCGGTGATGTGGAACGAGTAGTCGCCGGGGGCCGTGGGAATGAGCTCGGCGTGGTACTCGCCGGGGTTCCCGAAGCCCTCCTCGGTATCGAACGCGGGCGTGACCGGAAGGGCGGAGCTGTCCTGGCCCGCCGTCGACACGACCACCTTGAGATCGTCGGCCCCGAGGTCGGTGACGGGCTTCTCGTCGTGGTCGGTGATCGTGAGCTGGACCGCATTTGGCTGGCCGACGAGGGCCGGCTCGTTGAGCCAGCCGATCAGGACGTGGTAGTCGCCGACGTGCTGCTCGGTGTGCGCGAGCACGCCGGGAGCGGCGACGAGGGACAGCGAGAGCATCGCTGCGAACACGCCGGCCACGCGACGGAAGCGAATGCGTGAGTTCACGGGAATCCTCCCTTGGAAGTGCGAACGTCGATCGAGGAGCCGACCGACGTCACGCACCGGGATTCCCGGGCGCCGCGGGTCGGGGCTAGATGGCGATCGACGCGAGCGGCGGCGCCCGGAGCGCGGATCTGCGCCCCAGGATCGACTCGATTGGCGCTGTCTCCCGCTGGACCGGCCGCGGGTCCGACACGGCCGCGCGCGGCAGCGGCGCACGAGCGGCTCGCAGGCGGGCGAGGAGGACGCTGCGGCGCCAGGCGAAGAGCGCGGCAACGAGGCTGACGAGCAGGGCGACGCCGAGCGCAATCCACGCCCCACCGGCGTACTCGGGTGACAGGAGGATGCCCGGGCCGGGCATCGGCTCGCCGATCGCCGATCGCTCGATGTTCTCCTGCGCGGTCAGCAGGAGGAGCTGGAGAACGGCGATCCTGGGTGCGAGTCGCAGCCAGGTGCGCAGCAGGCCCATCGGCGCCAGGTTGCCGCGGGAAGCTCCAGCCGACGCCCCCGCCCTCGCGCGACGAACGAGCATGCCCAGCCGCACCAGGCGGGCGAGCGCCAGGACGGCGAAACCGGCGCCCAGGACGAGGCTCGAGACCACGGCGGCGGTCCACGCGTCGCCGTGCCCGGAATGCACGAGCGCCTCGCCGAAGCGCGAGCCGTAGCGCGCCAGGTACACGAGCTGGTGGCCGAGCACGAGCGCCGCCAGCTGCAGCACGGCAGCGGTCGCGAAACGGCCGAGACGAGGCGTCATCGGCATCACTGTACGCCCACCGTCGACCATGCCTGCATCCCGAAGTTGGAGTTGGCGTCCCCGGCAGGATTCGAACCTGCGACCAGCTGCTTGAAAGCGGCATTCCCGACGCCCGCCGAACGCATCGCCCCGGCACACTGCCGCGAATGAACCGCTACCGCCAGCTGCTCCGGAAGCGCGACTTTGCGCTGCTCTGGGGTGGCGCGACCGTGTCCGCACTGGGCGACGGGATGTCATTCATCGCACTCGTGTGGCTCGTCATCGAGCGCGGCGGCACGCCCGCCGACGTCGGCTGGCTCGCGGCGATCTACACCGCCCCGGTCGTGATCGGCGGGCTCGCCGCCGGCGTGATCCTCGACCGCTTCGATCCGCGGCTGGTGCTCGCCGCGGACAGCGCCATCCGCGGCCTGGCGGTCGCGAGCGTCCCGATTGCCGCGGCGCTGGGCGTCCTGACAACCACCCAGATCTTCGTCGTTGCCGGGGTCTACGGGCTCCTCTTCATGACCAGTGCGGCCGGCATCCCGACGATGATCCCGCGCCTGGTCGAGCGCGAGGATCTGACGACCGCGAACGCGATGGAATCGCTCTCGTTCGGGATCTCCGGCCTGATCGGGCCGACGATCGCCGGCCTCGTCATCGCCACGCTGGGGGCTCCGGTCGTGCTCGCGCTCGATGCGGCGACGTACGGGTTCTTCGTGCTGTGCCTGCTGGCGATGCGCCGCGACGGCGCTCGGGCCGGAGCGGCGGCCGCCCAACCCGCGGAGTCGCTCCATGTTCAGGTCGCAGAGCCGGTCGACCCCGCCCAGCTCGTCGAGCCGCCGTCGGTCCCGGCTCCGGCCGAGAAGCGACGTGGGGGAGGGCTCGGGCCGGCCGTCCACTTCGTCCTCGGAGCGCCCGCGATCCTCACGATCACGTTGATGTACATGTGCCTCAACATCGCCGGCGGGATCTTCGCGGTCGTCATCCCGATCTACGCCCACGACGTGCTCGGCGGGGGAGCGACGACCTACGGGCTGCTGGTCAGCTCCCGAACGGCGGGCGACCTCTTCGGTCTCGTGGCCGTCGGCGCGATCAACTGGCGCTGGCCGCTCGGCCGGTCGATCGCGGGGGCGATCGTCGTCTGCGCGTTGGCGTCGTCATTCCTGCTGTTCGGGCCGGCGTTCCTCCCGCTGCTCGTGATCATGGCCGTCTGGGGCGTATTCGAGTCGTCGCTCACACCGTGGGCCCAGACGATCCGGATGCGCCTGATCCCGCCGGAGCTGCGCGGCCGCGTCTTCGCGCTCCTCCGGACGCTGATGCAGTCGACCCGCCCGATCGGCGCGATCGTCGCCGGCTATCTCCTCACCACCGGCGACCTCACGGCGGCGCTGGTCGCAATGACGGTGTTGCTCGCCCTACCCGGCCTGATCGGCCTGTGGATCCCGGCCCTGGGCCGCGGCCCGACCGCCGAGCCGGCGTAGGGTTGTCCCGCGCGGACCTACACAAGGTTCGATGGCCGCGGGACGCGCACGTGCCACACATCCATCCAAGGTGTGGCGTCCCCGGCAGGATTCGAACCTGCGGCCCGCTGCTTAGAAGGCAGCCGCTCTGTCCACTGAGCTACGGGGACTCGCGCGGCCGACAGTCTACGCACGAATCGCTATTCGAAACGCCGAATCGCAGGTGCTATGCTCCCCGGCCCGGTGGCCCGTCGGGCCCGGATTCGGGAGTGCCCATCGCCGTATGACCGCCGGCCCGGGTGGTGCAGAATCTCGGCAGCTCGAGCTCGGCCTCAGCGTTCCGCGGCTGCCGATCGAGCCAGAGTGGAAGGCGCAACCGCGCCTGTGGGGCCACTCGTTCCACCCGATGTGCTCCTATCTGGCGAGCTTCCCGGCGGCCCTCGCCCATGCGTTCATCGCGCGCTACAGCCGCCCGGGCGACGTCGTGCTCGATCCCTTCTCCGGCCGCGGCACGGCGCCCGTCCAGGCCGCTGCGGAGGGTCGCATCGGCGTCGGCAACGACCTCAACCCGTTCGCCCACCTCCTGACCGCCGCGAAGCTCGAGGCGCCGACCATCGCCGATTCACGCACCCGTGCGACGGCGCTGCGCCTGGCCTGGGCCTCGGGCTCGAGCCGGTGGCTCGACCTCGCGGCATCGATCCAGGCGGCGCCGGCGACGGGCGGCCCCGCGCCCGTTCCCGCGGAGGTCGCCCTCGCCTTCCACCCGCGCACCTTTGCCCAGGTGCTGTTTCTGCGCGAGGCCCTCGATCTGGGCCGGCCGGTCGATCGCTTCCTCGCAGCGGCGCTCGCGGGCATCCTCCACGGCAAGACGCCGTCGTACCTGTCGACCCTGATGCCCAACACGTTCAGCATGGCGCCGCGATACGTCCGCGACTTCGCAACCAGGACGGCCTTCCAGTCCCCCGATCGCGACGCCTTCGATCGCCTCGATGCCAAGCTGACCCGCCTGTACCGCGATCCCCTGCCGAGGGCGCTCGGCCTCGCCCTCCTGGGCGACGCCCGCGATGCCGGTACGCGTGCAGGCCAGGCGCTCCGGGCCCGCGGACTGCCGGATCACGTCCGACTCGTGATCACGTCACCGCCGTACCTGCGCGTGCTCAAGTACGGCTACTACAACTGGCTGCGGGCCTGGTTCCTGGGCTTCGACTCGAAGGCGATCGACGCCTCGCTCGACGATGCCCATCGGCGCGCGCCGTACCTCGAGTTCCTGCGCACGGTCCTCCACGACCTCCGCCCGACGCTCACCGACGATGGGATCGCGGTGCTGATCGTCGGCGACGTCGCGACGGACCGCGGACGCGACCTGCCCGACGGGCGCGACCTGGCGGAGCGGGTGTGGGAAATGGCCGCGGCGCCCGAGGGCTACCACCTCGCCGGCATCGCGGACGACGACATCCACGCCCACCGCAAGATGACGAAGCTGTGGGGCCGCGAGGCCGGCCGCGCGACCCAGGTGGACCGAATGCTCATCCTCGGTGCCACGGACGCCGCTCGCCGCCGGGCCATCTCGGGGGCGAGGCTGCCGGTCGACTGGTCGTGGCCACCCCGGGGCCTGCGCGCGCTCTGACCCTTCAGTCGGCGGTCATCGTCCGGACGGCGCTGCCGCCCGGCCTCGAGCGCCTGCGCCGGCGCTCCGTGGCGGATGCCGCTGAGGGCGTCCCGGCGCATTTGACGCTGCTCTACCCGTTCGTCGATCCCGAGCGGCTGACCGCCGCGACCCGGCGGGCGCTCAGGGACGTCGCGCGCCGACATGCGCCGTTCGAATACACGCTGGGCCGCATGGCCACCTGGCCCGACACCGTCTATGTCGCCGTCGAGCCGGCGGCTCCGTTCGTTCGACTGCAGCGCGACCTCCAGGTCGCGTTCCCGGCGCACCCGATCTACGGGCGTGACACGGCGACGTTCACCTTCGTGCCCCATGTCACTGTCGCCGAGGGGGCTGCGGTGCGCGATTCGGCGCTCCACACCGACCGCGGCTGGCTCGTCCTACCCCGGCGGCGCAATGCGACCGCGATCGAGGTCATCGCGAGCAGGCCGGACGGACGCTGGCACATGGTGTGGCGCATGCGGCTCGGCGACAGCGCCAAGGCCGTCGATAGAATGCGTCCGTGAAGCAGATGTACCACCCGTCCGACCTGGCGGCGATGGATCCCCTGGTGCTCATGAAGAACCTGGATCACGTCCGCATGACCAGCCGGCGGCTCAGCTACATCCTGCAGCAGCAGGTCCACCTGTACACGCCCGAGGCGAACCAGCTCCGCGATCAGATCGACGGCTATGTCGAGGCCGAGCGCCAGATCGAGGGCGAGATGGCGAGGCGCCAGATCCGGGCCTGACGGCCGGCGATCCAGCTCACGCGGTGCCTATGCGACAGCGGGACTCCGCCTCGCTGCCGGGACGATCCCCTTCACCCGGGCGCGGTCCTCGGCGACGATCTCGGCCACCGTCACGGCCAGGTGGGGCATCTCGAAGAGCCCGAACCTGATCCCGTGCCCGGCGAGGTCGTCAGGGCCCCAGCCGCGGAACAAGCCACGACTGGCGACGGCGCACATCTCGTCATACAGCTCCGGCCAGCCCACCCGGCGGCGGGCGTAGCAGAACCGGATGAACTCCACGGCGTCGGCCGTGATGACGTGCGCAGTCGCGGAACGCGCGACCATCGATTCCATCCTCCCATCCCTTGCGTCTGGGGCACAGCGGGGCGGGCCCGGCGACCGCGGCGTGATGAACCGTGGCCCCGTGGCTGTGCGTCTCAGATGACCCGATGACCCGCTTCCCGGCGCGGTCGATGAGTGCTAGGGGATGGTACGGCGCGGCTCGCTTTCGCCGGAAGACCGTTTCTCCACCTTTTCGTCCACGAACTTATCCACACCTAACCTCGTCGCCCCACACCGAGGCCGGGCGAGTCGGTCAGCTGCCAGCGATGGTCCTCGCCGAGGACCAGACCGCCGAAGGGATCGTCCGCGAGCAGGAGGTTGCCGTCGAGATCCACCCAGTCGGCCAGGGAGGCCGTTGCCGCCGATGCGGCGATCGCGACGGATGTCTCCTCCATGCACCCGAGAAACGTCTTGAAGCCGAGCTCGCGCGCCCGCGCGAGCATCCGCGCCGCCGCGCCGGGGCCGCCGCACTTGGCGAGCTTGACGTTGACCCCGGCGGTCACCCCCACCAGTGCGTCGAGGTCCTCGATCGTGACGCATGACTCGTCGGCGACGATCGGCAGCGGCGAGCCCTGTTGCAGCTCGGCCAGCCAGGCAAAACGGGTCGCGGGGAACGGCTGCTCGATCAGCTCGACGCCCAGGTCGACCATCGCGGGCAGGAGCTCGCGCGCCGTCTCGGGTGTCCAGCCGGTGTTCGCGTCGACGCGGATCGGCTTGTCGTACACCTCGCGGACCGCCTCGAGCGTCGCGAGGTCGGCCGGGCCGCCGACCTTGATCTTCAGCGCCGGGAAGGCGCCGGCCCGGCGGGCTCGCTCCGCGACCACGCGCGGCTCGTCGAGGCCGAGCGTGAAGTCCGTCGGGGGGATGTCATTGGACAGGCCCAGGAGCCGGTACACAGGCTGGCCGGTGACCTTGCCGACCAGGTCGTGCATGGCGGAGTCGACCGCGCACTTCGCGCCGCCGTTCCACCGGATCGCGGCCTGGAGCCGATCGCCGGCCGCCCGGAGGCCGTCCGCCGACGGCTCGAAACCCTCCACCGCCGCAAGCAACGCGGGGAAGATCGCGGCCATCGTCTCGACGGACTCCCCGTAGAACCGGTCCGGGTAGCCCTCGCCGAGCCCGACCATGCCCGGGAAGCGCGGATCGGTCAGCTCGACGACCACGGTGGTCACCGCATGCCCGGCATCGTGGTCCGACCGCGCGATCCGGAAGGGATCACGCAACCCGAGGCGCAGCACCTCGTGCCGAAGTGCAGGCGTCTTCGAGGGCGCGACCCCGACGGCCATCAGCCGGCGTGCACCGGCAGGGCGCGCGCCACCCAGGGCAGCGCGTCGACCGCGTCGCGCACCGCGGGCCAGAGGCGGTCCCCTCCGAAGCGGACGGGATCGTCCGTCGGCAGGCCCGTCTCGGCCGCGATGTCCGCAATCACCTGTCGTGCCTCGTCGTCGCTCGGGTAGAGCATCGTGTTCAGCGCGATCCCGACGACCCTCGAGGGCGCGACCAGCCCCGCTACCTGCTCGTGGAGCTTGATGAAGCCGGGCAGCTTCGCGATCGGGTAGCGAACGTCCGGGCGGTGGTCGAAGTCGTGGTTCTCCATCCCGGGCTTGTGGACCATGACCATCGCGTGCGGCGTCGAGCCGTGGATGAGCCCGAGGGTCACCGACGAGTAGGCCGGGTGGTCGAGCGAGCCCTGGCCCTCGACGATCAGCCAGTCGCCCCGCTCCTCGCCCTCCTCGAGCATCCACTCGACCGTCCCCTGGACGAAGTCGCTGATGACCCGATCGACCGCCACGCCCCAGCCATCGATCATCATCCCGGTCTGTCCGGTCGGCACGAAGACGGCCCGGTCGCCCTGCGCGAGCGCCGACTTCCGGAGCTCGAGCGCGACCGACATCTTGCCGATGGCGCAGTCCGACCCGACCGTGAGGATCACCCGCTTGCCGGGAGCGTGCGGCCGCCCGACCGCCGTCTCCTTGCGCTCGGGCGGGCGGCGGTAGTCGACGATCTCGGTCCCCCTCAACCTTGCCGCCGCGGCGAACTCCGGGTCGTCACCGAGGAAGGTGTGCAGGCCGGAGTGGACGTCGAGCCCGGCGTCGATCGCCTCGAGGATCGTCCGGCGCCACGAGTCCGGGAGCTTGCCGCCGGTCGGGGCGATGCCGATGAGCAGCGTGTTCGGTGGCTCCGGGAGGGCCAGCGCCTCGGCCAGGGTCGCCACCGCGGGAATGTCCTTATCGGGCAGCCATTCGCGCACGTTGCGGCCGGCGATCGACGAGTCCAGGACGGCCGCGATCGGCTCGGTGCCGTAGCGGATCACGCCCATCGCGGTCTTGCCGTGATGCGGCCCGAAGTTGCCCTCGGTCAGGATCACCAGTCGGCGCATTGGCCGTCGAGGATACGGGAGTAGAGTTCGAGCGTGGCTGTCAAGGTGCCTCCACCCGGGACGCACGGTGTCCGCTTCCCGAAGCTGCCCGCACCGATGACGCGGCTGTTCAGCCGGCTCCAGGCCGGGATGTTCCGCCGGCAACACGGTGGCCGGACCCAGAACGGGGTGCCGGCGCTGCTGCTCCACACGACCGGCGCTCGGAGCGGCGAGCCGCGCTCGGCGCTGCTCGGCTTCCTCCCGGAGGGCTCGCGCGGCTGGCTGGTCATGGCCTCGCTCGCCGGCGCGGCGCGGAATCCGTCGTGGCTGTACAACCTCGCCAAGAATCCCAGGGCCACGATCGAGTTCGGCGACGGCCGGCGAGTGCAGGTCATCGCTCGCACGCTCGAGGGCGATGAGCTCGACGCCGCGTGGACTCGCATCGGTCGCGACGCTCCGGAGTACGCCGCCTACCTGTCCAAGACCGACCGCACCATCGCGGTCGTCCGCCTGGACGAGACTGTCGGAGCGAGCGCCGGCGCCGCCTGAGCCTCGTCAGCGCCGGCCCGCGGACTCCAGCACCGGCTGCGCGACCTCGCGGGCCATCGCGTCGAGGGCGGCCGGACCGTCGCGGGCGACGATCCCGAGGGTGATGTGGTCCGCACCCACGCGAACGAACTCGAGTGCCGCCTCGCGCGCCCGGCGTCGCCCGTCCGCGTCCGACGGCACGTTCACCTGGGCGGCAAACGCGAACGTGCCTGGGTCGCGGCCGCGTTCCTCGAGCGCGGCGCGCAGCGCCTCGCGGCGATCGACGAAATAGGCCACGTCCCCGGCGCGGTTGCC
>Ga0070696_100000546_pt1 | contig 23899 bp, 25 predicted proteins | sample KBSK1253metaG_FD_65474 | JGI IMG/M metagenome (GOLD analysis project Ga0070696, IMG submission 65474) | Corn, switchgrass and miscanthus rhizosphere microbial communities from Kellogg Biological Station, Michigan, USA - KBS K1-25-3 metaG | ecosystem: Host-associated > Plants > Roots >... | reverse complement strand
GGCAAAGACCGTTATGCCTCCGGACCCTGACGGACGCAGACCGGAGGAAGTGTGTCAGGTTCAGACATGCACCTCTACCAGCGCACACGCGCTTCAGCCCTCTCCGCGCGGTCTGTACGCCTTCACATCAGCGTAAGGCGGCTGGTTTGCTCGGTGGATTTCGATCGGCCCCTCGATCAACCGCGGCTTCATATCCCTCTTCGGTACAAGCAGCGGCCTGTGCTTGAGGTTCGGGTCCTTGTAGTCGCTCTTTCTCCAGGGCCGCCATTCCTTGGGCCCAGGCACGCGGTCCAGGGCGATCGGATAGATCGTCAGCTTGTCCTTCTCGAACTTCATCCTGAGAAAATTCTTGTAGTCCTTGATGGCAAGGGCGCTGAAGGCGTCAGGGTGCATGCCGAATAGCGCCGACGTGATAACCCAATAGCAGCCAAAGATGAATCCGCCGACAAAGCCTCCGATCAGGATCGTGATTGCGGCAGAGGCGAGCGCCGTTGCAGTGACGTAGAAGGCGCTCTTTTGCAGCAGCCTGGCACAGTCCCGACCCAGCGAGCCGCCCGCACCCCAATCGATTGCAGCAAGACAACTATTGACTGTTGCGAGCTCTGCCTCTCGGCCCCTCGTAAAGGAGATGGCTTGCAGCAACTCGCCAATAAGCTCGTTACCGGAGAGAGCTATGGCACCGATTAATGGATTGAAGATGGTGGCGGCCGACACCATGCTGAACGAGCTGACGTAGAGCAGAGCCATTACGTGGGCGCTGTAGTGGAGCGTTCCGAAAAGGAGCTTGCTGGGCATGTTCAACCATTTCAGAAACCGGTTCGACAGGTTGGCATCGACATAGGCAATGAGGCCGACCCAGAGCCCGAGCAGCATGAAGAAGAACGCAGGATTGTTCTGAGCAGCGGTCGCCACGGCAGCCGCATCGCCGACGTTCATGCCGGTATGCGCAGTCCCGACGACGGCGTCCTTGGGGGCCGCAATGTTGAATACCCATGCATAGAGCAAGTACACGAAGCCCAGCAGCAAGGCGAAGCGCCAGTTGCGAAAAGGCAGCCACAGGTTCTTCAACGTGAGCATCCTGCTTCGGCCCCTCGATGGGTAGAATTTCGTATATCGGAACCGATATTTGCCTTCCTCCTTCTTTTCGACCCTCAGGGCTTGGCCCATACCCCTGATCCGCCGGGTCGCGACCGCCGGTTCGATCTCCTGAATATTGGCCCTGTCGTGCGTGGGATGGGCAAAGGCACCGCCCCCGCCCGACGTGATCAAGTGCAGAGGCTGGTCCCGAGGCAGTGAGCCCTTCGCTGCCGCAGGCTCGACGCTCTGGTATCGGCTATAATGGTGCAGGTCGCCCGCAATGATTGCGCACACCTCGCCCCTCTGCCGGACCAGTTCGCAGATTTTGGTGAGGGCCTTGTAGGATGGCTTCGTCCAATCCGGTGCATGCAGGATGACGATGACTTTGGGGTTCAACTTTTCGCTAAAGCACTCGCTCTCCACAACCCCCTGAAAGTAATGAAGCTGCCCGACGTCGATGTTGTCGCCGAGCGCTACATCGATGCCCCAGATCCACCAGTCGTAGGGAAGCCGGAGAGCGAAATAGCTCCGCTCCTGCCTGCAGCGCCAGGCACCGACGGACGATGCTTCGTAGCAGAACTGGGTTGTGAAGGCGGAGAGACCATCGTACCAGTCATGATTGCCGGCAACGAAGAACAGTTCCCTATCCGGCTCCTGTTTGAATGCATCGGCGCTGAATGCCCAATCGTAGGGATCGAGACACCGTTTGCGATACTCTTCGAGCGTCGCGTTCGGGTAGGCGAGGTCACCACCCCAAATTAGGATTTGACCGGCGGGCAACTCTTGGAGCACGCCGCCTACCTGCAGCCTCTCGGCCGCGAGGAGATAAGCCATCGCATAAGTCGCCTCGAACCCATCACCCAAATCGGCAATAAAGTCGACCCAGAAGGCACCCGAATCCAGCTTGAGGCGACGGTTCGTCCTGGCGAGGTCTGTCTCGCTGGGAGGTGCATCCTGGTCGCCCTTCTCACGTCTAGTCGCAAAGTTCAGATTCTCGGGATCAGCGTCAGGGGGCACAACCTCGTCCCCATCTGTCTTACTAAAGTCGTGGCGCGTGACGAGCCTTTTTCCGACCGGCTCACCATCAGCAGCTTCCTGCATCGGCCGTTGATCGGCGTACTCGCCGATCGTCGTGGAGATGAGCGTTCGGATACCAACCGAGCCGAGCACCAGCGGATCGAACCAGTCCACCATCTGAGGCAGCTTGCCCTTGCGCAGCTTCCTTGCGAGGTCGTCGGCCTCGTGATCATCCATTGCGAGGTTCTCGCCGGTCGGCAATGCATCGTCCGCCATATTGCAGATCTCCCGAACAGAATGATCCCGTGTCCCGCTAGCGACACAGCGCAATCACCAAATCTGGCCACACACTCGGAGTGGAGTCAGCAGGCTCAGGCGGAAGCAAGAAGTGTTTTCCACGCTACGGGTGCCGGCCGGACACACTTCGCGCGCGCCATGCGCCGTGCGACGACCGCGGGCGCGATGCTCACGGACAGCCCATTCGATCCTTGTCGGTGTCTGTTGCTGCGACCTGCGCGGTGGCCCACGGAGCCAATAAGGACAGCTTCGCCAACCGCTCGGAGGCGGCCTCTCCAATACATCTCCAATACCCCTCAGCCGGCGCGCAGCGCCGGCGGTGGCGTGGATCGTCGCCCCGAATCATGATACCGATGACGGTTATCGGCTACATGATAGATATCGGCCGATGCTGGGTTTCGCTCGGTGGGGCAATCAGATGCGTAGCAGCCGCGACAGGGACCGGCGGTTCGGGACTGAGCTGTGGGGGCACGGCTGCATTCTTCTCGCCATCGGCCTGCTGGCTGCGCTCTTGTCCTTTCCGACGGGGTGGTGACGTTTTCTGGTTGTAGCGGGACACGGGCACCGCCGGGCATGGCAAAGGCGAAGATTACGGAGCGCGTAATCGACACGCTGCGCACCGCGTCTCGGCGTACCGGCAAGTCGGCGTTCCTGTGGGATACGGAGTTACGGGGCTTCGGACTGCGCGTCTCGGCCAACGGTCACGGTACGTGGCTGGTGCAGAAATGGATCGGCGGCCGGCGCGGCAAGCTCAAGCGGATTGCCATCGGCCATCTGCCGCCGATGTCGGTCGACGAGGCGCGCGTCAAGGCCCGCAGCGGGGCATTGCGGGCCGTCGAGGACATGGAGCTGGAATTGGGGACATTGCACGTGTCGGCATCGCAAACGGGCAATGTGCAGCAGGAGGAGTTCGGCAAGAATCCCCCCACACCCTCTTGCCGGACCTAGGACAGCGGCGCCGTGGCCTCTCTCTCCCCGGCGTCGCTGTTCTGTCTGGTGGGTAGGTGGGGCACACCCGTCACCTCCGCCAGAGCAAAGATCCGCAGTGCCGACACGAAAGCTCTGACCGCCTCACGCCGTGGGCACCACCGCGACAGCCTCGATCTCGAACAGGCCTCCGGGCCGCGCCAGAGCCGGCACGCCGATGGTCGTGCTGGCCGGCAGAGCCGATGCGGCAAGGTAACCGTCGCGCACCTCGCGGAACGCAGCCATGTTGCGCTCGATGTCCACAAGGTAGTTGTTGATCTTGACGAGATGTTCGAAGCCTGCGCCGACCGCGGCGAGCGCCGCCTTCAGGTTCTCGAAAGCTTGTACGGTCTGCGCCTTGAAGTCGCCAGGGGCCCCGGCGAAGGCGCCGGTCTTGTCCACCCCCAACTGGCCGGCGAAGTAGACGACGCGAGTGGGGCCGGTGACCTCGACGATGTGGGTGTAGCCCGGCGGCTTCTCCATGGTCGGCGGGTTGAGGCGGCGCACGGTGTCCGACATTCGGTTTCTCCCCTGTGCTGGACGAAGCGTTGACAGCGGCGTCAGGCCAGAAGGCCGGCGGCGCGGGCCAGGTCGGCAAGCTTCGCCTCCGGCCTGGCGCCGATGTGGGAGATGATCTCGGCCGCTGCCAGGCTTCCCAGCCGGCCGGCCGTCTCCAGGTTTAACTCCCGCGCCACGCCGAACAGGAAGCCTGCCGCGTAAAGGTCGCCGGCGCCCGTGGTGTCCACCACCCTGGCCACCGGCGCGGCCGGAATCTCGATGGCCCTGCCGCTGCTCAGGATCACGCTGCCCTTCTCGGAGCGGGTGAGCGCGGCCAGCTTGGTATCGGCCTGCGCGCGCCGTGCCGCCGCGTCGAAGGAGGTCGTCTGGTAGAGCGAGGTGACCTCGGACTCGTTGGCGAACAGGATGTCCACCGAGCTGCGCACCAGCTCCAGGAACTCGGCCCGGTGGCGGTCCACGCAGAACGCATCGGACAGCGACAGCGCTACCTGCCGCCCAGCCTTCGCCGCAATATCCGCTGCCTGCCGGAATGCCGCCTTGGCCTCGGGCCGGTCGAACAGGTAGCCTTCCAGGTAGACGATGCGCGCGGAGCGGATCAGCGCGGCATCCACCTCGCCGCTGCCGAGCTGCGGGCTGATGCCGAGGAAGGTGTTCATGGTCCGCTGCCCGTCCGGCGTCACCAGGATGAGACAGCGCCCGGTGGGATCGCCGCCGGCTGCCGGCGGCGTATCGAAGGTCACGCCGATGGCGCGGATGTCGTGCCGGAACACCTCGCCGAACTGATCGGTGGCGGTCTTGCCGATGAAGGCGGCGTTGCCGCCGAACGAGGCGATGCCGGCAATGGTGTTGGCCGCCGATCCGCCAGAGATCTCGGTGCCGGGCCCCATGGCTCCGTAGAGGCGCTCCACCGTGTCTGCGTCGACCAGCTGCATGGAGCCCTTGACGCGCCCATGCGTGGCCAGGAAGGCGTCGTCGCAACGGCCGATGATGTCGACGATGGCGTTGCCGATGCCGACGACGTCGTGATCTTGCATGTGGGGCTCCTCGCAGTGCGTCGCCACTATAGGCGGCAGGTTGCGGCCCAGGGTCAATCCCGACGTCGCCGCAGGCACGCGACCCGTTCCGGCGTTGGGCCGGCGTTGGGCCGGCTCCCGTGCGCACGTTGCCCGCCGACGCGCCCTCGTCAGGCCGGCGCCAATCCGACGGAAAGGCCGCCGCAGACGTAGAGCACCTGCCCCGTCGTGAACCCGGCGTGGTCCGACAGGAAGTAGGCGCAGGCGGCGGCGATCTCCTTCGTCGTGCCCACCCTGCCCGCAGGGACCGCGCCGACGATGCGCTGGCGCTCGGCCGAGTCCTGCGGATGGTTCGCCCCGAACATCTCCGTCTCGACCGGGCCGGGTGCCACGCAGTTGACGGTGATACCGTCCTTCGCCACCTCCAGCGCCAGCGAGCGCGTGAGCGAGACCACGGCGGCCTTGCTGCCCCCGTAGGCGATGCGCCCCTCGCGGCCGAGGCCGGCGCGCGAGCCGATGTTGACGATGCGCCCGAACCTCGCTTCCCGCATCGCCGGAAGCACGACCTGCACGCATTGCACGACGGCGCGGAAGTTGATGGCCATGTGCTCGTCAATAGTCTGCGGCGTCAGAGTCTCGACCCGACCCGGTCGCGAGATGCCCGCATTGTTGACGAGCCGCAGCACCCGATGCTCGGCGGCCAAGCGGCCGAGCGCCGCGCCCGTGGCCTCCGCATCGGCCAGATCAACCGAGACGAAGGTGCCCCGGAACCAGTCGCCGGGGTGGAAGCGGGAGAGCCCGACCACGTGATGCCCGAGCGCCGTCATCTCCTCGGCAATGGCCTTGCCGATGCCCCGACTGACCCCCGTGACGAGCGTGACCGGCGCCTCCATGCTGTCGTCCTCCTGCTACCCGCGAAGCGAGGTGATCGTTGCAAACGGCGTGATGTGCTCCACCGCCGTCCTTACGTCCACCACCACTGGGCCGTCGTGGGCCAGCACGCGCTCCACCACGCCCGCCGCCTCCTCGATTGAGGAGACCGTGAGACCCAGCGCGCCGAAGCTCTCCGCCCACTTGGCGAAGTCGGGGTTCTTGAGCTCGGTGCCGTGCACCCGGCCCTTGTAGGCGATCTCCTGGTGCATACGGATGGTGGCGTAGCTGCCGTTGTTGGAGATGAAGGTCTTGACCTTGGCGCCGTACTGCACGGCCGTCGCGAGCTCGCTGCCCGTCATCAGCGCCCCGCCGTCGCCGAGGAAGTTGATCACCTGCCGCTGCGGGAAACGCAGCGCCGCCGCCACCGCGGCCGGCATGCCGATGCCCATCGCTCCGCCGACGCAGCCGACCAGGACGTGCTCGCCCGAGAACGGGAAGTGCCGGTGCAGCCAGCCTGAGAAGTTGCCGGCGTCGGTCAGGAGGATGGCATCGTTGGCGAGCCGCTCGGCCAGCGCCGCCACCACCGGCCCCATGTCGAGCAGGCCGTCGGCGGGCGGCGCCCAGGGCATGGCCCTGGCCACCGGCTCGTGCAGCTTCTTGATCCACTGCGCACGGGCGCGGGCCGCGGCCTTGCCAGGCAGCCGCGCCAGCGCCTCCAACACCGCCACCGGATCTGCCACCAGCGCCTTGGCAGCACCGTAGTTGCGCCCGAGGTGGCGCGGATCGTCGTGGATATGGATGAGCGGCTGCCGCGGCGCCGGCGAGGCCGGCAGCGTGTAGCCCTGGGTGCTCACCTCGCCCAGCCGGGTGCCGACGGCCAGCATCAGGTCGGCCTCCAGGTAGCGCTCCGCCGCCGCCTTGGGGATCTTGAACCCCAGGTGCCCGGCATAGTTGGGATGCGTGTTGGGGAAATAATCCTGCCGCTTGAAGGTGAGCGCCACGGGCAGCGCGTGCGCCTGCGACGCCGCCAGCAGCGCCTTGCGCCCGCGCGCGGTGCCGAGGCCCGCGCCGCCCGCGATCAGCAGCGGCCGTTCGGCCTTCGCGATCATGGCGGCGATCTCCTCGATGTCCGCCGCCGAGGCCGGGCCGGCTTGCGGCACTCTGAGCGGCCCGACCACGGCTGCGTCAGCCATATCCTCCAGCATGTCCTCCGGCAGCACGATCACCACCGGACCAGGCGTGGGCGCCTGCGCCTCGGCGAAGGCCCGCGCCACGACTTCCGGGATGCGCGCCGCGTCGTGGATCAGGTACACGGCCTTGGCCATATCGGCGAAGGTCTTGCCGTAGTCCACCTCCTGGAACGAGCGCCGCCCGATCTCGGCCCGCGGCACCTGGCCGACGAACAGCACGAGCGGCACCGCGTCCTGCTCCGCCACATGCACGGCAATCGACGCGTTGGTGGCGCCCGGCCCGCGGCTCACGAACGCCACGCCCGGCCGTCCGGTGAGCTTGGCATCGCCCACCGCCATGAAGCCCGCGCCACTCTCGTGCCGGCACACGATGGTCTCAATCGCATTGCTGTCGTGCAGGGCGTCCAGGGCCGCGAGGTAGCTCTCCCCCGGCACGCAGAACACCCGGTCCACGCCATGCGCGGCAAGGCAATCGACAAGCAGATCGGCAGCGCGACGCGGCATGGGATATTTCTTACCTCGGCTCTGGGGGGATTTGACCCGGCATCGAAGCATGACGGGCCAAGACTGTCATCTTATTGCGCTCGTTGGGTTCAGGGCGGTGCGCGGACCCCGCGCGGCCTCAATGACAGTTGATGGAGATCTTTGTACCTATTATGTTCCATAGCGTCGCGCTAAGCTTGTTGTCCGGCCAGGGGGAGATTCGACGTGAAACTAGGCAGACGGCAGGAAGCTCAGTTGGAGTTCGACGTCCCGTCCTCCCTTTGGCTGCCAAAGGGCGTAGCAACGCCCATGCGTCGGGGAGGAGGCGCCCGCGGCAGCAAGGGGCTGAGAGTGGCCGGCAAGCCGGGCGGGTCGCAGCTGTCTGTCACTGAAAGCCCTGACACGAATCTGCTCAACAACAGCGTGATCTTTGAAGGGGACGCATTGACCGTCTTGCGAAGGTTGCCGTCGCAATCGGTGCAGTGCATTGTGACCTCGCCCCCCTATTGGGGGCTTCGCGACTACCATATCCCCTGCCAGATCGGTTTGGAGCCCACGCTCCCTGAATTTCTCGCGAGCCTGCGGGGAATATTCGCCGAGGCACGCCGGGTGCTCAGAGACGATGGCGTGTTCTGGCTCAACATCGGCGATGGCTACACAAGCGGCAATCGTGGCTGGCGCGCCCCTGATAAGAAGAACGGTGCACGAGCTATGTCGGTGCGGCCCGACACGCCAGCAGGCTTGAAGTCTAAAGACCTGCTCGGCATTCCATGGCGGCTTGCGTTCACCCTCCAGGACGACGGCTGGTATTTGCGCGCCGACATCATATGGAACAAGCCCAACGCCATGCCCGAGAGCGTCAAGGACCGGCCGACGCGATCTCATGAGTATCTCTTTATGTTCACCAAGAGCGATCAATATCTCTATGACCGTTCCGCGATCATGGACCCAAATGGACGCAACAAGAGATCCGTGTGGGATATAAATACGATGGCGTACGCAGGCGCTCATTTTGCGACGTTTCCGCCAAAGCTCGTGGAGCCTTGCATCAAGGCAAGCACTCGCCCAGGCGACGTAGTGCTCGATCCGTTTTTCGGCTCGGGCACTGCGGGGCTCGTGGCCAGCGAGCTTGGGCGCCGATATGTCGGTATCGAACTCAATCCGGAATACATTGCCTTGGCAAAAGACCGGCTTGGCCTTGGTTGCGGTCCTATAATCCAGGCGCTCACGGGTATCGCATCGTCTTGAGCCGGCTCGCTGACGCTGGAACGTTGGGTCAAGCGAAGCGTAGACCCAGCGCCCGTTATCTACACCACCGCCAGTTCCAAATCCCCCACGCCTTCCACGTGCCCCTTGAGCTTGTCGCCCTTCTTGATGGCGCTGACGCCGGCGGGGGTGCCCGTGAAGATCAAATCCCCCGCCTTCAGCTCGAACAGGGTGGAGAGGAACTCGATCTGATTGGGCACGTCCCAGATCATCTGGCTCAAATCTCCGGTCTGCTTGCGCGCGCCGTTGACCTCCAGCCAGATCGCGCCCTTCGAGATGGTCTCCACATGCTGGGCTGGCACGATCGCGGTGCATGGCGCCGAATGCTCGAAGGCCTTGGCGACCTCCCAGGGCCGCGACAGCTTCTTGGCCACGTCCTGCAGGTCGCGCCGCGTCATGTCGATGCCGACGGCGTAGCCGAACACGTGGCTCATCGCATCGGCCGCCTTGATGTTCGCCCCGCCGGACTTGAGCGCCACCACCAACTCGATCTCGAAATGCACGTTCTGGGTCATCGGCGGATAGGGGAAGCTGCCGTCGGCGACGATGTTGTCGGGGTTCTTCTGGAAGAAGAACGGCGGGTCCTTGGTGTCGCCTCCCATCTCCTTGGTGTGCTCGGCGTAGTTGCGGCCGACGCAGTAGATGCGGTGGATCGGGAACAGCTGGTCGGAGCCCTTGATCGGCAGAGTGGGCAGCGGCACCGGCGTGAATGCATAGGTCATGGGAGGGCCTTCTCTGGTGAGCGCCGCACCCTAGCAGGGCGAGGTTTCAGGGACTAGGGAGCTTCGGCAGTCGGGCGTCGGGCCTCGGCAGTCGCAAGAAAAAAGGAGAGCTGGCTGAGCCGACCCAGCGACTGGCTACGACCTATCGCGGATGCCGAGTGAGCCTGGCGCGCTGCGGCGCTTCAGGGCGGCGCAAGCGTCTCATCCTCCGGCGCGTCTTCCTGCCCCAGCGGATACGCCGCCTCCACGACATAGGGCGGTCCGCCGGTGCCTGGACGAGCGGAGAGCAGCACGAAGCGGGTGACATGGAAGGGCTCCAGGCGCAGGTTGCCGTTCTCGGCCAGGAACCGGGCGACCTCGGCCTGGCGGGCGCGGCGCATGCGGGCCAGCGTGACGTGCGGGCGGAAATCGCGAGGCGCGGGTTCGAGACCGGCGGCGCGCGCCGCCCGCTCGTTGGCGCGGTAGAGCGCCTCCAGCTCCGGACCGGCCTCCACACCGGCCCACAGTACGTGCGGATCGCGGCCCCCGAAGGCGCCGCTGCCGACAATCGACACTGCGAAGGGTGGCACGCTCGCCTCCGCCAGCAGGTCGGCAAGATCGTCGGCCGTGCGGCCGTCGATATCGCCGGCAAAACGGAGCGTGATGTGCATGTCGTCCGGCTGCACCCACTTGGCGCCGGCGATGGGGGCGCGAAGCAGCGACAGCCGCAGGCGCATCGGCTCCGGGATCTCGATGGCGGTGAAGAGGCGCGGCAAGGTTCAGCCTCCGGAGCTCCCCGCGGTCCGGCGTGCCCGCACGCGGGTGATCAGCTGCTCGGCCGCAGGCAGGATGCGCCGGACAATCTCGGCGACCCCCTTGGGGTTGGGATGCATGCCGTCGCTTAAGTTGAGCGCCGGGTCAAGCGCCACGCCATCGAGGAAGAACGGATAGATCAGCACGCCATGCTTCCTGGCAAGCGCAGGATACATGCCGTCGAACGCGCGCGCGTAGTCCTCGCCCAGGTTGCGCGGGGCCAGCATGCCGGCGAGCAGCACATCGGCCCCGCCGGCCTTCACGGCGGTGACGATCTTGTCGAGGTTGGCCTTGGCCTTCGCCGGGTCGAGCCCGCGCAGGGCGTCGTTGGCGCCCAGCTCCACGATCACAGCATCGGTGCCGTCGGCCACCGACCATTGCAGGCGCTCCAGCCCGGCCGCCGTCGTATCGCCCGATACGCCGGCATTGATCACCTCCACCCGATGGCCGCGTGCCTTCAGCGCGCGCTCCAGTTGTGCGGGAAAGGCGTCGGAGGCCTTGAGCTGGAAGCCAGCGACCAGGCTGTCGCCGAGCACCACGATGCGCAGCGGCGCCTGCGTCGGAGCCTGGGCCTGCGCCACTGTCGCGACGGTCGCCGCCAGCAGCAGTGCGATCGCCGTCCACAGGCAATTGTAGAGGACAATGCGCGATACCATGTTTCCGGGCATCGGTTTGGGTGGCAGTGTCCGCATGGGCTCTCCGCTCGCCGCGCCGTCCGACGGGATCAGACCCCTCGCGCCGGATGCTCGCATTCGATACAACGGCGGAGGCGAGGGTCTGACCCCGATGACCGCCGTGTTTGGACTGTGACGCAGAAACTTGCAACTCTCGGGGCAGGCTTCCGAGCCCACAAGGGGGATCAGTGGTCAAGCCGGTCATCGCTTTCGATAATGTGTCGCTCACCCTTTCCACCCGCGCCGGCCCGGTTGAAATCCTCAAGCACGTCAGCCTGTCGGTCGACGCGGGAGAGTCCGTCGCCATCGTCGGCCCCAGCGGCTCCGGCAAGACCTCGCTGCTGATGGTGATGGCCGGACTGGAGCGGGCCACCGGTGGCTCCGTGCAGGTGGCGGGCCACGAGCTGGCCGGACTCGGCGAGGACGCGCTGGCCCTGGTCCGCGGCGCCAACATCGGCATCGTCTTCCAGTCGTTCCACCTGGTGCCCACCATGACGGCCCTGGAGAACGTCGCCCTTCCACTCGAGTTCGCCGGCAGGCTGGATGCCTTCGAGACCGCCCGCGCCCTGCTCGATGAGGTGGACCTCTCGCATCGCACCGACCACTTCCCGGCCCAGCTCTCCGGCGGCGAGCAGCAGCGTGTGGCCGTGGCGCGGGCGCTGAGCGCCGGCCCGCAGATCCTGCTGGCCGATGAGCCCACCGGCAACCTTGACGGCAAGACCGGGGAGCACGTGATCGACCTGCTGTTCGACCTGCAACGCCGCCGGCAGGCCACGCTGGTGCTGGTGACCCACGAGACACGCCTGGCGGGCCGCTGCGGTCGCGTGGTGCACATGGCCGACGGCCGGGTTGAGCCGGAGCCGGTCTCGGCATGACGGCCGCTGCAACCATCGGGCGGGGAGCGCCGGCCAGGCGCCTTGCGCTGCCTCTTGTGCTCTCGCTGGCGATGCGCGAGCTGCGCAACGGGCTCAGAGGCTTCCACGTCTTCATCGCCTGCGTGGCCCTGGGCGTGGCGGCCATCACCGCCGTCGGGGCGCTCGCCGACGCCATGCGCGCGAGCTTCGAGGCCCAGGGCGAGGTGCTGCTCGGCGGCGACGTGACGCTGGCCCGCCCCCACAAGGCCGCCGAAGGCGCGGAGCGCGCCTGGCTCGCCAAGCAGGGCGCTCTGAGCGAGGTCGGCACGCTGCGGGCCATGGGGCGCCGGCCGGACGGGTCGGACCAGGCGTTGATCGAGCTGCGGGGCGTGGACGCGGCCTACCCGCTGGTCGGCACCGTGGCGCTGGCCGGTGACATGTCGCTCACCGATGCGGTGCGGCAGCAACCCGGTGCGGCTGTCGACCCGATCCTGCTGGAGCGCCTGTCCCTCAAGGTCGGCGACAAGCTCTCCATCGGCAAGATCGAGGTGCCGATCCGAGCCACCATAGAGGCCGAGCCCGACAAGATCGCCGAGCGGTTTACCGTCGGCCCGCGCGTGCTGGTCTCCCTCGATACGCTGCGCCGCTCCGGCCTGGTCGAGCCGGGCAGCCTGGTGACGTGGCGCTACGCCCTCAAGCTGGCCGACAATGCGGGTGCATCCGATGCCGGCCTGGTGGCGTTCCGCGAGGCCGCCAAGGCTGCCCTGCCCGAGGGCGGTTTCTCCTACCGCGACCGCCGCGATCCCGCCCCCCAGATCTCGCGCACGCTCGAGCGGCTGCGACAGTTCCTGACGCTGGTCGGCCTTACGGCCCTGCTGGTGGGCGGCGTGGGCATTGCCAACGCGGTGGCCACCTACATCGACCGACGCCGCAAGGTCATTGCCACCTTCAAGAGCCTGGGCGCCACCACGCGCACCATCTTCGGCGTTCACCTCCTCCAGGTGCTGGCGTTCTCGGCGATCGGCATTGCGATCGGCATCGGCGTCGGCCTGATGGTGCCGGTGGCGCTCACCTGGCTCCTGGGCGATGCCCTGCCGATCAAGACCGAGCTCGACGTGACGGCGCGCAGCCTCGCCACCGCCGCGGCCTACGGCATCCTGGTGGTGGTGCTGTTCACGCTGTGGCCGCTGGGACGTGCCGGGCTGGTGGGGGCTGGCGTGCTGTTCCGCGACGAGGTGGCCCCGGAGCGCCGGCTGCCGGGCGCGGCCGTACTGATCGGGACTGCAGTGGCCGGCCTGGCGCTGGCGGGGCTCGCCATCCTGACCTCGGAGGCGCCGCACCTGGCGCTCTACTACTGCCTCGCCCTGGTCGGCGTGTTCGCCGCCTTCTGGGGTCTGGGCTGGGGCGTGACGTGGCTGGCGCGGCGCGCTCCGCGCTCCCGCAGGCCCGAGCTGGCGCTCGCTGTCCGCAACCTGGGGGCGCCCGGCGGGCTCACCCGCGCCATCGTGCTGTCGCTGGGGGCTGGGCTGTCGCTGCTCGTCGCCGTGGCGCTGGTCGATCACTCCATCGTATCGGACCTCACCGGCCGCATGCCGGAGCAGAGCCCCAGCTACTTCGTCCTCGACCTCAAGCGCACCGAGAGCGAGGCGTTCCAGGCCCTGGTGCACGAGAGGTTCCCCGCCGCCAAGGTGCTGCAGGCACCGATGCTGCGCGGGCGCATGGTGAAGCTGGGCGAAACCCCGGTCGAGAAGGTGAAGGCGCCGCCGGAGGCGTCCTGGGTGCTGACCGGCGACCGCGGCCTCACCTACGCGGCGACCGTGCCGGCCGGCGCGCACGTGGTGGAGGGCGCGTGGTGGCCGGCCGACTACCAGGGCGAGCCGCTGGTGTCGTTCGACGCCGAGATCGCCAGGGGGCTGCGCCTCAAGGTGGGCGATACGGTGACAGTGAATGTGCTCGGCCGCAACGTCACGGCGCGCGTCGCCAACCTGCGGGAGGTGAAGTGGGAGAGCCTGTCGCTCAACTTCGTGATGGTGTTCTCGCCGAATACGCTGGCAGGCGCGCCGCACCACCTGCTGTCGACCATCGCGCTGCCCAAGGACGTGAGCCTGGCAGACGAGGCGAAGCTGGCGCGCGACCTCGGCAGGGCGTTCCCCTCCACCACCGCCATCCGCGTCAAGGACGCCATCGCCGCCTTCAACGTCATCTTCCAGCGCATCATGGTGGCGGTGCGCGCGGCCGGCAGCGTGACGCTGATCGCCGGCGCCCTGGTGCTGGCCGGCGCGCTCGCCACCGCCCAGCGCCGGCGCATCAAGCAGGCCGTGATTCTCAAGACGCTCGGCGCCACGCGGCGGCGCATCCTGGCGTCGCATCTTTTGGAATATGCCATCCTCGCGCTCGCCACCTCGGCCATCGCGCTGATTGCCGGCACCGTCTCGGCGTGGATTGCCACCGCGCGGGTGATGGAGTTCCACTTCAGCTTCTCCTGGCGCACCGCCGCCGAGGCCATGCTGCTCGCCCTCGCCCTGGTCGCCGTGTTCGGCGGCTATGGCACCTGGCGCGTCCTGCGCGAGCCGGCGGTGCCCTATCTGCGGTCTGAGTAGGGGTGATTGGGGTCAGACCCTGCGGGTCTGACCCCAGGGCAGGGCCGAACGATCTGCGCAACCGCGGCATCGCGGCAAAAGTGGGTTCGGAGCATGGGGTCAGACCCGAAGAGTCTGAAGCATGCGCCGCCGTCACCCTGCGCGACAAAAGCGATGCAGGGCCAATTGCAACGTTGCCTGCCGTCGCCGACTCACTGTTTGCTCGCCTCGTGTATCGGAGAACGGATAATGCTTCGCTCTGTGTTCAGCCAGATTGGGGCCAGGATGGACGCCGCGGCGGCGAATCGGCCGTCCCTGGCCGTGGCGCAGGCCATATTGGCCAAGACCCGCAAGGGCCTCATCGAGCGGGGTGAGGATGCCGCCCGCTTCCACGCCGAGGGGTTCGCCACGCTGCTGGCCTGGATCGGCCCGGGCCTCAAGCGCACCCCCGAGGAGACGGCAACGCTCGAGAGCGCGACCTGGCAGGAGCTGGTGTGGGTGCGCCGGCGCATGAAGGACGATCAGGCTTCCCTCAAGCTTCTGGACGGCAGCCCGTCCTCGACCGCACGCGAGGTGGCGAGCCAGCTCGCCTTCGCAGCGGCCATCGTCAACAACTTGGTCTGGCTGCGCATGACCGCCATGAAAGGCCCCGCGGAGTGCCGCGAGCCGGCAGCCAAGCTGGCGGATGATTACGGTTGGTTCTGTCTCGATATGACCAGCGCCGCATCGGGCACCTGCCCGGCATACGAGCTGATCGAGCGGCTGCGCCAGGACCACAAATAGCGAGCGCCTCTGACGTGAGGCGGCACCGATACCCTCCAGGTCGGCCTTGGCCTCCGGAGTCAGGCGGACCTTCATTCGCCCGCGGGGATCAGCTCGGCGCGCTTGGCGGAGTCGATACCCTTCTGGATCTCGGCCCTGAGCCAATCCCGCCGGGCCTTGTGCAGCAAGCTCCTGGGCGCGCAGCAGTGACACCGCATCGAGCGCCACCTCGGCGGCACTGTCGTAGGGCCGCTCTCGACCAGCTCCCGGATCAGGTCGGCGTACGGCCCGCCCTCGCGGACGTACTCGTCACCGTTGCGCTTGGGTGTGTCTTCCACGATGTCAGCATAGCACAATGGCGATGCCAGAGTAGCACCGCAGGCTGCGGAGTTGTAGGCCGCAAATGGCACAGCGCCTTAGGCCAGTTCGGGCTCAGCGCTTCGTCTCCCGAGGGACGAGATCGGTCCTTACCGGTTGAGCTTGGGGAGTTGAGCATCCAGCTGTTGTTGCAGCTGGGGCGGGCATTGGCCCGACTTGGAGTAGAAAGCGAACTGCCTCCCCTGGAAATCGCCATGGATCAACGTCATAAGCTGCATTTGCCGATCGCTCATCCTCACCTTCTGTTTCCCAAAAGCGAGCATTGGCAGGAAGCTGCGTTTCCAGTCGAGACCACACCATTGCGCCAACGCCGACTTGATCCCGAAAACCATGGCCGCCCGCCCATCGATAACAGTGATCGGTGGTCGGTCGAATTCGTCGGCGCTCGCTGCGGCACAAGGCCTGTTGGACTCGCAGACGGCTGTGCCAATCTTTTTGAGGGCCAGCTTGATCGCCTCGCGAGCAGCATCGTCTGAAATCATCTTCCCGTATTTCTCGTCGAAGGTCTGAGCATTGGCGCCCGCTGCGATGAGAAATAGGTACACAAGGCAAATAGAAGCGCAGCGGAACATCTCACCTCTCCACACCCGAATGGAGTGATTATACCCTCAATTCTCGTCCATCTTCAGCGCCGCAATGAACGCCTCCTGCGGAATCTCCACCTGGCCGAACTGGCGCATGCGCTTTTTGCCCTTCTTCTGCTTCTCCAGCAGCTTGCGCTTTCTGGTGATGTCGCCGCCGTAGCACTTGGCGAGCACATCTTTCCGCAGAGCCCGGATGGTCTCGCGCGCGATGATGCGTCCGCCCAGCGCGGCCTGGATCGGGATCTGGAACATGTGCTGCGGGATCAGCTCCTTGAGCTTCTCCACCATGGCGCGGCCGCGGCTCTCGGCGCGCGCGCGGTGCACGATCATGGAGAGCGCATCGACCGGCTCGGCGTTGACCAGGATCGACATCTTCACGAGGTCGCCCGGCTCGTAGCTCTTGATGTGGTAGTCGAACGAGGCATAGCCGCGGCTGATGGATTTGAGCCGGTCGTAGAAGTCGAACACCACCTCGTTGAGCGGCAACTCGTAGACCAGCATGGCGCGCGTGCCGACGTAGGTGAGGTTCTTCTGCCGCCCTCGCCGGTCCTGGCACAATTTGAGCACGCCCCCTAAGTGCTCGTCCGGCACAAGGATGGTGGCCTCGATCCACGGCTCCTCGATGCGGTCGATTCGGTCCGGCTCCGGCATGTCAGCAGGGTTGTGCAGCTCCAGCTTGTCGCCGTTGGTGAGGTAGATGTGATAGACGACGCTGGGCGCCGTGGTGATGAGGTCGAGGTTGAACTCGCGCTCGAGCCGCTCGGTGATGATCTCCAGATGCAGGAGCCCCAGGAAGCCGCAGCGGAAGCCGAAGCCGAGCGCGGCCGAGCTTTCCGTCTCGTATGAGAAACTCGCATCGTTGAGGCGCAGCCGCCCCACCGCCTCGCGCAGGTCCTCGAACTGGGCGGCATCGGCCGGGAACAGGCCACAGAACACCACCGGCTGGGCCGGCTTGAAGCCTGGCAACGCCTCCGCCGTCGGGTGCCTGTCGTCCGTTACCGTGTCGCCGACGCGGGTGTCGGCCACCTGCTTGATCGCGGCGGTGAAAAAGCCGACCTCGCCGGGGCCCAGCTCGGAGAGCATCTCCTGCTTGGGTCGGAAGATGCCGACGCGCTCGATCTGGTAGCTGGCGCCCGACGACATCAGCTTGACCTTCTGGCCCTTCTTGAGCGCGCCGTCGATGATGCGCACCAGCACGATCACGCCGAGATAGGCGTCATACCAGCTGTCGATCAGCAGCGCCTTGAGCGGCCGGTTCCGCTCACCTTGGGGCGGCGGCAGGCGCTCGACGATGCCGGCCAGCACGGCCGCCACGTTCTGGCCGGTCTTGGCCGAGATGGGGATGGCGCCGCTGGCGTCGATGCCGATTACGTCCTCGATCTGCTGCTTGACGCGGTCGGTATCGGCAGACGGCAGGTCCACCTTGTTGAGGACGGGCAGGATCTCCAGGTTGTTGTCGACCGCTTGGTAGACGTTGGCGAGCGTCTGTGCCTCCACGCCTTGGCTCGCGTCCACCACCAGCACGGCGCCCTCGCAGGCGGCCAGCGAGCGCGACACCTCGTAAGCGAAGTCCACGTGGCCGGGCGTGTCCATCAGGTTAAGCTGGTAGGTCTTGCCGTCGCTGTGGCGGTAGTCCAGCCGCACCGTCTGCGCTTTGATGGTGATGCCGCGCTCGCGCTCGATATCCATCGAGTCCAGGATCTGCTCCTTCATCTCCCGGTCGGTGACGTTGCCGCACAGCTGGATCAGCCGATCCGACAAGGTGGACTTGCCGTGATCGATGTGGGCGATGATGGAGAAGTTGCGGATGAGGCTGGTGTCCGTCATGGCGCCGCTGCTTAGCACCCCCGGCGTGCGGTTCAAATGACAATCCACGCGGCCAGGCGCCCTTGGTCCGCCTTTGGTCCGCCGGGCCGGAGGTGGCGCCAGATCGGCGGCACGGCGGGGTCACAGCAGCCGATGCCAACGCCCGCTGCCTCGAATCGGCGCGCCTTCCGCTGCGCTATTGCAAGTCTGCCGCCAGGCCACACTCGAGTTTCGAATATGCCCTATTTCCCTATTAAGCCTACAATTATAGAGATTGAATGGCTGAGTTGTGCATTGTCGGACGATTACAATTTGTGCCGGATCTGCGAAAGTGAGAGCATCATGCCTAAGACTCTCGCACCGGAAGTGCGTTCGCAATTCGCAAAGCGCCTGAAAGCCATGCGGGTGCATGGTGGATTCGAACGCGCACGCTACTTCGCCAAAGCCCTTGGGATCGAGGAGAACCGCTACACCCGCTACGAGCGGGCAGAGGTCGAGCCGAGCCTCACGCTCATCCATAAGATGTGCGAGGTTCTGCGCGTTACGCCCGACGAGCTGCTTGGGTTCCCGGAGCACAAAAACTCGTTGCTGCCCAGCTTCGCCGAGGACCCGGCAGAATATCTCGCCCGGGATCTCGCCCGCGGCGAGACGGCGCCGGAGCGGCACGTGGAGCTGCTGGCGTGGCGGCTGGCCTCCGAGGTCGCCGGCGTGCGGGGCGGGCCCCGCGATCCGTTCACGGTCAAGGGCGACGCCGGCAGGCTCTATCAGCTCCTGCTGAAGGACCCGTTCAACACCATCGCCGCGATCGTCTCGGACGAGGCTCTGAAAGGCCTGGACGCCGACCGCAAGGCCGAGCTGGCGCAGCTGGTCGACGCCTTCACGGACGCCGCCAGCCGCAGAGGCTAGCTTCCGGCACGCGGTCCACGGGGCGCCGATTGCCCAACGGCCAGCTCTATGCGCCCCGGATGTTGCAGCGCCAGCGTTTGCTCGTTGACGGCTACGCCGCCGCCGGCGGGTCGGGGATGTCCTGGAAGATGCTGGCCATCGAGAGCTCGATACCGAATTCCGCGAGGACGATTGCCCCTTCACGCCCCTCCAGCTCGACCGGCCGCTCCGGCCACGTGCCGTCGGTCCGCCGCTGCCAGATCCAGGCTCGCGGCTCGTCCTGGCTGCAGATGAGGTAGGTCTGCACCGAGGGGATGGCTCTGTACTCCTGGAGCTTTTCCACGAAGTCGACATCCTCGGTCGAAGGGGAAAGCACCTCCGCAACAAAGGTCGGCGCCTCGCACGCAAGGCTGTCGCGACGGGGGGAAGGGCGATCCACGACCACGTCCGGGTAGCGGGCGCCCACGCCGGTGCGGACGCCGAACTCTGTCGGACCGGCCCTGAAGCGCGATCGATCGAGTTTCGACAAGAGCTCGGCCAAGATGTTTGTTGTAACCTCCCAATGTCCCCGCGTCGTCTGGATCATCGTGCGGCTGACCATTCCATTGGACAGCTCGTATTTGAAGGGATGATCGGGGTCGAGCGTGGTCCCCCACCGCAGAAACGCCTCGGTGTCGGTTGGAATATCCTCGATCGGCTGCTGGCTTCGCTCGCGGAAGCCGGGAGCCGGCTTGTGACCAGGATCGCTCATGGGGCAGGTCCCGAAAGCAGTGCCAGGGCCTCGCGTGCATCGAGCCGGCCATCGTACAAGGCGCGGCCCGTGATGACGCCTTCAAGCATAGCATATTCCGGCCGGAGCAGGGCCTTCACGTCGTCGATGCCGGCGAGGCCGCCCGAGGCGACTACGGGCACGGACGCGGCGCGTGCCAGCTCGGCGGTCGCCGGCAGGTTAAGGCCCTTGAGCACGCCGTCGCGGTCGATGTCGGTATGGATGATGGCGGCGACACCGGCATCCTCGTAGCGGCGCGCCAGCTCCAGGGCCGTCAGCGTGCTCGTCTCGGCCCAACCCTCCACAGCCACCCTGCCATCGCGCGCGTCGATGCCGACGGCGATGCGGCCGGGAAAGTGCCGGCACGCCTCGCGCACCAGGCCGGGGTCGCGCAGCGCCGCGGTGCCCAGGATCACGCGCCGGACACCCTCGGCCAGCCAGGCCTCGATGGTGGCTGCATCGCGAATGCCGCCGCCCAGTTGCACGGGCATGTCGATGGCATTCAGGATGGCCCGCACGGCCGGGGCGTTCACCGGCTTGCCCGCGAACGCGCCGTTCAGGTCCACGACGTGGAGATAGCGGAAGCCTTGGCTCTCGAAGGTCTTGGCCTGGGCGGCAGGGTCGTCGTTGAAGACGGTCGCCGCCGCCATCTCGCCACGGGCGAGGCGCACGCAGCGGCCGTCCTTGATGTCGATTGCGGGGAACAGGATCACGGGGGCCACCCTGGCTTGCGAGAGCCCTGCGCGAAGGGGCAGATCCGCGCTATGTTGTGGGGCGATCAATCGTGTGAAGCCGCCTGCCCGTCAAGCCACCTGCGCCCCGATGCCCTCCACCGCCCCTCCCGCTCAACGCCCGGACCAGCGCCGGCTGACCGAGACGGACGCCGTAGGCATCTGGATCGCCCGTTGGCTGCGCATCCGTCGCAAGGACCTGATCGCCCGCTACGGCTGCGACCCGCGCCGGCTCTATGAGATCTGGGAGGGCAGCCGTTTCCCGGCCAGCCGCGAGAAGGCGTTGGCGCTGTTCGCCGAGCAGCATTCGGATCTGGCCGGGCGCATCGATTTCGGCCTGCACCGGCGCATCCCCCGGTCCCCGCCGCTGGAGGGCCAGCTTGAGCTGTTCGATCTGGGCGAGAGACCGGAACGAAACTAGAACTATTTCTGGACGGTGGATTGCGAATCGCGCATATGTTCGCACTATGTTCCAGGCGTCCCGAGCAACCCCCGCCGCCCGCTGCACCGAGACATTGCCATGCGCACCTACCTGATCTGCTTCGACATCACCGCCCCCAAGCGCCATGCCCTCGCCGGCGCCGTCATGGAGCTGGGCGAGGCCTGGGCCCGTCCCCTGGATGCCACCTGGTACGTGCAGTCGGCCGAGCGCGCCGATGAGATCGAGCGGCGCCTGCGTCCCTTTGCCGACGCCGCGGATGGCCTGCTCATCCAGGAGGTGGAAGCCAGGGCGCTGCTCCTGAACACGTCCCTGCGCTGGTTTCGGCGGCGCCGTCCCACTGTCAGCGAGGCCGCCGCTCCGGTCGCCCTGGCGGCCTGAAGGAGATGACCCGCCGGCCACGCAGCCGGCGCAGCAAGGGGGCTCGCACGGTCCGTGTGCGGGCCGCCCGAGCCGATCATGATGCGTCCAAGCCGCCGCGGCACCATCTGGGCCGGCCGAGCGTTACCGGCAGCGTCATCGCGATTCGGTTGACTTTCGCGAGTCGCGCCCGTTTACCTGGGATCGAGCCGAGCCGCCGGCCCGCACCGCGCCGGGCGGCCCCGGCTCCGGTCGAGGTGGGCTGGGCATGGTCCGTCCGACACCTTCTTGTTCCAACCGAGCTAGACGCAAAAGTCCATGGCTGGCCATTCGCAGTTCAAGAACATCATGCACCGCAAGGGGCGCCAGGATGCCGCGCGCTCCAAGGTTTTCGCCAAGCTCGCCCGCGAGATCACGGTCTCGGCCAGGACCGGCCTGCCCGACCCCGGCATGAACGCGCGCCTGCGTCTCGCCATCCAGGCGGCGCGGGCCGAGAACATGCCGAAGGACAACATCGAGCGCGCCATCAAGAAGGCCGCGGGCGGCGACACCGAGAGTTACGATGCCATCCGCTACGAGGGCTATGGTCCGGGCGGGGTGGCGGTGATCGTGGAGGCGCTCACCAACAACCGCAACCGCACGGGCGGCGCCATTCGTGCCGTCTTCACAAAGTACGGCGGCAATCTCGGCGCCACCGGCGCGGTCTCGCACATGTTCGCGCATGTGGGCGAGATCGCCTATCCTGCCGGTGCCGGCTCGGCGGATGCCGTGCTGGAGGCCGCCGTCGAGGCCGGTGCCGACGATGTGAGGTCCGATGCGGGCGGCCACCTCGTCACCTGCGCCTTCGAGGACCTTGGCGCCGTCTCGTCCGCCCTGGAGGCCAAGCTGGGGGAGGCCGCCTCGGCCAAGGCCCTCTGGCGGCCGACGCTCACCACCACGGTTGACGAGGAGAAGGCCGCCTCGGTGCTCAGGCTGGTCGCCGCGCTGGAGGACGACGACGACGTGCAGAACGTCTACTCCAACTTCGAGGTTTCCGACGCCGTGCTGGCGAAGCTGACCGCCGCGTAGTCGTCTGCACGTGCAGCGACTTTCACGCGGCCCAATGGGCGCCCGCAGCCACGCCCGCCCGTCCCGGCTCTCGGTCCGCGGTAGCGCCCTGTGCCGCGCCGGCGACCTGATGAGGCCCGGGGGTTACCCGGGTGTTACGCCGCCGCAACAGCCGGCGTCCATCGGCAATTGTGAGCGTACTGCAGGCTGTTCCCCGATCGCGCCGTCTGATAGCGGACATTGAAACCGCGACGGGCAAATGGGGGAATTGGGTATGCGTAGCCGTGTGGCATTGCTGGCGGCAACACTCTTGCTGGCGGGATGTGCGACGTCCGGGCCGACCGGAAGCGACCTTCTTTCTCTCCGCCCTAAGCCCGGCACCGCGCGCCTGGTTGTCTACCGCACCTCGCCGGTCGGCCTCCTGGTTCAGCCAGACTACGTCGTCGATGGGCGCAAGGCGGGGAGCAGCCAGCCGGGCGGGTTCGTGGTCTGCGACCTCGCCCCCGGCCGCCACACGGTCGCGGCCGCCAATATCCCCATCGCCATGCCGCTGTCGAACGATCCCGACAGCGTGACGGTGAGCTTGCGTGCCGGCGCTACCACATATCTCCGCGCAGAGCCGCGCATGGGAATCGTGATGGGCAGCATCGGTCTGCTGGAGGTTTCCGAAGGCCAGGGCAGGTCGGACACCGCCAGCCTGTATCGCATCGAGAGCGACTGCAAAGGCTCCTGACGGCCGTTCAAGGCGGCGCTCCGGCCCGCTACGGGTCGGTTCGCTGCCCTGTCCGCGCCAACCTTGCTTTCAGCGCGACCTGCGCCGCCTCGGCCCGGTAGAGCCCCGCGATCACGCCGGGCGGCATCCCGGAATGCGTAGTGTATCTCTCGCGGGCGATCGGGGTGAGGCGTGCGCCGGGCAACGGCTGCCGGGCCAGCCGGCGCAGCACCTCCAGGTGCGCGTGCCCGGCTCCGATCAGCACCAGGTCCTTGCGCACCTGCCTGACCACGTTTCCCTGCGCCCACGGCTCGCCATGCGGTTCGCCGCCATGGCCCGTTGCCACGGCTGGTTGCCACGGCTCGCTGTGGCTTGCCACCCCCCGCAAACCCCACTATATCGCGCCCTGCAGCCCGCGCTCGCTCCCTTCGTCTATCGGTCAGGACGTCAGATTTTCAATCTGAAAAGACGGGTTCGACTCCCGTAGGGAGCGCCATGATTCTGCTGGGTTTTTTGCATCACCTATCCCTCATTCCAAAAGCTCGTCTGAGCGCCATTCCGAAAAACACCCTACTTGCGTTCTATTCACCGCGCCTTGGCCGCCACATAAGCGCGGCGCTTCCTCGCTGCCGAGAGCCGTTGGCCTTCCGTCCTCTTGACGTAGAGGCGCAATGCCTGCGGTGTCTTGTGCATCGACGCCGCCATCCCCTCCTGCTCCGTCACGCCTGAATCGCCCAACTCCGTCAAGCCGCCATGGCGGCAGGCATCAAGGGTCACGTGAGATCCAAGCTCGGCATTCTTGCGCGCCTTACGTACGCAGCGCTGGGCATGCCCCATCGAGTAGGGCCGCGCCGGCCCGCGCTTGCCAGACGTCAACACGATGGGCAGGCCCAACCGCTTTAGGTCCTTGAGGTACTCCTCGATCTCAGGAAAGAGCGCGCCGTAGTAGTCGTCGAGCGGCCACCAGCCCTTCTCGCCGGTCTTAGGACGCCCTCAGAGCCAAGTGAATCGCGATCTGTGGGCGTGACGGATTGACTCGGGGGGATTCCGGGGCAGCGCGAACACGCGTACCGCGTCGGCATGACCGATGAGAATGACAAGATT
>Ga0070696_100000541_pt1 | contig 24018 bp, 21 predicted proteins | sample KBSK1253metaG_FD_65474 | JGI IMG/M metagenome (GOLD analysis project Ga0070696, IMG submission 65474) | Corn, switchgrass and miscanthus rhizosphere microbial communities from Kellogg Biological Station, Michigan, USA - KBS K1-25-3 metaG | ecosystem: Host-associated > Plants > Roots >... | reverse complement strand
ATTGATTTCGATCATCTTTCTGAAAAACGCGCCGGCCATCGCTCCCTGCCTGCCGACGAAGCGTGCGGGCATGCCGATGCCTGCGCAATTCACGGCTGCGTTGACCGAGCCCATTCGGGCTTTAGCGCGATCCACCGCGGCGTCGACCGCGGATTCGTCGGTGACGTCCGTTGCGATGAAGGCTGCGCGTTCACCGAGCGTCGCGGCTGCTGCGGCGCCTTGCTCCTGGTTCACGTCCAGGAGCGTGGCTTTGCCGCCGGCCAGCACGATTCTGGTCGCTACGGCAAGGCCGAGTCCCGATGCGCCGCCCGTGACGATGGCGTGTACGTCTGTTAGTTGCATGGTTGGATTCTCACATGTGTTCCATTGTGGTCAGCGGATGAGCGGTTGCAGTCCACCGATTTCGGAAAAACGCATCGACCATGGCGTCGGTCACGTCTTCGATGCGGCTCGGTGTCCAGCGCGGGGACTTGTCCTTGTCGATGATCAGGGCGCGCACGCCTTCGAGGAAATCGCCTTGCTCGAAGCATTGCTGCGCCATCGCGATTTCCATGCGAAAACAGGCGGCGAGAGTCATGTGCTTGCCGAGTTGCAATTGGCGCAGCGTTACGCAAAGCATGGTGGGCGAGCGAGTGCGCATGAGCCCGGCCGTTTGCCGCGCCCAAGCGGCGAATTGGGGGCGGGTTTCACCCTCGAGAGATGCCAATATGGACGGTACCGTGGGTTGCGAGAAATGCTCGTCGATGGCGGAGCGCAGCAGGCTCAAGCTGGGTGCGGGCAGCCCCAAGGCCGCCTTCCCGTGAATGAGCCGTCGAAGGTCGGCCGGCCGGTCATCGCTCCAATTCAAGGCCGCCAAATCGTCGGTCAGCGACTCGATCGCAGCCGGCGGCAGGTACACGTCGGCCAACTGGCAGTACAGGGCGTCGGCGCCGCGAATCTGCACGCCGGTCAACGCGAGGTAGATCCCGAGCGCTCCCGCAAGACGGGGCAGGAAGAAGCTGGCGCCCACGTCGGGGAAAAATCCTATGGCTACCTCCGGCATCGCGATACGCGTGCGATCGCCGACGATGCGCAGCGTTGAGCCCTGCGCAATGCCCATTCCGCCGCCCATGGTAATGCCGTCCATCAGGACCACGTAGGGTTTGGGGTAGGAGTAGAGCAGATAATCGAGCGGGTATTCCGTGACGAAGAATTCGCGGTGCAATGAACCGGATTCTTTGAAGCTCTGATACAGCGCGCGAATGTCCCCACCCGCGCAAAATGCCTTGTCGCCGGCGCCTTTGACCAAGACGGCGTGCACCTCGGGATCGACCGCGTACCCGCCCAGCACGTTGCGCAGCCGGACGATCATGTCGAGCGACAGGGCGTTGAGCGCTGCCGGACGGTTCAGCGTGATGAACGCGACATGATTGCGAATTTCACTCAAGACCTCCATGGCTCAGCGCGGCACTTGGGCAAGCACTGCCGGTTTGATTCTCATGAACGTTTCCCTTCAACCGTTGACGTTCGCGACAGTTTAGCCCGGCAGGCCTCGGGAGAGGCAGGGAAGGGCGCCGCTTTACGCAATCAGGCATTTACCGTATCACGTAAACTATACAGTCCTGTGTCCAGCACTTGGGTGCCAAACCGTTCAAAATGCGCAAGCGAATTTGCAACACGTGCCCCGCCCCGAGTCGAGGAGCGCCGGCCGCACCTGCGCGGTCGGCAGAGCCGGGCACCATCGCCATTTGTTTCGTGGCGGCCGCGCTGCAAAGCGTCCGGGCCGGCGGCCTGGACCCGGACGAATTGCTGGCCAAGGTGGGGCTGTCCCCGACCCTGCTGCAGGTGCCCCAGGCGCGCGTTTCTGCCCACCACTATGGCGCCTTGTGGCGCGCGATCGCGCTTGCGCTCGATGACGAGTTCTTTGGCCAGGATTCGCGCCGCATGAAGGCCGGAAGCTTTGCGATGCTTTGCCACTCAGTCCTCAGCTGCAAAACCTTGGGTCAGGCGCTCGACCGAAGTCTGCGTTTCTATGCGCTGATCCTGGACGACATCTCGGGAACGAGCGTGCGCGATGCCAAAGAGGCCAGGATTGTCTTGCACGAGCGGGCCGCGGGTGCGAGTCGGGTTTTTGCCCATGAGCTGTTATTGATGCTGCTTTACGGACTGTCTTGCTGGCTGGTGGGCCGGCGCATCCCCATCCTACGCACCGAATTCAGCTATGCGGAACCCGCGCACAGCGCCGAATACCGGCTGATGTATTGCGCGGATCTGCGCTTCAACCGGCCGAACACCAGCATTGCCTTCGAGGCGAGTTACCTCGATCTGCCGGTGGTGCAGAACGAGTGGTCGCTGAAAGAGTTTCTGCGCACGGCGCCGGAGAGTATCTTATTGAAATATAAGAACGGCAGCAGTCTCACGGCAAGGGTGCGGCGGCGGCTCCGCCAGTTCCTGCCCGGCGATGTCCCGGATTTCGAGGGACTGGCCCGCGAACTTAACATGACATCCGCCACCATGCGCCGGCGGTTGCACGAAGAAGGCGCGTCTTATCAATCGATCAAGGATCAGCTGCGGCGGGATCTTGCGATCAGTTATCTGAGTCATTCGAGCCGCAGCGTCATGGACATTGCGCTGGAGTTGGGGTTTTCCGAGCGCAGTGCATTTCATCGCGCGTTTCGAAAATGGACCGGCGCATCACCGGGGGAGTTTCGCCGCACGTTGCAGCCCTAGGAAGTTCCGGCGGGGCAGGGGTGGGCAAATTGCAGGGCGATGTTGCAATTTCGCTCACGTATTTTGAGCGGTTCGGTCATCCGAACGGCAGAGTCTAATCGAGGATAATTCCGGCGTGAATTTATCGGGCAAGGTACTGGCGGTAACCGGGAGTAACGGCGCTCTGGGCCAGGCCGCGGCTGCCGTCCTGGGCGGCTACGGCGCGACGTTGGCGTTGCTGGATCACGGTCATGCGCCGGCGGCGGCGCCACCGGCCGGTGCGCTGCACTACGGCGGCATCGATTTGACGCAGGAGGCCGCGGCGCGTTCGGCAATGCAGCAGGTCGTCAAGGACGCCGGCCGCCTGGACGGGCTGATCAATGTCGCCGGCGGGTTCCGCTGGGAGAAACTCGAGGGCGGCACGCTCGACAGCTGGGATTCGATGTACCGGCTCAACCTGCGAACCGCCGTCGCCGCCTGTCAGGCCGCGCTGCCGTATCTGCTGCAGTCCGGTGGGCGCATCGTGAACGTGGGCGCCATGGGTGCCGTGAAGGCCGCCGCCGGCATGGGCGCATACGCGGCATCAAAGGCGGGCGTCGCGAAATTGACCGAGGCGCTCGCCGAGGAATTGAAGGACCGCGGCGTCACCGTCAACGCCGTATTGCCGAGTATCCTCGATACGCCGAAGAATCGCCTCGATATGCCGCAAGCGGATTTTACCCGCTGGGTGACCCCGGCCGAGGCTGCCGAAGTCATTGCGTTTCTGGTTTCCGATGCGGCTCGCGCAGTCACGGGTGCGTTGATTCCGGTGGTGGGGCGCGTATGACGCCGACCCCGGGTCCATCGCCGGGCGCAAGCCCATCGCCCGGTGCGCGCCTACGCGCTGCGGTGGCCGCGGAACATCCCCTGCAGGTCGTGGGCGCCGTCAACGCCTATGCCGCGAGAATGGCGGCGGCCTGCGGCTTCAAAGCGTTGTATCTATCGGGCGGGGGCGTCGCCGCCAATTCACTGGGCGTTCCTGATCTGGGCATCAGCACCATGGACGATGTGCTGATCGATATTCGCCGTATCACCGATGCGTGCCCGCTGCCGCTGTTGGTGGATGCCGATACCGGGTGGGGCGGGGCATTCAATATTGCGCGCACCGTGAAGTCTTTCATCAAGTTCGGCGCCGCCGGTTTGCACATCGAAGACCAAGTGCAGGCCAAACGTTGCGGTCACCGGCCGGGTAAAGAAGTCGTCTCGAAGCAGGAAATGGTCGATCGGGTCAAGGCCGCCGTCGACGCGCGGACTGATTCGCAATTCGTGATCATGGCGCGCACGGATGCATTGGCGGTGGAGGGCATGGACTCGGCCATCGAGCGCGCCATCGCCTGTGTCGAGGCCGGCGCCGACATGATTTTCCCCGAAGCCATGACGGAACTTGGCATGTATCGGCGTTTCAAAGATGCCGTCAACGTGCCGGTACTCGCCAATATCACGGAATTCGGCCAAACGCCGCTGTATACGCGCGAGGAACTGGGCTCGGCCGGCGTCGACATCGTGCTGCATTGCTGCTCGGCCTATCGGGCGATGAACGCGGCCGCACTCGCCGTTTACCAGGCGATTCGCCGCGACGGCACGCAAAAGAACGTGTTGCATCTCATGCAGACCCGCGCCGATTTGTACGAGTACCTCGACTATCACGCATACGAAGCGAAGCTGGACGAGCTATTCGCCGAGGGGAAGGAAAAGTGACGGATATCTGGAGATGACGATGCCCGAGACTCAATCCCCCGCCGGTGCCTTCAAGGCCAAGAAGTCGGTCGCTCTCTCCGGCGTGATGGCCGGCAACACCGCGCTCTGTACGGTGGGAAGGACCGGCAACGACTTGCATTATCGCGGCTACGATATTCTCGATATTGCGACCGAATGCGAATTCGAAGAGATCGCGCATCTGCTGGTGCACGAGAAATTACCCAATCGAACGCAATTGGCCGCCTACAAGGCCAAGCTCAAGTCGCTGCGAGGATTGCCCGCCGCGGTGACCACGGTACTGGAACAGCTGCCCGCCGCCAGCCATCCCATGGATGTGCTGCGCACCGGCGTCTCGGCGCTGGGGTGCTGTGTGCCGGAGGCCAACGATCGTGCCGCTGCCGGCGCGCGCGACATCGCCGACCGTTTATTGGCCTGCATGGGATCCATGTTGTGCTACTGGCATCATTACGCCAACGGCGGACGGCGCATCGATCTGCAAACGGACGACGATTCCATAGGCGCGCACTTTTTGCATCTGCTGCATGGCCGCAAACCCTCCGAGCACTGGGTGCGCGCCATGCACACGTCTCTGAACCTCTACGCCGAACACGAGTTCAATGCCTCGACTTTTACCGCTCGGGTGATTGCGGGCACGGGCTCGGATCTGTACTCCTGCGTCACCGGCGCCATCGGCGCGCTGCGCGGGCCGAAGCACGGCGGCGCCAACGAAGTCGCCTTCGAAATTCAGAGCCGCTATCCGACTCCCGACGCGGCCGCGGCGGACATCCGCCGGCGGGTGGCCGCCAAGGAAGTGATCATTGGCTTCGGTCATCCGGTGTACACCGTGTCCGATCCGCGTAACCAGGTCATCAAAGAGGTATCGCGGACATTGGCCCGCGACAGCGGCGACACGCTGGGATTCGCCGTCGCCGAACGTATCGAATCCGTCATGAAAGAGATCAAGAATATGTTTCCGAACCTCGATTGGTTCTCGGCGGTGTCCTACCATCTCATGGGCGTGCCGACCGCCATGTTCACGCCGTTGTTCGTCATCAGCCGCACGTCGGGTTGGGCGGCGCACGTCATCGAACAACGAGAGGACGGCAAGATCATTCGTCCGAGCGCGAACTACGTCGGCCCTGAAAATCTGCCGTTCGTGCCGCTGGCGCAGCGCCCGTGATGCCGCACGACATCAAGTCCGCCGAGAGACCCGCTCCGGATCACGTCCTGACCGCCATCGCCGACTATGCGCGAAGCTTCGAGATCAAAAGCGAGCTGGCCTATGAAACGGCCGCTTACTGCCTGATGGATACGCTGGCCTGCGGCTTCCAGGCGTTGAAGTATCCTGCCTGCACGAAACTGTTGGGACCGGTGGTGCCGGGTGCCACGCTCACGGGCGGCGCGCGCGTTCCCGGCACCGCATACGAACTCGATCCCATCAACGCGGCTTTCAACATCGGCGCGATGATCCGATGGCTGGATTTCAACGACACGTGGCTGGCGGCCGAGTGGGGCCATCCTTCGGATAATTTGGGCGCAATTCTCGCCGTGGCCGACTATCTGTCGCGATCCGGCAAGGCGGTGTCGGTGCGTGATGTGCTCGGCGGCATGATCAAGGCGCACGAGATACAGGGCGTGCTGGCGTTGGAGAACAGTTTCAATCGGGTCGGGCTCGACCACGTGCTCCTGGTCCGGGTCGCCTCCACGGCCGTCGTCACGGCGCTGCTCGGCGGTTCGCGCGAGCAAATCGTCAATGCGGTGTCGAACGCCTGGATCGACGGCGGGGCGCTGCGAACCTACCGGCACGCGCCCAATACGGGTTCGCGCAAGAGCTGGGCCGCAGGCGATGCCACCAGCCGCGCCGTGCGCCATGCGCTATTCGCGCTGAAGGGCGAGATGGGATATCCGTCGGCGCTATCGGCCAAGACATGGGGTTTTCAAGACGTGCTGTTCAAGGGCAAGACACTGGCATTGCCGCAGCCGTTCGGCAGCTATGTCATGGAAAACGTGCTGTTCAAGATATCGTATCCGGCCGAGTTTCATGCGCAGACGGCGGTGGAAGCGGCGATGACGCTGCACGGCCAGATCAAAGACAGGTTGGAGCAGATCGAGCACATCATCATCGAAACGCAGGAACCGGGTGTGCGCATCATCGACAAGACGGGCCCGCTGGCGAATCCCGCCGATCGCGATCATTGCATCCAATACATGGTTGCCATCCCGCTGTTGTTCGGCCGATTGAACGCCTCGGATTACGAGGACTGCGTCGCCCACGATCCGCGCATCGATGCCCTGCGTGCGAAGATGCAGGTCAACGAAAATGCGGCCTTCACTCGAGAATACTACGCCGCCGACAAACGCTACATCGGCAACGCGGTGCAGGTATTTTTCAAGGACGGCAGCGCCAGCCCGCGCGTGCAAGTGGACTACCCCATCGGCCATCGCAAGCGGCGCGCCGAAGGCATGCCGGTGCTGGTGAAGAAATTCGAAACCAGCGTCGCAGCGCATTTCCCGGCCAAGCAGACCGAGGCGATCAAGGCCATGTTTGCCGATCGAGTTGCGCTCGCCTCGATGCCGGTGAGCGAGTTCGCCGCAAGACTGGTGACCGCCTCCTGAAGTACGGCGGCCGACTCAGGACGCCCGCAAATCAGAGAAGCGCTTGGTATACCAGTGCGCGGAGCAGGGCGCGGTAACGCGTGCGGCGCTGCACGTCGAGTTCTTGCAGCATGAACACGAGAATCAATTTCTCGCGCGGATCGACCCAGAAATAAGGACCTGCGGCTCCGCCCCAGTAGTAATCCCCTGCCGATCCCGGGACCGCGGACAATCCCGGCTGCAGGCGCACGCCCAGCCCGAGACCGTAGCCCTGACCCAATTGCGGCAGAGGCGCCGCCAATCCCAACTCCTGCGTGTGCGTGCCGAACTCGAGGCCGGGCGGCAAATGATTCTGCGTCATCAGATCCACCGTCTTGCGCGACAGCAGTCGCGCGCCCTCCAGTTCGCCGCCATTCAGCAACATTCGGCAGAATCGCGCGTAGTCGCCGGCGGTCGACAACAGGCCGCCGCCTCCCGAGAACCACTTCACCGCCCGCGCGGGGTCATAGGCAATCCTGGCGGGCAAGGATCCCGCGGCCGCGTCGCAATGCGGCTCGGCCAGGCGATGAGCCTCGGTGGGGCGGATCGCAAAGCCGGTATCCCGCATGTCGAGCGGACCCGTGATGTGTTCGGCAAAGAAGCGGTCCAAACTCGTCTCGGCGACGATTTCCACGACGCGGCCCAACACGTCCGTGGACATGCCGTATTCGAAGGTCGTGCCCGGCTGGTACGCCAGGGGAATCTTGGCCAGCTTTGCGACCATGTCGGCGTTGGTCTGATGCGGATCCATGAGGTTCGCCCGGACGTATTCCCGCTGCACCAGAGAATCGCCGAATTGTCCGTAGGTGAAGCCGGCCGTGTGCCGCATGAGATCCTGTACGGTGATCGGCCGCGCCGCCGTTTCGATAACCATCCGGCGTTCGCCGCTTGCCGCATCGGCGGTTTCAACGCCGACTTGCAGGTCGCGCAATTCGGGAATGTAGCGCGACACCGGATCCGCGAGCAGCAGTTTGCCGCGCTCCTGCAGCATCAGCGCGGCCGCAACCGTCAGCGGTTTGGTCATCGAAGCAATGCGAAAAATGCTGTCTCGCTGCATCGGCCGCAGAGTCGGCCGATCGGCGTAGCCGAAGGTTTCGAAGTACGCGGTTTGGCCATCGCGAATCATCAACGCCACGGCTCCGGGAATGGCGCCGGCAGCCACATCGGCGCGCAACAGGTCGGTTAGCCGTTGCAGGCGTTCTACGGCGAATCCCGCCGTGACTGCCGCCGTTCCTGCCTCAGGTCCACGCATGGTTGATGTCGTCATAGGAAGGATTATGGCAGCGCCCGCGAATGGATTGAAAAATACTCTGCCGCCGGAGCGTATTATGACTCATCGGGCTTGCCGAGGGCCCTGCCGTATCGCGATAGTGTGCCGGATGAAGCAAACCAGCCCAGTCGGACCCGCGAGCGCAAGGCCGGCACCTCACTTGGCGCGCGAGCGGCGCGCCCGGTTCGAGCGGCGGCGCCGAGTATGGTGGTCCGTCTGCTACGGCAGCTTCAATCCGCGCCGGCGAACGCCCTCGCGCCGTCTCGATGATTCGCGCTTTCGCTCGCTCGATTGGTATGACGCTCATTTGCTGGCGGCGGCCATCGGCATCGTGCTGCTGAGCGTGGTGGACGCATTTCTCACGCTAACGCTACTGCAAAGCGGCGCCGATGAGGTCAATCCCGTCATGGCGGCACTGGTTTACAGGAGCACGGCGGCATTTGCGGCGCTCAAAATGGCGATGACCAGCGTCAGCGTCGTGATGCTGGTATTTCTCGCGCGTTATCGATTCATGCGCGTGATACGGGTGCAGGCGGTGATGTACCTCGTCCTGATTGCCTATGCCGGCCTCATCAGCTACGAAGTATGGATGCTGAAGGGCCCGATCGACTCCATCCTCTTGTAATCGGGCCGGATTGCATCACATTCCATATTGTGCCGCCTTCGGCTAAACTAGCGGCTTGTTTAGAGCATCTAATTTCGCTTCTCATCATATTGATGTACTTGAGGTTTTCACCGTTCGAGCGCCATGAGTCAATCACTTGCCGATCAATTCGCCACGACGGCGCTCTCCGGCGGAAATGCCGGTTTCATTGAGGACCTTTACGAACAGTTCTTGAGGGATCCAAACGGGGTCGATGCGACCTGGCGGGAGTATTTTGGCCGGCTGAAGGGCGGCGCCACCGAGATTGCCCACCGTCCCATCCGCGAGCGCCTGGTGGCGCGCCTGCAGCGGCCGTCCATGACCGCCGGCGGCGGATCATCCGGCGGGGCGAGCGCCAAGCAGGGCGCCGTGTCGCGCCTCATTCAGATCTATGCCAATCGCGGCCACCTGGCCGCCAACTTGGATCCGCTGGGCCTGCAGAAACGCGCCAAGCCCTATGTGCTCGATCTTGCCTATTTCGGTCTCTCCGACGCCGACCTGGGCACCGAATTCTTCACCGGCAGCCGCAACACCGCCATCGCCGAGCGCGCCAAGCTCAAGGATATTCTCGCCGCGCTGAAGTTCATTTACACCGATACCATCGGCGCAGAATTTGCCCATGTCTCGAACACGGACGAGCGCCTGTGGCTTCAGGACAGCTTTCAATTGGGGCGCATGCAACGGCGATTAAGCGTCGACGAGAAGAAGAATATCCTGTGGCAGTTGAGCGCTGCCGAAGGGTTGGAACGCTATCTGCATACCAAGTACGTGGGCCAGAAGCGCTTCTCCCTCGAGGGCGCCGACGGCCTGATTCCCTTGCTCGATGACCTGGTACAGCGGGGCGGCAGGCTCGGCATCGAGGAGATGATCATCGGCATGGCCCATCGCGGCCGTCTCAACGTGCTGGTAAATCTGCTCGGCAAGTCGCCCAAGGACTTGTTCAGCGAATTCGAAGGCCAGTATGACCTGGCGAAATTGCGTGGTTCCGGCGATGTCAAGTATCACAAGGGATTTTCGTCCGATCTGAAAACCGAGTCGGGCAATGTGCACGTCGCGCTGGCATTCAATCCCTCGCATCTGGAAGTCGTCAACGCGGTGGTCGAGGGCTCGGTGCGGGCGCGCCAGGAACGGCGCGGCGATGCACTGGGCGACAAGGTATTACCGGTGCAGATTCACGGCGACGCGGCATTCGCCGGCCAGGGCGTGATCATGGAAACCCTGCAACTGTCGCAGGCCCGGGGCTTCTGCACGGGCGGCTCGGTGCACGTCATCATCAACAACCAGGTGGGCTTCACCACCAGCGATCCGCGTGATGCGCGCTCGACTTTGTATTGCTCCGACGTCGCGAAAATAATCGAAGCGCCGATTTTCCACGTCAATGCCGATGATCCGGAGGCGGTGTGTTTCGTCACGCGCCTGTCGCTCGACTATCGGATGAAGTTTCATAAGGATGTGCTGATCGACCTGGTGTGCTATCGCCGGCACGGCCATAACGAGGCCGACGAGCCGGCCGCGACGCAGCCGCTCATGTACCAGGTCATCCGCAAGAAGCCGACGGTGCGGCAGCTGTACGCGGAAAAGCTGGTGGCCGAGGGCGTGCTCACGGCGGCCGACGCGGCGGCGCTGTTGGACCAGTACCGCGACGGCTTGGACGCGGGGAAGCCGCAGGCGCGCGCGGCGCTCGGCCTGATCGGCAATAAATACACGGTGGACTGGGGCAGGTATTTGGGCGCGGATTGGTCGGAGCCGGCCAGGACCGCGGTCGACTTGAACCGGTTGCGCGCGCTCGGCAAGGCGATCACGACGTATCCGCCGGATTGGAAGCTGCACCCACGCGTTCTCGCCGTGATGCAGGCGCGCGAGAGAATGGTGGCCGGCGACCTGGCGCTCGATTGGGGCTGCGCGGAGAACCTGGCGTACGCCAGCGTGGTGCAGGAGGGCTATCCGGTGCGCCTTACCGGCCAGGACAGCGGCCGCGGTACATTCTTCCACCGCCATGCGGTATTGCACGACCAGCTCACCGGCCGGACTTACGTCCCCTTGCAGCACTTGGCGACCAATCAACCCACCTTCACGGTCATCGACTCGGTGTTGTCCGAGGAAGCGGTCATGGGATTCGAGTACGGATTCTCCACCACCGAGCCGCATTGCCTGACCATTTGGGAGGCGCAGTTCGGCGATTTTTGCAACGGCGCCCAGGTCATCATCGATCAGTTCATCAGCTCCGGCGAGGCCAAATGGGGTCGCCTGTCGGGTATCGCGCTGTTCCTGCCGCATGGCTACGAGGGCCAGGGGCCCGAGCATTCCTCGGCGCGCCTGGAGCGCTTTCTACAGCTGTGCGCCGAGTACAACATGCAGGTGTGCGTGCCGTCGACTCCGGCGCAGATGTTTCACATGTTGCGCCGGCAAATGCTCAGGGACCTGCGCAAGCCGCTCATCGTCATGACGCCGAAGAGCCTATTGCGGCACCACTTGTCGGTGTCGCGCCTCGAAGAGCTGGCCACCGGCGGGTTCCGCACGGTCATCGATGAGATCGACGATATCAAACCGTCGGCCGTGACGCGTATCGTGTTCTGCAGCGGCAAGGTTTATTTCGATTTATTGAAATCGCGGCGCGAGGCGAAAGTCGAGACGGCTGCCCTGGTTCGCATCGAGCAGCTGTACCCATTTCCCTCGGAAGAGTACGAGGCGATCATTCGCAAGTACACGAATGCCCGCGAAATCATCTGGTGCCAGGAAGAGCCGCAGAATCAGGGCAGCTGGTATCAAATCCGCCATCGGCTGCAGTCGAAATTGGGGCCCAAGCACGAACTTCTGTACGCCGGCCGCGCCGGCGCTGCGGCGCCGGCCACGGGCATTTCCGCTCTGCACGAGCAACAACAGAAGAATTTGGTCACCGCGGCTTTGCAGGGCTCCCCGCCCGAAGAGGCTTCCCGACAAACGATGCGCCTCCCGGCGGCTCAAACTAGGACAGGTTCATGACAATTGAAGTTCGCGTACCGCAGCTACCGGAGTCGGTGGCCGACGCTACGCTCGTCTCATGGCATAAGCAGCCCGGCGATGCCGTGGCACGCGATGAAAATCTGGTCGACCTGGAGACCGACAAGGTCGTCCTGGAGGTTCCGGCGCCGGCCGCCGGAGTGCTCAAAGAAATCAAATTCAAGGATGGCACGGTCGTCACCAGCGGCCAGGTTTTGGCGGTGATCGAGGAGAGGGCCGCCGCGCTGCCCGGCGCGAGCGCGCCCGCCATTCTGGCCGCGGCCGGCGGCGCCGCCACGACCGCCAACGACGCCGCCAAAGCAGAGTCGGTCGCCGCCAAGTTGAGCCCTGCCGCGAAGCGCGTGGTCGAGGAGAACAAAGTCGACCCGAGATCGGTGGCCGGTTCCGGCCGAGACGGGCGAGTGTCGAAGTCGGACGTGGTGAATTATCTATCCGCGAAGGATGCCACCCCGGGCCCCGCCGTCCCGCCGGGCCCCGCCGGCAAGGGTCCGGTCCCGGCGGCTGCGGCATTGCCGGCATCCAGCGCACGCACCGCGCGCGCCGAACAGCGCGTGCCGATGACCCGCCTGCGGGCACGAATCGCCGAGCGCATGGTGCAGGCGCAAACCACCCAAGCCCTGCTCACGTCATTCAATGAAGTGGATCTGACGGCGGTCATGGAGTTGCGCGCGCGTTACAAGGACTCGTTCGAGAAGCAGCATGGCGTGAAGCTCGGCTTCATGTCGTTCTTCACCAAGGCCTGCGCCGAAGCACTGAAGAAATTCCCGTCGGTGAACGCCTCGGTCGACGGCAACGACATCGTCTATCACGAGTATTTCGATATCGGCGTCGCGGTCTCGACCGATCGCGGCCTGATCGTACCGGTGTTACGCGACGCGGATGTCTTGAGTTTCGCCGACATCGAAAAGTCCATCGGCAATTTCGCGGCGCGCGCCCGGGCCGGGTCCATCACCATGGAGGAACTGACGGGAGGCACCTTCACCATCACGAACGGCGGGGTGTTCGGATCGCTTCTGTCGACGCCCATCGTCAATTCTCCTCAGAGCGCGATTCTCGGCATGCACAAGATTCAGGACCGCGCGGTGGTGATCGACGGTCAGGTCGTCGTGCGTCCCATGATGTATATCGCGCTGACTTACGATCATCGCATCATCGACGGCCGCGAGGCGGTGCTGTTCTTGGTGACGGTCAAGCAGTGTCTGGAGGATCCGGCGCGCATGGTGGTGGGCATATGAGCGACGCGTACGATGTGGTGGTGATCGGCGCGGGCCCGGCGGGGTATCCCGCCGCCATTCGGGCCGCCCAGAACAAGCTGAAAGTCGCCTGTGTCGATGAGTGGAAGAATTTCGACGGCAGTTATGCATTCGGCGGGACCTGCTTGAATGCGGGCTGCATTCCCTCCAAGGCGCTGCTCGAATCCTCGGAGCTGTATCAGCGCGCCAAGGACGAGTTCTCGGTGCATGGCATCAAGATCGGCGACTTGAAGCTGGATCTTGCGGCCATGCAGAAGCGCCGCGCGTCCATCGTCAAAACCATGACCGGCGGGATCGCCGCCTTGTTCAAAGCCAACGGCGTGATCGGCATGCAAGGGCACGGCCGGTTGCTGCCGGGAAACAAGGTGCTGGTGACGGGAGCGGACGGTTCGCAGAAGACGCTGGAGGCCAAGCACGTGATATTGGCGTCCGGCTCGGCGCCCGTTCAGCTCAAGAGCGTGCCGCATGATGGAAAATACATCGTCGATTCCTGGAACGCCCTGGAGTTCGATGCGGTTCCGGCGCGCCTCGGCGTGATCGGCGCCGGCGTCATCGGCCTGGAACTCGGCAGCGTGTGGCGCCGGCTGGGCAGTGAGGTGACGATCCTCGAGGCCATGGAACAGTTCCTGCCGATCGCGGACCAGGCGATTGCCAAGGAAGCGCAGCGGCACTTCAAGAAGCAGGGACTCGACATCAAACTGGGAGCGAAGGTCTCAGGCGCCGCGGTCGCGGGCGCCGCGGTGAACGTGGTGTATTCCGATGCGCAGGGCGAGCACAAGCTGCAGGTCGACAAATTGGTGGTCGCGGTCGGCCGCAGGCCGTACACCCAGGATTTACTGGCGGACGGCACCGGCGTCAGGCTCGATGAGCGCGGCTTCATTCAAGTCGACGATCATTGCCGCACCGGTGTGCCGAACGTATGGGCGATCGGCGACGCCGTGCGCGGACCGATGCTGGCGCACAAGGGCAAAGAGGAAGGCGTCATGGTGGCCGACTTGATCGCCGGCCACTTCGCCGAAATGAACTACCAGGTCATCCCATCCGTGATCTACACGGCGCCTGAGATTGCCTGGGTGGGGCAAACCGAAGAGCAAGTCAAGGCGTCCGGCCGGCCCTACAAAGTGGGCACCTTCCCGTTCTCGGCGAGCGGCCGCGCGCGCGCCATGGAAGCGGCGCAGGGCCTGGCGAAGATCGTATCCGCGAAGGACGACGACGAGGTTCTCGGCATCCACGTGATCGGGCCCATGGCCGGCGAACTGATCGGCGAAGCGGTACTCGCCATGGAATATTCGGCGAGCACCGAAGACATACAGCGCACCATCCACGCGCATCCCACGCTGACCGAGGCAATACACGAGGCTGCACTGGCGGTGGACAAGAGGGCCATCGACGCGATCAACCGGTAGCGCAGCCCCTATTTTTTTCGCCTGGCGGATATGACGTTCGGCAATTGCCCGATGCGTCCCAGCACCTGCGACAGCTGCGGCAGCCCGGTGATGGATATATTGATCTGCATGTGTGCGACGCAGTCGCGCTTGTCGGTCACCGTATTCATGCCCTGAATGCTGATTTTTTCGTCCGCCAGCGCTGCGCTCACATCGCGCACCAGGCCGCGGCGGTCGTATGCCTGAACCTCGATGTCCACGGGGAACTCGCCGGAAGCCATCTTGCCCCAGGTGACTGCCAGCACGCGCGCCGGCGCCTTGACGCTGAGGCGGGCAAGATTGGCGCAAGACTGGGCGTGGATGCTGACGCCTCTTCCCACCGTGATGTAACCGACGATCGCCTCCGGCGGCACGGGCTTGCAGCAGCGTGCATAGGTCGAGAGCAAATCGCCGATCCCTTGAACCTCTATATCCGGTTCGTGGGCGGGCGCCGCGCGCGGGCGGATCGGCGGCGCGGCATGCGCTTCGCGGGCATGCAGCAGCCGCTGGATGGCGCCCGCCACTTGCGCTGAGCTGATTTCCCCGAAACCCAGCGCCGTGTGCAGGGCCTCGGTGCTGGGTAATTTCAGTTCGTTCAATAACTCCGGGATGGGCGGGCTGCCCACCCCCAGGCGCTGCATCTCACGGTCGAACAGGGCCCGCCCCTCGGCCTTGTTCTGAGTCTCGTTCTGCTTGCGGAACCACGCGCGAACCTTGTTGCGGTGCCTGGGACTTGCGAGATAGCCCGATTGCGGGGACAGCCAGTCGCGCGACGGATGCGGCGATTTGGCGGTGATGATTTCCACCGTTTCGCTGTTCTTGAGCCGGTAGTCGAGCGCCACCATGCGCCCATTGACCTTGGCGCCGCGGGTGCGATGACCCAAATCCGTGTGCACCTGATAGGCGAAATCCAACGGCGTGCCGCCCACCGGAACATCGACGATTTCGCCCTTGGGCGATATGACGTAGATCCGGTCCTGGAATAGATCGACGCGCATGCGATCGAGGAAATCTCGCGTGGCGCCGCCTTCGGCGGGCGCCAGCAAGGAGCGCAGCTGGTTGATCTTGCGGTCATAGGCCAGGGAGCCGCGGCCGCCCTCCTTGTAGCGCCAGTGCGCGGCGACGCCACGCTCGGAATTCGCGTGCATGTCATGGGTGCGAATCTGGATCTCGACCGCCTGCGCACCGGGCCCGATGACAGCCGTGTGAATCGAACGGTATAGATTGTCCTTCGGGGTCGCGATGTAGTCGTCGAACTCCCCCGGGATGAACTGCCACAGCGAGTGCACGATACCGAGCGCGGCGTAGCATTCCGCAACGGTGTTCACCAGCACGCGCGCCGCCCTGATGTCCATGAGCTGTTCGAAGGCAAGCTGCTTGGTCTGCATCTTGCGCCAAATGCTGTAGATGTGTTTCGGCCTGCCGTCGATCGTGGCCTCGATGCCGGCAGCGAGCAATTCCCCGCGCAGCAGTGCCGTCAATTCCTCTATGTAGCGCTCGCGTTCCGAGCGCCGCACCTTGAGCGCGGCGGCAATGCGCTTGTAATCGGCCGGTTGCAGGTAGCGGAACGCGAGGTCCTCCAGCTCCCACTTCAATTGCCACACACCCAGCCGATTGGCGAGGGGCGCATACACTTCCCGGGTTTCGGTCGCGAGCTTGCGCTGCAACTGCGGGTCGAGCGACTTGGCGGAGCGCATCTTTTGCAGCTGCCCGGCCAGTCTGACCACGACCAGCCGGACGTCGCCGATGACGGCCAGCAGCATCTTGCGAAGCGCCTCCGCCTGACCCGACTCCAGACCCTGTTCCGGGGTCCAATCGGGCGGCAACCCGAATTCTCCCAATTGACTCAGGCTGCGCGCGAGGCGGGTGGCGTCCGCTCCGAAGTGTCCTGTGGCGGACTCTCGATCCATGAGCTTGGCGTCGAGCAGCGGCTGCAGCATGGCCGCGATCACCACGTCATCGTCGGCCTCGAGAGTGCGCACGATTTCCGCCACCTCCAAACCCTGGGTGCGCGCGGGCTCGGCGGCAGCGGGCAGATCGAGCGCGCGCAGGGCCGCAAAGGCGGCGTGCAGCCGTGCGCTCGCCGCCATCCGGGTTGAAGCCGTTGTTTCCACTTGAATTGCGCCTTGCTGCCGGTGGGTTTAAGCGCCTATTGCCGGTATCATACCCGCCAATGACGGATCCAAGAGCGCGCGTTGATTAAGTCTGCCAGCATCCGAGTATTGGGCATCGATCCCGGATCGCAGCGCACGGGGTTTGGGGTATTGGATGCCGTGGGCCCGCGATTGACGTACGTGGCCAGCGGGGTGATCCGCACCCAGAAGGGCGAATTCGCGGCGCGTTTATGCGAAATCTTCCGCTGCGTGCAGACCATCGTGGCCCAGTACCAGCCGCAGGAAATCGCCATCGAACGCGTGTTCGTGAATCGCAATCCCGACAGCGCCTTGAAGCTGGGACAGGCGCGCGGCGCCGCGATCTGCGGTACGGCGGACGCCAACGCCGCAGTCTTCGAGTACGCGACGCGTCAGATCAAGCAGGCGGTCGTCGGCTCCGGCAGTGCGGAAAAAGCGCAAGTGCAGCTCATGATGAAGAGCATTCTCAAGCTGGACGGACCGGTGTCCGCCGATGCGGCCGATGCCTTGGCCACCGCCGTCTGCCATGCGCTGCGGGGCCGGGTGCGAGTCTCCGTATTGCGCTCTGCGAGCCGCGGATGATCGGGTTTCTCAGGGGTCGATTGGCCGTCAAACAGCCGCCGATGCTCGTGGTCGATGTGAACGGCGTCGGCTATGAAATGGAAGCGCCCATGTCGACGTTCTATGGCCTGCCGACCGCGGGCGAATCGGTGGCGCTGTTCACGCACCTGGTGGTGCGCGAGGACGCGCACATTCTGTACGCCTTCGGCACCGACGCCGAACGACGGCTGTTTCGGGGCCTGCTCAAGGTTTCGGGGATCGGACCGAAGATCGCGCTCGGTATTCTGTCCGGCGCCAGCGTCGATGATTTCCTGCGTATCATTGAAGCGGAGGATGTGGCGATGCTGACGCGCATTCCGGGTATCGGCCGCAAGACCGCCGAGCGCGTCATCATCGAGATGCGCGACAGCGTGAAGAAGTTTTCGATGCCGAGCGGCGCCGGCGTGGAGGGCATGGGTGGGGCGGTTACGCCGCAGAGCGAGGCCTTCAGCGCGCTGATTGCCCTGGGCTACAAGCCGCCGGAGGTCACGCGGCTGTTGAAGTCGGTCGATGAGCCCGGCCTGTCGACCACCGACATCATTCGGCGTGCCCTGAAATCGGCGGCCAAGGCCTGAAGAACATGGGAATCGAACAGGATCGCGTCATCACGGGCGCCGGCAAGCGGGACGACGAAGTGGTAGATCGCGCCGTGCGGCCGAAGAGCCTCGCCGACTATGTCGGACAGGCCAATGTGAAGACCCAGATGGACATCTTCATTCAGGCCGCCCACAAGCGGGGCGATGCGCTGGATCACGTGCTGATCTTCGGGCCGCCGGGCCTCGGCAAGACCACGCTGGCGAATATCATCGCCAATGAACTCAAGGTCAATATACGGCAGACGTCGGGTCCCGTCCTGGAGCGTCCCGGCGACTTGGCGGCGTTGTTGACCAATCTCGAACCGCGCGACGTGCTGTTCGTGGATGAAATTCATCGTTTGAGCCCGGTGGTGGAGGAAGTGCTCTATCCGGCCATGGAGGATTCCCAGCTCGATCTCATGATCGGCGAGGGCCCGGGGGCAAGGTCGATCAAACTCGACCTGCCGCCCTTCACGCTGGTGGGCGCGACCACGCGCGCGGGACTGCTGACTTCGCCGCTGCGGGACCGCTTCGGCATCGTACAGAGACTGGAGTTCTACTCGACGGAGGATCTGACGAAAATCGTCACGCGCAGCGCGACCATCATGAAACTGCGGCTCAACGCCGAGGGCGCGGATCGGATCGCCGAGAGGTCGCGCGGCACGCCGCGCATCGCCAATCGTCTGCTGCGCCGGGTTCGCGATTTCGCCGAGGTCAAGGCGGCGGGCCTCATCAGCGCGGAAGTCGCGATCGCGGCGCTCGACATGCTGGAAGTGGATCCCCAGGGGTTCGACATGCTGGATCGAAAATTGCTGCTGACGGTGATCGAGAAATTCGAGGGCGGGCCGGTCGGCGTCGACAGTCTGGCGGCCGCCATGAGCGAGGAGCGGGGCACCATCGAGGATGTCATCGAGCCTTTCCTGATTCAGCAGGGCTTTTTGATGCGCACCGCCCGTGGCCGCGTCGCCACGCGCAGCGCCTACGCGCATTTCGGGCTCGCGGCGCCGGCGATGGACCGCGATTTGAACATGCCGCTGTTCCGGGATGCCCAATAAGTGCGCTCCGGCGTCGAACTTATCGGCCAGGCAGCGCGTCATATGAAGCATGAAATTCGGGCGAGGGTGTATTGGGAGGATACGGACGCGGGCGGCGTGGTGTACTACGCGAATTACCTCAAATTCATGGAACGCTGCCGTACCGAGTGGTTGCGCGAGTTGGGCATAGACCAAGTTCGCCTGCGCGCGGAGCGGCGATTGCAGTTCGCGGTCGTCAATGTGGTCGTGGATTTCATTCGCCCCGCCGTGCTGGATGATGAAATTGTCGTCACCGCGGAGTTGCTGCGGCTGAGTGGTGCGACAATTTCATTCCAGCAGTCGATATGGCGCGACGGCCTGCAGCTCATCGACGCGAGTACTCGGGTCGCCTGCCTCGATTCGGGCACGTTGAAGCCGCGTGCCATCCCCAAGGATCTATTTATGGAGTGGCGCAATGCCCAGTGATTTGTCGGTCTGGACGCTGGTGCTCGGTGCGAGCCCCGTCGTGCAAGTGGTCGTGATTTTGCTCTTGATTGCATCGGTGGCGTCATGGGCTGTGATATTCCGGAAAAGCCGTGTGATCTCGCGCTCACGAGGGCAGGCCGAAAAATTTGAAACCGCATTTTGGTCCGGCGGCGATCTTGCCGCGCTCTACCGCGCCATAGAGACCAGGGGACGCAGCGGCACCGGCCTCGAGAGCATCTTCGAATCCGGTTTCGGTGAATTCAGCCGGCTCCGGCAGCACGGCATTCAGGCCGATCAATTGCTCGAGGGCGCGCGGCGCGCGATGCGCGTGTCGCAGCTGCGTGAACTCGACCGGTTGGAGCAAAACCTGGCGCTGCTGGCGACGGTGGGATCCACCAGTCCCTATGTGGGTTTGTTCGGCACCGTGTGGGGCATCATGAGTGCGTTCCACAATCTCGGCAATGTACAGCAGGCGACCCTCGCCGCCGTGGCGCCGGGAATCGCCGAGGCGTTGATCACCACGGCAGTCGGACTGTTTGCGGCGATCCCGGCGGTGGTGGCCTACAACCGGCTGGCCGACCAGGTGAGCCGCCTGGAGCTCAGGTTCGATACCTTCATGGAAGAGTTCTCGACCATTCTGCAGCGCCACGGGCCGGCCCGTGCGAACCAACCGTAAGCCCGATGGCTGCCCGGTTGCGTCGCCGCAGGCTGATGGCTGAAATCAACGTGGTGCCCTACATCGACGTGATGCTGGTGCTGCTGATCATCTTCATGATAACGGCGCCGCTGCTGAAGGAGGGCGTCAAAGTCGATTTGCCCGACGCGGGGGCGCGTCCCATCGACGCGGCGTACCTGGCGAAACACGAACCGCTGGTATTGACCATCGATTCACGAGGACAGCTTTACGTGAATTTCGGTCCGAACCCCGATCAGCCCGCGTCGGAGGCCACGGTCGGCGCCCGCACCGCCGCGCTCCTGCGCCGCGATTCGCAGACTCCGGTTCTCGTCAAAGCCGATACGACGGTGCCCTATGGCGCCGTCGCCCACGCCATGGTGTTGCTGCAGCGGGCCGGCGCCACGAAGGTGGGGCTGCTTACAGACCCCGAGCGCTCCGCACCCCGGGTGCGTGGAGGGGCCAATGGAGCCGCCACCGGCGTGCGCTGAATGCGGGGCTTTCTGCGCGAACATTCGTGGCCGATCGTATTTTCCGTGTTGCTGCACGGATTACTGGCGGCCGCCCTGTTGCTCACGATGGTAGTCTCGACCAACCGGGCACCGCCCAGCACGCAGCCGCTGCCGATCAACGCCGTAGTGGTGGACTCGCGCGCGCTGCGCGCCGCGCAGCAGGCGCAAAACGAGCTTGCCCAGCAAGAGGCGGCCCGCGCCCGCGCCATGGCGCAGGCGCGCGACGCTGCGGCCGCCGAGGCGGCTGCACAGACCGAAGCGGCCGCAGCGGCCGCTGAACAGCACGCCGCCGAGGAGGCCAAGGCTGCCACCGCCGCGGCGAATGCCGCAAAGGCCGCCGCCGCTCAGAAGCAACACGCCGCCGAGGAGCAGCGCGTTGCCGACGCCCAGAAGGCCGCGGCGGCGCGGGCCGCGGATGAGAAAAAGGCCGCGGAAGCCAAGCGCGCCGCAGAGGCGAAGCAGGCGGCGGAGGCGAAGCAAGCGGCGGAGGCGAAACAGGCGGCGGAGGCCAAGCAGGCGGCGGAGGCCAAGCAGGCGGCGGAGGCGAAGCAAGCGGCAGAGGCGAAGCAAGCAGCGGAGGCCAAGCGGGCGGCGGAGGCCAAGCAAGCGGCGGAGGCCAAGCAAGCGGCGGAGGCCAAGCAGGCAGCGGATGCGAAACATGCGGCCGAGCAAAAAGCGCAGGCGGCTCGTGAAGCGGAGTTGCGGCGGCAGCTGGCCGATGAGGAGCATGTCAGCGCGGTGGAGGCCAGTCCCTTGCGCGATCAGTACATGGCGAGCCTGCAAAATCGAATTACCCATGCGTGGATCAAGCCGCCCTCGGCGCGCGCCGGGACGGACTGCCGGGTCGAAGTGACGCAGATTCCTGGCGGGGAAGTGACCGGCGCGCGGGTGACCCAGTGCAACGGCGATGCAGCCGTGCGCCAGTCGATCGAAAATGCGGTGTATCGTGCATCACCGCTGCCGGAACCACCGGACCCGGCGTTATTCCGGAGAAACTTCGTATTCGAGTTCAAGCCCAATGAATAAACAGCTCAGATGCCTGTTCCTGATCGGGTTCGTGATGTTCTGCCCGCGGACGTTCGCCGAATTCGTGGTGGAGGTGACGCGCGGACAATCCGAGGCCATCCCGATCGCCATCGTGCCGTTTTCCTCAGCCGAGGTGACCGCTGCCTCGTTCGACGTCGCGCAGCTGGTGAGCGACGATCTGGCTCGAAGCGGCCGCTTCAAGACCATGGATCGCAAGGACATGATCGAGGAGCCGCACACGGGCGCGGCCATCCTGTTCGATGATTGGCGCCGGCTCAACAACGATTATCTGGTGGTGGGGCAATTGCTGCCGCAGGGCGCGGACCGCTACAACATCACGTTCGAACTGTACAACGTGCTCACCCGGCAGCGCCTGCTGGGCTTTCAGATCGGCGCCAACCGCGCGGGCTTGAGGCTTGCCAGCCATCAAGTGGCCGATATGGTGTTCGAGAAGATCTTGGGGATTCGCGGCGCCTTCACCACGCGCATCGCCTATATATCGGTTCTGGGGCGCGTGCCGAACAGGACCTACCAACTCATCGTGGCGGATGCGGATGGTGAGAATCCGCATGTGGTGATGCAATCCAGGGAACCGCTGATGTCGCCCGCCTGGTCCCCGGATGGCCAGAGCCTGGCCTACGTGTCCTTCGAGGATCGGCTGCCGTCGGTGTACGTGCAGGTCCTGAAGACGGGCGAACGGCGGCGGGTCTCCGCGCGGGCGGGCGTGAATCAAGCGCCGGCGTGGTCGCCGGACGGGAAGAAGCTCGCGTTGACGCTGTCCACCCGCGACGGCAACTTGGACATCTACGTCCTGGATCTTGCCACCCAGGCCCTGACCCGCATCACGGACGATCCCGGAATCGACACCGAACCCCAGTGGTCGAAGGACGGCCAAAGCCTGTATTTCACTTCTGATCGCGCCGGAGGACCCCAGATCTACCGCGTCGCCGCGCACTCAGGCGGGCGCCCGCAGCGCTTGACGTTTCAAGGCAGCTACAACGCGCGGGCGCGGCTGTCGCCGGATGAGTCCACGCTGGCATTCGTGACGCAGGAGGAGGGAGCCTATCGCATCGCGACCATGGATCTTCATGGGCACGGGGATGTCCAAGTCCTCACCAAAGGGCGTTTCGACGTGTCGCCGAGCTATGCGCCCAACGGCGCGGTCATCATTTACGCCAGCCGTGATCGTGGGCGCGGGGTGCTGGCTCTGGTCAGCGCCGACGGCCGAGTCCAGCAACGGCTGGTGTCGAGCGAGGGTGAGCTGCAAGAGCCGGCCTGGTCGCCGTTCTGATGGCGGATCGGAACTGCACAAATTGAGGAATCGCCGCGACGTTTATTGGATAATGCGGAATTGCTGAACTGTATGGAATTGTCAATCGGATGGAGAAATAGATGAAACGAATAGTATCGATCGCTTTGCTCGTGGCCGGTGCGGCACTGCTCTCGGGATGCCCGAAGAAGTCCAATGTGGTGGAGCCGCCGAGCGCCGGTTCGCAGGTTGGATCGTCCAATTCCGCCGGTGAGGGGGCATCGACCTCCACCAGCCCGTTGGGCAGCAATGCCGGCGCCCAGGGCGGCGCCATGGACGCGAATGCCGGGGGGCCGCAGGGCGCCGGCAAAGTGATCTATTTCGATTTCGACAAATCGGAGATCAAACCCGAATACGCCGATATCGTATCCTTGAATGCGCACTATCTGACCGCCCATCCGAACGCCAAGCTCAAGCTCGAGGGCAACACCGACGAACGCGGCACCCGCGAATACAATATCGGACTCGGCGAACGCCGTGCGCAGTCGGTGCGCCGTGCGCTGATGCTGCAAGGGGTCGCGGAATCGCAGCTCACAACGGTCAGCTTCGGTTCCGAGCGGCCCGCCGTGGAAGGCGATGACGAAGCGGCCTGGTCGAAGAATCGGCGCGTGGAATTGGCCTACTCGCCGTGATCAGGCGAGCATCGTCCGGTTTGGGAGCAGCCTGCCTCGTTGCATTGGCGCTGGCAGGCTGCGCCAGCACGCCGCCTGAAGAGGATCCGGTGCAGATCAAACTGAACGATCTCGACACGCGCCTCGCGCGCATCGAGAGGGTGGTGGCCAATCAAAGCCTGCTCGATTTGTCCAACCAGGCCACGGCGCTGCAAAGCGACTTGCGCGCCATGCACAATGACGTCGATCAATTGAGCCACAATCTGGAGGCGAGCCGCAAACAACAGCGGGACATGTACGCCGATCTCGATCAGCGTTTGAAGACTCTCGAGTCGCGCGCGGCGGCCGGTGCGGGTTCCGTCGCGGCGGGCGGCGGTGCGAACGCATCCGCAGCGCGGGATGGGGCGGCGAGTTCCGACGACAAGGCCAGCT